>ERZ894188.60-NODE-60-length-48793-cov-18.4715_pt1 | contig 48793 bp, 40 predicted proteins | sample MGYA00380281_ERZ894188 | MGnify/ENA primary metagenome ERZ894188 (study PRJEB32331, sample SAMN06328486) | human gut metagenome | biome: human gut microbiome; feature: stool | host: Homo sapiens | collected 2013-01-18 ...
ATCCACCGCCCGGAGGGGGCGGCGGGGGAGGACGCCGGGGACGGCGCGGCCGGTAAACCGGTCCGCCGAAAAAGAATACGTTCGGCCCGCGGCGGCCGCCTGTGTAGGTGGGACCCTGCGGCCCGCGGGGTCCGCGCGGCGTTTTCAGGATTGCAATCACGATCACTGCAATAATAATCGTCAGTAAAATCAAGGTAAGCACCGCCCCTCCATTGCTGCGGCTCTGGGTGTTTTCCACAATCCTGCCAGAAGAATCTGCCAGGCCGGAGCCGATCGCGTCCATATCCAGGCTGACGCCATATACATCGCAGATGCGCTCGGCCATGGCCAGCACGGTTTTGCGTGCGCCGGTATCGTAATCCTGCTTTGCCCAGGAAGCTTCCAGGTTATCATACAGCAGATCGCTCAGCACATTGCCGGAAAACGCGCTTTCCAGCCCTTCGCCGGGGGTGGCCCAATAGTTGTCGTCCCCGGTGGCCATCAGCAACACCATGCCGTTGTCCTGGTCAGCGCTGCCAAGGCCCCATGCCTGGAACACCTCGTAGGCATAGCCTTCCATGGTGTTGTTGCCGACGTAATCGGTGGTGTAAACGCCGATCTGTGCACCGCTGCAGTTTTCCTGCAGGGCAACAGAAATGTTGGTGATATATGTTTCGGTATCGCGGCTTAGAATATTGGCATTATCGGCAATGCAGCTGGTACTGCTGATGCCCTGAACGGAAGCAGCTGCCGCTGCCGGTACCGCCCAGACTGCCGCCGCGGTCACAGCCGCCAGAACGGCGGCTGCGGTGCGGGTCAAAATTTTCATCCGGCCCCCTCCTTTCCGGGGTCACTGCGCTGCATACAGCTCCACCTGCCCCGCGCCCCACAATGTACCGATCACATTGGCGGGGAAACCGGAAGCCATGGTGTTGTAGCTTTGGGCAGCGGTGGTATAATTCTGCGCAATTTCGCGCTGCAAAATGCTTTGGGTGCTCACATAGCTGGCATCCAGGCTGTTGATCTGATCCAGCGCATCGTCGGTGGCTTTTGCCTTGGCGGCGGTGTACATGGCGTCCACAGCGTTATCCAGCTGGTGGATGACCGCATATTGCGCGGCTGGGGCAATGGCGGTATCCTGCCACTGGGCCAGCAGGTCTGCTACGGTGGTGCAGTTGCTGTCAGCTTCGCCCAGTACCTTCTGGCAGGCACGCATCAGGTTGGCAGCGGTATCCGTCAGGGTGGTAAAATCCCCCTGGATGCTGTTGCCGTGCTTGTCAACCTCGCTGGTGTAAATTTCAGCCACATTGCGGTAACGGCTTTTCAGCTGCACGCCGCCAATGCCAAACACCGAAACCAGCACCATCACGGCCAGGAACCCGGCCGCAAAAGGCCGCTTTTTGGCGGGGGCGGGCAGTTTGCTTTCCACCTGGCCAAACACTTCCAGCTGCGGGCTTTTGATCTCAAATGTTTCCTGCTGCTCCAACTGCATGGGTCGTCCTCACTTAACGGGGATGCAATAATGCACCCTAAAAATAATTACTTGTTAATTTCCAACAGCTTCTGCTTCAGCTCGCCCTCAATGCGGCCCAGCTCCTGCTCGGCGGCGGCGCGCTTGGCCTTGCCGTCTGCGCGGATCTTGTTCAATTCATCCAGTGTGCTGATCAAATCGCGGTTGGTCTGCTGCAGGGTCTCAATATCCACCACACCGCGCTCAGACTCTTTGGCGATGTCGATGGTGCCCTGCTTGAGGGTTGCGGCGTTCTTGCGCAACAGCTCGTTGGTGGCATCGGTCACGGCGCGCTCGGCCTGCATGGCCTGCTGGCTGTGTGCCATGCCCAAGGCCAGAACCATCTGGTTCTTCCACAGGGGGATGGTGTTCACAATGGTGGTCTGGATCTTTTCGGCCATCATCGTATCGTTGGACTGGATCAGGCGGATCTGTGGGCCCATCTGGATGGAGATATTGCGGGTCAGCTCCAGGTCATACAGCTTCTTTTCAAAGCGGTCGCACTGGTCGGCCAGGTCGCGGGCGGCCTGGGCATCTTCCGGCAGGCCGGATGCTTTGGCCTTGGCTTCAGCGGCGGCCAGGTCGTTCTCCCGCACCTGCTGCAGCTTTTTGCGGCCGGCCAGGATATACATGCTCAGCTCCTTGAAATAGACAAGGTTCAGCTGGTACATCTTGTCCAGCATGGCAATGTCTTTCATCAGGGTTACCTGGTGGTCCTCCAGTTGGGCCTTGATGCGTTCCACGTTCACATCAGCTTTGTCGTATTTCACTTTCAGGGCTTCCAGCTCGTTGGACTTTTTCTTGAAAAAGCCCAAGAAGCCTTTCTGATTTTCTGCGGTGGCGTCAAAGCCTTTCAGCTCGCCGATCAGCTGGGTGATGAGTTCGCCGGTCTCACCCATATCCTTGGTGCGCACGCGGGAAAGCGCACTGTCAGAAAAATCGCTCAGCTTTTTCTGGCTGGCGGCGCCGTACTGCAAAATCATCTGGGAGTTGGTCAAGTCGATCTTTTCAGCAAAATCCTGCACCATCTTCTGCTCTTCGGGGCTCAGCGGGGTATCCTCCACGGTAACGGGGGTAGCCTTTTTGGCTTCCTCCACCACCTTGGCATCCGCTTCGGGATCCAGGGTCAGGGTGGGGGCGGCAGGGGCCGCATCCAAGGTCAGGGAAGGTGCTGCGGGAGCGTTCAGGTCAAAATCCAGATCAGACATAGTGGCAAGTCCTTTCTCTTCTTCTTTTTATATTTTGGGTTGGGAGCATCAGGTCAAATTCTGACCGCGCATGATGTTTTCAAGCACTTCGATGTCGGTCGAAATATCCATTGCCTCTGCGGAATACAGGGCGTCCAGCTGGTTTTCAAATGCGGTGGCCATGGTGCCAGCGTTGCGGCGTACTTCGCTCAAGATCTGGGCGGCGTTTTCGCCGGTAATGCCGCCTTTTTCCATCTGGGCGTATGCGCTCATGATCTTGACCACTTCCGGCAGGTAATACCGTGCAAAGCGATCCACGGTGCGGGCTTTATCCGGCTTTTGCTCCACCGCCTGCACAATGCCGTGCCCGGCCTTTTCCATACGGTCCAGCTGGCGGGAAAGTTCGGCATCCGGGATGGCGTCATTCAGCTTGTGCAGCGCGTCCAGGTTGGCGGCAATGCCGTTCAGCATGGCATCGGTGTTCTCGCTGCCGGTGGCGTAGGGCTGTTCCACCCGCTGCACCCGCGTGGGGCAGAAGCGGGAAGAAACCAGATACACCACAGTGCTGAGTGCCGCAATGATAACCAGGTTCACCAGCCGGTAGGGCGGCAGAATCAGGGAAGTAACCGGCCAGGTCAGTGCAGCCAGGTACAGCGGCAGAACCGGGCGGGTGCGCTTTTCGATCCACTTGCTCATGGGTTCAAAGCTCCTTGTAGTAAGGTGCGCCCCGGCAAAGGCAAACGCCGGAGCAAAGGGAATACCCTTTCATTATAGTGCAACGGCGGGGACAATGCAAACAATTTTGCCCCTTTCGGGCGGCAAAACGGCGCTTTTTTGCGCTTTTTACGGTTTGTTCACATATCCTTCCAGCGCAGTGCCCCAGGCATCCAGCAACCGCGGCATGGTAAACGCCGCATTGGCCGGGCTGGTGGAGGGCAACACCACAGCTTCCAACCCGGTCAGGGGCTGGGCGTATTTGCGGTACAGCCTGCCGCTGGTGGCACCGTTGCAAAAAATGGCCTGTACGCCCAGGCGGTTCACCAAGGCTACCAGATCATTCGGTTCCACATCTTTGATGGAAGCGTCCGATGCCCCGCGGATGGAGCAGGCGTGGATGACATCCCACACCGCCAGCCCGCTGCCAATGATGATGGCGCGTTTGGCATCCAGATCCTCCCATGCGGGGATGGGGCTGTGGGTCAGGGCAGCCATCAGCGGCCAGAACCGATTCTGCGGGTGGCCGTAATAAAACCCCTGTGCCCGGCTCTTTGGGCTGGGAAAGCTGCCTAAGATCAGCGCTTTGGCCTGTGCGCCGTACAGTGGGGGCAGCCCCGGCCCCACATGGGTGTACGGTTGTTTGGTGTTCAACGGAATATCTCCGGCCACAGACTGCGGCACAGCTGGGCAATGCCATCGGGTGCAGCGGCAGGGGCCAGCGCCTTGGCAGCAGCTTTGGCGGTTTTCATGCCGTCCGCCATGCAGTAGGAACGCCCGGCCAGCGCCAGCATTCCGGCATCGTTGGGACCGTCGCCCACGGCAACGCAGTCCGCAGCGGCCAGGCCCAGATGGTCCAGCAGTGCCTGCAGGCCGGTTGCCTTGTCCTGTCCGGCGCGCAGGATATCGCACCCCGTCACGTGGTAGGGCAGGAACTGCAGCCCCAGGTAGCCGTATTTGGCCTGGAACTTGGCGATATCTTCCGCCGCCAGCATGCCGAACGCGGAAAACGGCATATCCAACAGGTGGCGGTCCTGGTCCTCGCCGTCTTTCAGGCAACCTTCCAGTGCAGCGGCTTTCTCCTGCACATGGAAGGCCTCATAATCCAGGTAAACATACCCGCCGTCCGAAAAGCTGAATCCCAGCGGGTGCTCATAGTCCTCGCAAAAATCCACCAGAGCGTACATTTCCTCGGCGGTCATGTGGCTGGTGTACAGGGCGGTCCCGGCGGCATCCTCCACCTGGGCACCGGCGGCGCAGATCCAGTAATCCGGCCGGATGCCGCGCAGCATTTTGGCGGGGATCTCTGCCCGGCAGCGCCCCGTGGCAATCACGAGCTTGACCCCGGCTTTCTGCACGGTGCGCAGGGCATCGACGTTTTCTTTGGGCACGCGCGGCTCCCCATGGGGGCGCAGGGTGCCGTCAATATCTAAAACAAGCAAAGTGGCAGGCATGGCAGGTACTCCTTAATATTTGGTTTGGTTTCTTCTATTATATCAAATCCGCCCCCAAAGTCTAGCAGGGGGCGGGCAAACATATAGTTGTGGAGAAAAACAATGAGCGAAAGGCGGGCGGCGCACCATGCGGCATACCAGACGAAAAGAACGGGACGGGCTGGACCTTGCGCGCCCGGCACCGCGCAGACGGCACAAAACGCTCCGGCAGCTCTGTGCGCTGCTGCTGGGCCTGGCGGGCCTTGCCCTGCTTAGCATGGCCGTGTGGGGGGCGGCTTTGCCCCGGCGGCTGGATGATGCCTTAGCCCAACACTATGCCGCCCAAATGAGCGTGATGCAGCGGGAGCTGTTTGCCCTGCGCCGCCGGCTGGCAGAACACGAACCGGATGCCGAAGAAAACGCCGCCCTGCGCAATTTTTTGCAAAGCAGGCAGACGGACGGCGAACGCTGGGACCCCGTGTGGACCGCCGCCCGCTGGCCCGGCGGATTTTTGCTGGCGCAGCCGGTGCAGGCGGGGGCCGCCGTGCTGGACTGCAGCGGCCGTTTTGCGGGCATTGCAGGGGAGCATGGCACGGTGTCCCCGGCGGGCAGCGGAGCGGGGGCAGTCCCGGCTCTGGTGGGGCAGGCCCTTGGCACGCTGACCCGCCAGAACGGAGTCCTGTGGGTGACCGGCCTGCCCTGCAGCTGTAAGGCGGCAGCGGGGGAGTTGGCCGTTACCGCGCAGGGACAGTATTGGGCCGGGCAGCTGGCAGCAGCGCCCCAGCCCGACCCCGGCGGCCTGACCCTGCGCGCCCCGCTGGAAGATACTGCCGATGAAACCGACTGTCTGTATTTCATCGGGGGCTGACAGCTGCGGCAAAACCTTGTATAATACCCATATGGCAAAAGGACAGACCAAAGAACGATCAGACCAGAGCAGGCAGTGGCCTGCCGGGAGGTGCGCATGAAAAAAGACGGCAAAAAGAGGGTGTGGTTCCTGCTGATTTTCTGCACTGCCGTGTTTGCGGCATTTTTGGTGCGGCTGTACTGGATGCAGTTTACCATGGCGGATCACTATGCTAAAAAGCTGGAACAGGCATCTCAGACCAGCTATACCGTGCGCATCCCGGCGGCGCGGGGAAGCATTGTGGACCGCAGCGGCACGGCGCTGGTGCAGGATGACACTGTGTATGACCTGGCGCTCTGCGTTCCGGCCCCACCGGACACCGAGATGGCGCAGACCCTGCAAACGTTAAAAGAACTGGATCTAGGCGGCAAGGATGTGGAAACACAGCTTGCCGCCTTTTGTTCTGCCGTTTCGGCGGGGGAACTGCCGCTGGCTGAAAATCTGACCCAGGCACAGTGCCAGAGCCTGCTGGCTGCCGGTCTGCCCCAGAGCGGGGCGGTGCGGCTGACTGCCCGCGGTACCCGCACGGCGGTGGATGGCACCCTCGCTCCGCAGCTGCTGGGCGGCGTGGGGGCCATGAGTGCCGAGCAGTGGGCACAGAAAAAGGCCCAAGGCCTTGCCATGGATGAATCCATCGGCCAATGGGGGCTGGAAGCCGCCTGGGAGGATGCTTTGCGCGGCAGAGCGGGAAGCCTGAAAGTGACAGTTGACCGCAGCAGCGGCGGCCGCACCGAAACCATACAAAGTACGCCACAGGCCGGGGACACCCTGCATCTCTATCTGGATGCTGATCTGCAGCGCACCCTGCGCAGCGCATTGCAGCAGCAAATTGAAACTTTACAGGCCACAAAGCCGGAAGGCAAGGGCAAAGAAGCCTGCGCAGGGGCGGCTGTGGTGGTGGATGTGCAGACCGGCGGCGTTCTGGCGGCGGTCTGCCTGCCGGATTATGACCTTGCCAGCTGGCGGCAGAATTATGCCGCACTGGCCACAGCTCAGGGAGCACCGCTGGTCAACCGGGTGCTGAACGGCCAGTATGCGCCGGGGTCGGCGTTCAAACCGGCAGTAGCGGCATCGGCTCTGGCGGCGGGGATCATTACCCCGCAAAGCACCGTAAACTGCGGCGGACGGTACACCTACTATGCGGGTTACCAGCCGCGCTGTTTGCAGCTGGGGCACCGCGGGGCCGTCAGCATGGTTACGGCGCTGCGCCACAGCTGCAACATTTATTTTTATGATGTCGGCCGCCGCCTTGGGGTGGATACGTTTTCCGCTACCGCGCAGCAGCTGGGCCTTGGAGCACCCTGCGGTACTGAGCTGCCGGAAACTATAGGCCGCCTGACCTGGAGCACCGATGAGAACTATCAGGCGGGCCTTGCACTGATGGCGGCCATTGGGCAGGGCAATACGTCGGTCAGTCCCTTGCAGCTGGCGGCCTATGCCGGGGCCCTTGCGCGGGATGGCCAGCGCCCGGCGCTGCACTTTGCCCAAAGCACAACCGATACCGCCGGGAATATAACCTGGCAGGCGCAGCCGGACGTTTTATCCCAGGCACCCGGCGGGGTGGCAGTGTTTGCCCCCATCCGGGAGGGTATGGCCCAGATGGCCCAAACGCTGCGCACTTTGCGGGAATCGCCCATTCCCCTTGCCTGCAAGACCGGCAGCCCCCAGCTGGCGGGCACGCTGCCGGATGGCACCCACTACACAAACTCGGTGCTCATCGGGTATGGGCCGGTGCAGCAGCCGCGGTTTGCGGTGGCGGTGGTGATCGAATACGGCGGCGGGGGCAGCAATGCCGCGCCCGTTCTGCGGGCTGCGGCGGACTGGTTTGCAGCAGCCGGAATGGCCTGAACAGGATGGAATTTTGTGGGGAATTTTTGCATTCAACATGCAGGATGAACTTTTCGCTTTTTGTCCACAGACGGGGTGGGGAAAACCTGTGGAAAGTGAAAAAACGGGCAAAACCCCCGTAATAATTGTAAGTTTTACCCGCAAAAACAGGGATAAAACTGGTAGTTTGCCCAGTGAGCGGGGGTGTTTATCCGTACTGTTATGTTGAAAGGTTTTCCACAATATGTTGAAAACACCCCCTGAAACGGTGGAAAACTGGCCATACAAGCGGGTTTTCCACGCTTTCAACAGGGTTTTCAACATCCTCAAAGGAAAACCTTTCCAGTACGGTTTGTATAAACCGCGAAAACACGCACAAAAGCACCGCGCAAAAGGGTGAAAAATCTGTACTTTTGACGCCAAGGAAAAAGGTGACAAAAGCATAGGAAATGTGCTATACTATATCTGTATAATTATCGAATCATGCCAGAAAGCTGTGCGGGCTGCCATACGCGGCAAAATGGCTGCCAAACGCCGCCGCACAGGGCTTTACCCAATCGTTTTAAGGAGTAACCACATTGCAGATGGAAAATAAAAAACGCATGCCCCAGCAGGCCCCCCAGGCCAAGGCAGACAAGGCCCCTGCGGAGCAGGATACCGCCCTGGTATGGGGCAAAAACCCCGTGACCGAACTGCTGAAAAGCGAAGCCGGGGTGGACACCCTGCTGCTGGCCGACAGCATGGAGCCGCGCATGGCCGGGTATTATACCGCGCTGGGCAAAGCGGCCGGGGCGGTCATCAAGCGTGTACCTGTCGGTAAGCTGCAAAAACTGTGCGGTACCCAGGACCACCAGGGTGTGGCGGCCTGGGCTGCCCGCATCCAGTATGTTGGCGTGGAGGAACTTTTGCAGATCGCAAAAGACCGCGGCGAACCGCCGTTCCTCGTGCTGTGTGACGGTATTGAGGACCCCCACAACCTGGGCGCAATCCTGCGCAGCGCGCTGCTGTGCGGTGCCCACGGCGTGATCATCCCGCGGCGCGGCGGCGTTGGCGTGACCGGCACGGTCATGAAATCCAGCGCCGGGGCAGCTGCCCGCATCCCGGTGGCGCGGGTCGCCAACCTGCCGCAGGCCATCCGTGACCTGAAAAAGCAGAACATTTTTGTTTACTGTGCCGACCTGGGCGGTGCTCCGCTGGAAAAGACCGATCTTTCCGGCCCGGTGGCGCTGGTGCTGGGCAGCGAGGGCGCAGGCCCCGGCGCACTGGTGCGCAAACTGTGCGATGCCGCCGTTACGCTGGATATGGCCGGTGGCAAAACCGGTGTGGACAGTTATAACGTCAGCGTGGCCGCCGGTATTTTGATGTACAACATCATGCAGCGCCGCAAGTAACGGCTGCGCAAAAAAAGGAATCCCATACCAAAGGGGAGAACAACATGCCAAGCAAACGTACAAATGATTCCGTGGACCGCATTCTGGAAGAGCTCAGCCATGAGCAGGCCGAACGCGGCATCCGGGATAGTGTAACAGACCGCCAGGTGGATGCCATCCTGCAAAGCCTGGGCCACGGCAGCATGGAGGAATCCTCCGGCGGCGGTTCGGCATTGGGGCCCATCCAGAAAGAGGACCTGCCGGATATCACGCTGGGCAAAGGCAATAATTTTAACACCGAGGACCGGTTTTCCACCGCTGTGCTGGACGACCTGCTGGGCGATCTGCCCAGTATGCGGGCTGCCAAAAAGAATAAACCCGGCCCCGCTGCCCCGGCCCGCCGGCCTGCTTCTGTGCCGGAGCCGCGCCGCATGCCGGAAGTTGAGCCTAAAGTAGAAAAACAAAATAATATACAAACTGTACAACCAACTCAGCCGGTGCGCTCGGAACCTGTTCCGCAGCCTGCCCGCCCTGCCCCGGCACAAACTGCGCCCCAGCAGCCGGCCCCGCAGGTACAGCCGGAGACAAAACCGGCCCCGCAGCCGGAACCAAGACCGGCGGATGCAACATCAGGGGATACCACCCGCACCAGCGTCATTAAAGCCTTTTTGGGCCGCAGGGTGCCGGAAGCGGACAGCAAGTACCTGGATGAAGGAAAAAAAGACTTTACCAACTTTTTTGGCACCAGCGTGGCCGTTGTTCCGGATGATATGAAGTCCGAGCAGGAGCGCCAGCAGACCCCTAAGAAAAAGGGCTTGTTTGGCTTTGGATATGCTACCGATACCGGGGAGTTTGAGCCGATCAATGTTTCGGTCAGCGGCAGGGTGGAAAACCAGAGCACCCAGCAGCTGGAAGAACAACTGCCCCGGTCGCAGGATGTTTTGCCACAGGATGAACCGGACGAGATGGAGCTGCGCGAGCAAGAGCCGCCCCGCCACTACGCTGCAAAGAAAAAAGGCTTTTTTGCCAGCCTGTTCGGCGGCAAAAAGCACGATGTCTATGACGAGCTGGAATCCTATGACCCGTATGAGGGCGAGCCAGCCCCGGTAGAAAACTGGGAGGTTCCGGAACAGCCCCGGGAGGAGCCGGAAACAGAGGAAACGGGCGAGATGCCCCGCCTGACCGCTACCAACGCAGGGCTTTCCATCTCCGGGCGGCAGACTTCCCAGTTTGCCGCCACAGGCAAACCGCTGCTTCCGAAGGATGAGCCGGCCCCGCAGCCGGAACCTCAGCCCAATGTTTACCGCAAAAATAAAAAGCGGGATACCGTGGAGTTCACCCCCCGCAAGGAGCGGGAACGCACCATGCCGTTCACTCGGCCTGCCCCCCGCCGCGAAGCGGAACCCGTGGGCGAGCCGGTCATGACCCCAAACGATACGGTGCAGCCGCAGCCCGCGCCTGCCCCGCAGGCGACCACCGGTTTTACCATGCAGCTGGGGGACGAGCCCGTACCGGAAAGCACCCAGTCGTTCCTGCATGAACTGAACGCAGCCCTGCCGCCGCGCCGCAAAAAGCCTGCGCCCAAAGCTGCCCCCGTGCAGGAAGAACCCGCCAGCGGCGATACCTTTGAGGAACTGCCGCAGGAGCTGGCCCAGACCCTGACCGGGCAAATCCGCCTGAGCGAGATTGCCGAAGGGGTGGAAGAGCAGCCGGAAGAACCGAAAAAGCCCGCCCCGAAAAAAGAGGAAGAAAGCTTTGAGGAGCTGATCGGCCCCCTGGTGGATGAAAAGCCCAATACCGCGGAATTTGTGCGCGGCATTGAACAGTCCATCAACCTGGAAAAGATCAAATCGGATTCAAAGGTAAAAACAGAAAAGACCGATACCGATTACCAGGCGGCGGCCCAGTACCTGAGCGACCCCAACGCCGGGGCGGAGCCGGAAGCACCGGAACAAAAAAAGCCCGGCAAAGGCTTTAACATCCTCCGGTTTGCAGGCAAGCCGAAGGACGAAACCACCCCCGATGGCGAAGCGCCTTTTGCCGCACAGGCCGCCGTCCTGCACCGCCACGAATACGAAAGTACCGATGATGCCCCCGTGGTGCGCCATGACTTGGAACTGCGGGTGATGATCACCACCGGCACAGCAATCGCCGTGGGCGCTGCAGCCCTGATTATGATCGTTCTGGGCACTATGGCGGCCACCGGAGCCAATCTTGGCCCGCTGGATACCACAGCCAGCACCAAGCCGCTGCTGGTGACCATGCTGATCCTGCTTGCTGCCAGCGCGGCCCTGTGCTGGCAGACGATGCTGGGCGGCCTGGCCGGGCTGATCAACATGCGCCGGGGCAATACGGCAGATACCATGCCCGCCATGGCCGCGGTGGCCTCCATCCTGCAATGTATCATGTTTTTGACAAAGCCGGAATGGTATAACCCCGCAACCCTCTGCCTGATGACCGGCCCCGCAGCGCTGCTGCTGTGCGGCAACGCTGCAGGCAAGGCAATCGACGCCCACACCATCCGGGATAACTTTACCCTTGTCAGCGCCGGGATGGACCACGCTGTGGCATATCGGCTGAAAGATGCCGGGGTACTGCGCACCGTGACCGCCGGGCTGGCGGAACCGCGCCCCAATGTGCTGGTCAGCCGTCCCACCCGCCTGATGAAAGGCTTTTTGGCGGGCAGCGAATCCCGCCGCACATCGGATAAAAACCAGCAGCAGTTTGCCCGCATCCTGCTGGGCTGCGGCGTGGCTGCATTCCTGTTCACCCTGCTTTACCGCAAGGATGCCGGAACGGCGTTCACTGCGCTGGCCGGTGTACTCTGCCTGGGCGCGCCGCTGGCCGGTACGCTGATCTCCGCCATGCCCATGCGTTTGATGCAGCGCAGTGCCGCGCAGATCGGCGCGGTCATCCCCGGTTGGAAGGATATCCGACTGCTGGGCCGTGTGAACGTGCTGCAGGTCACGGCGCAGGATCTTTTCCCCAAAGGGTGCATTACGCTGCGCGGCATCAAGCCGGTGCGCAAAGAGGATATTGAGCTGGCCATCATCTACTCCGCTTCCATGCTGGCCGATGTGAATACCCCGCTGAAAGATATCTTCCTTGGCATGACGGGCGATAACCGCAAGCTGCTGTGCAAGGTGGAAAACCTGGAAACGCTGGACGGCCTGGGCTATGTGGGCTGGATCAACGGCGAGCGGGTCATGATCGGCTCCCGCCGGCTGATGGATACCTATGATATCCAGCTGCCCAGCATGGAATATGAACGCCGCCATACCGTGAACCAGCGCCGGGTCATCTACCTGGCGGTTTCCGGCAAGCTGTTCAGCATGTTCCAGGTGGCTTATCAGAGTGATCCCGATACCGCCGCCGTGCTGGATTCCCTGCGCCGCGCCGGACTTTCGCTCATTGTGGACTGCGATGACTTTAACTGCGATGAAGCGCTGCTGCAGACTGCTTATAACCTGCCGGTTGGTACCGTCAAGGTGCTGAGCGGCAAGGAACACAAGACGCTGGAGCCCGCTGTGGCCTGGTTGCCGGAAAGCGAAGGCAGCATGCTGCACCTGGGCAGCTTTGCCAGCTTTGTCGGCGGCCTGGAAGCCGCTGCGGGTGCGGCAGAGGGGGAACACCGTTCTTCGATGGTGCTGTCGGCCTCGGTGCTCATCAGCTGCATTCTTGCCATGATCATGGCGCTGGCCGGCGGCCTGGCCGGGCTGCCGCTTCCGGCACTGGCCCTGTACCAGGTCGCTTGGGCGGTTCTGGCCATGATATTCCCCCTGATCCAGAGATATTAAGGGATATCTGAAAACAAAGAACTGGATTGAGTTTTCGGCTTTTCAGATATATCCCAAGCGTTTTTGCGGGAAAAATAAAGGCAACACCGCACAATTCCCGCCTTGCGGCTTAAGCACCGCTCCGGCAGCTGCGGCACGGCATCTGCGTTGCCAAAATGCTCGATAATACATCCAGTATTATCTGCGCTTTTGGCTTGGCATCTGCCGCACCTCGCTCGCCGTATCGGCACTTAGAATTATGAGGTATTGCCTAAAAACGGGAACGACATAAAAAGGAATGGTGCAACCATGTACCGCACAATTCAACATCAGATGAGCATTGATGACTACCTGCCGCCCTATGAAGGCGAGCTGGTACAGGAGAACCGCTGGGTGCGCCTGGCCCAGGCCATTGACTGGGATGCCATTGAACAGGAGTACAGCGGCCATTTTGCTGCTGGCGGCAAGGTGGCAATTCCGGCCCGCATGGCGTTCGGTGTGCTGGTGATTCGTGCAGCGTGCCGCACAACGGACAGCGAAACGGTGGAGATCGTGCGCGAAAGCCCCTACCTGCAATACTTTTTGGGCTTTGATTCCTTTACCTATGATGTGCCGTTTTCTTCCCGCAGCATGGAGCGGTTCCGTACCCGCATTTCCCCCGCCCGTGTGCGGGAAGCCGTAGCGCTGCTGCGCGGCTTTGAAACCAACAAAGGCAGTAAAAAATGAAAAAGGGCCGCATGGCTCCGGGCAGCTGCTCCGAACCGTGCGGTCATGTTATGCCCTGCAACCCCAACCTTTGCAACAGATAGGAGAATTATGGAAATTATTGTTGATGCTTTTTTGGATGCACTGATCGACGGCGTAAAAATGCTGCCGTTTTTGTATCTGGCATATCTGCTGATCGAATGGCTGGAACGCAACCATGGCGAGCGAATTGAAAAAGCGCTGGCTGGCGGCGGCCACTGGGGCTTTGTGCCCGGCGCACTGCTGGGCTGCGTACCACAGTGCGGGTTTTCGGCGGTAGCGGCCAACTTTTATGCCAGCCGGGTCATTACCCCCGGCACGCTGCTGGCCGTGTTCCTGGCAACATCGGATGAAGCCATCCCCCTGCTGGCGGCGGAGCCTACCCTGTGGAACAAGCTGGGCCTGCTGCTGGTGCTCAAAATCGTGTTTGGCATTGCAGCCGGTTTGGTGTTGGATGTTCCGCTGCGCCGCATCCTGCCCAAAGGGCTGTATGGCGGCTATGAGGGCCATGCCGATGAGGTGGACTGCCACGAAGAACACGAGGAACACAGCAGCATTTTCCTGGCGGCACTGCGTCACACGCTGGAAATTTTTGTGTTCATCTTGGTGTTCAGCTTTATCATTGGGCTGATCTTTGGCTTTGTCGGGGCGGATTCCGCCGCGGCATTTCTGGGCGGTCTGGGCATTTTCCAGCCCATGATGGCCGCGCTGATCGGTCTTGTACCCAACTGCGGTGCCAGCGTGCTGCTGGCTCAGCTGTATATGGGCGGGGCTATTACCTTTGGCAGTTTTTTTGCGGGGCTGTGCTCCGGCGCAGGTATCGGTCTGGCTGTGCTGTGGCGTGTCAACCCCAGCTGGAAACAGAACCTGTTCATGACAGGGCTGCTCTGGTTCTGCGGCACCTGCTGCGGTATTTTGCTGCAATGGGTGGTGTAAGAGCTGCCGGCGGCCATAACCCGTAAAATAATAAGTAGGGGACGATGCGGAAGCATCGTCCCGCCCGCCGGGCCTTGCCACGCTGCTACCCCCAAAACGTGGGAAGAACCCTGCCGTGCACGCAAAGGCTCTCCCTCCAAATACAAATTTACCCCCAAAACAAAAAACAAACGCCGCAGGGAGCATCACGCACTCCCTGCGGCGTTGTCATTTATATCGTCTCGCCTTCAGCCTCTGCAGCCGGTTTCTTCTTCCCAGTCGCCGAAATCTTCGGCTTTGGCGATGGTGGTAGGGTCCACCTTGCCGTCCTCCGTCAGCTTAACGGGTTCGGTTTTGTCCTGTACCGGGTTCACGTTCGGCACATCGTTACCACTCTGGATGGGAATGGTAACGCCGTCATCTTTCTGCGCGGGTTCTTCCACCGGGGCAGCAGGCTCCGCTACATGGGCCTGCTCAGCGGGGGCAGGTTCCTCAATCGGTGCGGGCTGTTCCTCGTTGGCATTTTCTTCGGTTTCGTCCGCATCTTCGGTGCTTTCGGAAGCTTCGCTGTCGTCAAATGCGGAGTCATCCACAATCTGTTCGCTCTCTTCGTCCTGAGCCAGATACTTGCTGACAACATAAACGCCAACACCGATGGCTGCGCCCAGCACAATGGGAATCAGATGAAATTTTGCCATAGTAATTTCTCCTTTCGTGCGCGGGCAACTGGCCCGGCAGCTGTTTGGGGCGGTTGTGCCTGGAACAATTGGCACAACCTTAAATTAGTGTCAGTATAACACCCTGCGGGGCAGAAATACAAGTCAAATTTGTTAAAAGTTACACAAAATCCAAAAACGCGAACTCACTGCCTTACATCGCGAACTCACTGCCTTACATCTTGTGGTCAGCAAACAGCGGGTCATCCTGCCACAGTACGGTGTGCCCGGCGGCGCGGGTGGCGTTCAAGTCAATGATGCGCTGGTTGCCGGAGCCGCGGAACCGCAGCGAAATATCGTGCTGCGCGGGGATGAATTCGCCGTCCACCAGCACATCGATCAGGCTCAGCATCTCGTCCGTCACTTCGCAGCGGGCGTGGCTGGGCTGCAAAAGTTCGGTTTCGTATACATTGCCGGTGTAGCACCAGATGGTTTTGTGGGGGTACAACACCCGTACTTCGTGCAGGAACGGCACCAGCGCACGCTGGTTTTCCGGCTCAAAGGGTTCGCCGCCCAAAAGGGAAAGCCCATCAATATAATCCGGGGCAAGGCTGCCCAAAATTTCATTGCGCACGGCTTTATCAAAGGGCAGGCCATAACCAAAATCCCAGGCAACGGCGTTAAAACATTCCGGGCAGTGGCGGCGGCAGCCGGAAACAAACAGACTGGTACGCACGCCCGTGCCGTTGGCAATATCACAGTATTTTATGGTTGCGTAGTTCACGCGGGGAGCCTCCTTATAACATGCAACACTATATCTTGTATAGTGCTGCGGCAAATCATCACAATAGGCAGGTGCCTTGCACCAGTATACCAGCCGTGCCGGGCAAAAGCAAGTGGCCAGGGAACAATAAAATCACATATCATCGCAGCTTTGAAAAAAGTGCCTATTTTACCCAAAAAGCCAGCGCTTTTTTCGGCGTTTTGTTTTGCAATCTTTTTGAACGTCCCATCGCGCTATATGACATATATGGGTGCTATTATCAAATTACATACAATATATTGTGGTATATTGGCTTGACTTTGCCGGGTCGATGCGGTAAGATAAATACGCTCGCCAAAATCATGGAGCGGTTTTGGCGTGGGGTATCAACCCGGCAGCTTTTATTGAGGTAAGGAGATAACAGTTCATGAAGATCATCAAGCGCAACGGCAGCGAGGCCGTTTTCGATATATCCAAAATTATTGCAGCGGTGACCAAAGCCAACAACGTTGTTGCCTCCAACCAGCGCTTGACCAAGGAACAGATCACGGCCATTGCCGACGATGTGGCGCAGGAATGCCAGAGCCGCAACCACGCCATGAACGTGGAGGAGATCCAGGATCTGGTGGAAGACGCCATCATGCAGACCAAAGCGTATGAGGTGGCCCGCAAATATATCACCTACCGCTATGTGCAGAGCCTGCGCCGTACCCATAACACCACCGACGACCGCATTCTGTCCCTCATCGAGTGCAACAATGAGGAAGTCAAGCAGGAAAACGCCAATAAAAACCCGACCGTCAACAGCGTTCAGCGCGATTATATGGCCGGCGAGGTCAGCAAGGACCTGACCATGCGTATGCTGCTGCCTGCCGAGATTGTAAAGGCACATGAGGATGGCATCATTCATTTCCATGATGCTGACTATTACGCCCAACATATGCACAACTGCGACCTGGTCAACCTGGACGACATGCTGCAGAACGGCACGGTTATTTCTGGTACCCTCATCGAAAAACCGCATTCTTTCTCCACGGCCTGCAACATTGCCACCCAAATCATTGCGCAGGTGGCATCCAACCAGTACGGCGGCCAGAGCATCAGCCTGACCCACCTGGCACCGTTTGTGGATATCAGCCGCAAAAAGATCCGCCGCGATACCGAAGCGGAGATGAAGGAACTGGGCATTGATCCCGGTGAAGAAAAGCTCTCCCAGATCGTTGAAGCCCGTCTGCGCGAGGAAATCAAGCGCGGTGTGCAGACCATCCAGTACCAGGTCGTTACCCTGATGACCACCAACGGCCAGGCACCGTTCATCACGGTATTCATGTACCTGAACGAAGCGGGCGAAAACCAGCGCCTGAAATCTGACCTTGCCATTATCGTGGAAGAAATGCTCCGCCAGCGCTACCAGGGTGTTAAGAATGAAAAGGGCGTCTGGATCACCCCCGCGTTCCCCAAGCTGATCTATGTGCTGGAAGACGATAATATCCGCGAAGGCACCCCCTATTTCTACCTGACCAAGCTGGCCGCCAAATGCACCGCAAAGCGCATGGTGCCGGACTATATCAGCGAAAAGAAGATGAAGGAATACAAGCTGTCTAAGGGTGAGACCGAGGGCAACGGCGATGTATTTACCTGCATGGGCTGCCGCAGCTTTTTGACCCCCGACCGTTCCGGCAATGGCTGGAACAATGTGGCCAACGCCCAGAACTATGTGCCGGGCAAGCCGAAGTACTATGGCCGCTTCAATCAGGGTGTTGTTACCATCAACCTGCCGGATGTGGCCCTGTCCTCCGGCGGTGAGCCGGATAAATTCTGGAAAATTTTTGATGAGCGTCTGGAACTGTGCCACCGCGCCTTGCAGTACCGCCATAACCGCCTTAAGGGTACCCTGTCCGATGCGGCACCCATTCTGTGGCAGTACGGCGCTCTGGCCCGCCTGAAAAAGGGCGAGCCCATTGATAAGCTGCTGTACGGCGGCTACTCCACCATCAGCCTGGGCTATGCGGGCCTGTATGAATGCTGCAAATATATGACCGGCAAGAGCCATACCGATCCCGCCGCAAAGCCCTTTGCCCTGAGTGTGATGCAGCACATGAACGATAAGTGCAACGAGTGGAAAAACGCTGAAAATATTGATTACTCGCTGTACGGCACCCCGCTGGAATCCACCACCTACAAGTTTGCCAAGTGCCTGCAAAAGCGGTTTGGCATTGTGCCGGGCATTACGGACCGCAACTATATCACCAACAGCTACCATGTGCATGTGACCGAGCAGATCGATGCGTTCACCAAGCTGAAGTTTGAAAGCGAGTTCCAGCGCCTGTCTCCGGGCGGCGCCATCAGCTATGTGGAAGTGCCCAATATGCAGGATAACCTGGAAGCTGTCATCAAAGTGATGCAGTTCATCTATGATAACATCATGTACGCAGAACTGAACACCAAGAGCGACTACTGCCAGGTGTGCGGCTATGACGGCGAGATCAAGATCGTGGAGGACGACGGCAAGCTGGTGTGGGAGTGCCCGCACTGCCATAACCGCGACCAGAGCAAGCTGAATGTTGCCCGCCGCACCTGCGGCTACATCGGTACCCAGTTCTGGAACCAGGGCCGCACCGCCGAAATCAAGGATCGCGTGCTGCATCTGTGATGATTTTACGGGGATATTTTGTTCCTTCGAAAAGAAGGCACTGAAGAAACTTTAATATCAGATAAAACATACAGAGGCGCGCTCTATGCTATTTTTGCATAGAGCGCGCCTTTTTCGTATAAAATAGCCCCGCAGTCCTAAAGAATCTTTGGGGCTGCGGGCGGGAAGGAGAATGGAGAATATCAGTGGTTCAGTTCGGTGCGCAGTTTTTCGTTGGCTTCCTCCACCTTCATACGAGAAAGGATAAAGGTGATGATGGCATCCAACACAAACGGAATGATGAGGTACATGATTTTAAGCATATTGATGCAGGAGTCCGGCTGAACAGCCAGGGCTCTGTCGAAAGCGCTGGCGGCCAGCAGCCAGCCGGTAATGGCAGTGCCGATGCCGCCGCCCAGCTTGACACCAAGGGAAGTGCAGGAGTACATGGTGCCATCCACGCGCTTGTGCTTGGTCAGCCACGTGTATTCTGAGCAGGCAGCGATCACGGCGTTCATATCACCCTGCCAGGGACCCTGGCCCAGGGCGGCAATGGCGGTGAACAGCAGCATCAGACCAACATTGCCACTGGCCCCCATAAATCCGGCTACGGCAACCAAAGCGCGGCTGATGGTGGCAAGGCCGTAACTCATCACGTTCAGTTTGTACATACCATGCCATTTGGCGACCAGCATGGGGGTAAAGATCAGTGCAAGGATCAGCGGAATATTGATGGCCCAGGAGAAAACGCCGAACAGGTTCTCGTTGCCAAAGATATAGATGGCGTAATAGGTGCCCATGCCGATCATGGCGGTGTAGATCTGCTGCAAAATGTAGGTGACACAGATCATCATGTAATATTTGTTGGAGCCCAGCAGTTTAGCGGCTTCAATCAGGTTGTATTTTTCATCCTTGGCAATCTCGTTTTTATCATTGGTGTTCACCAGTTTGCTTTCCGGAAGCTCTTTGACGGAAAAAACCGAGACGGTGTTGACGATCAAGCCAATGATAGCGTAAATGATGGCGATGGTGCGCCAGCCCTGAACACCGCCGCCCAAAGCGGTGACACCGCCCAGAGTGATGGACTGGATGAGCAGACTGGTGGCAAAGGCAAACATGAAACGGTAGGAGCCCATTTCCACCTGCTCGGCGCTGTTTTTGGTAACAAGGGCTGTAAGGGCAGAATACGCGATGTTATTAGCGGTGTAGAACACAGCGTTCAGCAGGGTGTAGGCAATCAGGAACCAGGCGTACTGGGCAAACTGACCCAGGCTTTCCGGAATGGCAAAAATGGCAACCAGCGTAACAGCGCAGCCAATATAGCCGTACAGCATCCAGGGGCGGGCCTTGCCGAGTTTGGAATGGGTTTTGTCAATCAGGGAACCAAAGAAGACATCGGTTACGCCGTCCAGCAGTTTGGAAACCGCAATCAATGTGCCGACAATGCCGGGGTCCAGCCCTACCGTGTTGGTCAGGTAGATCATGACAAAGGAGGACAGGAACGCGTAAACCACGTTGCCGGCAATATCGCCGGAGCCATACCCAATTTTGTTATACCATTTCAAATAGCGTTTTTCTGTACTTTCAGACATGTTCGTTCTCCATTCTTTTTGAAGTGTAGAGGGTGTGTATTATTTCTTTTCCGGGAACAGGCGCAGGCCAAAATTAAAGGTGGCGTCATCCAGGCGGTACTGCTCCAGCAGGCGGGGGCCGCAGCTTTCGGAGCCAATGCCGTTCTGGGCATAATCCAGGCACAAAACAGTGCTGCTGCAGGGTTCCAGTTCATAATTGTGGGCTTTCCGGGTCAGTTCCTCCTGTGTGTAGTGGGAAGCATTAAAGCTGAAAGGCTGCGTGCCCACAGCGGTCAGGCGCACGGCATCTCCGGCCAACATAACGTAATCGCAGTCAAAATGGCTGCCGTTTTCCTGCGGGCGGATGTAATCTTCGTGCAGCTGCCAGACTGTAGCGGTGTAGCTGTTGTGGCTGGCGGCATGGTGCTTGTCGCAGTAACATTCCATGGGGCCCATGCCGTAATAATTGACCTGGGACATCTCCTGCGGCAGGAACAGCCGCAGACCAAAGCGTGGCAGCTCCGGGAACACTGTGTTGCGTTGGGCATGCAGGGCAAGGTCTACACTGCCGTTGTTGGCAACGGTCCAGGTTACATCCAGGTCCAGGAACTTCTGCACGCAAATTGCAGCAATCCCAACGTGGGTGTGCAGGGTTACACCGCTTGCCGTTACGGTATATTCCGTATGGTAAGCGTTTGTGGCAGCATGGTCATAATGGGCGGCATACCAGTCAGCTTTCAGCTTGCGATCATTGTCCGTTGGGGCACGCCAGACATTAAAGCCCATGGGCTGATCCAGCAGCGGTTCATTGGCAAAGGTCATTTTGTCAAACAGGCCGGTCAACTTGTTGAACACATAGGTGAACTGCTCACAGCTGAGAACCAGCATACGGTCTGTTTCGCGGATGGTGATGAGCCCATCCCCGGCGGGGCGGCCCAGCAGCTGCACGGCATCCTGGTTGCGGGGGTCGCTATTTTGCAAAGGAATTTCATCAAAGCCAAGCAGGTGGTCAGCTTTGATCAGCGCACTATCCTGTTTGCAGTGGTAGCAGATGTTCACAAAGCATTTGCCCTTGGCCGGTACATCCAGCGGCAATGGCAGAGTGCCATCCGCGTGTGGCGGCAGCCGGAATCCACCCGGGAAAGGAACACTGCCTGCCGAAACCACCTGACCGTCACAGTTGAGCTCATAGCTCAACGTGGCGTAATCGGTCAAATCCACAAAATCCATGTAGTTGTGCAGGGTCAGGGTGCCGGTGCTTTGGTCATAATGGGTCACGCGCGCTGGGCGGTAAATGTTTTTGAACTCCAGCAGGCCGGTGTGGGGGCGGCGATCCGGGTAAACAAGGCCGTCCATGCAGAAATTGCCATCGTTGGGCCACTCGCCGTGGTCGCCGCCATAATAAAAGATGGAGCGCCCATCCTGGGCTTTGCCTTTGTAGATGCCGTGGTCGCACCATTCCCACAGCAAGCCGCCCACGAGACCGGGATGACTTTGGATAAACTGGAAGTAATCTTCCAGGTCGCCGGGGCCGTTACCCATGCAATGGCAGTATTCGCACATCAGGTAAGGCTTGTCCGGCTGCTGGTCAAGGAACGCCTGAATGCTTTCCAAGGAAGGATACATGTTGCTGAACAGATCAATGTTGGAAAAATCATACTTGCGCTTCTGGCTGTGATACTGGGCACTTTCGTAATGGGTCAGGCGGGTGGGGTCAAACTGTTTGGTCCAGGCCAGAGCTTCCTCAAAGGTGCAGCCGTAAGCGCTTTCGTTGCCCATAGACCAGATGATCACGCAGGGGCGGTTTTTATCGCGCTCCACACAGCGGCGTGTGCGGTCCACGGTGGCCTCGGTAAATTCCGGGTTGTCGGAAATCGGCTCGTTCCAGTGCTCAACATGATTGTTCCAGTCAACATTGCCGTCACAGTACAGTTCCGATGCACCGTGGCTTTCGTTATCCGCTTCGTCAATCACAAAAAATCCGTATTCATCGCAGAGCTGATAAAAATAGGGGACATCCGGGTAATGGCTGGTGCGGATGGCGTTAAAATTGTGCCGCTTGATCATGGCAAGGTCGGTCTTGGTCTGTTCCAGCCCGATGGCATAACCGGTGACGGGATCAGATTCATGCCGGTTGACGCCGTGGATTTTGATGGAGTGGCCGTTGACAAAAATCTGGTTATCTGCCACATGAACTTCCCGGATGCCAACACGATCCGTGATGGTTTCGCAGGCCGTTTCCAGCACAAGGGTATAAAGATACGGCTGTTCGGCATTCCACAGAATCGGGGCAGGGACCGGAATAACCGCGCAGTAGGGAAAGGCTTCATCATCGGGGTTCGCTGCCGGAGCAGCAGTGCCGATCAGGGTACCGGCCGCATCGTAAATGGTAATGCGGGTGGCGACGGCCAAATCGCGGTAGCGTAGGCGGACTCTGATGTCTGCGCGGTCCGGTAGGATCCCGGTGGTGGTAAAATAGTCCTGGATATGCTGCTCCGGGCGGCACAGCAGGTAAACATCACGGAAAATACCGTTCATGCGGAACATGTCCTGGTCTTCCATGTAACTGCCGTCGCACCATTTCAGCACCAGTACGGCCAGGTGGTTGCTGCCGTTTTGCAGCAATGCGGTCACGTCAAATTCACTGGTGGAGTGTGCAACCTGGCTATAACCCACAAACTTGCCGTTCAGCCAGACATAAAAACAGGAAGCAACACCCTCAAAGTTCAGGTAGGCGCGCGGGGCAACTTCGTCCTGCTGGTAGTCAAAATCATAAAGATAAGCACCGCAGGGGTTTTCTTTGGGCACATACGGAGGGTCCGCGGGGAAGGGATAGCGGATGTTGGTGTACTGGTGGTGGTCGTATCCGTAGTTCTGCCATACGCTGGGTACCGGAATGGTATCATAATCCGCCAAGTCACAGCCGGGGGCATAAAACGGGTCCTGTAAATCATAAATGCTGTGGTAATAGCGGAACTGCCAGGTCCCGTCCAGCAGCTGGAATCGCTGTGATGTTTCCCGGTGTTCCACAAGGGCGTCATTGCGGCGGGCATCCGGGATAAAATAGGCACGGTTTGGCATGGTGTTTACATGCAAAATGTGTGGGTTTTCGTAATACTGTGGGATAACCATGGCGGTCCTCCTGTGATTTGAACAATACAACTTGCGTTCCGTGTGAAAATATTATACAATTTCCATAGAGAACAAAGACATAAACAGGTTGGGACCAAACATACACAAAATCAATGGATTTGGGGCAGAAACCGCCAAAAACAAAGTTTGTGCGCGCGAAATTAACAAAAACGAGGAGCGATTTTTGTGTACATTAACTTCGGCTATCTGAATAACTCCCGCTTGGATTTCAAGGATTATTCGGCCCCGCTCATTGTGGGCAGCTGCGGGACTTACCGCCTGAAAACGCGCAAAAGGCTGCCGACCTATTGGCAGAAAGGCCGGCGTGACTACCAGATTTTGTACGTTGCCAACGGCAAAGCACATTTTTGGTTTGACGGTGTGGAACAGGTGGTAAGCGCCGGGAACATGGTGCTGTATAAGCCGGACGAGATACAAAAGTATGTGTATTACCTGGAAGATCACCCTGAGGTATTCTGGATTCATTTTACCGGCAACGATGTAAAAAATATTCTGACCTACCACGGGATCTCGCTGGAGGAGCATGTGTTTTACAGCGGGGTCTTGCCGGAATACAAAGCGCTGTTCCGCAAAATTATTCAGGAACTGCAGCTCTGCCGCTTTGGGTACGAGGATTATATTGCTTCACTGTTCAATGATATGCTGCTTCTCGTCAGCCGCCAGCAGCATGAAAAGCCCGAGGTGGCCGGCAGCATGCAGGAACAGATTGAAGTGGCGGCTGCTTATTTTAATGAGAATTACAACACAAAAATCAGCATTGACGCCTATGCCGAATCGCTGCATGTCAGCACCAACTGGTTCATCCATAACTTCCGGCAGTATATGGGTATGTCGCCCGCACAGTATGTTCTTTCACTGCGCATGGTCAATGCACAAAGTCTGCTGGAACATACGAACTATAACGTAAAAGAGATATCTGAGATCGTTGGGTATGACAACCCGCTGTACTTCAGCCGAGTGTTCAAAAAAGAAATCGGCCAATCCCCTGCGCAATACCGCAAGCTGCGCGGGGAACCGGCCGAAGAATAAGCAAAACCCGCCTGCTGACAGGAAATCCTGTGGGCAGGTGGGCACTTTGTAAAAAGATACAAACGCAACCGCCCGGTACAAATCCTGTACCGGGCGGCTGCTTTATGATGAAATAGCAGAGAATGGCAGAAAGTTACAGCCGGTCGATGGTGGGGTAGCTGTCAATGGCACCGTAGCGCTGCACACTGTAACCGCAGAACCGGTTGGAAAAATCCAGCCACTGGTTCAGCTGGTCCGCCTGCAGAGCGGGCAGGGCGGCGCGGTCCACCCCGTTTTTGTGCAGCTGCCACAAGAACGAGCCGATGAACCCGTCCCCGGCGCCGGTGGTATCCACGGCCTTTACCGGCTTGCTGGCGGAAAAGCCGTGGGCGGTGCGGGTGTAAGCGTGGGCACCGGCGCTGCCGCAGGTGTAGAGCACCAGCTGTACATGGCCCACAAACAGGCTGGGCAGGGCGGCTTCAATATCACTGGTGCCGGTCAGAAATTCCAGCTCTTCGTCCGAGATTTTGACCACATCGGCCAGCGGCAGGAACTCCAGCACCGTGCGGCGCAAAGCATCACGGTCCGGCCACAGCGGAAAGCGCAGGTTGGGGTCAAAGTCAATGATAGTCCCGGCGCTGCGGGCTGCGGCAATGGCAGTTTTGTGGGCTTCCCGCATGGGGCTTTCCACCAGGGCAACGCTGCAAAAATGCAGGGCATAGGCGTTGGCAAACAGGCTGGTATCCACCTGCTCCGGGGCGTACAGCAAATCGGCTGAGGGCTTGCGGTAAAAACTGAACGTCCGGTTGCCGTCCGCTTCCAGCGAAACAAAGGCCAGGGCGGTGTTGGCTTTGTCCGTCAAACAGATGTGGCTGGTATCAATGCCGCAGGCAGCCAGTTCATCAATGATCTTGTGGCCGAACGGGTCATCTCCCAGCTGGGTCAGCAGGGCAGAATCCCCACCCAGGCGGGCATAAGCACCGCACACGTTGGCGGGCGCGCCGCCCACACGGGGGCTGAAAGAGGAAACCTCGGCAAAGGAACAGCCGGTTTTGGACGGAATCATATCGATCAGCGCTTCGCCGATCGCATACAAGGTATCATGTGCCATGGAATGTCCTCCGTTAAATCGAAAGGGAATACAGGGTGCTGCCTGCGCCGCAAAGCTGCACGGCAACCTTGCCCGCTGCCGGGTAATACCGGGTGGAAAGCACCGCGGCACCGTCGTTCAGGAATATTTCCAGCGAGGAAGCATCCCCCACAACACGCAGGCTGCGGCAGGGGGCATCCAGCACAGCCTTGCGCTCGGTGCGCCCGGCGGCAATCGCTGCATCGGTAAAGCGCAGGGTACAGGTGCGGTCCGCTTCGGTGTAAGTCAGGGTCAGGCCGTTGGCAATGGTCAGGACAAAATCCCCGGCGGGGGAGGCGGTCAGGTCAAAGCAGGGGTCCGTTTCAACCGTTTCGCCGTCTGCCGGCTGGCGGGCTTCGCCGCGCAGGGCGTTCAGCTCGGCGGCGGGGGCTTGCAGCAGGCAGCCATTGCCGTCCTGGGTCAACACGCGGGGCAGGGTCAGGCAGTGTTGCCAGCCATACTCCACGGTGGGGTTGGTGTAATCGGCATCCGGCATGCCCATCCAGCCAAACTGGATGCGGCGGCCATCCGCGGCGGCAAAGCTTTGGGGCGCGTAATAGTCAAAGCCATCGTCCAGGGCGTGGAATTCGCTCAATGTGCAATCGGTGCGCCAGTCACCCTGCAGGGCAAAGTAACCGCAGCCGTACACGTTCTGGCAGGCAATGCCCTGGGGCGATACCGCCAAAAACCACTGGCCGTCCAGCTCAAACAGGTCGGGGCATTCCCACATATAGCCAAAGGGTTCGGGGGTGGTAATGGTGTTGATGTGGTTCCAATGCAGCTTGTCGGCGCTTTCAAACACCAGCACTTCGCCATGGTCGTCCAGTGTTCGGGCACCCAGCACCATATAGTAGCGCCCATCCAGTGCAAACACTTTGGGATCGCGCACATGGCAGGTCAGCCCGGCGGGATAATCCTGGTTGTACATCAGGCAGCGCTTGTTGTCCAGATGGATGGCATCGCGGCTGGTGGCAAGGCAGACATTGTGCCCGCGCCCCTGCTTGATGTAGTCATATTCGCCGGGGTGCTTGACATTGCCGGTATAGTACAGGTACAGCATGCCGTCCTCCACCAGAGCGGAGCCGGAATAAACGCCATGGCAGTCAAACGGTTCGTCCGGGTACAGCATTACGGGCAGGCGTTCCCAGTGGAACAAATCGCGGCTGCGCACGTGCCCCCAGTGCTTGACCCCTCCCGTGGGGTCAAACGGGCCGTACTGATAAAATACATGGTATTCATCGCCGATCTGGCACAGCCCGTTGGGGTCGTTCAGCCAGCCCACAGGGGGTTGAACATGCAGCTTCTGCCGGTGGGGATCCGCCGCCACACGGGCGGCCCCGGCGGCTTCCACCATGGGGACAAGACGCTTCAAATCACGCTGCAAGGCATTCATAACAGGTAGCTCCTTATTGATTGAGAGGGGAAAACATCAGGCTTTGGCTTCCTCGGCTTCGGGGGTCCAGATCACCCAGGTCACAGCGAAGGAAACGCCGAAGGAAATTGCCATCATGATGAGGTACTGCAGCGGCATGTGCAGATGCAGCAGGATGCCGAAGATGCCGGTCACGCCGGTGCCGGTGGCACCCAGGCCGGTCACGCTGGCATACAAAGCGCCACAGGCACCGCCGACCAGACCGCCGATAAAGGGCTTAAAGTAGCGCAGGTTGACGCCGAAGATGGCGGGCTCGGTAATGCCCATGCAGGCAGAAAGGGCGGAGGGCAGGGCCATAGACTTAACTTTGGCGTTCTTGCTCTTGAGGGCAACGGCAAAAGCGGCACCGCCCTGGGCAACGTTGGCGGCGCTGGCCAGGGGCAGCCAGTAGGTGAAGCCAAACTTGGCCAGCTGGCCAAGGTCGATCAGGGTGTACATATGGTGGATACCGGCCACAACGGTGACGGCGTACAAACCGCCCATGATGAAGGAACCGATGCCGAACGGCAGCTGAATTAAAGCCTGAACGCCGTTGATGATGCCGTCCTCCAGCGTGGTGAAGATTGGGCCGATGACAGCGAGGGTGAGATAACCGGTAACGAAAACGGAGACCAGCGGGGTAACAAACAGGTCGATCATGGCAGGCACAACTTTGTGCAGCCGCTTTTCAATCTGGCACATCAGCCACACGGCAATAATAACGGGGATAACGTGGCCCTGGTAGCCGACCAGCGGAATTTTGTACAGCCCGCCAAACACCGATTGGTAGGTCTGCACGCCCTCAGAAGCAACGGTCCAGGCGTTCTGCAGGTTGGGGTGAATCATGATCATGCCGATGACAGCACCCAGGAACTGGTTGCCACCAAACACCTTTGCGGCGGAGAAGGCGATCAGGATAGGCAGGAAGGTGTACGCCGTGTTGGAGAACAGCTGGGCAAACACATAGATGGAACCGCTGGTATCAATGTTCAGGAAGCCGTTGTTGACCATAAAGTTCAGCGCTTCCATAATGCCCATCAAAAAGCCGGAAGCCACGATGGCCGGGATGATGGGAACAAAGATATCGCCCAGCGTCTTGATGGCCCGCTGGTACCACGGCGCTTTGGAAGCGGCAGCCTGTTTGACTTCCTCCTTGCTGGCACCGGTGATTCCGGCCAGGGCGGTGAACTCGTCATACACCTTGTTCACAATGCCGGTGCCGAAGATGATCTGCAGCTGGCCCTGGGCTTCAAATACGCCCTTGGCGCCCTCAGCATTTTCGAGCTCTTTTTTGTTCACCTTGGAATTATCCGCAATCACCAGGCGCAGGCGGGTTGCGCAGTGTGCGGCCGATACAATGTTGGAAGCACCGCCGATGTTGTCCAGTACCTGCTGGGCTGCTTTCTTGTAATCCATGTTGCACGCTCCTTCTTTTATCTGTTGGCCCGGTAGGAGGTTCCGGGGCCTGTTTCATTTGACAGCTTTATTATATACGAAGGTGAGTGCTTTTTCTATTGACCAAACGACCCAACTTGCAAAGATTCTGTTATCGATTTCACACAGTTTCACACCGTTCTTTGGTAAAATGCACAAAAAACAGGGGGCTGCATGGAAAGGGTGCACAAAACAAAAACTTCCCCGCAGTGATGCAGGGAAGTGTGGCGCAAAGGATGCCTGTTATAGCGACCAGACATTTTCATCTGAGTTGTCATCCCCGGTGGAGGCCCGGCATTTTAACTCATAATCCAGCTTGATCATCTGCGGCTCGGCATGGGGGTCCGCCAGCATGTCCAGCAGCAGGCGGGCGGCTTTGTCCCCGGCGGTGCGGTAATGCAGATGGGCGCTGGTCAGCGGCACATAGGCAACGCGGCCAATGCGGTTGTCGCCCACAGCGGCAATCATGATGTCATCCGGCACCCGCAGACTGTGGCTGCGGCAGTATTGCAGCGCACCCAGGGCGATGGAGTCGGTCGCGCAGAACAGGCAGTCCAGCCCCGGCGCACGGCCAAACAGCTGCTCCGCCTGGTGGTAGCCGGATTCCATGTTGAACTTGGCAATGCTCATCCGCTGCGGCTGGGGCACGAGACCTGCATCCTGCAGCGCACTGTCAAAGCCTTCGCGCCGGGCAAGGCCGACGGCTTTGTCCAGTAGAGTCACGCCCAGGTAGCCCGGCTTGCGCCGCCCCTTTTGCAGCATGTGGGCGGTGGCGGCCTGCGCCGCGCCGAAATCATCGTGGAACACACAGCTGAACCCGGGATACTGCTGCCCCACGATTACCACCGGCACATGCAGGCTTTGCAGCACCGCGTGGTGTTCCGGGGTAAACATGGTGGCAATCAGGATAATGCCGTCCACCGTATCATGCCGCAGGGTATCCAGCGCGCGCACTTCGCGGGTGTTGTTGTTGGCGGTGTTGATCAGCAGCAGCTGGTAGTTCTGGTCGTCCAGTACCCGGCTGATGCCCTCCACCATGCGGGCGCAGCTTTCGCTGCTCAGCCGCGGCATGATCACCCCAATCTGCCGCGTGCGGCGGGTGCGCAGCATCTGGGCCTGCATACTGGGGCGGTAGCCGGTGGCTTCCACCGCAGCGGCAATCTGGGCGCGCTTTTCGGCGCTTAAGTACCCGCCGTTAAAATAGCGGCTGACCGCTGCCTTGGATACCCCGGCATATTGGGCAAACGCGGTAATGTTCATAGGCCGCACTCCTGTCCGGCTGCCGGCGGGGGAAACCTGCCGGCGCACTTTTTTATCAGTATAATGCAGAAACTGGCAGGGTGCAACGGGAAAGAGCGGAGAAAAGAAAAATAAGAATGAATGGCATGAGGCAAAGAGTAAAATAGACAAAAAACGGGGATTGAATTTGTGCTTTTGACGGAGAAAAAAGAACGAAAGCTGAATACAAAAAAGCACACAGCTAAAAAGATTTACCAGAATGAATTTGGTGTAAAAGTTATCTTCCGCGCTGGCACAGGATGAAAAGGTATGCTATAATATAGTATTAGTTACACGATGAAAAAGTAAGATGCTCCTGATGCCAGTGCGGATGTGCGCGGGGCAATGATATGTGTTTAGTGAGGAAAAAGAATGGGACTGCTGCAAAAAATTCAGGCAAAAACCGAGGAAGCCCGCGCGAAGGAAAAGATCCGTCCGCTGCTGGAAAGCCGCATGATGCGGGACATCCTGCTGGAGATCGGCCAGCGCGGCAACGAAGCGCTGGACCCGCAGTCCGTTCCATTGGCTATGCGCCGCCGCGCCACCCAACTTGCCAGCGAAAGCGGCCTGAGCGGCCTGAAGCAGTGCGCTGTGGATGAACTGCATCTGGACGAAGCGGGAATCACGCTGGTCTGCAAGGGGGAGCACACGGCATTTTTGTACGCAGACTATAACTATGAAAACATTGAGGATACCGACTGCCTGCCCGCTGTGGCCGAATACCTGGTGCAGCACATGCGCGGCTATTATAACATTACCCGCAGCTTTTACAGTGTGCCCAAAGCCAACGGCCATGTGGAGGAAAAGACTCGTGAGGTGACCGTGGTGCGCCACCACGAGGATACCCCCTTTGCCCCCGGCCCGGTGCAGAAACAGCATTTGTTCTGATGTACATGAGATATCCCCCAGTATACAGGAATTATGCCGCCCCGCATCTTGACGCGGGACGGCATTTTTGCTATACTAATTTAGTATCCGGCAGGAACCCAGAACATGGAGCACTCCCCAAGAGGTCGTAAGAGGGAGCACTCGAAATCACACCCTGCGGGAAGTTTCGCGCAACAAAATTAAATATGCAGATGTACTCAAGAGGTCGTAAGAGGGAGCACTCGAAATGCTTTAGGACAGGAGACTGTCGCGTGGGTTCGACTCCCACCATCTGCGCCATATCCGTCGTAGAATCGAAAGATTTTACGACGGATATTTTTGTTTACGGCTTTGAAACGTGATGCTGTAAGTTTACGCAATGACTATTACAAGCCAAAATCCACTTGCAACAATAATCTGTTGCAAAAAGCCATTTGTTGCCCGAATTGTTGCCCACAGTTCATGGTTTCCTGCGAGAAGGGATAATAACTTATAAAGAGTTATCTCCAACAGCAGCGTTTTTCGGTGTTGCGAATACTGCTTGGTGGTATGCCGTCAGCGCACTGAGTTTGCGCTGCTCCTGTACTTGTACATAGCGGGTCGTGACGGTGTTGATTTTCAGATTTACGCCCATTTGCTGGGAAAAATCGTCCACTGAATGTCCGAAAATTTGGCTAACTGCATAAAAATCACCTGTCAAATTGTACATATTGGTGCCCGCTGTGCCGCGTAGATCGTGAAATCGGATTTTCGGCATCCCAGTGCTACGCATAAATCCGTTAAACTTGACCGAAATACGCTTTTGTAAGTATGGCGAACCGTCCGGCTTGCACACAACAAGATCGTTATCGTAATACTTGACCCCGCCGAGCTTGCACAACCGCCGCTGGTCGGCTTGTTCCTGTCTAAGCCGTAAAAAGATTGGCAGTGCTTCTTCTGTAATGGGAAATGAACGTGTTTCGCCTTCGTCACGGTCTTTCAATGGTTCCAAGTGCGGCACAATTTTAGCATCTTTCGGCAGGTCACAGGGAATTTGGCCTCGCAAGGTAATTTGCCTGTGCGTCAAATCAACATCACGCCAGCGTAACCCCAGCGCTTCGCTGAGTCGCAGCCCAAACAGAACAGCGAGCAGCACCACGGTCTCAAGTGCATTACCATGTACAAACGCCAAAAGCTGCTGCACCTGTTCCACGGTGTACTTGTCATATTTGCGCCCGGCGTTCTTACTAAACCGTGTCATAATGTTCTTGGCTGGGTTGTTTGGAATGTAGCCATACTTTACCGCCGAGGACAGCGCAGAGCTTAAAATTCGATGGCAATAACGCACTGAATTCTCCGCCAGTCCCTTCTCACGCAGTTGCGCAATCATATCGTCAATCATTTGGGGCGTCAGTTTGTTCAAAGGCACTTCGCCCAGCATGGGAATTAGATGTATGTTTATGCCGCTCCAATAGCTGTATCGTGTACTTTTTGCAAGGTTATGGTGGTAGCTTTCGTACCACTTGGGCAGATACTCTTTTAGCTTTTGTTTGCTCTCCGGTCCATAGCCGACCATAGCGGCGCTGCCAGTCTGTAACTCCAGCTTGATCTGTGCCTCATACAATTCTGCTTCCCTGCGCGTTGCAAAACCACGTTTAGCAATGCTTTTCTGCCTGCCGTTCTCGTAGACTTTCACATTGACATCGTAGACGACGCCCGATCTGCCTGTTAAAATTCCTTGGCTGTTTCGCTTGTTTTTGACTTTTCTCTCGCGGATCGCCATATCAGCACCCACCACTTACAGACCTTGCCGGGGTCTTGGCACGGTTGTAATAATCCCAAATCGCCTGTTCGGAAATCAGGCGACGGTTGCCGTTCTGGATGAACTCCAACTCGCCGTTGTCCATTAACTGGCGCAGTCGATTTTCTCCGATGCCGGAAACAACTGCCATTTGTTCCACAGTTTTCAGCATCGGTTCAAACGGATTTCGCACAGCTTGCGGTGTTTTTTGCTTTGCATATCTTGCCATAACTATCCCTCCTGCGGTATAATTTATAAAACAAATTGTTTGTGGTACTTGTGCACAGCACAGGAACACGATCATTTGTAAGGCTTGAAGATTTGGTATATTCAGTTTTCAAGGTTCATCAGAACCACATTCAAAATGCTTGTGATGTCTGCAAACTCATTATACCACAAGCGTTTTGCTTGTCAACATATATTTTTACTTTTTATTGCAACTTATTTTCTGTGGGAGGTTCTTTATGGATACAACTGGGAGACGCATTAAACGTCTGCGTTTGAAAAAGGGAATCTCGCAATCTCAACTTTCTAAGCGCTCCGACATTACCTCAACGCTTCTTCAACAGTACGAATATGGTACGCGCCATCCCAAGGAAGATCAGTTAAACAAAATCGCATTGGCGCTTGGCGTAGCGCCTGCTATGCTGCGTCCGTTGGATGTGGATACAATCGAGGGGCTGCTCGCCATCATCTACGAAATGCACTCCAGTTACCACGGCATAGAAATTATCGAAGAAAACGGTACAACTTCTATCCGTTTGCCCAATACACTACAAGCCGAGCCCGCCAGATATGCATTACACTTAATCAAGAAATTTATGGAACAGCCGCTATTCGGTTCAGACGAAGAAGCTCCCGTTGCCATGAACGCAGACGAAATTCAACCTGATACTGGTGTGACACTTGCTGAAGAAATAAAGTGGTACAATCAGCAGTCAAGGTTTCTGCATGACATCGAAGAACTTGGGATTTGGTCCGATACCAGCCGTGAAGAAGATACCTCAACTTAAAATCGTTTCTGCATACAGGAGTAACAATAAATGGACAGTAAATTGACCGCAGAACAAGAAAAACTAGCTGCACTAATAGAATCCGACTACGCACTATTGAAATTCGGCTATTATGGGCAGGAATACGAGTTTGCTGTTGCTGAGCGAGACCCGCGCCTATACAGAAAAATGCTGAAACGCCCGGACTATCATCAATTTATCGCAGATAAAGACAAACAATATCGCCATGAAACCAGCGTGATGATGGCTGTACTGGCTGATATGCGCGGCATAACTCCAACGACAAAGCAGGAAAATGAAAGCGGTTGGTACAAAACTATGTTCTCGCTAAAAGCAGAAGCGGAGACTTTCACGCGGAATAGTATCCTGCATGATGTCGAAACAGATTTTTGACGAGAGCATATTTTATCGTAAAAGCGCCCTATCAAAAGAAGTGGATTGGCTTCTTTTGATAGGGCGCTTTTGTCATATATACCAAATCGAATATTTAACTTCATCATATTTTACAAAAAGATGTACTTTCTATTGACTTTTTTGCAATAACAGAATACAATATATTTACATCATTTTAATAAATTTGATGTAAATAAAAATAAAGGTTCTACAATGAAAACATTTAACTTCAAAGCAGTATATTCTCAGCTGCTGACACCAGAGATCGTGTTCCGTCTGACGCAACTCCATGAATACAAAGGTCGGCTGAACAGACTCCTTGAAACAGATGCCGCCGCCTTATCCGAAATCAAAGAGACCGCGGCGCTGCAGACTGTCGCCGCATCGAATCGCATGGAAGGCATCACCGTTGCCGAGGATCGGCTGAAAAAGCTCATCCTGAATAAAACCAATCCGCAAACCGATGATGAGAAAAAAGTGGCGGGTTATCGGGATGTGCTGGCCTCAATAAGTGCAAATTACGACTTTTTGCCACCAGTACCACCCACTATTTTGCAGTTACACCGAGATTTATACAAATTCAGCGGTAAAGCTGTGGGCGGCAATTATAAAGATACCGCCGGTGAACCATGCGCCGAAAGCCTTGCTTCCCTATGCAATGCCTTTGAACAAGCCCTGCAAGACCCAGTCCTTGACCCGCTGCTGCTGATTTCGATGTTCACGGTAGACTTCTTGAACATCGCCCCCTTCGATAACGGCACCGAGCGAATGAGCCGCCTGCTGCTGGCACTGCTCCTGTACCGTTCCGGCTATGGAGTGGAGCAATACAGCAGCATAGACGCGATTCTTCTTAACACAAAAGTGTCCTACGATACATCGCTGCAACGCAGTTCCCATAACTGGGCTGCCGACACAAATGACTACGTACCTTTTACCGCCTACCTGCTGAACACTCTTGTTACGGCATACAAAAGCTTTGACGAGATTGCCACACAGCTAACCGCCAAGGGTCTGTCAAAGGCTGACCGCGTGCGGGACATCATCAAATTGCACCAAGGTGAAATCACCAAAAGCGAAATCCTAAAGCAGTGCCCGGACATCAGCCAAATCACTGTCCAGCGGGCACTGGCAGACCTGCTAAATAACAAGCACATCACAAAAATCGGCGGTGGTCGATACACTTCTTATATTTGGAATGGGGAGAACTAACATGATTACCGGAGAACTCAAAAACAAAATCGACAGCCTTTGGGATATTTTTGCAGCGGGCGGTCTTGTAAATCCGCTGGATGTCATTGAACAAATCACTTATTTAATGTTCATTCACGACTTGGACGATTCCGACAATCTGCGCGCCAAGGAAGCCGCCATGCTGGGGTTGCCGTACCAGAGCATTTTTGCGGACGAGGTGCAGCTCGGCGAGCGCACCATCGACGGTCAGCAGCTCAAATGGAGCGTGTTCCACGACTTTCCGGCGCAGAAAATGTACGCCACCATGCAGGAATGGGTGTTCCCGTTCATCAAAAATCTGCACGGCGACAAGAACAGTGCCTACTCCAAATACATGGACGACGCCATTTTCAAGCTGCCCACGCCGCTGCTGCTTTCCAAAGTGGTGGACGCGCTGGATGAAATTTACCGCCTGATGAATGAGTCGCAGGCGGTGGATGTGCGCGGTGACACCTATGAATATCTGCTCTCCAAAATCGCACAGTCCGGCTTGAACGGTCAGTTCCGCACACCGCGCCATATCATCAAAATGATGGTCGAGCTGATGGATCCCAAGGCGGACGAAATTATCTGCGACCCCGCCTGCGGCACTTCCGGCTTTCTCGTCGCAGCGGGCGAGTACCTGAAAGAGCACCGCAAAGAAGAAATCTTCTTTGACCGTCAGAAAAAAGACCACTACATGAACCATATGTTCTTCGGCTACGATATGGACCGCACCATGCTGCGCATCGGCGCCATGAACATGATGACCCACGGCATCGATAACCCCTACATTGAGTACCGCGACAGCCTGAGCGACCAGAACCTGGACAAAGAAAAATACTCGCTGATTCTTGCCAATCCGCCGTTCAAGGGCAGCCTGGACGCGGACACCGTATCCGCCGACCTGCTGAAGGTCTGCAAGACCAAGAAAACCGAACTGCTTTTCCTTGCGCTGTTCCTGCGTATGCTGAAAATCGGCGGGCGCTGCGCCTGCATTGTTCCCGATGGTGTGCTGTTCGGCTCGTCCACTGCGCACAAGGCAATTCGTAAAGAACTGGTAGACGGCAACCGTCTGGAGGCAGTTATCTCGATGCCGTCCGGCGTGTTTAAGCCCTATGCCGGTGTTTCCACCGCCATTTTGATTTTCACCAAGACCGGGCATGGCGGCACGGATAACGTGTGGTTCTACGATATGCAGGCCGACGGTCTTTCGCTGGACGACAAGCGCAGCCCCGTGAAGGAAAACGATATTCCCGACATTATTGCGCGCTTCAAAAATCTGGACACCGAGAAAAACCGCGCCCGCACGGAAAAATCGTTCTTTGTTCCCAAGCAGGAAATTGTGGATAACGGCTACGACCTGTCCATCAACAAATACAAAAAGACCGAGTACAAGCCTGTGGAGTACCCGCCGACGAGTGAGATCATGGCAGAGCTGCGCCGCTTGGAGAAAGAGGTCAACACGGCAATGGACGAGCTGGAGCAGATGCTGAAATAGGGAGCGCACCATGACGGAAAACGACAAGCTGCAAGTATTTGAAGATCAGACCATCCGCACCGCTTGGGATGAGGAAAAAGAAGAATGGTATTTTTCGGTGGTGGATGTCGTAGTTGCATTGACAGAAAGCCCTGACTACAAGACCGGCAGAAAATACTGGAACAAGCTGAAGCAGCGCTTGAAAGAAGAAGGAAATGAACTGGTGACAAATTGTCACCAGTTGAAAATGAAAGCCGCCGATGGCAAGCGCCGCCTTACGGATGTAGCGAATACCGAAGAATTGCTGCGCATCATCCAGTCTATCCCGTCCAAAAAGGCCGAGCCGTTCAAAATGTGGCTGGCCATGGTCGGGCGTGAGCGCATTGAGGAAATCATCGACCCGGAGCTTACCATTGAACGCGCGCTGGACACCTACGCACAGAAAGGCTACCCGCCGGAGTGGATCAACCAGCGCCTGCAAACCATCCGCGCCCGCAAGGAGTTGACTGATGCGTGGAGCGCACACGGGGTGCAAAAGGGGCAGGAGTACGCCATTTTGACGGACGAAGTCACAAAGGCGTGGTCCGGGCTGAATACGCGGCAGTACAAGAACCTGAAAGGGCTGAAAAAGGAAAATCTGCGCGACAATATGAGTACGTTGGAGCTGGCACTGAATATGTTGGCGGAAGCCACCACAACAGAACTCACCAAGGCTCAGAATCCGCAAGGGCTGGAAGAAAACCGCACTGTGGCAAAGCAGGGCGGCACGGTAGCCGGCAACGCCCGAAAAGAAATTGAAGCGCAAACCGGTCGCCCGGTGGTTACGGCAGAAAACGCAAGCACAATGCTGCTGGGGCAGGCTGTTGCCGGGATGATTGAGGGTGTTGTGAAAGATGAAGATGATAAAGAATAACTCTGCTGTGAAGGCAGATACAACTTCGGATTTGTGGGAGAAAATGAACAAATTAACTGTAGGAGAATGCTTTTTACAAATACGCAATGGCGCAAATATTAAACAAGGTGTGGCTGATGGCGGTTTTCCTATTACAAGAATTGAAACAATCGCAAATGATAGATTTAATCGCGATCGCATGGGATATGCTGGGATAACAGATGCGGATAAGTATCAAAGTTATATTCTTGAAGATGGAGATCTGTTAATGTCGCATATTAACAGCGTCCAATACCTTGGAAGAACGGTGCTCTATCATAAGCAGGAAAATGAAAAGATTATCCACGGAATGAATTTGCTTGCTATGAAAGCAAATCGAGATATTCTTAATCCTGCATATGCTCAATACTACTTTCGTTCGATTCCTTTTCGTGCGCAAATACGCCAAATAACGAAAAAGTCGGTTAATCAAGCGAGCTTTACTGTTTCTGACTTGAAGAAAATTCCTATACAAGTTCCATCGTTACTTGAACAGTGCAACGCAGTTGAGACTTTAGACAGGGTAAACAAACTACTTGAATTACATCAGCAGCAACTCCAAAAGCTGGATGAACTCGTTAAAGCTCGATTTGTCGAGATGTTTGGGGATGAAAGCAATCCTTATAACTTTCCCATCGTAAGCATCGAAGATGTGGCAAGTGTTCAAGTTGGCGTTGTGATTAAACCAGCGCAGTATTATACAGATGCCGACCATGGTATAAAGACATTTCGCTCGTTAAATATTGGTCCAATGCATATTAAAGATACTGACTGGGTTTATTTTTCTGAAGAAGGCAATCGGAAAAATCAGAAATCAGTCCTAAATGAAAACGACTTAGTAATTGTTCGTTCTGGGGCACCAGGAACTGCGTGTGTGATCACAAAAGAGTATGCTGGCTGCAATGCTGTTGATATTATCATTGCACGCCCGGATCTGGGCAAAGTAAATCCGTACTATTTGTGCCAGTATACTAATTTGCCACATGGAAAGAAGCAAATCGAAGAAGGAACCGGCGGTGCAGCTCAGCAGCATTTCAATGTTGGAAAATACAACAAGATAAGGCTTACACTGCCGCCTCTTGATCAGCAGCTCAAATTTGAAAAGTTTGTCGAGCAGACCGACAAATCAAAAGTTGCCGTACAGAAGTCCTTGGACGAAGCGCAGCTTCTGTTTGACAGCTTGATGCAGCAATATTTCGGCTAAAATAAGTAAATACGGGCTTATGCCGGGGCAGGACGATGGTACACAGAAAAGGAGTGTACCATCATGGAAGAAAAGCTTGTCACAATTCTCAACGAAATGGCGGAATATTTGAGCATACAGATTTTTCCAAAAGAACACTCTTGGGGATGTGCAAAGCAGCAATTGGACAAGCCAACATCAATGCACAAGAAATGCAAAATATAGGCATCTACATCCCGCCTATCGAACTCCAACGAGAGTTCGTTCAATTTAAGAATCAGACCGACAAATCAAAATTGTCGCTTTGAACAGATGTTTATATAAACCAAGACTTAAATACTAAAATACCATCTTATTTTTAGGGGATGAATTCGTATGTTAAGTAAACGCGATATTGAAAAAGAGCTGGGAAAAGGAATAAACATTTACCCAGTAATCCGTGATAATTTCAAAGAAAATTCTATCAATCTCACAGCAAGTGCAAATGCTTGGACACAAACAAACGCAACCGTGTATTGGTATGGCGGGGAATCGTTCGGATTAGAAGATAAGCATGTCAAGAAAGGAACCAAGAATTTTAGACATGGTTCCAAGTGCATATTTACCGTTACCAGAAAAAATCAAACTCAAGAAAAATATATCATTTTGCTCCCTCACACAACAACCTTGATAGAAACGACTGAAGTAATTGGCGTTGCAAACAACATTGGTGGTGCACTCCACTCTAAAGTTGGTCTTGTTGCAAAGGGAATCGGGCATATTGGAACAATGCTAGGTCCCGGATTCTGTGGACATCTTCTGGTTTCGCTTCATAACATAACGGATAATGTTATACCCTTGAAAGTTGGAACGACATTTGTTTCGCTATCTTTGGACTATTTGACAACACAAGTCATTCGTACAAGCTCTACTACATCTGGCCATGTTGATAAATTTTCTGAATTGGGAATTACCATAGATGAAGATACGCGGAGCTTTTTAACTGCTGACTGGAAAAGTAACATCGAGAGTATACGGGAGAAGATGTGCGAAAGCGAATCGTATAAAAGTTACAAAAAACATATTCACCAAAACTCGTGGAAAGAAATAAGAAAGTATCTTAATCGAAGAAATATTTTTGCAGTACTTATCATAATTGTAGTCTTTATTGTATTATTGAATTTGGCTACATATGTGGATAGCAAGACAGGAACAAATGTTTGGGTTGAACGATTCTGGAATGTTGGTTGCTCTGGCTTAGTCGGTTCGCTATTGGTTGGCATATATAATTTCATAAAAGACAAAAAATGATTAGGGAGTGACTGTTATGACAAACTTTGACTTTCTAGAACATATACCCCAATTCAATAGTTTTGCCTCGGTTGCCATCTCCGCCGAGCGCATCCTACATATCGACCCATCCGCCTGCGTCCTCAACTGCCGCAGGGCGATGGAGTTTGCCGTAAAATGGATGTACTCGGTGGATAAGGCGTTGGTCATGCCGTATCAGGACACGCTGGTCAGCCTGATGAACGCCGAGGATTTCCGGGATATTGTCGGCACAGACATCTGGCGGCGCATGGATTTTATCCGCCGTATGGGGAACAATGCCGCCCACAGCGGCAAAAAAGTCACCGAGGAACAGGCCGGACTATGCCTTGAAAACCTGTACATTTTCCTTGATTTTGTGGCGTATTGCTATGGGGAAAACTATACTGCCGGACACTTTGACCGCGCCCTGCTGGAGCAGCCCGCCGAAGCCCCCGCAGCGCAGCCTGACGAAGAAAAGGACATTGACCTTGCTGCCCTTATGGCAGAAAACGCTGCACTGAAGGAGGAACTCACCGCCCGCCGCGCCGAGCAGCAGCAGACCTATGTCCCCAAACCGCTTGATTTGTCCGAGTATAAGACCCGCAAGCTGTACATTGATACCATGCTCACCGATGCAGGCTGGACCGAGGGCAAGGACTGGCAGAATGAGGTGGAACTGCCCGGTATGCCCAACAAATCCGAGGTAGGCTATGCCGATTATGTGCTTTACGGCGATGATGGCCGCCCTTTGGCTGTGGTAGAAGCCAAGCGCACCTGTGTGGATGTGGCAAAAGGTCGCCAGCAGGCAAAATTGTATGCCGATCTGCTGGAAAAGAAGTATCACCGCCGCCCGGTCATCTTTTTGACAAACGGCTTTGAAACGCGCATTACCGACACGATTTACCCGGAACGCAGGTGCTCCGCCATTTATTCCAAACGCGATTTGGAAAAGCTGTTCAACCTGCAATCCATGCGTACCAGCCTGCGGAATGTGATGATAGACCGCAGTATTGCCGGACGCTATTATCAGGAGGAGGCTATCAAGAAAACCTGTGATGCCTTTACCCGCAACCGCCGCAAGGCTCTGCTGGTCATGGCTACCGGCTCCGGCAAAACACGCACGGTGATTGCCCTGTGCGATGTGTTGCTGCAACATGGCTGGGTAAAAAACATCCTGTTTCTGGCGGACCGCAACAGCCTTGTCACGCAAGCAAAGCGCAGCTTTGTGAACCTGCTGCCGGACTTGTCCGTTACGAACCTCTGCGAAGAAAAGGACAACTACACGGCGCATTGTGTGTTTTCCACCTATCAAACCATGTACAATGTCATTGACAGCGTACAGGATGAGAACGGCAAGCTGTTTACCTGCGGACACTTTGACCTGGTCATCTGCGACGAGGCACATCGCTCGGTTTACAACAAGTACAAAGACATCTTCAACTACTTTGACGCGCCGTTGGTCGGCTTGACCGCAACGCCCAAGGATGAAATTGACAAGAACACCTATGAAATTTTTGAATTGGAAAACGGTGTTCCCACCTACGGCTACGAGCTGGCGCAAGCCGTTAAGGACGGATATCTCGTAGATTTTTTGTCCGTTGAAACAAAGTTGAAGTTTATCGAGCAGGGCATTGTGTACGATGACCTGTCAGACGAGGACAAGCAAATCTACGAAGATACCTTTGAGGATGAAAACGGCGACCTGCCGGAGCGTATCGCATCTTCTGCCATGAACGAATGGGTTTTCAACGAGGATACCATCCGCAAAGTGCTGGACACCCTGATGACCAAGGGCATCAAAATCGACTACGGCAACAAGCTGGGCAAGACGATCATCTTTGCAAAGAACCACACCCATGCCGAAAAAATATTGGAGGTATTCCATAAAGAATACCCCCATTTGCCGGGCTATGCTAAGGTCATAGACAACTATATGACCTACGCCCAGAGCGCGATTGATGAATTTTCTGACCCCAAAAAACTGCCGCAGATTGCGATTTCGGTAGATATGCTGGACACGGGCATTGATGTGCCGGAAGTGCTGAACCTTGTGTTCTTCAAAAAGGTCATGAGTAAAGCGAAATTCTGGCAGATGATTGGGCGCGGCACGCGCCTTTGCCCTGCCCTGCTGGATGGCAGGGACAAAGATAAATTCTACATCTTTGATTTCTGCGGGAACTTTGAGTTTTTCCGCATGAGCAAGGGAAAACCCACCGCCAACATGATCGCGCTGCAAGGGGCAATTTTCCACTTGAAAGCGCAAATTGCTTTTAAGCTGCAGGATCTGGCATATCAGACCACCGATTTAATTGCGTTCCGCAAGACTCTTGTGGACGATATGGTGCGCAAAGTGCAGGAGTTGAATAAGGACAACTTTGCTGTGCGCCAACATCTTAAATATGTAGAGCTGTACGCAAACGCAGACAATTATGCGGCGCTGACCTACGAGGACACCCTGCTGATGGGGCAGGAATTGGCGCCGCTGATTACCCCCGAGGAGGACGACCCCAAGGCACTGCGGTTTGATGCCCTGATGTACGGTATAGAGCTTGCCTACCTTGCCGGGAAAAAGTACGGTAAAGCGCGCAGCGACTTGATGAAAAAGGTTTCTGCGGTCGCGTCTGTGGCAAACATCCCGGAAATCATGGCGCAATCCGATTTGCTCAACAAAATTTTGCACACGGATTATTTGGAAACGGCCGGAATCAACGAATTTGAGCATATCCGCAAAAACCTGCGCGGCCTTATCAAGTATATTCCTATCGTAAAAGTTCGCTATGATACCAATTTCGATGACGCAATTCTGTCCGAAGATTGGAACGAGTCCGAGTTGGAAAACGATGACTTGAAAAATTACAAGGCCAAGGCAGAATTTTATGTGCGGCAGCATACGGATAACGCCGTTATTGCCAAGCTAAAAAGCAACATTCCGCTGAATGGTGAGGACGTAAAGGCGCTGGAAGAAATTTTGTGGAACGAGATCGGCACAAAGCAGGACTATGAAGCTGAGTACGGTCAAAAGCCTTTGGGCGAGTTTGTGCGGGAGATTGTCGGCCTTGAGATGAACGCTGCAAAAGAGGCTTTTGCACAGTATTTGAACGATGCCAGCCTTGACAGCAGACAAATCTACTTTGTGAACCAGATTGTAGAGTACATTGTGCATAACGGCATGATGAAGGATTTGTCCGTCTTGCAGGAGGCTCCCTTTACCGACCACGGCAGCATCGTGGAAGTGTTTACCGATTTGTCTGTATGGGCAGGAATTCGGCAGGCAATAGAGCGCGTGAACGCAAATGCGGTGGCAGCGTGATTACTAAGTTTAGAAGCGGCTGCGATATATATTTTCTTGGCACTTTTCATTCCGTAGCGGTGCTGCCCGCTGCACCTTATTCCGCACTGCTTCGCAATCTATCTCAATATCCACGCAGGTTGCAATATCTCGCCGCAATGCTCTAATACGGGCTGTAAGCGCCTGTATTTGTTCTGAACGGTTAATACTGACGACTTTGCCCTTCTTACTACGGTAGAGTGCCTTACGCCGCGCCGTAAGGTCGTTATATTCGGCTTGCAGGTTCTCCTTACAAGTCAAAAGTTCGTCAAGTGTTGTAATTCGATGCTTCCATAAAAAGTCGCATTGCCGCCGATAGCGATTGTACCGCAGGAAATCATCGCGCAGTAGGTAATAGCACCGCTTGCCGACCTTGCCTTTATATGCTTTTCTCAGCAATGCACAGTAGCGATAATAGCAAGCCATAAATCCGGTGATTTTGCGGCAATTATGGCTCAGCTTGCTGCGACACCGTGCGCGGCGGCGAACAGGCATAGGCAGCTCTTTCGGCTGCCAGCGTGGTGGATGAGGTACTGTTTGCTGCTTGTATTTTTGCTGCATTGCGGGCGGAAGTTTACGCAACTCTTGGAAGTGACTCCGCAAGGCGTCCTCGCTGAAGCGTGGACTAATCTTATCCAATCGAATATTTCTCTGTGCATCTTTGTGGCGCACAGCCATATGTGTAACCTTCGGTCCGTATTTCACCTTATAACCCATTTGCTGCAACTCTGCAATAAATCCGGCAAAGCTGTCTGCGGAAGCCATCGCCATTTCCACATCGGCTTTTACCATACCGCGTAGCGTAGGTGTGCCCTCTTTTTCATGTTTCCACTCGCCGTAAGATTTCCCGTGTCCGTCTGTTTCTACAACCGACAAGCGGTTTTCGCGGCACAGTTCGTCGGAAATAGCTCGAATACCCTTGTAGTAAGTAGTAAAATCATTACGAAACATTCGACCATCCATAAACGAAACCGAGTTTACAACAATATGGTTATGCAAGTGGCTTTTGTCTAAATGGGTGCTGACGGTACATTCAAACCGATCTGCTAAGAATCGCCGTGCGAATTCGCAGCCAATTTCATGCACTTGATCCGGCGTTGCTTCTCCGGGCTTAAAACTTTGAATAATGTGATAGCCCACATTGCCACCGTTCAAAGGCTTGCCCCATCGTTGTTTCGTTGCCTGCATAATGCAATAAGCATTTTGCGGCATACAATTAAAGCCCGAAACATAAAGCTGGTGTTCGGTTTTATCCTTGTTCTGTGTGTAGCCGATTAACCGCTGCATATCTGCCATACTGAAATATTCTGTCTTTTGCGGATTGGCAGCATAGTCTAAGCAGCCTTTTAGTTGCCCACGAACGGGCAAAATCTTTGTAATAGCCATTAACTTTTCTCCTGCATAAACTGCCAGATGCGCTGCATGATACGGCTCGCCTCGGCAAGTTGAGCATTTTCAATCTTGCCTGTACTGTTAGCCAGCCGGGTAAGCTGGTTCAAATTGTTGCCGACTGCGGCTACCTGTGCTGCCAAGGATTTATAGCTATCCGGCGGGCGTTCGCGTATTGTACAGCCACTAACCAACGCTCGGAGAAATGGCTCCATCTTCATACCGGCTGCATCGCATTTATTTTTCAGTTGATGGTATTCTTCTTCGGTAAAACGTACCGTTACTTGTTTTTGGCGTTTTAACATTTGCTTTCTCCTATTGGGGTCTTAGGGGCTTGCCCCTAACAAACGGTCGTTATGCTGGCATGACAGCATAATGACGTGCTTGCCGCACTGTCCGGGAACGCTATCACTTTCCCGGTAAAGAGAGTGAATCGTTCGTGTTTTCCTCTGCGTAAATCAGTTCAGCACACACAATTTCTTCGGCCTGTGCTTGCAAGCCTTGCATAGCTGCTGCCCATTCCAGCGGGTTACAACGTTTCATTTCTTCATTGATTTTGGCTTCCGCTGCCAATACTTTGGTAAGACTTTCAACTTGACGATGTGCCTCGCAGTCAATGTTCGTGAGGTGCTGTGCCAGCGTTCCATCCAACAACATCTGGTCGCGCTCCATTGGTCGATGCTCATCAAGGTATCGCGCTCGCATCATGCCGTATTTTCCAATGGTGTTGTCTGTGATTGGACCATTTTTCAACTTTGGAATCAGATAGCCGTTTACATTCACATATTCCATTTTCATTGTGTAACCCTTTCATTCTGCAAGCCTTCTGAAAAAGAGAGACTGTTGTGCGGCAAATTTTCTGCACTGTCCTTTTTCTTTTTCAGATAGCTTATTTATAGTATTTGATATAGTAATTACTAAGAGTATTTAATTATAGTAATTATAATACTGCCTACATTACCGCCACTGCGCTTACCACAGGTGTGGTTACCACTGGTGCGGTTTTGTGGGTAGTGGTCATACCAGTAGGTACATTTTGTAGGGTGTGGTTGGCTTTCGTCAGATTGGTGTTACTGATGTTTCCCTGTGCATCGTAATAAATCAGATACACACCGTTCCAACCGTTATTTGAATCACGCAGTTCGTACTCATAGCAGAATCGTCCGTGCTTGGCTGGACGAACGTGCGCAACCAAATAGCCATTATTTTTCAACATATCCCATGCACGATTAAAGGCGCGTTCGCCCTCGGTGCAGTGGAACATCAGCCATTGCTTTGTCAGCGGTACTGCGGTATAATCAATACGGGCAGCAATCAAGGCATACAACCCTTTAGCGCTCATGGATAAGCTATCGTTGAACAGTGCCTCGTTCTGCACAACAGAGTATCCGCGCGTTTTACGGACAAAAGCACCACTTTCAGCAGCAGAATTTGTGTTTTTCACGGTAAAATCTCCATACAAAGAAAAAAGATTTGGACTGAAATATAGCCAAATCTTCAAATTCTGTACAAATTTTCAATTTTCCCTGTGTTGTGCCAAAAAGTGTTGCCCGAAAAACGATTGTTGCCCAAATGTTGCCCAAACAGCCACGGGCAACATATAAAACGAAATAAGTCAAAATATCAAAAACAAGCGTAAGAACAGAAAACAGACGTTTCAACGCAAAGCGGAATAAAGAGATATAAGACGAATACCTTGATGTACTTGACTCGAAATCAAGCCTTGCGGGAAGCTCCTTGCAACAAAATTAAATAAGCAGATGTACTCAAGAGGTCGTAAGAGGGAGCACTCGAAAGTTTGCATCCGGCAGGTCACCTTGTCCGCAGGAAATCCCATAACGGCGGGCTTTATCGGGTGTCGCGTACCCAACCTTTCATCGTTATCTTGCATCGAAATCTCGCATTTTTCCAAACGCTGTGCGGGGCGGTGCGATAAAAACTAAATAAGCAGACGTATCGAAGCGGTCGTAACGAGATTGACTCGAAATGCTTTAGGACAGGAGACTGTCGCGTGGGTTCGACTCCCACCATCTGCGCCAAAAGCAGCACCTTGCGGGGTGCTGCTTATTATTTTTGCGGCAAACTATGCAAGGGCTGCAAGGTGGGATTCGAACAGCCCGTGCCCGGCGCTTTGCGTCCCGCCGGGCAAAAATGCCCCGGTGGGGCATTTTTAGGGCGCGGGAGAATCCCACCGTCTGCGCCAAGTATCACTACTCAATTCTACATTGGGTAGTGATTTTTTATTGCCGCTTTGTAAAATTCCCGTACTTTTCTTATAAGCATCTCCCCTTTATTTTCAAGTAGTGATTTTCGGGTTCGGTACAAATCATACCAGCAATCGCGGCAAATAGCTATTCACAGAACTACACAAGATTCTTCCCGCAGCTTGGGTACAAATTGACAGCAAAAAAGTCGGCACTCGATTTTTCAGGTGCCGCCGCTGTTCAAATTACCACTTCTTTATGGACTGCGCTTCGAGCAATGTCAGCGTGTTAGCCATTGTCCGGGCGCTCAGGTTCTTGGATTGTGAATCCAGATGCGCGTAGATATTCGCCGTGGTGGAAATATCCCTGTGACCTAACCACTCTTGAATCTGCTTCATCGGTACGCCCTCTTTCAGCAACAGGCTGGCGCAGGAGTGCCCTTACGGTATAATTACGACAAACCGGAAAATCCCCGTATATCAAGGGTTTTCGGTTATCTGGCAAGGTTTTTCATCCTTTTCCAAACCGAAAAATCGAGCCGCAAAGTAGTTATATCGTAGAGGGTGTTATAGTAACGACAAAAATAAAATACCGTTTGGGCAGGCTATCAGCCCGTCCAAGAAATCAGGACATTTCCTCTGAAAAGAAGAAATGGCCTTTTTTGTACCCAAAATCAGATGCCGACAGGAGGAACACAATGCCTGAAAAAACAGCGCAGAAAGAACCGGGCAAAAAGCCCGCGTCATCCAAAAAGCCGAAGCCGCAGCAGGAAGTAGTCATTCAGATTCCGCTCTCCGAGCTGCATCCGTTCCCGGATCATCCCTTTCAGGTGCGGGAGGATGCGTCCATGCAGGAAACCGCCGAAAGCGTCAAGGAATACGGCGTCCTCGTCCCCGCGCTGGCACGGCCACGGGAGGACGGCGGTTATGAGCTGCTCGCAGGCCACCGCCGCAAACACGCCTGCGAGCTGGCAGGACTGACCACCATGCCCGTCATTGTCCGCGACATTGACCGGGACGCTGCCACCATCATCATGGTGGACAGCAACCCCCAGCGGGAGAACATTCTCCCCTCCGAATATCTATTATCTCATACTATCGTCTTTTTGTGTGTAGTAAGTTTTATTCTCTAGTGTTAAGTTGTACGGCTCACGCTGCCCCACAGCCCCACAAACGCGCCAAACGGCGGGTGTTCTGGCTGTTTCGTATCCGTGTGCTGCGTGTGGCATCTGCCCCACACAGGGCAGATTTGGGCGATTGCTGCGAGTGAATCAGAACTGATTCACTTTTACCCCTTGCCCCCTAAATAGTGAATCAAATCTGATTCACTCTCCGGGCGAGCCTCTCGCCAAAAGCAAGGTTTTCTCCTACGTGCTCACGCGGGTCTGAGCGCACGGACGCTTCAAAACATAGTTAATGACATTGATTTTGGGGATTTTGTAGGCGTTTGCCAACCAGATGCAGCTAATTTCGCCCTCCCCCAGCAGGTCATAGGCCGCATGGCGGCTGATGCCCAGCATGGCTTGCAGATCTTTGACCGTTACAATGTCCGGGTACTCCGCAAACATGAGCTTGTACATTTCTCTGATTTCTTTACAATCCATTCGATCACCATCCTTGAATTTTAACTTTCGCATATCTGCGATGTAAATATAGGATACTGCGCTTTTATGTTATGGTGTGGTACAATAAGGAAAATCCTTCAAAGTGAGTGAACGAAATGAACATCGGAGAGAAAATCAAGCGCATCCGCCAGCACCGCCGCATGACCCAGAAAGAGTTGGGCGAGTTGGTCGACCTCAGCGCAAACCGCATTGCGCAGTACGAAATGGGTTATCGCGTACCAAAAAAGCCCCTGCTAAATCAAATAGCAGAGGCTTTGCGTGTTTCCTCGTTGGCACTTTCCGATGGTGGAAACGGCCCGGCAAACGATATTCTGGAGCAGCTTTTCTGGCTGGACGAGGCGCAGCCCGGCGTTATCAAGCTGGTTCCCACCGAGCGCGGCACAGCACGGTATAATGCCAACCCAAACTTTGCGCTGCGCTATGATGACAACGATAACTGGCCGCCACGCTCCCCGGTGGCCATGTGGTTCGATGATACGATTTTGGATGATTTCCTAAAGGATTGGGCTGCGGTTCAGAAGAAGTTGTATGCAGGGGAGATTACGCAGGCAGAGTATTTTGAGTGGAAGATTATGTGGCCGGAGATATAAGGCGATGCCTAGATGTAGGACAAGCTTTGACTTAAGGCAACACCGCACAATTCCCGCCTAGCGGCTTAAGCACCGCTCCGGCAGCTGCGGCACGGCATCTGCGTTGCCAAAATGC
>ERZ894188.63-NODE-63-length-48162-cov-12.5605_pt1 | contig 48162 bp, 27 predicted proteins | sample MGYA00380281_ERZ894188 | MGnify/ENA primary metagenome ERZ894188 (study PRJEB32331, sample SAMN06328486) | human gut metagenome | biome: human gut microbiome; feature: stool | host: Homo sapiens | collected 2013-01-18 ...
CTATTGAGCATGATCCGTTTATCCTGATCAGTTATCTGTCAGCAAAGTATGAAGAGTTTACGTTTGAACAGGTCAAGCCGGAGCTGGATGCTTTGTTTGCAGAGCAATATCATCTGACTACAGAAGCGGTCAATGAGACTGTGACAGAGACAGCAACAGTAAGAGTTGGAGAATCTTTGGGACAGGTTGTAACAAGCGGATATTGTAATTGTCCAATCTGCTGTGGTATTTGGAGCGGAGGACCAACTGCCAGTGGAGCATATCCAACAGCCAATCACACCTTAGCGGTAGATGCTTCCAATCCGTTTGTTCCAATGGGAACAAAGGTGGTAATGAATGGTGTCGAATATACGGTAGAAGATACCGGAGCTTTCGCAAGATACGGGGTACAGTTTGACGTCTACTATGATAATCATGCGGCGGCATCTGCACATGGACATCAGACATGGGAATGTTATCTGGCAGATGATAATGGAAGTCAGGAAGTGGAAGTGACTAGGACAAGGGATGTAGATGTGCTGAATGTCACCTTAAATAGTGGAAACCTGATGTCAATCTGTCAGGACAGGCTGGGATTTTTCCAGAAAGAACTGTTCAGTGCCTACAACGATACAAAAGGCAACTTGCAGATGTTTGCAACACCGGTTGATTTTAACTGGTACTCCAGTGTGACCAGCTATTATGGATACAGGATTCATCCAATATCAGGAGCAAATCAGCTTCATAATGGTATGGATATCGGAGCACCGGAGGGAACAAAAGTGATGGCAGGACTGACCGGAACAGTTACAACTTCTGCTTATAACGACAGCTATGGAAATTACGTCATTATCAAAGACAGAAAAGGTTATGAACTGCGGTATGCACATTTAAGCAGCCGGAGTGTATCTGCAGGAGCATCCGTCACGAAAGGTGATGAGATAGGTCTTGTAGGAAATACTGGTAATTCCACAGGAAGCCATCTTCATATTGAACTTCTGAAAAATGGAGAGCGGTTAAACCCGATCTTTTATCTGGAAACTGGAGAAGGAGCAGGCTTTGGCGGCAATGAATATACCAGTGAAGCAGCACAGCGTTTGTTAAATGAAGCAGCGAGATATCTTGGAACACCATATGTATGGGGTGGATATTCCCCAAGTGGATTCGATTGTTCTGGATTTGTAAGCTACTGTCTGACAAACTCTGGTGTAAGGAATACAGGAAGACTAACAGCACAGGGACTGTACAACATTTGTACACCAGTATCCCAGTCGGAGGCGCAGCCGGGAGATCTGATTTTCTTTACTGGAACTTACGACGCAGGGGAGCCGGTAACGCATATCGGAATCTATGTAGGCAATGGTCAGATGATCCATTGTGGGCATCCGGTTCAGTACACGTCCATCAACTCTCCATACTGGCAGAGCCATTTCTATGGATTCGGGCGATGGTAAGGAAAAGGGCGGTATAACAGCCGCCCGGAAAGGAGAAGAGATGAAAAGTCTTGAAAAAGCAACGGCAGATTATGAGAAAGCCAAGGAAAAAATGGAAGCATCCAAAGCCAGATATGAAGCAGATTTAAAGCGGTTCAAGGCTGCGGAGATTGCAAAAACAGAAGCGGAAAATCTGGAAATTGTAAGAATTATCCGTGCAATGGATATGAGCATTCCGGAATTGGAAGCTTTCAAAAAGAGAATGAAAAATGAGTTGCCCGGCAGGGTAGAAATACAGAAGGAGGAAACAAAAGCCGATGATGAATCTGGAAAAAATGAAACAGAAGAGAACAACTACTAAAAGCAGGGTGAAAAAGAGTCTGCTTGCAGCAACGACATTTCTTTGCCTGACAACACCTTTGCTCCAGACACAGACTGCTTATGCAGCTGAGAATACCACACCTGCAATCACGATTGAGAAACCAGATGGCTGGAAACAGGGCGAAACAAGCATTGCTGTTACGGTAGATGCCAGTCATATGCCTGAAGGTTTCTCAATAGCAAAGATTGAAGTAAAAGCAGGAAAAGATGGAAGCTGGCAGGATGTAACCGGAAGCGGAAGTATCACGATCACAGGAAATCAGACAGTGTATGTGCGTGTGACAGATGGTGAGGGGAAGGTCTATGAGCAGAATCGCTCTATTAAGTGTTATGACACGGAAAAGCCGACACTTTCTGCATCACTGACAGATGGTGTGCTGACGATTCAGGGAAATGATACCGTTTCCGGTATTGCTTCTGTGACAGTTAATGGCACCACTTATACAGACTTGAAGGATGGAATGTTGAAAGTGCAACTGACACAGAAAGATTTTACAACAAAACAGATTGAAATCACGGTAACGGATGGTGCCGGAAATACTTCTGAGAAGTATGTACTGCAGAATCCTTATTATGAATGGGCAAAGAAGCAGGCAGAAAAACAGAAAACCTCCAATGACAGTAATGGCGCAATGGCAACTACGACCAGTGCAGATACAACTGGGACTGAGAAAACAACGACTTCACCACTTCCACAGGATGCACAGGCTTCTGAGCCAACAGATGCAAAAGGAACCGTGGATGATCGGACAGTAACAGGTATTGAGGAACAGCTTAATAAAGAAGGCGAGACAGCAGATTCTGTTACCAAAACAGCTACGGAAGGCACAAAAGAGTTTTATACCATTTCAACTAAGAGTGGTAAGATTTTCTATCTGATTATTGACAATTCAAAATCTCAGGATAATGTGTATTTTCTTACAGAAGTCAGTGAAAAAGATCTGATGAACTTTACACTTTCTGATTCGGTGACACTTCCGGAAGTAGATACGGTTTATGCAGAACCAGAGAAAAAAGCAGAGGAAGAAAAGCCGGAAACGACAGAGTCAGCCGAGAAAGATAAGGTAGAGGATGATATTCAGATGCCTGAAGATAAAAGTCCATTTGGAACGTATCTTTTGATTGCACTGGTTGCAGTCGGAGCTGCGGCAGGAGGATATTACTTCAAAGTCTATAAACCAAAACATGAATATGATGACGAGGATGAGATGGAAGAGGATGAAGATGAATTCGAAGATTCAGAGTCAGAAAAACGGGAAGTAGATGATGCAGATGAGCAGGAAGAAAGTACAGAACCGGAAATCCTGAAAGATGAAGATTTTGACGATAATGTGCTGGAAGATGAAGAAGAGGAGCAGGAGTAAATGAAATTAGTGATTGCAGAAAAGCCATCGGTTGCGATGGCACTGGCTTCCGTGCTTGGAGCCAGAACAAGAAAAGATGGCTACGTGGAGGGAAACGGTTATATCGTTTCCTGGTGCGTAGGACATCTGGTTGGATTATGTGATGCATCGGAATACGATGAAAAATATAAAAAATGGAGATATGAAGATCTGCCGATTGTGCCGGAATGTTGGAAACACAAGATTTTGGAGGGCACAAAGAAGCAGTTCGGAATCTTAAAGAAACTGATGAGAGATTCCAAAGTAGATGAAGTGATCTGTGCAACTGATGCAGGACGTGAAGGTGAGCTGATCTTCCGTCTGGTGTATGAGCAGGCAGGATGTAAAAAGCCGATGAAGCGGCTCTGGATCTCATCTATGGAAGAACAGGCAATTAAAGATGGATTTGCGTCATTAAAAGACGGTTCGTGTTATGACAGTCTCTACCAGTCAGCACTTTGCAGGGCAAAGGCAGACTGGCTGGTGGGAATCAATGCGAGCCGTCTTTTTTCCGTTCTGTATAACCAGAATCTGAAAGTTGGAAGAGTACAGACACCAACACTTGCCATGATTGTGGATCGAAATCAGAAGATCAAGGAATTTACCAAAGAAAAATATTATATGGCTCATATCAAGTTTGACGATATGGATGCGGTCACAGAGCATTTTCAGAAAAAAGAAGATGCAGATAAAGTGGCTGCAGAGTGTCAGGAGCGCATGTGCGAAGTGGAGAAGGATGATGTGAAAGAGAAAACGGTCCGCCCTCCGAAGCTTTATGATCTGACCACCCTGCAGAGGGAAGCTAACAGAATGTTTGGCTATACCGCACAGCAGACATTGGATGCCGTGCAAGAGATGTATGAGCAGAAACTTGTCACTTATCCGAGAACAGACAGCCAGTATCTGACAGATGAGATGGGAGAAAGCACAGAAACTCTGATTCAGATGTTACTTGGGAAAATGCCCTATGCCGAAGGGCTGGAATATCAGCCGGACGTGAGTAAGGTATTAAATTCAAAGAAAGTATCTGATCACCATGCAATTATCCCGACCATGGAAGTAGCAAAGGCAGATATAGGTAAACTGAAAGAACGAAACTGCAAGATTTTGTATCTGATCAGTGCCAGGGTACTGACAGCAACCGCAGATCCTTATATTTATGAAAGCCATAAATGCCAGATTACCTGTAATTATCATACGTTTTATCTCACGGCAAAGAAAACAAAGCAGGAAGGATTCAAGGCAATCGAAAATAAATTGAAACAGTTCTTTGGCGTAAAGATTGAGAAAGAAGAGCCGGAGCTGGATATCTGGGCTGGCAAGCATTACGGTCCTTGTGATTCTTTTGTATCGGAGCATTTTACACAGCCACCGAAACAGTACACAGAAGATACCCTGCTTTCTGCTATGGAACGTGCAGGAAATGAAGAACTGACCGAAGATACAGAGAAGAAAGGACTTGGTACTCCGGCAACAAGGGCAGCAATCATTGAAAAACTGATTCAGTCTGGCTTTGTGAAAAGAGAAAAGAAAAATCTGGTACCGACAGATGATGGCAATGTACTGATTACGGTTCTGCCGGATGAGATTAAATCTCCGAAGATGACAGCAGAGTGGGAAATGGCATTGAATCACATTGCCCAGAATACAGAGACAGCAGATGAATTCCTAAATGGGATTACAGAGCTGATGCAGGAACTGGTTGCCAGATATCAGGGGATTTCAGAAGAGAAGAAAAATCAGTTTCAGGGAAAAGCAAAAGGAGAAGTCATTGGCAAATGTCCCCGTTGTGGAGCTGATGTCCGGGAAGGAAAAGTAAACTTTTACTGTTCTGACCGGAATTGTGCTTTTACCTTGTGGAAGAATGATAAATTCCTTGCAAGCCAGGGGAAAAAGATGGATAAGACGACAGCAAAGAAGTTCCTGTCTAAAGGAAAAATCCATTATAAGGATCTGGTATCAAGAAAAACAGGGAGACAGTATGAAGCAACTGTGGAAATGGTTGATCCCGGCGAGGGAAATGTGCAGTTCAATCTGAGTTTTCCGCAACGATAAGTAGTGTATTGCAGGCAGTCTAAGGACTGTCTGTTTTAATACAAATATTATGAAAGAGAGGACCTTAGCATGAAGAAAAAAGGTAATTTTAGAAAAGTAGTATCTGGCTTGCTGGCAGGCATGACAATGCTTAGTACAGTGTTATCTCCGATGACTGCATATGCAGCGGAGATCCAGCCAGAGGAAAAACCGCCACTTTATGAGGAAGTGAAAGAACTTCTGGATGAAGATGAGGTGGTGACTGCCAAAGATTATGAAATCGAAATAGGCAGTGTATTTGATGTGAAATCAGACTACACAGGACTGGAAATCAAGGATGATAACAAGGTTAAAGTCACATTTGAGGAAGCAAAGAACGAAAAGAATGAGGATTTTACGACAGATCATGCGGACACTTACAAAGCGGTCTATTATGTGGAACCGGTAAATCAAGAGCATCCGAAGTACCAGATCAGCCGAAAACTGATTGTGCGTGAGAAAGAAACAGAAGCTCAGACTGAAACTGCAGGGAGTGAAGCAGTGACCGAATCAGAAACCGCTGGCAGTGAACAGCAGACAGAGGAAGCGGAGGATTCAGAAGCAGACTCGGAGGTTACCGATATTGACGCTGATGAATTTGATGATTTGGTAGAGCAGGCACAGAATCAGGATACCTATGATGAAGAATCAGGGTTAGAGCTTCATGATGTTTTGGAACAGGCAGGAGACGAAGGTGTGGATCTTGATGCTATGGAAGAAGGAGAGATTGCAACATTTGAAGCAGTTTCGGCTTATTCAGCAAGAAGTACACAGCAGGTAACAATCGAAAAAGGACCTCTGTATAGATATGCAGATTATAATCTTGGAACCTATCTGACAGAGCCGTACTATATCAGCTACGGAAGCGTCAGAGCAACTGCGTATTGTGTACAGCCAGCAAAACCTGGACCAGGATCTGGAAATTATACAATCACAAAGATTGGGGACAATCAGGCGTTAGCAAAAGTGTGTTATTACGGTACAGATGCCGCAGGGAGCGAAAGCTTTTTTGCGAATAAACACACGGATTTCTCAGAAGGAAAAAGATTCATCATTATTCACATGGCTGCATCTTATGCCAATGGAAGCAGTGATGCATTCTATGGAACAAATGCTACAGGCGAGGCTTTGGCAAAAGAACTCTATAATTATTGTGTGAATAAGCCGGAAATACCAGATGTAGCGATGTCATTTTCCAAACCGAATGTAAAAGCTTATGTAGATGGAAATGTTCAGAGAACGGAGAACATTAAGTTCAACGCATCTTCCCAACAGAAAATTACAATGGACTTACCAAAGGGAGTAAAGCTCCATAATGTATCTACTGGAAATGTAAGTGCGGCAGGTGCAAGCGCAACAATTGGAGGAGGAACCACGTTTTATCTCTCAGCTCCTCTGACACAGACAAAAGATGTAAGTGCTTCTTTTTCTACAAAGATGAAGGGAAGTATTACAAAAGATTATTCAGCATATAAATTGACTACGAATGCAAGTGTTCAGGATCTGGCATTTGTGTTTGGAGAAGGTGTCGCTGATGAAAAATATGTAAGCTTAAAGGTGTCCTGGATTGAACAGGCTACGATCGAAATCGTAAAGAAAGACGATACAGCGGATGTCAATCTTGCAGGTGCAGTATTCGGTGTATACAGCGATGAGGCTTGTACAAAGCTGATCACTCAGATGCCGGCAACAGATAAGAATGGAAAATCTTCTGTTACGATCATCAAGACACAGGATACTGTTTATCTGAAAGAGATCACAGCACCACAGGGATATGTAGTAAATGCAACGGCAACAAATGTAAAACTGGTAGCAAGTAAGACCTCAGCTGTAACCGTGGAAAATAAGGAACAGCTGGCAGAGCTTACCATTTACAAAGAAGGACAGGTTCTGACCGGAGCAGATGTCAGTGAAAATGGAACGGTATTTCAGTATGAAAACCGCAGACAGAAAAATGCAGTGTATAACGTGTATGCCGGGGCAGATATCGTAACAGCTTATGGCACAAAAGTGTACAGCAAAGGTGACCTTGTAAAAGAAAACCTGACAACAGGTGCGAATGGTTCTGTCACACTGAAAAACCTGCATCTTGGAACCTACGTGGTAAAAGAAACAAAAGCACCGGACTCTTTCTATAACGGCAGCGAAGAAAAGTCAGTGACTCTAACTTATGCTGGTCAGAACAAAGAAGTTGTATTTGCAGATGTGACTTTTAACAACGAGAGACAGAAAGCAGATGTTTCCGTAGTAAAACAGGATAAAGACACCAAGAAACAACTGAAAGGCGGTATTTTTGCTCTGTATGCATCCGATGATATCAGAAATGCAGACGGAAGCGTTGTTGTGAAAAAAGGAACGCTGATTGAGAAAGTAACTACTGGCGCAGACGGAACTGCAAAATTCACAGTAGACCTGCCAATCGGATATTCCTATTCTGTAAAAGAAGATCAGGCACCGGAAGGTTATGCAAGAAATACAGAAGATGTGTATACGTTCCAGTTTTCTTACACCAATGATAAAGAAGCAACCGTATCTTTTACCCATACCTTCAGCAATGACCGTGTGACAGCAAAGATCAATCTTTATAAAGTGGATAAAGAGACAGGAAAAGCAGTACCGCAGGGAGATGCCACACTGAAAGGTGCAGTTTATGGACTGTATGCCCGTGAAGATATCGTGCACCCGGACGGAGCAACGGGAACTATTTATAAAGCAGGAGAGCAGGTAGCTTCTCTTACAACCGATGACAAAGGACAGGCTTCTGTAAATGGCTTATATCTTGGCAAATATTATGTCAAAGAGATTACTCCGCCGACCGGATACCTGGCAGATGCAGAAGAGCATGATCTTACGTGCAGTTATGAAGGAGATATGACAGCAGAAGTAAAAAGAGAGTGCACTTCCAGTGAGCAGGTCATCAAGCAGCCATTCCAGATCATCAAAGCAGCCAACAATGGAAAGACCGATGCAGAGCTGTTATCCGGAGCTGGATTTACAGTTTATCTGAAATCTTCCCTTACAAAGAAAGCAGATGGAAGCTATGATTTTGATTCTGCCAAACCAGTAGTGAGTGGAGAAAATGGAGCAACTGAGATTTTCACAGATGAAAAAGGATATGCCTGCAGTATTCCATTACCATTTGGAAGCTATATCGTGCGTGAAACTACAACACCGCACAATTACAAGCCAGTCGATGATTTTGAAGTGAATATCACAGAGCATCATCCTAATGAGCCGCAGATCTGGCGTGTGCTTCTGGATGAAGAGTTTAAGGCAAAACTGAAAATCGTGAAAAAAGACGATGAAACAAAGAAATCCGTCCTGATTGCAGGAACAGAATTTAAAGTGTACGACCTTGACAATAAAAAGTACGTGGAACAGGTAACAACTTACCCAGTGACAACCACTCACAAGTCCTATTTTACGGACAGCCAGGGATATCTGATCATGCCGAAGAATCTGAAGATCGGACATTACCGGATTGAGGAAGTCAATGCACCGGAAGGGTACACAATCAACAAGAACTATGTAGAGATTGCAGTAGATGCAAACACAGCATACCAGATGGATTCTGAGAGCGGAGATGCCATTATTACGGTAGATTACGAGAACCATCCGGTAAAAGGAAAGCTGACGATTTATAAAAAAGGTGAGATGCTGACCGGATTTAAGAAAGATTTTGTTTATGAAGAAAGATACCTGAAGGGTGCAGCATTTAATGTCTATGCGGCTGAAAATATCTATACACCGGATTACCAGAAAGATGAAAACGGAAACAGACAGCTGATCTATGCAAAAGATGCACTGGTAACAACGGTAACGACTGGGGAAGACGGAAAAGCAGTTGCTGATAACCTGCCACTTGGTTCTTACTATGTAGTAGAAAAGACTGCACCGGAAGGATTTGTCCTGAACCATGACAGATCAGAAGTCGCATTTGTCTATGCCAATCAGGATACACCGGTGATTGAACAGGAAGTGACTGTTGGCGATGACCGACAGAAAGTTGCAATCCAGGTAGAAAAACAGGATGCAGAAAATGGTGCAACCGTAGCAGGCGCTGTCTTTGGTATCTATAACAAAGAAGATATCAAGGCAGATGGAAAAGTAATCGTGAAAGCAGAGACACTTTTACAGGAAATGACTTCTGATAATGATGGTCTTGCAGTATGTACGCTGGATCTGCCACTTGGACAGTATTATGTGAAAGAGTTAAAAGCACCGGCTGGATTTGTATCCTCTGATGAAGTTCTGAATCTGAATGCTTCTTACCAGGGACAGGATGTGAAGGCAGTAAAACTGAAAACTGTGAAAAAGAACCAGCCAACAACAGTTGAAATCACAAAATCTGATGTAACAACAGGTGTGGAACTGGATGGGGCAAAACTCACCGTTCTTGATAAAGAAGGAAATGTTGTGGATCAGTGGATTTCTGTAAAAGATCAGCCACATGTGATCAAACGACTGACAGTTGGAGAGGAATACACCCTTCGTGAGGAAATGGCACCTTATGGTTATCTGAAAGCAACGGATGTGAAGTTCACGCTGGAAGATACCGCAGAGATTCAGAAAGTAGAGATGAAAGATGAAGTACCGACAGGACTTCTGATCATCAATAAAAATGGAGAGTTTTTGGATAAAGTGACACTTCTGGACAATGTAAAAGGTACTGTGGAGCATCTCTTTGAATATGTAACTGGAAGTCTTACAGATGTAACTTTCGATGTATTTGCTGCGGAAGATATCAAAGCGGCAGATGGTGTCAGTGAAGATTATTTCAAAGCAGATGAAAAAGTAGGAACCATTACTACGGATTCCAATGGTATTGCACAGATGGGAGATCTACCGGCTGGCAAGTACTATGTGAAGGAAGTAAAAACTGCCCATGGTTATGTGCTGGACAAAGAGCCGAGATATGTTGATCTTTCCTACCGTGATCAGGACACACCAGTCATTACTTATGATGAGAAATGGCAGAATGCCCGTCAGAAAGTAAAGGTTACGGTTCTGAAGAAAGAAAAAGATACAGAACGTGTCCTTGCAGGTGGTGTCTTCGGTCTTTATACCAGTGAAGATATCAAAAATGCAAAGGGCGAGGTACTTCTTGAGAAAGACAGTCTGATCGAGCAGCGAGTAACGGATGAAAAAGGACAGATTACTTTTACGGCAGATCTTCCGGTAGACGGAAAATACTATGTGAAAGAGGTCTTTGCGCCGGACGGATTTGTTATAACAGATGAAGTACAGGAATTTACCTTTGAATATGCCGGAGAAGACCAGGCAGAAGTAAGCTACGACTTTACTTTTGAGAATCAGCCAACCACAGTGGAGCTGACCAAAACAGACCTGACAACAGGTGAAGAACTTCCAGGTGCACACCTGAAAGTGACGGATTCAGATGGCAACACCGTAGATGAATGGACTTCTACGGAAGAAATCCATGTGATCAAAGAACTGGTGGTTGGTAAGGAATACACCATGACAGAGACAAAACCGGCAGATGGATATGTCACTGCAGAAAGTATTACCTTTACAGTAGAAAATACAGCAGAGATTCAGAAAGTAGAGATGAAAGATGATGTGACAAAAGTTGAGATCAGTAAGACGGATATCACAGGAGAAACTGAGATTCCGGGTGCAAAACTGACGATTCTCGATAAGGATGATCAGGTAGTAGAGAGCTGGACTTCCACAGAGGAAACACACTATATCGAAAAACTGCCAATCGGTAAATATACCTTACGTGAAGAGCAGGCGCCGAAAGGATATCTTCTGACATCGGATGTTACTTTTGAAGTAACGGATACTGGAGAAGTCCAGAAAGTGGCTATGAAAGATGATACTGCCAAGGGAAAAGTGATTCTCAATAAGACAGATAAATCGTCAGGAGAACCACTGAAAGGGGTAGAATTTGAACTCCGTGACAGCAAAGGAAAGGTTCTGGAAACCTTAAAGACAGACGCTGCCGGTCATGCAGAAAGTAAGCTGTATGAGATTGCCACATTTAAGAACGGCAAATATGATACAGCAATCAAGTATTATCTGGTGGAAACAAAAACACTGGATGGATACACACTGGATCAGACCAAGCATGAAGTGACATTTGCTTATGCGAATGACAGTACACCAGTCGTGGAAGTTACTTTCAATCTGACAAATGACAAACCGGAAGTTCCAGAAACACCGAACACACCGGATACACCACAGTCCCATGAAGAGACAAAGGTATCAAATGCACCGAAAACAGGTGACAGCACGAATATCTGGCTGCCGATCCTGCTTCTGGTAATCTCCACAGGAGGTATGGCAGGACTTTATATCTGCAGAAAAAGGAAAAGCAAATAAGGAAACCAGAGGTTATGATTGGGAGCTTCTATGTGAGGCTCCCTTTTTCATACAAAAAAATCACAGAAAGGAACAGAAAACTATGATGAAAGCAATGGAAAAAAGACAGGAAGCACGAAAAAACCAGGAGAAAACTTTAAAGAGAATGATGGCTTATCAGAAGAAAGCCGAGCAGATGGTCAGCAGAAAAAGAATGAACCATCACATGATCAGAAAGGGGTAAAAGCGTATGATGAACAGAAAAGAATTTTATGAATATGTCAAAGACAATGTAAAGGAGTATCTGCCAGAGTCGTACAAGGACGCAGAAATTAAACTGCAGGAAGTAGTTAAGAATAATGGGTTAAAGCTGACAGGAATTACCATTCCAAAAGGGAACCAGAGAACAGTGCCAACGGTATATCTGGATTCTCTTTATCAGAAATATGTAAATGGAAAAGATGCCGATTCCTGTGTGGGTGATGTAGCCGATATGCGTATTGAGGCACAGGATAAAGCAGAATTTATTGACATGGGAGTACCTGATATTTTCGATTATGAGAAAATGAAGGATAAATTGCAGGTGAGAATCTGTGACCGAGAATGGAATGAAGAACGCCTGGCAGATAAAGTGGTTACAGAACACGGAGATTTCGATGCTTATTATGCAGTAAATTTGAAAGAAAATGAAAATGGAATCGGCAGTATTCCGGTAACTATTTCGCTGATGAATGAATGGGGAGTATCTGCCGAACAGATTCAGACAGACGCAATGGCGGCAGACCAGAATCGTGGTGTTGTTCTGATGGACATGAATGAAATGGTAAAATCTATGATTTTCGGTGGAGAGTCGGAAAATCTTCTGCATGAAAAACTGGATATTGAAGCAATCGAAAATCCAATGTTCTGTCTGACAAATACACAAAAAATGAATGGTGCTTCACTGTTATTGCAGGAAGATATTCGTAAGCAGATTGGCGAGTGTCTTGGCAGTGATTATTTTGTTCTTCCATCTTCAATTCATGAGGTGCTGATTCTTCCGGATAATGGGATGCTTGAAGTACCAGAATTAAATGCCATGGTAAAAGAAGTCAATGAGACGCAGGTAGAAAGACAGGAACAGCTTTCAGATAAGGTTCAGTTCTGTGATGGAAAGACAGCAGTCATGGAAAATGCTGAGCGCAGGGAAGCACGTCTGGAGAAAGAAAAAGTAGCCGAAAAAGCGGAAGTAAAAGGTGGAATCCATGGAAGATTGGAGAAAGCTAAGGCAGAAATCAAGGCAAAAGAGGCAGACAAAGTGCCGAAGAATAAGTCAAAAGATCTTGCCGCAGCATTATAAAGAGAAGTAACGATGATTTTATGGGGACTGTGCCAAGCAGTCCCTGATTTTATGAAAAGGAGTAGCACATGGCAAATAAATTATATGCAATGGAACAGCTGACGGAAGAGGTGGCAAAAGATGTAGCTGCCAGTCCGCAGGAATGGATGCGGTTCCTTGACACGGCATCCAGACTGTACAAATACACTTTTCCAGAACAGCTTTTAATTTATGCACAGCGACCGGAGGCAACTGCCGTAGCATCCATGGAAATCTGGAATCAGAAGATGTACCGCTGGATCAAAAAGGGCTCCAAGGGGATTGCCTTGATTGACAATACTTCCGGACCGAAAACGAAACTTCGGTATGTATTTGATGTGCAGGACACTTATAAAGTGCGGAATCTTGGAAAGGATCCTCAGTTATGGAATCTTCCAGCAGAAGGAGAACAGCTGGTGGCAGATTATCTGCAGGAGCAGTTATCACTGGAAGATACAGAAGGAGGACTTGCTGAAAGTCTGCATCAGGCAGCGAAGGAGAGTATGCAGGAATGGCTTCCAGATGCATTGGAAGAACTGAGACTGGACGTAACAGGGACATTTTTGGAAGAACTGGACGAACAGAATCAGGAAGTAGAATTTCGGGAACTGATGACAAATAGTGTCTGGTATGTATTATTAAACCGGTGTGGACTGGATGCACAGGAATATCTGGATGTAGAGGATTTTCGGCATATAACGGACTTCAATCAGCTGAAAGTATTAGGACATCTGGGAAGTGCAGTCAACGAGATCAGCAGACCAGTCCTGATGCAGATTGGACGATATGTTCTGAATGATCTGGAAAATGACCTGAAAACGGTTGCAAAAGAAAAAGAAGTAGTCTATAATGAATTTAACGCGTTAATTCGTGAAAGTAGCACAGATAACACAGAAGATAGAGAAGAAAAAAAGGAGGAAGCAGACTATGAGAGAGATCAGTTACAGCCAGAACGGAGAGTATCAGATTCCAGATATCAGCCTAGAAGAGACGAGAGGAACCATCGGGAAGTACGGAATGATGAGGAAAGAGTATCTGAGAAACCACAAGGTAGCCAGGTTCAACATTCTGACACTGCAGAACCGTCTGGACAGTCATCTGATGGAGATCGACAGCCAGGCAAGGCAGAGAGTAGACAACCTGATGATCGAACTTCTGGAGAAAGATCCGGCACCGGACAAGATGGCAGACACAATGGCGTGGACCAGACACATGAACCAGATCAAGGCACAGGCAGAGGAGCTGGTAATTCAGGAGATTATTTACAGTTAAGCCTGTTCCCAACAGAAGAGGAACAGTTAGGAGAAATAAGGAAAGCGGCAGCTGCATTAGAACAGCCAGCCGCTTTTCTTATTTCTGATGAAGTGGTAAATGATATTCTCCGCACGGGAAGCGGACAGAAAAATACACTGTTTCATATTACAGCAAGACTGATTGAAGGTCTGGATAATGAAGAAATGCGGAGTTTTCTGAAAGATGAATATGGAACTGGTGGCAAAGGATTTACCATAGATGGTCAGAAAATCAGTATCTGGTATGACAATGATGGCATCCGTATCCGGCGAGGGGACTCTGCCAGAAGAAACTTTGACCGCATGGTTACGTGGGAAGAAGCAGCGAACAGAATTCGGGATATGTATGAGGATGGAAATTACGTGGATAATTTGATTTCCAATAATGCCATTGAACAGGAGCAGGAAGAAATGACCAATCTTCTTGCACTTCATTTTCGGGATACTTGCAGAAACTGGGAAAAGAAACAATCATATTCAGACTGGCAGGATGTAGTGAGTGGAGCATGGACAGATCAAGAGGAAGCAGATGCGATTGTCTATCGTTTTGAATGGCTGCAGAAATATATGGATGAGAATCCGGGAGATTATCACCGCTGGGAGATTCAGCATAATCCGGAATATTTCCAGCGTTATAAAGATCTCCAGAGGGAGCGTTCCTGGGTGGATCAGCAATTCAAGGTAGAGCGACCGGCACTATCCTTTATCACACAGGATGAAATTGATGCAGTATTAAGAAGAGGCGGCATTACTGCCGGAGGACGTAACCGGATTTACGAATATTTCATGGAGCACCATGATATGAAAGATGCAGCTGAGTTCCTGAAAAATGAGTATGGAACAGGTGGTTCTTCACCAGGAATACCAGGAGCAGATGCTTCCGACGCATCCCACGATTCAAAAGGATTAAAACTTGCAAAAGGGAAGATTGGCAATCCGGAGGTAGAAGTCTTATTAAAGTGGAATAAAGTTGCAGAACGTGTTCGCCAGTTAATCCGCACAGATAATTATTTGTCACCGGAAGAAATGGAAAAGTACGAAGAACGACAGGAAGCACAAAGACTGGCAGATTTGGAAGCGGCACAGCAGATGTTAGGAGAACAGCTGGAGCAGGATACTTTGACAGCGGAAGATATAACTGATTTGCGATTGGTTGATTCAGAATATATGTCTGGTAGCAGAATAACAATTCATGATTTTGATTGCAAAGTTAAGGGAGAAGTGAATCGACTTCAATACACATTAGAATATCATGATGATGGAGAAGGTTTCACGATTCATACGGAAAAAGATGATATTTGGAATCGAATGTCAACACAAGAATTGGAACGTCTGGATGTAAAACTCGGACAAGAAGTACTTTATTATCATTATCACAACAAAACTGTAAATGCGGATACCTTAGATGAATTACGGGAAATCAGGGAAGAAATTATGGAGGAAGAGTCCTCGTATTTTACTGCTATTTCTCAACGTGTGTGGACAGATTATGATAAAAAAGAAAAAGAATTATCGGGAGAAGCTGGGGTATCGGAAGAAAAAGAATCTTTGGAAGAGATTAACGGAATAGCAGAACCGATTCAAGCAACGAACTTCCGTATCACAGATGATGAACTTGGACAGGGAACACCGAAGGAGAAATTCCGAGCCAATATCATGGCTATCCAGTTGTTAAAGAAATGTGAGGATGAGAACCGCAATGCGACATCAGAGGAACAGAAAATCTTATCCAGGTACGTCGGCTGGGGAGGTCTTGCTGATGCATTTGATGAGACAAAAGCTGCATGGGAGACAGAATATCTGGAATTAAAGACGGTTCTTACACCAGAGGAATATGCTGCAGCCAGAGCTTCCACCTTAAATGCTCATTATACACAGCCGATTGTGATTGAAAGTATGTATCAGGTGTTGGAGAATCTGGGATTTACAAAAGGAAATATTCTGGAGCCGTCTATGGGAGTCGGGAACTTCTTTGGAATGATTCCGGAGAATCTAAACCAGTCCAAACTCTATGGTGTGGAACTGGATAGTATCAGTGGTAGAATTGCAAAGTTGCTCTATCCAGATGCCAATATTCAGATCAAAGGTTTTGAGAAGACAGATTATCCTAATGACTTTTTTGATGTAGCGATTGGAAATGTGCCATTTGGTGCATACAAGGTCAATGACCGCCAGTATGATCGCTACAATTTCATGATTCATGATTATTTTCTTGCCAAGACTATAGATCAGTTACGTCCAGGTGGTGTGGCTGCGTTGATCACAACAAAGGGAACCATGGATAAGGCATCACCGGAAGTTCGGAAATATCTGGCGGAGCGGGCAGACCTGCTGGGAGCAGTTCGACTGCCGAACACAGCTTTTAAGGCAAATGCAGGAACAGAAGTCAGTGCTGATATCCTGTTTTTCCAGAAGAGGGAAAGCCTTACGAAAGAAATGCCGGAATGGATAAATCTGGATAGTAATGTCAATGGTATTACAGTCAATCAGTATTTTGTTCAGCATCCGGAAATGATTCTGGGTGAGATGAAAGAAGTGTCCGGTCCGTATGGTATGGAAACAACCTGTGCTCCAATGGAAGGAGCAGATCTGGAATTACTGTTACAAGAAGCTGTGAAACACATTAGGGGAAGCATGGCACCGGCAGTAGATGTGGAGGCAGAACTGGATGAGATGCCAGAGAGTATTCCGGCAGATCCGAATGTTAGAAATTACAGCTATACGGTGGTAGATGATCAGGTATATTATCGTGTCAACTCTTTAATGAACCAGGTGAAAATGCCTGCCGTCACTGCAGAACGTGTGAAAGGCATGGTTGCAATTCGTGATACCGTCCGGGAGTTGATCGCCATGCAGATGGAGGAATCTGTCACAGATGAAGAAATCCAGAAACAGCAGGAGAAGCTGAATCAGGTATATGATACCTACACGGCAAAGTATGGAGTCATTGGAAGTAATGCCAACAAACGGGCGTTTTCTGATGACTCTTCTTATTGCCTATTGTGTTCTCTGGAAGATCTGAACGAAGATGGAACATTGAAGCGAAAAGCAGATATGTTTACAAAACGAACCATCAAAAAGGCAGTAGCAGTAACCAGCGTAGAAACAGCGACAGAAGCGTTAGCATTATCTTTGAATGAAAGAGCAAAGGTGGATCTGACCTATATGGCACAGCTGACTGGAAAGACCGAAGAAAAAATCACGGAGGAACTGGTTGGAGTTATCTTTAAGAATCCACTGACAGACCAGTGGGAGAGTGGAGATGAGTATTTATCTGGAAATGTCAGGGATAAATTAAACACTGCGAGAACCTTTGCAGAGAGTCACCCGGAATTTACACCGAATGTCCGTGCTTTAGAGGCAGTTCAGCCGAGAAATCTGGAAGCATCCGAGATTGAGGTGCGTGTTGGAGCCACATGGATTGAACCTTCGGATTATCAGGATTTTATGATAGAACTGCTTCATACGCCATGGTATCTTGCACAGAAGGAAATACAGGTAAAATTCTCTGAGGTAAATGGTGAGTGGAGGATTACAGGAAAGAATGCCGACAGTCCGAGAAATGCGTTTGCCTATGCAACGTATGGAACTGAGAGAGCAAATGCCTATAAGATTCTGGAAGATACCCTGAACCTGAAAGATGTACGCATCTATGATAAGAGTGTCAATGAGAATGGTGATGAAATCCGTGTCCTAAATAAGAAAGAAACCATGCTGGCATCACAGAAGCAGGATGCCATGAAAGCAGCATTTAAAGACTGGATTTTTAAAGATCAGCAGAGGCGTGAACGACTGGTAAAGGTGTACAATGAACGATTTAACAGCATCCGTCCCCGTGAATACGATGGTAGTCATTTGACTTTTCCAGGAATGAATCCGGAAATAGAGCTTCGTCCGCATCAGAAAAATGCTGTTGCACACCAGCTTTACGGAGAGAATGTGCTTCTGGCTCATGTAGTAGGAGCTGGGAAGACCTACGAGATGGTAGCGGCTGCAATGGAGAGCAAACGTCTGGGATTATCTCAGAAAAACCTCTTTGTCGTTCCAAACCATTTGACGGAGCAATGGGGAGCGGAGTTCTTGCAGTTATATCCGGGAGCCAATATCCTGGTAGCAACCAAGAAAGATTTTGAACCGGCAAACCGAAAGAAGTTCTGTGCCCGGATCGCTATGGGAAATTATGATGCTATTATCATTGGACATTCCCAGTTTGAGCGTATTCCAATCTCTGATGAACGTCAGGAAGCCATGTTACGGAAGCAGATTGATGATCTGGAAATGGCAATTCAGAGTGCAAGGTATGAACAGGATGGCGGACATTATACCGTCAAACAGATTGAAAAGACCAGAAAGACACTGCAGACAAGGCTGGAAAAACTGAATCAGAAAGAGAAAAAAGATCAGGTAGTTACGTTTGAAGAACTGGGAGTGGATCACTTGTATGTAGATGAAGCACACAGCTATAAAAATGCGTTTCTTTATACAAAAATGAGAAATGTAGCCGGGATTGCACAGAACGAAGCACAGAAGTCGGCAGATATGTTCAATAAATGTCAATATCTGGACGAGATTACCGGAGGAAAAGGCATTACTTTTGCTACAGGCACACCAATCAGTAACAGCATGACGGAATTATATGTTATGCAGCGGTATCTGCAGAACAGTAAATTACAAAATATGGGACTTGGATTGTTTGATTCCTGGGCTTCCACTTTTGGAGAAGTTGTCACGAGTATCGAACTTGCACCGGAAGGAACAGGTTATCGTGCAAAGTCCAGATTCGCACGGTTTTATAATATTCCGGAACTGATGAATATGTTCAAGGAGATTGCAGATATCAAGACTTCCGATCAGTTAAAGCTTCCTGTGCCGGAAGCGGAATATGAAACAGTGGTGTTGAAACCAACAGAACAGCAGAAAGAAATTGTAGAAAGTCTGGGAGAACGTGCAGAAGTTGTCAGAAATGGCGGGGTAGATGCCTCGGTTGATAATATGCTGAAAATTACCAATGATGGAAGAAAGTTAGCATTGGATCAGCGTTTGGTGAATGAATTATTGCCAGATAATCCGGAAAGCAAAATAGCAGTCTGTGCAGAGAAAAGCTATGAAATCTGGAAAGATACAGCAGCACAGAAATCAGCACAGTTGATTTTCTGTGATTTGAGCACACCGAAAGGCGATGGCAGTTTCAATGTTTATGATGATTTGAAGCAGAAACTGATAGAGAAAGGTGTACCGGAAAAAGAGATTGCGTTTATTCATGATGCAAATACAGAAGCAAAAAAGACGGAGCTGTTTGGGAAAGTGAAATCCGGACAGGTTCGTTTTTTGATTGGCTCAACAGCAAAGATGGGTGCAGGAACCAATGTGCAGGATCGTTTGATTGCCCTGCATCATCTGGATATTGGTTGGAAACCATCTGACTTGGAACGTGCGCCCGTAAAGGCATCATAATAAATATACCTTTGGCAAGGTATTAGGATAGTATCTTACAGTCCTATCATCAACCGATTTACCTGTGAGGGAAACTAAATATCAGGGAAAATAGCACGTCGGTAAAGCCATAAGTCAGCTAATTACCAAGCTGCGACTGAATGGGGAGATGAAAAGTTAGGTATGAGGATAAAGCCCATACTGGTTGAACGATAGTCCAAACGGTCAATGTCGGGACTATGGCGTAAGGTAATTATTATTCGCCATATCTCAGCACTTATGTTCCGCTGTTCAGGAGCGTAAGCAAAGATAGGCTGAGACGTATATGCAATAAGCATAAAAGGATGGAAGTCGTATCCGACAACCTAACAAGCCAAATCGTTAGTATGATGCTAAACGGGGATTACCTAAGTCGAAACGCTTAAAAATAAGCTATTAAGTGTAGGCTTATGAATATTCGATATGGTAACGGAGCCTTCATAGTAGTCCGAGAGTGTTAATGGCACTTACATGGCGAAGGAAGGCAGTTTATAACATTAACAATATAGAAAGGATAATGTGTGATACATTATGAGAAATCCTGAAAATGTGTTAATCAGCTTAACGAAGCACAGTAACCAAAAAGATTACAAGTACGAGCGTTTATACCGTTTGCTCTACAATGAGGAACTGTACTTAACCGCTTATCAAAACATTTATTCCAATGACGGAAGTATGACAAAAGGTACTGACAAGCAAACGGTTGACGGTATGAGTATCGAAAGAATACGGAAAATCATAGTTTCGCTCAAAGATGAAAGCTATCAGCCAAAACCTGCAAGAAGAACCTATATTCCAAAGAAGAACGGAAAAATGCGTCCACTCGGAATACCGTCCTTTGAGGATAAATTGCTTCAAGAGGTTATCAGAATGATTTTAGAAGCTATCTATGAGGGGCATTTTGAAAATACTTCTCATGGGTTCAGACCTAATAGAAGCTGTCATACGGCACTCAATGAAATTCAAAAAACTTTCACGGGTGTGAAATGGTTTATCGAAGGAGACATTAAAGGTTTTTTTGATAACATCAACCATGCTACGTTGATTGGAATTTTACGAGAACGTATCAATGACGAGAGATTTCTTCGACTGGTAAGAAAATTTCTGAATGCAGGCTATATTGAGAATTGGACTTTTCATAACACCTATTCGGGAACACCGCAGGGTGGCATTATCAGTCCTATTCTTGCAAACATTTATTTGGATAAATTTGATAAGTATGTAAATGAGTATGTCCGAAAATTTAAAAAAGGTAAAAAGCGTATGCGTACAAAAGAGTACCGCAGGAACGAAGTCGAATTAAGCAAAGCCAGAATCGCATTGAAAAATGCAAACGACGACTGTGAAAGAGAAAATGCGATTGCACGCATAAGGCAGTTGGAAAAAGAACGGGTGAATATTCCCCCAAGTGACCCTATGGATAACAATTATGCAAGGCTGGTCTATGTCAGATATGCTGATGATTGGCTGTGCGGAGTTATCGGTTCGAAAGAGGATTGTAAGAAAATAAAAGAAGATTTTAAGAATTTTCTCAAAGAACAATTACAGTTGGAGCTATCAGAAGAGAAAACGCTGATTACCAATGCCCAAAAAAGTGCGAAATTTCTCAGTTATGAAATCAGAGTACGGCATAGCAATCTAACCAAGAGAGATAAAACAGGCAAGCTCGTTCGTAATTACACGGGCAGAATTGTACTGGAAGTTTCAAGTGATACAATCAGGAAACACTTGATTGATACAGGTGCTATGAAGTTAATCTACCATAATGGAAAAGAAATTTGGAAACCCAAGGCAATATACAGATTGAAAAACTGTGATGATCTGGAAATACTCGACTACTACAACAGTATGATACGAGGTTTTTACAATTATTACTGTATAGCCAATAACAGCTCAATCATCAACAGCTACAAGTATATTATGGAATACAGTATGTACAAAACCTACGGCACAAAATACAGAACATCAATTTCAAAAGTAATCGGAAAATTCAGAGCAGGAAAAGATTTTGCTGTAAAGTTCCGTAATTCCAAAGGAGTTGAGAAAATGCGAGTGTTTTATAACGAGGGTTTTAAACGGCAGAAAAAAGCATTCCAATCTAATGCAGACTTAGTTCCAAATACAATCAAATATTTCAGCAGTACAAAGCTAATCGACAGAATAAAAGCCAGAGAATGTGAGCTATGCGGAAAAACTAATACTCCCATAGAAATTCATCATGTTCATCGGCTTAAAGATTTACAAGGTAAAACTTTTTGGGAAGCTCTTATGATAGCGAGAAATCGCAAAACAATAGCTTTGTGTAGAGAATGTCATAAGAAATTACACTGTGGACAGTTAAATTGAGTTTATAAATGGAGAGCCGTATACAGTGAGAGTTGTAAGTACGGTTCGGGGGCGAGTATTTGGAAACCTACCATAGCAATATGGCAAGGCGCTGGGTACTTAGCCTACAGAGGGAAGGACGTATTATCCGTCAGGGAAACCATAATAAAAAGGTTCATATCTTCCGGTATGTAACTGAATCCACATTTGACAGCTACATGTGGCAGTTGATCGAAAACAAGCAGAAGTTTATTTCCCAGATCATGACCAGCAAAGCACCGGTCAGAAGCTGCGAAGATGTGGACGAAGCGGCACTGTCCTATGCAGAGGTCAAAGCACTGGCAACCGGAAATCCAGCAGTAAAAGAGAAGATGGCATTGGATGTGGATGTGGCGAAATTAAAGCTTCTAAAAGCGAACCACATGAATAACCAATACCGACTGGAAGATGATATTGCAAGGAATTTTCCGCAACAGATTGCAAAACTGACGGAGATTATTGACAGCTATAAGGCAGATATCGCTCATTTTTCTGAGCATAAAATTACAGATCCAGAGCAGTTTTCTATGGAAATCAGTGGCAAAGTGTTCACAGAAAAGAAAGAGGCAGGAGCGGCTCTTCTGGCGGTCTGCAAAGACATTAAGTCTGTAGATGCAGCTATGGACATTGGAAGTTATCAGGGATTTAACATGAGAATCCAATTCGACAGCTGGAGCAAAGAGTTTATCCTGTCTGTAAAGCATGAATCGGTAGCTAAAGTTCGGTTGGGAGCCGATGCCCTGGGAAATATCATTCGTATCAATAATCTTTTAGAAAGTTATCCGGAAAAACTGGCAGAAGCAGAACAACGGCTGGAAACGGTACAGGAGCAGATGACAAATGCCAAAGAGGAAGTCGGGAAGCCATTTCCAAAAGAAGAGGAACTGAGCCAAAAACTGGAGCGGCTGTCAGAATTAAATGCACTTCTCAATATGGATGAACGGGAAGATACAGAAACAGAGCAGTCGGAATCAAAAGAGAAAGAAGAAAGACCGGCACGAGGTTCTATCCATGAGAAGCTGCAGATTTATAAAGAAAAGAGTCAGCGGGAAAGTGAAACTGGCAAGGAAAATAGAAAGCGGGACTTCGGTCTGGAATAAGAAAACAAGGAAGATGGCATAATCTGGCAGAAAGAATGTTCTGTGGGTTATGCCTTCTTTCAGAATACGGGAGGAACTTATATGGCAAGAAGTATGATAACAGGTAGAGAAACACAGAAAATGCAGGAATATACGCAGGAACGGATCAATTAGGCAGAGCGTAGAGGCGTAGAGTTTCCAACAGATGTAAAAGAACAGATTTCTGAATATGCGAATCTGATCGGTGAGGAAGAGAAAGTTAGGACTCTGGTAAGAAATCTGGCAGATGCATTGAGCAAAGCAGATGAGGAAAGTGTAGAGGATTTACTGGATGATGCAAGAATGGATATTCAGGACTTACCAGATCCAACCATAGGCAAGCTGGAACTTCGGGATTATGGATATACAGCAGAGGATATGGTACCGCTTAGAAAAGAAGCAGCCTTAGATTATCACAGGATGGGTTCTAAGATTTATTGCTTGGGCAGCGATGGCGGTAAGGGAGAGTATGCAAGTAAAGAAATGATACAGGCACATGAAGGTCTGTTTGGCATGGAATTACAGATGTGGGAACGGATAAGGGATCAGGATCTGGATTATGCCGATGAAGATTTTGGAGCATTTCAGGAGCCTATGAGTGTCATTGAGCAGGAAGAAGCACTGAAATTATACGATGCCGGAGCAGATATTTATCTGATCACTAATTTTTCGTCACCAATCTATGTCACGGAACGCATGGAAATCGAACGAGGACCGGAGCATTATCAGATGTCCATGGCAGAACGGGAGCGTTTCCGTAACCTGGAATGGGAAATGCAGAAATATCCGCAGATTCAGTCTTTGAAAGAGGCAAACCTGTTGTTAGGAACAAGGCGAACCTTTGGTATTTATCAGATCAAAGATGATTCACCGGGCGAAAATTATGCATTTATGAATATGAGTTTTATTGAAAGTCATGGTATGCAGATAAAAAAAGAAGATTATGAGCTGGTCTATGTTGGAGAATTACTGGGAAATACGTCACTGGATGATATTTTTGAAAGGTTCAACATTGATAGACCGAAAGACTTCCGTGGGCATTCCCTGTCTGTCAGTGATATCGTTGTTTTGAATGATGGGGAAAAAGTAACAGCTCATTTTGTAGACAGTATCAGTTTTGAACAGCTGGATTCTTTCCTGAATCTGGAAGAACAGGTTCTTAGTGAACTGGCATATGAGGTAGGAGAACGGTATTTTGCTATTCAGAGGACAGAAGAAGGATACGATTATTCCTTTTACGATGAAGATTTCCGTCTGATGGATGGTGGCGTCTATGAAAATGATGAAATTTCTATTGAAGAAGCGGCAGAGGAACTTTTGGAAGACGAAGGCTGGACTGGAGAACGCATCCGTGGGGATTATGATCAGTTGATGGAAAAAGTGAAAGAAATGGATGAGGTTGTAATGGCAGAGATTCAGAAAAGCCAGGGCGAATATAAGCCACTGGCTAAGGTAGAAGAACTGGAAGAGGCGAATTATAACATGATTGACAATGTACTTAACAATATGCCACTGAAGAAAGAACCTTATCTGGAATACTTTGCCACAGAATGTGATGAGTTCCATGATATGGGAGCTTATGAAAAAAGTACCGATGTTAATCAGATAGCTGCAGTCTATGAAAAATATAAGGAGAATCCAGAAACTGCGTATCTGGGATGCTCGATGGGAATTATCTATCGTGATCCGGAAGACAGTTACTACGATGATGCTGAATTTGCAATCGTAAAAGGAAATACAGTACTTGGAAATCTGATGGATGATGTTCGATTTTATGGAGAACTTGCACTGGTACGGGAAGGAATTGAAAAAATTCATGAAGCATTGCCGGATTATAAGTATGTACCGATGCGGGATGTTCGGGAAGCGATGTATCCAGAGAAGATGACCACAGAACAGCTGGCAGAGGCAATGGATGAGATTGCAGAAGCATTTGATCCGTATGATTACCGGGATCATGTAGAACCAGGGCAGGATACCTTACAGGAAGTCATGCTGGATCTGCAAAGTGGAAATGTTGGTTCTTATATTTCCTTTCTGAAGGATGTGATTGAAGAAGACTGTGAGCAGTCCGTGTGGGCAGGTGTTTTGCTGGAACGGCTGAAATCCTACGAACCAGATATATCCAAAGAAACAGAGCCGATGGTGTATGTGAATTACTGTGAAAAGCGGGAGCTGATGGAACCACGCTGTCAGAAGCTCTCAGATCTGGATTCCCGTACTGCACAGAAGGATAAGGAATGGTACGCAGACCGTAATCCGAGGACGGATGAGCCGATGGTAACAGCCCAGATGTTTTTTACTATATATTATGCGGAAAAAGGCGATAAAATGCTGCAATATTTCAAAGGGAAAATAGATATTGGAACAGGAAATGGCGGTATTTTAAGTCAGCTGAAACTCCAAAATGAACTGAAACTTACGGATGAAAGTTGGATTGGTTATCTGAAAAACAAGGGAAATGAAGAGTTTCAGAAGTGTATGGAAGATCTGACCGATATGCAGAACCATGTGCTGCCATATTTGCAGAGCTTTTGCAGTCTGGAAGAAAAAAGTGTGCAGGAAAAGCAGGAACGGCAGGTTGCAGAAAAGCAGGACAGCAGAGTAGAAGCGTCAAGAGCAGCGAATGTGACAAAAGGGGATAATGACAAAGCTGTGAAAAAGGTAGTTTCGAGTATGCAAACAGAAAAGAATAAAGCAACTACGAAGGCAAAGAAGCCATCTATTCATGAACGACTGGAAATCAATAAGAGAAAAATCCAAGAAAAGCAGGGAAAAGATGACCCGGAGAGAGGAGCTGATCGGGATGTAAGAACGGTATAAATTTATAGAAAGGCACTTGGCTCCGTTTTGGACATAGCAAAAGTGCTGACAGTGACGAACGAAGATGTGCTGCCTGCTTATTTGCAGAGAGTATCTGATTTTGAAGACTGCCTGCTTGCAACTTGTACGAAGGCGAATCAGTGTGATGCGATTGTGACAAGGAATAAAAAGGATTTTCTTTCCTTTTGGATTACACTGCTTTCTCCGGAAGAACTGCTGAATATTTATTCGTAAAATATGTTTTTACAATCGGTAGCAGAAGGAAAGTTGAATGATAACTCCGATCCAGCATACTGGAAAATATAAAAATTTTATAACAAAGTGGAAAACCCTGCGTAGGATCAGAAATGTTCTCACAGGGTTTCATGTATCTAATAAAATATAGAAATTTAGCGGATTTCTGCTAGAATAAGAAAAACTGTTAAAAAAATATCGTACATAGATCAAAAAGACTATATATGGGCGACCTTTTAAAGCCGATTTATATAAAATAGAAGAAAAAAAGGTGGTCGATACCGTGGATATAAAAACAGCGGTCATATATCGTTTAAACGATCTGATTAATCAGAAAGATATCACAGTGAATGAGGCGGCGGTATGTTCTGGCGTTCCTCCTTCGACATTAAAGAATATTTTGTATGGTCAGAGTAAGAATGCTGGCGTAGTTACAATAAAAAAGATATGCGATGGATTGGATGTCACAATACAGGAATTTTTTGCTGATCCCATCTTTGCAGATTTGGAACCCGAACTATAGGAAGAGTAAATGCTCATAGGATTCAGATTCTGCAGGATGGATTTTTTATGAAAAAGAGTTAGGAAAAACTAACCTATGAGGACATAGATGTATAAAATAGCAATTTGCGATGATGATAAAAATTATAGGGAGAAAATAGAGAAGGTTATAGAAACGGAAGGGATTCTTCCTAAGAGCGAGATACGGTTTTATGAATACGAGTCAGAAAGGAACTACTGGAAAATGCTGATATTTTGCATGATTTGGTCTTTATGGATATGCGTATGCCCGGATTGGATGGGAATAAATCGGTACTGAAGCTGAGGGAATACAATAGGGCAGCGATATTGGTGTTCTGCTCCGGATACTTTGAACCGACTCCAGATAGCATCAATATTGGGCAGCCGTTCCGTTATATTATGAAAGACTTGCATGACAGAAGTCTGAAAAGGGAAATCCCTGCGATTTTATCAAAAGTAAAATTGCACTGTGGAGATTATTCCGTGACGGTTACATCAGCGGGAAGAGTAATTCGTATCTATACGGAAGACATTTTATATATCTGTCTGGCGAAAAGGGGTTGCTCTATATACGTTGCTAGGCAGGGGGAGATAGATGAGATGCATTGTAAGGAATCTTTAGGCGATTTATATGAACGTCTGGCCGGAAGGGGATTTGAGTATGCACATAACAGTTATATTGTAAATCTGGCGAAAGTGGAAGGATTGGAAAAGAATGTGGCGCTGCTACAGATGGGAATCCAATTGAATGTTTCAAGGTCGAGAAAAGGTCAGTTTGCTGACGCTCTGATCATGTTTCTTGGGGAAAGGAACGGCATGGTATGATAGTAAGAGATTTTTTGATCTGCCTTCTTCAGATGTATCTGTTGGAAGATCTGGAAAAGAACATGCTCCCATACAGAAGAGAAAACTTTTTGGGAAAATTTCTCGTATATTTTGTCATAGCGCTGGTAATGCTCGGAATCAACCACTTGGAATCCTCAATATTTAATATGGTAATGATTCCGGTAACGTATATGATTGTGTCAATGGTTGTGTTCCGGGGAAATATATGGAAGAAGCTGGTTATAGTATGCTGCTATTATGTGCTGGCAATTATTCCTGAATTTCTCTTTGCAACGCTTACGAATGCGTATGGCGTGACAGGTGCATCTGAGGGTTTTGGGACGGAAATAGAAAAGACATTAGCGCTACTACTGATGAGTACCATGACATTTCTGTTTATTAAATGCATTAATCAGGTAACGAGAAAAAGGGATTATCTGACGATTGAGAATAAAACTTTTACTGTGCTGCTCATGCTGCCAACCGCTACGATCATTATATTAGGATGTGTGTTTTATTCAAATATTTCTTTTGAAGGAATGAACAGGGTTATGGTTCCGGTAGGAGCTTCACTGCTGCTATTGACGAATATCTTCATTTTCTCAGTGTTTGACCGGTTTGTAGAGAAATCAGAAGAAGTGAAGAAGATGGCCCGGCTTTACCAGAAAAGCAGGGCGGAGATTGCTAATTTACAGTATATGAATAAGGTCAATGAGGATAACAGGGCATTCTTACACGATATAAATAAATTTATTTGTACAGTAGCCGGTTTGATGGAAGAAGGAGAAAATCAAGAGGTCATGGAGATTATGGAACATTTAGGTGTCCGGATTCAGAGCCTTCAAAAAGGTGTGTATTGCGAACACCCGATCTTGAACAGCATCCTGTGCGAAAGGAAATTCCTTGCGGAATCTAAGAATATTTCCTATAAGATTACCCTGGGTAATGATCTCAGGCTGGACTTTTTGGAAGAACTGGATATGATCTCAATCGTAGGTAATCTTTTGGATAACGCACTGGAAGCGGCAGAAAAGACAAAAGATGGCCGATATGTAGAATGCAGGATGTATATGGGAAATGAGGAACATTTCCTTGTTATGGAATTTTGCAACGGGTATGTTGTTCCGCTGTTAAAGGACAAGGACCGGTACATAAGCACCAAAAGAGATGCAGACAGTCACGGGATCGGACTGCATACGGTTGGAAAACTGGTTAAAAAGTATGCTGGAATTATGAGAGTGGAGGTCGGAGAACAGGAGTTCTCTGTTAAGCTGATCTTTACAATAAAATAAAGATGTGCAAAAATCGCCCAAAAAGTTACCGTTTTTGCCACGGTAATTGAAAAGAGGGCGATTTTTGTGTAAACTTTCGAAAAAAAGGAGGCATGTAACTATGAAAAAAACAATCAGAAAAAGCTTGGGTATCAAAGTACTTGGAGTTGTAAACTGTCTTGCACTCTGCCTGACGGCATATACGGCAAATCTGGCGTGCAACTGGCTGTACTATCAGGAAGAAGAGCCGGAAGAAGTTAAGAAAATGAGGAAATTCTAGTGTGGAAAAAAACTACCGGCTGGCTTTTTGAAGTGCAAAAAAGGAACGGGATTCTTGAAGAAAAAGACCGCAGGTTGTATGAATATGCTTACGGTGTACTGCTGGGCAGGGTCGCGATATACCTTATCACTGTCATACTTGGCATCGCAACGAGGAATTGGCTGGAGATGCTAGTCTTTTTATTGCCCTTTACTGTTCTAAGGCAGTATGCCGGAGGAATTCATTTAGAAAAAGCAGGGAGCTGCATGATTGTTTCCAGTATCCTTGTCCTTCTATGCAGTCAGTATCTGGCATCTGACCTAATTGTGACGTGGCAAATGCGGATTATATGGCTTGTCGCAGTTGGATTCATATTTGCTATGGCACCGGTGGATGCCAGCAGCAAGAAACTGGATGTGAAAGAGAAGAAAGTTTATGGGATGCGCGCGAGGGTAATTTTAGTGATTGAATGTGCGATAGCAGGTGTTTTTTCTGTGACCGGATATTCCCTGATCGTAAAGGGGCTTATGGTAGCGCATATTGTTTTGGCGTCCGGTTTGATATTGGGATGGATCAAAATTTTTTTTGACAAAGAGTTAGAGGTAACTAATTACAGGTAGAAATAAGAAATGATTGAGAAAAACATATTACAAAATGATGGTAAACAGAGAGAAAAAGAACATTATGCCAGAGGAATATAAAAGTGAATATGAAATTGATAAAAAATACGGAAAACATTAGTAAAGAGAAAATAACCTTGTTTTGTCTGCCATTTGCGGGAGGCGGTGCTTCTGCTTATAACCAGTGGGCGAAAAAGATGCAGGGGAAAGTAACGGTATGTCCAGTTCAGCTTCCGGGAAGGGAAGAACAGATCATGGAGAAACCGTATATAGATATGTCGGTTATGTTAGATGACCTGGAAGAGGCTGTAAGAAAGGTTGTGTACGGACCGTATGCCTTATGGGGACACAGTATGGGTGGGAAGATCGCCTATGAGCTGGAAAAACGGTTGGAGGCAGCGGGATATACTGCAAAATGTCTGTTTATTTCCGGCAGCCGGGTTCCTAGTATTCCGGAGCCAAATCCAATATATCATCTTCCGGATGAAGAGTTTAAGAGGGAACTGGGGAGATTTGAAGGGACGCCAAAGGAGGTACTGGAGAACCAGGAATTGCTGGATTTCTTTCTGCCTATGCTGCGGGCAGATTTTACCATGGATGAAACGTATTATGACAAGGCGGGAATAGTGCTGCATACGCCTATCGCTGCATTTGGCGGAGAAAAGGACGGAGAAGCGGATGAGAGTGCGATCTTGGAATGGGGAAAGTATACGGACAATGATTTTAACTACAGGATATTTCCGGGAGGACATTTTTATCTGCGGGATTGTGAAGACGAAGTAATAAGTGAGGTCATGAGACTGCTTTAGAGAATGAAAAATGGAGATTAAACGATACGGAGAAAAGGAATTTCTGTCAGCAGACAAACTTTATATCCGTGAAAATGAGATACATATATGGTGTATCCGCTGGTCTGAAATGACAGATTTCTGGAAGAACCATGAATATATCCTGAGTGGGCAGGAATTGGAGCAAGCCGGAAGATTCCGTTTTCCTGAAGACAGGATGCGTTATATAGCCGGGAAGGTTGTCGTGCGGATCCTCTTAAAAAGATACTTAGATATGGAAACGATTGATTTTTCTGTCAATGAACTGGGTAAGCCTTATCATAAAAAGATTGCAGGAAAGCGGACAGTGGATTTTAACATTTCGCACTCGGGTGAATTCATACTGGCGGTATTCGCTGTCGGAATGGATATCGGAGTGGATGTGCAGGAGATGGCAGAGTGCCCGGACTATAGGGAGATAGCGGAAAATTTTTATACTGCAGAAGAAGCGGAAGATGTAAAAAATGAAGGACCGGATCTGTTTTTCCAGTACTGGGCGGCGAAAGAGGCATATGTAAAGGCGCTTGGGATTGGATTAGGAAGAGGAATGGATTTCTTCTCTGTCAGAAACGGAAAAATTGCAGAAAAAGATAAGAAAGATCAGGACTGGTTTCTGTATCCGGTCAGGATCAAAGGATATGCTGCGTATGTGGCGGCGCATAAGAAAGGAGACAGATAAAATGGGTTATAAGAAAGATATGAGCAAATATGAGAATCTGGAAGGCTGGGAGAGATGTGGCTTTGGAGAACAGCTTGATAGGTGGGCGGAAAAATATGGAGAAAGAACTGCGGTCACGGACAGTGAAGACGAGATCAGTTATATGGAATTAAAGCAAAAAGCAGATTGTCTTGCGGCAGCTTTTCTGCGTAAAGGGATTTTAAAGGGAGATAAAGTGCTTGTGCAGCTTCCGAACAGGATTTCTTTTGTGATCGTGTTTTTTGCGCTTTCCAAGATTGGGGCGGTGCCAATCATGATGCTGCCGGCCCACAGGGAGGCGGAACTGGAAGGAATTATTGAACTGGCAAAGCCGGCCGCTTATATTGTGGTGGAGAAATATCTGGGATTTTCATATGTGCCGATGGCAAATGCGATGAAAGAGAAATATTCATGTATCCGGCATATATTTATAGATAGCGAATCCGGGGATATCAGTGGAATGATTGCGGAAACGTGTGGAGAAAATGGAGCATTTCCGGCTGTGGATGGGTATGAAACGGCGGCGCTTTTGCTGTCAGGCGGGACGACAGGGGTTCCGAAACTGATTCCGCGCACCCATACGGATTACATGTATAATGCCCGCATGTCCGCGAAGAGATGCCGCCTGGATAGCAGTGACGTTTATCTGGCGTCTCTTCCGGTAGCTCATAATTTCCCGTTATGCTGCCCGGGGCTTTTAGGCACGCTGGACGTGGGAGGAAAAGTTGTGCTTGCGTCTGCGACCAGCCCGGATGATATCCTTGACGCAATTACAGAGGAAGGTGTCACGATAACGGCATTGGTTCCTGCTATGGTTACTGTGTGCATGGAAATGCTGGAATGGGATGAAGATTATGATATATCCAGCCTGCGGATTTTGCAGGTGGGCGGCGCAATGCTGGAAGATTCCCTTGCGGATAAGATCATTGAAGAATGGCCGTGTAAACTGATGCAGGTATTTGGTACGGCGGAGGGGCTACTGTCCTTTACTAGCCCGGAGGATGAAGGTTCCCTGATCGCAAGATGCCAGGGAACTCCGGTGTCTCCTGCGGATGAAGTGAAGATTGTGGATGAAGAAGATAAGGCCGTACCGGAAGGAGTTTTTGGGGAATTATTATCCAGAGGCCCGTATACGATTGATGGTTATTATATGGCGGAGGAAGCGAATAAAAAGAGCTTTACGCCGGACGGATTTTACCGGACGGGCGATAAAGCTATGTGGACGAAAGACGGAAGGTTACGTTTGGGCGGGAGGATCAAAGAGCAGATTAACCGCGCCGGAGAAAAGATCATGCCTTCAGAGATTGAAGCTTACCTTTGCAGGCATTCGAAAATCAAAGAGGCAGCCGTTGTCGGCGTTCCGGATGAAACCCTTGGAAACCGGATATGTGCATTCCTTGTGACCGATGATGAAGCCGGGATCGATTTACAGGAAATCCACAGGTTCCTGCGGGAAATAGGCGTTGCGGCGTATAAAATGCCGGATCAGATAGAATGGGTAGAGACATGGCCGCTGACCAGCGTAGGAAAAATAGATAAGAAAGCATTAGAACGGATGGCACAGGAAAAATAGAAGGAGACAGAATTATGGAATATATAGAGATAAAGGAACAGATCAAACAAAAGCTGCCGGTAGCCAGAGATTTGGGAGATTCCGAAAATCTGCTGGAGCTTGGGCTTTCATCCCTGACGATCATGCGTCTGGTAAACCAGTGGAGAAAACAGGGGGTTAAGGTTTCATTCGGTTCATTGATGGAAAATCCTACCCTTGAAGGCTGGTGGGCGCTAATCCAGCGCAGCATGAAGAAAAAAGCGGGCAAAAAACGGGCGCAAGAATCTAAGATAACGCCGGAAAAGGATATGAAACAGCCGTTTCCTTTAACAGACGTACAGTATGCATATTGGGTTGGCAGGGATGAAGAACAGGCTCTTGGAGGAATAGACTGTCATGCGTATTTAGAGTTTGATGGGGGAAATATAGATCCGGAGCGTCTGGAAAAAGCATGGAATGTGCTGCAGTATCATCATCCCATGCTGCGTGCCTGCTTTCTGGAAGATGGGACACAGAAAATCCTGGATAAGCCGTATTGTGAAAAAATAAAGGTTCATGATTTTTCACGGATGCCATCTGAGGAAGCCGAGGCAATGGCAGTATCTGACAGAGAACGTTTATCCCATCGGAAGCTAAAAATCGAGGAAGGCGAAGTGGCAGGAATAGAGCTTACGCTTTTTCCTGAAAATAGGGCACGCATGCACGTGGATATGGCACTTTTGGTTGCCGATGTACAGAGTTTGCAGATCTTATTGAGGGATTTGGCGGCTGCCTATCGCGGAGAAAGCCTTCCGGCAGAATCAAAAGGGTGGAATTTTGCTTCTTATCTGGAACGGCAGAAAGAGGAAGATAAGGAAGAGAGAAACAATGCAGAAGGATACTGGAAAAAACGCTTGGAGCATTTGCCGAAAGGGCCAGGCCTGCCACTGGCAAAACGGCCGCAGGAAGTGACAGAGACTGTATTCAACCGCAGGATTGTAAGGATTGGCAAGGAAGAGTGGGCTCATCTGCAAGTACGGGCAAAGGAATACCAGACAACTCCGGCAATGGTTCTTCTTACTGCATATGCGACGGTTTTGGAACGGTGGAGCAGGAATCATCGTTTCCTTATTAATATTCCATTTTTTAACCGGAAAACAGAGCAGCAGGGATTGGAAGACGTGATAGCAGATTTCACTACACTGTTATTGCTGGAGATTGACTGCGAAGGGAATCCGACGTTTGCAGAATTGCTAGACAGGATCCAGAAGCAGCTCCATGAGGATATGAAGTATACGGCATATTCCGGCGTGCAAGTCCAGAGAGACCTTGCACAGATGTATGGAGACGCATCGGCAGTGGCGCCGGTTGTTTTTGCCTGCAATCTGGGAACGCCGTTGGTAAATGATACGTTCCGGAAAGAACTGGGGCAGTTTTCCTATATGATTTCCCAAACGCCGCAGGTGTGGAATGACTTCCAGAGTTATGAAGATGAAAATGGCGTACAGCTTACATGGGACAGCGTGGATAAGTTATTCCCGGAGAATATGATCCCGGATATGCTGGAGTGTTTTGAGAATCTTCTGCATGAATTGGGAAAGAAGGACTGGAATCAGCGATTTGATGTGCTTCCTGAAAAAAGAAAAAGAGAAATTGAAGATACAGCGCGTACAGGAGTGCCGGAGCGTGTGGAATGCCTGCATTGGGCTGTTATGAACCATGCGGAAGTTTGCCCGGAAGATATTGCGCTTATTGATGCGGGAAGCGGAAGATCGGTTTCCTATGGGGAATTAAAAGCACGGGCGACAGCAGTGGCGGCAGGGATTTCAGAAAAGGATATTAAGGGAGTCCCGGTTGCACTTACCCTGCCGCGCGGGATAGAACAGATCGAGGCGGCATTAGGAATTTTGCTTTCCGGAAATTCATACCTTCCGGTCAGCTTAAGCCAGCCTAAAGATCGGAGAGCGTTAATCCATGAGAAGACGGGAGTCCGCTATGTGGTCACGAATCGGGAATTATCCGAAAAACTGGACTGGCCGGAAGGTACGGAAATCCTTGTGATGGAAGGTATGGAAGAGGGACAGGAAAATGTGAGACTGCCAGAGGTGTCGCCGAAGGACAGCGCCTATATCATCATGACGTCAGGCTCTACAGGTGTTCCGAAGGGTGTAGAGATTGCGCATGAAAGCGCATGGAATACGGTTCAGGATATTAATGAAAAGTACCATGTGACAAGTGCAGATCGGGCGCTGGCTGTATCAGCTATGGATTTTGACCTGTCGGTATATGATGTTTTTGGAATTTTAGGCGCAGGAGGAACATTGGTATTGCTTCCAGAGCAGGAGAGAAGGAATGCGGATTACTGGCTGGAACAAGTGTTGAAATATCAGATTACCGTTTGGAATTCAGTGCCGGTGCTTCTGGATATGCTTTTGATACGGGCGGAATCCATGAAACAGAAACTGCCGATCAGGGCGGTTATGCTTTCTGGAGATTGGATTGGGATGGATCTCCCGCAGAGGGTTGCGGCATGGACAGAGGATTGCCAGTTTGTCGCTATGGGAGGAGCTACAGAGGCAAGTATCTGGTCCAATTATCAGAATGTTACCCTGCCGATGCCGAAAAACTGGAAATCTATTCCTTATGGAAAGCCACTCAGATATCAGGCATATCGTGTTGTGGATGAGTATGGAAGGGATTGCCCTTACTGGGCAGAAGGTGAACTCTGGATTGGCGGTTTTGGTGTAGCAAAAGGATATAGGGGAGATTCTGCGCTTACGGGGCAGAAATTTATCACAGATCAGTATGGAAGATGGTATCGGACCGGCGATCTCGGAAGAATCTGGGATGATGAGACAATTGAATTTTTGGGAAGAAAAGACCATCAGGTAAAGATTCGCGGACACAGGATTGAATTGGGAGAAATTGAACATGCGATTCAGGAGTTTCCGGGTGTGGCTCATGCAGTTGTTGATACAGTTAGTGATGGTCATGGCAATAAAACGCTGGCTGCTTATATCGGAGCGCCGATACAGGAAGATTCTAAAGTTACAACGTATTTGTACGGCACAGATATCTTTGGCGGGGGCTGGAAAGAACTGAAGGATGATGTCAGCAATTGGCAGATGCAGCAGGAACGGAAGACAGCATACAAAAATTTCCTTGCCTATGCAGACCAGAGATGTGTACAGCTTATGCTGGAGACACTCATAGAGTTAGGCATTTTTGTATCAGAGAAGGAAGTTCTTTCGCAGAAGGAAATTTTTGAAAAAGGGAGCATTACGGAAACACAGAAGAATACTGTGGCAAGATGGTTGGAAATTTTAAAGAAGGAAGGAATCCTGAGAGAAGAGGACGGCAGACTATCGCGTACCGGGAAGGAAGTGGCTGTACCGGAAAAAGCTGGAGATACGGAAACGTATTTTAATAAACTGAAGCCGTATCTGAAGCATATGGTTACTGGGAATGAAGTTCCGCTGGACGTATTCTACCAGAAAGAGCCGGCTTTGGCTCCGAATATGCTGCTTCGGAGGATTCCGGGCTGCGAGGAAACAGTGGAAAGACTGGTGCAGGGATTAAGGCTTCTGGCAGAAGAACGCAGAAAAGAGCCACTCCAGATTATAGAAATTGGTACAAGGGACACTGCAATTACAAGACAGTTTTTGAATGCACTGGAAGATGTAAGCGTGGCTTATACTTATGCGGATTCTTCAAAATATTTTCTGCAGGAAGCAGAGAAAGAACTTGCGGGATATGAGAGAGTCGAGTTTGAGATGCTGAATCTGGAAGAAGGCATGGATAAGCAGCAGATGTCCTTGCATAGTTATGACGTTGTGATATCGGTAAATGCTTTACATAGAAATATTGATGCTGCGGATGCGGTAAAGAAAGTAGCGGAATTACTGAAGCCAAACGGAATATTGCTGATGACTGACCTTGTGGTAAGGACATACCTTCAGGAACTTACAGCGGCTTTTTTGGAAAATGGTTTTGCGGATATTCGGGACAAGAGAAAAGAAGCAGGGCTGGTTACCCCGGATTGCCTGCTGTGGAGAGAATGTTTATCAGAGGCAGGATTGGGCGAAGACTGTGCTGTGACAGAGAGATATGGAAGATGTATATGCTGCAGCAGACAGCAGGCGTCTGTCCTGTCCTATCATAATGGAGCACTAAGGGAATATCTGTCAGAAAAACTGCCGGAGTATATGGTTCCACAGAACTATCATTTCATGGAGCAGCTCCCAACATTGTCCAATGGGAAGATTAACAGGAAGCAATTGCGGGAAGATTTTAAAGAAGAAACTGCGGTTATCCGATTTTCAAAGGCAACGACAGAAACAGAAGAAAAGCTTTTAGATATCTGGAAACAATTATTTGGATATGAAAATATCGGAATTGAAGATAATTATTTTAGCCTTGGGGGAGACTCGCTGATTGCCACAAGGTTGATCTCGGAAGTACAGAAAACCTTCGGCTGCAAAATAACGATCAGCACGATTTTTGAAAATCTGACCGTAAAATCTCTGGCAAAAGCTATTGAACAGTCCGAACAGAAAGAAGAAGATACACTGCAGATCAAACCGAATCTGGAGGAAGCATATCATCCGTTCCCATTAACCGATGTGCAGTATGCTTACTGGCTTGGCAGAAGCGGATTGTATGAATTGGGGAATGTTGCAACGCACTGTTATTTTGAACTGGATGCAGACGGCCTTGATACTGAGTGCGCAGAGACGGCATGGAATCTGTTGATACAGAGGCATGGGATGATGCGTGTTATTATCCAGCCGGATGGTATGCAGCGCATACTGGAGAATACTCCCCAGTATCATATTGACGTGACGGATATCCGACAATTGGAAGTGACAGAAAAAGAAAAGGCATTGGATGAAAAACGGGCAGAGATGTCTCATCAGGTAATTCAGACAGATGAATGGCCTCTGTTTGATGTGCGAATCACTAAAATAGAGGACCAGAAGCATAGAATCCATATCAGTTTTGACAATATTATCTTTGATGGCTGGAGTATGTTCCATCTCTTAAATGAGTGGGCAGAAGTATATCGAAATGGAAAAGCGGAAATGCCGATTACTTTGTCTTTCCGGGATTACGTGCTGGGACTGGAGCAGATAAAGTCTACCTCTGCTTATGAGAAAGATAAAAAATATTGGGAAGACCGGGTGGAGACTTTTGCGGACGCACCGGATCTGCCGCTTGCAAAGAACGAAAGCCAGATTACAGAGCAGCGTTTCTGTCGCCGGAGCGCAAAACTGTCACAGAAAGAATGGCAGTCTGTAAAAGACGCGGCGGGAAGACTGGAGGTAACGCCTTCTGTTCTTTTGATGAGTGCTTATGCGGAGACTCTCCGCTTGTGGAGCAGTAATAAGGATTTTACACTTAATCTGACGCAGTTTGACCGGAAACAATTGCATCCGGAAGTGAACAATCTGGTTGGAGATTTTACAACACTGACATTGCTGGAGATAAAGAATGCAGGGAATAATTTTGCGGAAAGGACAAAGGCAATTCAGAAGCAGCTTACAGAAGATCTGGAGCATACAGCTTATGGCGCGGTTGAACTGGAGCGCGAATTAAAGAAAAAGACTGGAAATATGCGGGGCGCTATTATGCCGGTAGTGTTTACCAGTGGCCTTGGCGTGGAGCAGTGGAATGAAGGAAAGTGGCTTGGAAAACTGAACTATAACATTTCACAGACGCCGCAGGTGTGGCTGGATCATCAGGTGGTTGAAATGGATGGCTGTTTATGCCTGTTTTGGGATTCCGTGGACGAATTATTTTATCCGGGAATGCTGGATGAGATGTTCCGGGCATATACCGGCCTGCTTCATACGCTAGCAGTTCATCCGGAGATCATGCAGGAAAAAACGGCAAGTCTGGTAACAGCGGAAATTTCAGAAAAACGGCGTCAGGCGAATGAAACGGCGGCTGAATTTGAAGAGAAAACGTTGGATGGATTATTCTTGGAGGCGGCAGACAAATTTCCGGATAAGGAGGCGCTGGTAACGTGCAGCAGGCGGATGACTTATCGGGAGATAAAAGAAGAGGCGTTTTACATTTCCGGGCAGTTGAAGAGCATGGGAATAAAAAAAGAAGAGACGGTAGCTGTATTTATGGAAAAAGGGTGGGAGCAGGTAGTTGCTGTTTATGGAATCCTGTTTGCCGGAGCCGCATATCTTCCGATAGATATCCATAATCCGAGAGAACGAGTTGAAAAGATTCTCCGTGACAGTGGAACAAGAATCATTCTTGTGCAGAATCAGGCGTATGATCAGGATACCGAATGGCTGCACGAGTGGGATTGTATTTCTGTGTCTGGATTAAAAACCGATTCTGAATACAAAGCACAGGAGAATAAGGCGGGAGACCTTGCGTATGTAATCTATACGTCGGGAACAACCGGGATGCCGAAAGGAGTAATGATTACTCACCATAATGCAGTGAATACAATACTGGATATCAATGCACGCTATCAGATTACAGAACAGGATACGGCGTTTGGAATCTCCAATCTTCATTTTGACCTGTCTGTTTATGATGTTTTTGGCGTTTTAGGCGCAGGTGGGAAATTGGTTCTTCCGGATCCGGAATATGGAAAAGATCCAGCGCATTGGATTCACTGGTTGAATCATGAGAATATTACCGTATGGAACAGCGTGCCAGCTTTTGTAGAAATGCTGGCAGAATATGAGGAATATCAAAGGCAGGTAACTTCACAATCGTTGCGGTTGGTAATGATGAGTGGCGACTGGGTTCCGGTTTCACTTCCGGGGAGAATCCGTAATCTGTTTCAGAATGTTGAGATTGTTGCACTTGGAGGAGCGACGGAAGGCAGTATTTGGTCCAATCATTTTGAGATCCCAGAGATTGTGCCGGAAGATTGGAAGAGTATTCCGTATGGGAAACCGCTTGCAAACCAGAAGTATTATGTTCTGGATCAGAATATGGAAGATTGCCCTGACTGGGTACCGGGAACACTTTATATTGCCGGAGATGGCGTTGCACAGGGATATTTAAACGATAATGAAAAAACAGAAGAAAAGTTTGTTGTTTTAGATAGAACTGGGGAACGATTGTATTGTACTGGAGATATGGGACGGTATTGGAATGAAGGTAATATTGAATTTCTTGGAAGATTGGATAATCAGGTAAAAATCAATGGATATCGGGTAGAATTGGGCGAAATTGAAGCTGCATTACGAAGGATTCAAGGTATAACGGAAGCGTTTGTTTTTTTTAAAAGGGATAATGCGATAGAAGACATATGTGCTGTATTAGTAGAGGAAAAAAGGTATCGTGACCGGATAGACAAGTTTTATAAGGAAATGTTAAAAAAAGATCTTCCGATCTATATGATTCCAACAGAATATATTAAAACGAATGCTATTCCGCTTAATTCAAATGGGAAAAAGGATATTCATAAAATTTTGATTGTTGCAGAAAAAAATAGAAAGCCTATTTTTAAAAAGAATAATAATTGTAAACAGCTTACTCAACTTCAGGAGCAATTACTCGCAATTTGGAGAGAAGTTTTAAAAATTGAAAATATTGATATAAATGATAACTTTTTTGAAATAGGTGGAAATTCGATACAGGCAATACAAATTACTAACCAAATGACGGAGAAAATAGGGTGTTTTATGGATATCGGCAAGTTATTTGAGTATCCGACTATCAGCAAAATCGAAAGATATATATTAGAGGAAACGTAATGAGTAAATACATATTTAATAATGATACCGATATTTTGGAGTTTTTGGAGCAACTTAGAGAGAATGGCATTCAAATTTGGGGAGAAGGGGAGAAAATTCGATACAGATCTAAAAACAGACAATTGGCACCGGAAACATTAAGGATTCTTAAAATGGCTAAAGGTCAAATTTTAGATTTCTTTCGAATGATCGAAAAAAATGTGATTCCATTAACATCAATACAAACAGCTTATGTTGTGGGACAAACGGCTGGGTGTGAGTTGGGAAATATAAATGCGCATTATTACATCGAATATACAATAGAATCTTTGGATGTTGAACGACTTGAGCAAATGATAAATCTGGTTATTTCTAAAAATGATGCATTACGGTTGATTGTAACACATGAGGGGAAAGCGAGTTTTTTAGATAATGTGCCATATTATTCTGTGCCAGTTTATTCATTATATGATGGGAATGATAGAGAGCAAAAGCGGCTAGAGAGAAGTCATCATAGGTATAATTATTATAAATGGCCCATGTTCCATTTTTGCGTTGGGAAAACATCAGGAAAGACAAGTGTTTTACATGTAGATTTTGATTGTATTATTTTGGATGCATGGAGTGCAAAATTACTGTTGAACGAGATTTTCAGTTTGTACTATGGAAAAGATGTTAAATTTCCACGAATCTCTTTTATGAATTACATGAGATTAAAAACAGATAAAGGAGATTTGGAAGCTGAAGAATACTGGAAAGAAAAAGTAAAAAATATGCCGAGCTTTCCCAAACTGAATTACCAGAAAAAATTTGCAGAAGTGCAGAATGTAAGATTTGATAGAATTGAATGTGATTTTTCTTTTATAGAAACACAACGATTATATCAGAAAATAAAAAACTATCATTTTACTCCTGCTGCAGTAATTTCTACAATTTTTATGAAAACACTGGCACAATATAGTGAAACTCCAGGACTTTCCATAAATGTAACATTGTTTAATAGACAGTTATTGCATGAAGATGTGAATGGGATACTGGGTGAATTTACTAACAATGCAGTAATATCATACCAAGAAAAAACGGATTCTTTATTGGATGCTATTCGAGCAACTCAAGAACAGATGTGGCGGTTAGTTCAATATAGAAAATTTGAAGGAAGCAATATATTAAAAATGCTTTCTTCAGGTAGAGCAGGAAAAGCGATTATGCCAGTAGTGTTTACTTGTATGCTGGAGGGGAATGTGTCTAAGGTAACAAAAAAAAGATATTCATTCAAAGAAGAATATGCGATAAGCCAAACACCGCAGGTGGTTTTAGATCACCATGTAAGAGATGATTTGGGATATTTGAAGATTTCATGGGATTATATTATTGACATCTTTGATAAACAATATATTACTGATATTTTTGGCGCTTATGTAAATAATATAAAGAAATTTATGGAAAAATATTAGGGAGAATAAAAATATGTTTGTAAAAGAATTGGAAATTACTTTGGAAAATGGAATGAAAATTTCAGGAGAATTAGATTTGCCAGAAAGGCAAGGTCAATGGAAAACGATTATTTTATTTCATGGTTCCGGTCCATCTGATCGGCACGCTACAGTTGAATCCATGGGAGGTATAGTATCCCGTAATTTTGATTTATTGAGCGAAGGGTTTGTGAAAGCTAGATATGCGGTATTTCGTTATGATAAAAGAGAAAATTATGATATAGAAATAATTATTCGGGATGCCAGAGAGGTAACGAGATTTGTTTCTGGCTTGTCTGAAGTGGAAGGAATTCTGTTTTATGGATGGAGTGAAGGAGTACGAGTTTGTACAACTTTAGTTTCAGATTTTCCGAATGCGCAGGCTTTGATTCTTCAGTCGGGTATTGCAGAAGGATGGAGTTCCTATTTCTCTTATATATTGCGCGAACTTACAGTAGAAAAGTTGAAAGAGTTGGATAACAATAGTGATAGCATATTAGAAATTTCGGATTTTTTGAATTGTATACCGGACTCCACATCTATCTCTTTCTCTCTGTATTTACTTATTCTTGGTACGGATAAGGAGGGAAATATGAAATTTAATGAAGAACTTGATCCAGAAGGGAAAGGAAGATTCAGCATAATAGATAATTGGATACCATTGGCAGATGAAATAGTTGCAGATCCTACTACTTTAATTCGATTTGCTGAAAATGCTCCTGGAGAAACATGGGCAGGAATATTAGATGACATAAAAAAAATCCAATTACCTATTTTAGTACTTCATGGTTTGAATGACGGATGGATTTCTCCGGTAGAAGCTGTGCAAATAGCAAAGGCAGCAAGGAATAATGCAGATATAATTTTGTTTAAAGGGTTGGGACATTCACTTTCTAAGGTAAGTTCTCCATTAAAGGATGAAGGCGGTACTATAGAAGATGAGGTTATTGTGAGAGTCGTAAAATGGCTTAAAAAGAATGTGGAATAGTTGAGGAAAGGAAATGTATATGATGAACGATCGAGAGTTTTCTAATAGAAAGGAAACATTACATGGAGAATTTTATGAAAATGCATTGAAATATCCAGAGAGAATTGCGCTTATCTATGAAAATGAGAAAGTTTCTTATAAGATGTTGCGTTTATATGCGTTGCGTGCAGCAAACTATATGTGGCAAAGAGGAGTAAGAAGAAATGATAAGATTGTAGTTATATTGCCGAGAGGTATTGGACAAGTAGCTGCATTGTTAGGAATTCTTGCAATAGGTGCAGCGTATGTTCCGATTGCGATGAAGCAGCCGTTAGGACGTCGGAAAAAAATCATAGAAAATGTCAAGCCGGCTCTTGTATTGCAGGATGAAGCCTTTTTAGAAGAGAATCCATGGACTGGGTGTATTGAAAATAATTCAAAAGATACTGCCTATATTATTTATACATCGGGCTCTAGCGGAGAACCTAAAGGAGTAGAAATGAGTCATGTGGCTGCAATGAATACAATAGAAGAAATTTTACATATGTGGAATATTGGTGCGGAAGATTCCGTATTAAATATATCAGCATTTGATTTTGATTTGTCGGTTTTTGACATATTTGGTCTTTTAACTGTTGGAGGGACAATTGTTTTAATTCCGAAATGGCTTCTTTATGCATAACTAAGGCAAGTGAACTATTGGGGGAAAACATTATTATTAACCGCATTTTTTTAATAAATCCATCTAAAGCAAAAGAAAGTGATTTATATTTAGGAGATATAAGCATAATTGACGGAAATTCAGTTGCTATTAAATCTTGGGAAAAGGCTGTTTTAGGTAACGTTAGAGAATTTGAATCTAATAGTAATGACATTTTTGATATTATTATGAGGGAACTAGAAAATGATAAATAATCGCAGAACAATCTGTATTCTTGGCGGAACAGGTACTGTTGGTGTGACAGCGTGTAAGGTTTTAAGTAAGTTAGGCTATTCATTAAGAGTCAGTGTACGGAATATAGAAACAATAAAAGATACAGGAATGTATATGGCTCCCAACATCCAATTATTTGAACTTGATATTGATAAGGAAAGTAATATTGGAAAATTCTTTAAAGGAAGTGATTTGGTAATAGGAGCAATCGGACCTTCCGCAGACTATAGTGAAAAAATGTTACTTGAAGCAATGGCAGAGAATATTCCGTATGTTGACCCAGGAGGAATTCATTTAATTAGAAAAATGAGGAATTCTAGCATGAAAGGTACCGCTATAGTTGGTTCGGGAATATTTCCGGGGTTATCAGGATGGATGTTGTCTTCTGTGCTTAAAGAAGCTTTCAATGATGACTTAATAGAGATGATTATTGGAGGTGTCTATAATTTTTCAAAAGCTGCCGCAATCGATTATGTGGAAGAAATAAAAAGTTATAAAGCTGGAATTCCTATGGCATGTGTGCGAAATGGAAAAATTTTACCTGCTCAGAAAAGAAGTCCGCTGAATCTTCCAACAAGAATTTCGAAATTATCTATATTGCCATATGTTACAGAAGAAATTCAAGAAATTATACAAGGGAAATATATGCTTAATATTGATTCATATACGGCGGCACCTGTAAGTTTATTTTCAATAGTAAATAAGGCGCATTGTCAAAAAAAAGATTTAGTAAATGCATTAATGGGACAGAAAAATAGCAACCAAAAAGCTTTTATATGGGTAAGACAAAATAAAGGAAATGATAGTAGATGCATTTATTTTGAAGGAAAAAATCCGAGTGTTTTAACTGGCGAAATATTAGCGATTACTGCCAATGCAATATTTGAAATGCCTAGGAAGGATGGAATTTATACAATGGCAAGTTATCTTGAAAAATATCAAGTGTTAGATGAACTTAAAAAAATAGATAAGTTCAAATCAGAGGGAAAGATATGAAGAAAAAACAGATTTTAGTATGTGGAACAGGATTTGGGAAAATTTATTTGAAAGCTATTGCAGAAAGTAAAGAATATGAGCTTATGGGTATATTGGGAAAAGGAAGCGATAGATCCAGACTTCTTTCAAAGAATCTAAATGTGCCAATGTATACGGATATTAAAGAAATAAATCAAAATGTTGATGCAGCATGTGTAGTTGTACCTAATGCGGCTGGAGGTGGAAACGGTGCCAATATAGCTAAAAGTATACTTGCAAAAGGGATACCAACATTATTAGAACATCCTGCTCATGAGGTAGAAATTGTTAATTGTATAAGAGAATCCGGAAGTGCCGCTTTTATGTTGAATCCATTTTATCGGTATATCAAGCCAATTCGAGATTTTTTAGAGGCGGCACAAATAATAAGTAAACATGCTCATCTTATAAATGCATCCTTGGAATGCGCTATACATGTATTATATGATGGAATAGATATATTGGGGTGTGCGTTGGGAGGCTTATCTACATGGAAATTGGGAAATGTAGCAGAATCTTATACAACTTCTATGGCAGGAGGGGGTAACAGAGTTATTAGTGGTATAATTGGAATGGTTCCGGTAACATTTATAGTGAATACCAATGTGGATCGTAACGATATAGACCATCCATTACATTTATATCATAGAATAGAATTGACATTTTCCACAGGGCGGCTCTGTCTGGTCAATACCCATGGTCCGGTAATATGGCTTCCTTTCTTGCATATGCCAAGAGATGAATATGGAACACTAAGTATTAATGTAGAAGAGGAAGTAAATATACCCTCTGGTGTTACTATAGGAAATGTAATGTTACCATCAGTAAAAGAAACGTTTGAACAAATATGGCCGGATGCAGTAAAGAAAGCTTTAGAGATTTTATTTAAGCAAAATAGAACAGAAAAAATGTCCATGGCGCAATATCAAATATATGTATCAAAATTATGGTCTGAAATATGTCAGAAAGTGGGCTATATGAATATCGTTGATTATGACAATTTTGGTGACATAAAAAGTATATTTTATGATTTGGAAAAAAGACATTTAATAAAAAAGGAGAATGACGGGATTGAATGAAATTGAGAATGTATACGGAGAGACAGTAGAATTTTATGATTTATCAGCTCTTTCACAGATAGGGAACAAAAAAATTGTTTTAAACAAATTTGCTGATATGGTTAAGGATTTAGATGGAATCATTTTGGATATAGGTGCAGGAACTGGAAAAACAACAATAGAGATGGCTAATATGATATGTGATAAAGAAATAATTGCTTTAGAACCATCGGCTTATATGAGAACAGCGTTTATGGCAAGATTAATGGAGCATAATGAAGTTAAAGAGAGAATTTCTCTATTGCCGATAGATGTAGGTAAATATTCATTTCGAGATAAAATAAGTGGTGTAATGTGCATGGGAGTACTTGGACATTTAAAAAGGGATGAACAAGAAAAATTATTGTATAAATTAGATAAAAATTTGAATATAAATGTCCCAATCCTGATAGAACTTTTAGAACCGAAATTTCTTGTTGCGCCAGTAGGAAGTAGAATATCGGTGGCTACTCAAGGAAGATTGCGCTATGAGACGTATATTACCGATATAAAGCAAGTGGGGATGGATCAATGGACATGGAGATTGACCTATAAAGTTTTTTGTGGTAAAAACATAGTTAGTACTGTAGATAGCCTAATGTCGTGGAATTATCAGAGTGTGGAAAAAATTTTAAACCAATTGACAAAAATGCACTTTAGAACAGCTAAATTATCAGAAACATTATTACTTGCAATAAAAGCACGATAAATATGAACTTCAGATAAAATTAACTCTCGAACTGTCAGGTGTTCCTAAAATGCCATATTTATAAGATAATTTAGCGATGTGCAGGGAGAACAATGAGAATTAATATTAAATTGTCAGTACAATGGGTTTTAAAAGTGACTTTATCGTCTTGTGAGATGCAGAAAGAAATGGAAGTAAGTGAAGTTTGTAATTTACATTAAGTAGTGTCTGCTTTTTACATGATTACAAAATTTGACTTTTTACTTTGGAAGTTGTAAAATTTAATTAGTCTTATCTAACTTCGGGAGGAATGCTTGTACATGACAAACCAATACATGAATAATCTTTATCGTGATCTGCTCTCTAATTCACCGCAGACAATAACCATAGATATTCCAGCAGACATGGGGACAGGGCAGATTTTACAGGTGGTCACGAAACAGGGAGCAGTTGTTTCGGACTGGAAAATGAATTATTTTTCAGATATGAACGTGCAGGGAGTGAGTAGCGAAGAATACATTCAAATGTTGTTCTGCTTCAATGATGGTGTTTCCTGGAATATTGCAGATAGCCGACAAAGTATCAGCATACAAAAAGGTGAGTCCTGTATTTATCGTGGACACGGGAAAATGGAATATCTGTGCTATTCCAAACAAAACGATTTCCTTTTCAAAAATGTAAAAGTACCACTGTCGTATTTCCGTAAAATTATGAATGACTATTTTGATGTTGGTGAGATTGAGGTTTATCAGAAAAAACTATTGGAAGGTATATCAAAAGTAGGTATTACTCCCTATATGGAGCACATTTTTGCGGAACTGAAAGACTTCACGCAATATCGCGGCGGATTGGGATACCTGTTTTTGGAAAGCAAAGTTTTTGAGTTGTTATCTGTATATTTGAGTGAGATTTTGGAACTGAGTATTCTTGCGTCAACTTATATAGCAATTTCCAGAAGTGACCGAGAATCCATCATAGAAGCGAAGAGAATCATTGACAGTCAGCTTGCTTTGGCACCAAGTTGTGAGGAATTGGCGCGAAAAGTCAATATTAGTACTTCAAAATTGTCAAAGGGTTTTTCCTCGCTGTTTGGAACATCGGTTCATGCGTATATTATAGATCAGCGATTGGAAAAGGCGGCAAGTCTACTATTAGAAAGTAATTTGAACGTAAGTCAGGTGGCAGCATTTGTAGGCTATTCAAAACCGAGTAACTTTGCTGCGGCATTCAAAAAGAAGTATGGGGTAATTCCTAAAAACTATAAAACGGAAAATACGATTGGTTAAAATTAAAAAATACCGATTTTGGGTAGAATAAAACCGTTTTTGGGTTGGAAATGTAGGCGTAAATTGTTATTATATGTGGTGTAGTTAGAAAATACTAACTACACCATTTTTTAGATAGGAGGATACTGGTATGAGTTCCCAGAAAAAAAGTTCCCGGCTTGAGGGAAAAGATTTAATTACTATCGGCATCTACACCGTCATCTATGTCGTG
>ERZ894188.123-NODE-123-length-30042-cov-14.5795_pt1 | contig 30042 bp, 28 predicted proteins | sample MGYA00380281_ERZ894188 | MGnify/ENA primary metagenome ERZ894188 (study PRJEB32331, sample SAMN06328486) | human gut metagenome | biome: human gut microbiome; feature: stool | host: Homo sapiens | collected 2013-01-18 ...
GGCATCTGCCGCACCTCGCTCGCCGTATCGGCACTTAGAATTATGCGGTATTGCCCAAGGTCGTTTCTTTACGTTTCGTCCGGGCGGTATTCCAACAGGTCAGCGGGCTGGCAATCCAGCGCTTTGCACAGGGCTTCCAGGGTGGAAAACCGCACCGCTTTTGCTTTGTTGTTTTTCAGGATGGAAAGGTTGGCCGGGGTAATGCCGATGGTTTCAGCCAGCTCCCCCGCCCCTATGTGGCGCTTTGCCATCATCACATCCAGGTTGACGATAATTGGCATCTTCTGCGCCCCCTTACACGGTATAGTCCAGTTCGTCTTTCATCTTAACGGCCTGGGCAAACGCATTTTTGATGACCCGCACGATCAGCGCCATAAACGCCGCCGCAACGCCAATGGCAAAGATGAACGGCAGCCCCAGCACAGCACCCACCGGCAGGCAGAGCGCTGCAGCCCAGGTGCAGCACCAGCTGATGCGCCGCAGAGCCAACACGTTGGCAGGGGTAAACACCTCTTCTTTTTCAATGCGCGCCAAAAACATGTACAGGTTATACAGCATCCACAGGGCCAGCGCGGCGCTGCAATAGCCCAGCCCCAGCAAAAAATACCCCAGCTTTGGCCCATGTACCAGCTGCAGCGCGTGCACCGCCAAAACCCAGCTGACGATGCGCGGCCCGCACAGCACCATCACCACGCACCCCATGGCCGCCGCCAGGGTGGCGAACTTGGTCAGCATAATGCTTTTGTGGTCGTTCCAGCCAAAAAAGTTTTCTGGTAATTGACGCATTGGTCATTCCCCCTGATGTTTTATGGTATATCCGATGCTGTTATCATAGCACATGCCGCATCGTTTTGCAATACATTTTTATTGTTTTTCAATATATTTATTCTGTTTTGCAATGTGTTTATGCTTCAGGTTCCTGCACCAGCTGCCCTGCGGCAGATTTTCTGGCTGAAAATGCGGCAAAAAGCTTGACTTTTTCTCCCATACCTGTTACAATATTTAAGCTGTAACAGGCAAATTGAGTATTTGTGCCCGTAGCTCAGTTGGTAGAGCACCTGACTTTTAATCAGGGTGTCCGGGATTCGAATTCCCGCGGGCGCACCAAAAAGCACCAGACAGTTTTAACGCTGTCTGGTGCTTTTTTATGCTGTCTTTCGGCTGATTCTGTCCATAGGGCTGAAATTCGGGAACCTTTGCGTTGTTTTTTGCTGTGTAAGGTGCAGGTATTTCTGCACCTTGGTCAAGCTTGTGTGGCCCAGAATTTCCCGCAGGCTGTATATATCACCGCCGTTTTCCAAGTAGCGTGTAGCAAACGTATGTCGCAGCAGGTGCGGGTGTAAACGCGGAATTTCTGTTTTCCTTTTCAGCTTTTTGAACAGCTGCTTTATCGTTACCTGCGTAATGGGTTTCAGGTTGCTTTGCAAAAATACTCTGTCGGATGTAGCACAGGCAGGGCGGCGGCGCAAATAGCGCATCAGGACTTTGCGTGTTGCATATACACTGGCAAGCCGGGAAAGCGTTCCCGCTCTGACCACCATTCATCAGGATGCGGCGCTCCGGGCAAGGACTGCCATCCGCCGCCTTGAAGCCCTGCGGGACGCCCCCCCCTGCGATGCCGGCATCGTTCTGCCGGTGGAGCTGGTGGAACGGGAAAGCACAAGGAGGCTGCCATGTCAGACTTTATGAGGATCCTTTGCAAAATCGCCATTCCGGTCACCTTACAGGGAATGCTGCAAGCCTCCTTTTCTATCGTGGATCAGATCATGATTGGGCAGCTGGGCGAAGCCGGTATTGCAGCCGTGGGACTGTGCAGTAACTTCACTCTTATTTTCTCCGTGATGTCCGGCGCAGTCGGCACGGTTGCCGGTATTCTGATCGCACAGTTTCTGGGTGCGGAGGAGCACACCGAGGCGTGGCGCAGTTTGGATGTAAGCCTTGTCTGCGGGGGTGTGCTGGCAGCACTGTTTCTGCTGACGGCAGGGGGCTTCCCGGCGCAGGTCTTGGGACTTTATACGGCAGATGACGCCATCCTCCGGCGGGGTACTTCCGCATCGTGGCGTTCTCTTATCTGCCCATGGCGGTCAGCACCGTCCTGTCCGCATGGCTGCGCTGCAAGGAACACGCCGCTGTCCCCTTTTGGGCAAGTTTTGGCGCGGTAGCGGCGAACACCGGACTGAACTATCTGCTCATCTTCGGAAAGCTGGGTGCCCCCACTATGGGCGTTACCGGTGCTGCCATCGCCACGCTGGTTTCCCAGCTTTTGAACCTGCTTTTGATCTTGATAGGCTTTGCGGTCTGCCTTCAAAAGGAAGCGGAACGCCCGCTCACCGTGGAGATTTGGACACAGTGGGCGGGCGTTTTATGTTTATTTTCCGAGTACAACGGAGAGCCTGATCTCCTTTTCCGTCTCGCTCAGGTCAAGAGCGCCGCCATCGGCGACGGTCACGCGCAGCTCATAGAGCGTACCGGCGGTAAGTTCCGTTACAGCCTTGCCGTCCTCGTCTGTGATCGACCACAGTGCAGGATCGACCTTTGCTAGCTTGCCGTCCACGCCATAGGCGTAGAGGGTCAGACCGGAGGTGCTGCCGGACAGGTTATTCATGCGGAAAGCTACCGTGGTGTTGGGATGTACGTTGCGGACGGTCACAGTGTTGCGCCAGCTTGCAACGCTGCCTTCGCCGCCGTCCTGCGCAAACTGTTCCTGCGCGAGGACATTTCTTGCTGCCTGATCAAGATCGACCTTGCGGTAGGGCATTTCGGGCAGATAAACGAAACGGTCCTGCAAACGAAGCAGTTCCAGATAGCCTGTCGGGCAGTAGAGCGCATTGCCGCTGTTGCCGGCATACATTCCAATGGCCATGTTGTTATAGCCGTACTTGTTGGAAACATCCATCGTGAAAACAGTCTCGCCAGTTTCAAAATCCAGAATGATGTACTGCCACATCCCGGTGGTCACATCCTGCACATAGCCGTAGATATAGCCCGTTGCGGTGGAAAGCTTCAGGATGGAAGTGTCGCTCAGGTCGTTCCGGCTCCAGATGCTCTTCATCTCGTAGCCGTTTGCGGTCTTTACGGTGTCCATGCGCTCGATGCCGGGGGCGATCATAACGTTGCCCTTCATGAGCCAGTTCTGGTCGTAAATATTAGCGTAGCTCTGGATGGAGGAGTCGTTGTTGGGGTCCGCCAGACCTGCATTGCCCGCGCCAAACCAGTTGCAGACGATGGTGCTGACGGTGCCATTGCCGTCGTCATAGACGATGGCAGAGTTCTCAACGGCTACCTGATAGCCCTCGGGCAGGTCATCCAGCACCGGGGCGCTTGCCACGACCTCGCCGGTCTTCATATCGAGCGCAAGAAGGTTTACGATATCCTGATTGTCGGTGAACAGCACAAGGTTCGGTGTCAGTGTGGGAGAGCAGCCGCCGCCCCATGCAAGACCGCCGCCGGTGGTCTTATCGCCTTCGCCGCTCACCTTTGCACCCGCGCTCTCATAGGGCGTGCACCACACAACGTCTACGCCTTCTTCTGCACGCAGAAGATAGCAGTTCTGGTTGGTGAGGATCACCGCACCGTCCTTGGAGGCGGCGATGCCGTTCTCGGCACCCTCGCCGGGGGTCAGCTCGTAGACAAAGACAGCCTTTGAAAGGTCTGTCTGCTCGCCATTCAGGATCGCATCAATGGCAGAACGGGCAATATAGCCGATGACGCCCTGCTGCTGGCGCTGCGGATAAATGCGGAAGCCGCCCGTTGCAAACCAGAGGTTTCCGTCATAATCAAAGACCACGGACAAAAGATTCTGCGTCAGCTCTTTTCCAAGCGCGGCTTCGGCGGCAGCCTTGATATCAATGTCCAGCACCTTCTCAAATTCGGGCAGCACATTGCCGTTTTCATCTGTTGCACGGAGCATCAGCACATGGTTGTTGCTCGTGGGGCAGACGATGCGGTTGGACGCGTCCATGAAGGTATAGGAGCTCTGGATAACGTAACCGCCGCCGTCATGCTTCTTTGGCGAGAAATAGCCGAGCGTTTTTGTTTCTTCGGCGTTCAGGTCGCGGATGGCGATGCCGCCCAGCAGCGGCACAACGGCATGGCCGTAGCTGTCAAAATAGATAGCGGGAGAAGCATTTGCATTCGTTGTCTCATAGGAAACGTTGATCTCGGGATAGATCGCAAGCGGCAGGATCTCATCCGTTGAATCTGTGTTGTAGCCGTCGTGATGAATGTTTGCATCGCTCTTGGCCATGTAGGGGTTTTCCTCCACCTGCTTGGGGTTCAAGGCCTTCACAGGCAGTGCCGCAGAGGTCGTCTCCGCAGCAGAGGGCTGCACCACGGCGGACGGTGCAGAGGGCTGAGAAGCGGCGACACTGTCTGCGGGCGTCTGCGTACCGCCGCAGGCGGCCATGGAAAGGCACAATGCTGCGGTCAGCGACAAGCTCAACGCAGAGTGGATGATCTTTCTCTTTTTCATAAGTCGTTCTCCTTGTTGTGTTCGTTGCGGTCAGGTCGGCGCTGCTCTGCCGGATTTTTTTGATCCAGCCAGATGCAAAAACCCTGCCGCAAAGCGGCTTCGGTCACTGGCTCCAGCAGAAAGTAGTCTGCACGCAGCCGGAAGGCATGGAGCGAAAAATTCAGATCGCTGCACCAGATAACGCGTGTTTGGGGACAAAGCGCGCGCAGATGCTCTACTGCATTCAATCCATCCACCCCCGGCAGGGCGATCACGGCATTTGTCAGCGGCTCGCAGCGCGCGGCTTCAAAAAAGCTTTCCTGATCGTGGTAACAGTCCATTTGGGGAAATAAACAATGCTCGGCGCAGAACTGCAAGATCTGCTCTGCCCAAAAAGCTTCCTGCGCCCTGCTGTTTGTCAGCACGGCGATTCGATACACAGCGACCCTCCTTCCTTCTGCCGTTGTTGAGGTTCTCTGTCTCTAGTATACGGGCGGATACGGCTGTTTCAAGCTGTTTGGCACGAAAGCCCGGTTTCCGTCACGAAATCCCGTTTTCTGCTGCGACAGAACCGGGCAACTGTGCTATAATCAGGATGAAAGAGTTTATAAAGGAGGTTGGAAGCTATAACAATAGCTTCTTGGTACAGCATGAGATTTGCGATCGTCGATGACCTTGGTACGGAGCGCACGCTGCTGAAGGAGCGCTTGGCACGGCAGCTGCGCCAGCGCGGTACAGAAGCAGAGCTTTTAGAATTTGACAGCGGAGAAGCTTTTCTGGCGGCAGAAAAAGCGCAGCGCTTTACCGCCGCATTTTTGGATATTTACATGGATGGTTTAAGCGGCATGGACGCGGCAAAGGAACTTCGGAAAACAGACGCAGACTGTCTTCTGGTTTTTACCACCACCTCGACAGACCATGCACTCGAGGGGTTTCAGGTACGGGCATTTCATTATTTGGTCAAGCCCTTTTCAGAGGCCGAGTTGTCCGGTCTGTTGGATGAAATGCTCGCAAAACTCCCCCGCCCGGAGCCGGTTTTGACGGTGAAGGTGGATGGCAGCGACATCCGTTTGCGCTATCGTGATATCATATCCGCCGAGCATTTCGCCCACATCATCAATATCCGCACCACTGCCGGCAAAACGCTTGCCATGCGCCAGAGTTTCAAGGCGTTCACCGAGCCGCTCAAAAAGGACCCGCGCTTTTTTGTTTGTGGCCGCGGTACGATCATCAATATGGAGAATGCTGCCGATTTTCAGGATGCCGCCTTCTGTATGACGGACGGCAGCCAGGTCTATGTCAGTCAGGAGCTTTTGAAAGCCGCCCGACAGGCGTTTATGGAATTTCTGCTGCAAAGGGGGCGTGTGGGTTGAAGGATGTTCTGCGCCCGATCCTGGAGCTTACCGTTGTGTTTCCCGGCCTGCTGCTCGCGTATTTTCCGGTGCGCTCCTATCTGAAGCAGTCTTCCGCAAAGCTTGCGGTATGGGAGGTGCCGCTGCTGTTCGGGCTTTGCCTTGGCGGCGGGCTGTTTTGCTATCATTTCGGTCTCTCGACCGCGTTCCCCTTGCTGCTCATAACGATTGTGACAATTTTCCTGTATCTCAAAACGCTGCGGCTCTCTCTCTGGAAATCCGGGACCATCGCGCTGACGGTCTGCGCGGTATTTGCGTGCCTGAATAGCTTGTCCCGCGCCGTTGGTACGGTAATCACGATCCGGCTGCAGCTGCCGCCGGACAAGCCCTGGTTCTGTTTTAGCGCCTGCATTTTTTATAACGTGATCTGCTGGCTGACCGCTGCTGCAGCCTATTATCCCGCCACCCACGCAGTGCGCGCAATGGTGGAGGATGACAATTTTGCGCAGACGTGGTATGTGTTCTGGGTACTTCCGATGGTGTTCATCCTGCTGAATCTTTTTATAACCCCGCACTACCAGATAACGCTCCGTATAGGGCGGGTCTTGCAGATCTACATCGTTATGAGCATCGCACTTTTGTTTTTGATGTTTATGTTCAATGCAATCTTTCTGCTGATGGCAAACAGCCTTAACAAGAATGCAAGATTGCAGCAGGAAAACCAGTTTCTTTCCATGCAGCAGCAGCGCTATGAAAGCCTGAAAGCCGCCATTGAAGAAGCCCGGCAGGCGCGGCACGATATGCGCCACCAGCTGAATCAGATCTCCGCACTGGCCGAGGCAGGAGATCTGGATAACCTGAAGGCTTACCTTGCAAAAACGGTCTCCCGGATCCCGGATCTGGATATGAATTTCTGCGAAAACCGTGCAGCGGACAGTGTTGTCGGCTATTATTGTGCCCTTGCAAAGCGTGAGGGTGTTCCCTTTTGTGCCAAACTCGACTTACCACAGGTGCTTCCTGTGGACGAGATCGATCTGTGTCTGGTGCTGTCTAATCTTCTGGAAAACGCATTCGAAGCCAGCCTGCGCACCGCACCCGCCCGGCGCAAGATCGAGGTCACCGCGTATGTCCATGCCGAGCGGCTTCTTTTGGTCGAAGTGGAAAACGCATTTGACGGTGAAGTCAACGAAAAAAGCGGGCTCTTCCGCTCGTCCAAGCGAAAGGAAAACGGGATCGGCATCCAGTCTGTCCAGCATATTGCAGAAAAGACCGGCGGTGCAAGCACATTTACCCATCAGAATGGCGTTTTCTCTACCAAGGTCATGCTTTGTGGAGAAAAGCAGCCGCCAGAGACCGCGGACAGCACCACGGAGTTGTACGGAAAATGTGAAAAGCAATGCGGAAAGCGCAGAAACTTGCCATATAAAAAGTGGAAACTTCATTCCCCAAATGGCAACCTCCATGCTAAAAGTGGCAAGTGACATATACAAAATGCCATTATACAGAAATGCCCACTCCCCTGAGAACTCCTCAGACGAGTGGGCATTCTTCTTTCCGTGTATCAAATTTACCTTTGTGGTCACTCAAATCGCCACCAAGTCATGGATTAAAAATCATCATTTTTTATTTATCCCAGAGTAAGTGCACGGTTTCTGCACTGTTTTTGCACGGTTTCAAGGGTTGCAATGGGTACTCTGACTTGCAAAATGCGACAAAGGGTGCAGAAATTTCCGGGCGGAAAATCACGATGCTTTGCACAAAAGTAACGAAAACTCGAAACTTCTAAAGTCAGAGTGTTCTGCCCGGTGGGCTCTTTTAATCAGGGTGTCCGGGATTCGAATTCCCGCGGGCGCACCAAAAAGCACCAGACAAATTTTTGTCCGGTGCTTTTTTGTTGTGTCATTCAAGATTCTCAACATTGTGATTCCTTTTTGGCTGCTTAGCCCGCTTTTCATTTCCTCCAGATCATCACCCTCATCCAGAACAGGTTGGCGAAGACCCAGTCGGTGCCGGTGGCCACCATGGCCGGGAACAATACCCAGGACAGCACCACCCGATGGCAATATGCCCCCGCATCTGCCGCGTTCCTGGAATACATTCGCTCTCGGCTGGGGGATGCCTTTTGCTGATTTCACCCATACCAACAACAAACACCGTGCCGCCATGCAGGGGGTTCTCCTGCTTGCGGCACGGTGCTTTGTTGTATCAGGCTATTGTCGGGTTATTGTTTCTTTTTGGCAAGCTGTCTGCCCACGGCCCACAGCCAATCCAATGCGGCGGCGGCAAGGGCGGGGTACACGATCAGGCCGAACAGCTGGTACCAGGTGGGGATAAAGTAATCTGCCCCGCCGGGCAGGGTGCTGGCGGCGTTCAGGGTAATGCTTCGCGGAGTAAAGGTCAGGCCCACGGTCTTGTTTTCATCGGGGCTGCAGGGATCCAGCCGCAGTGCCACGATCTGGGTGCGCGGCAGGGTGTACACATAGGTGCCGTCTGCCAGCACTTTGGGGAAGACGCGGCGGTCCTGGCTGTAGGGCTCCCCCGTTTTTGTGGTGTAATACAGGCACATTTCGCGGGAATCGCCGTCAAACTCCACGTTGTAGCTCACGGTACGCACCACGCGGCCGGATACATCCTCCAAAATCATCTGCGGGTCGCCGCCTGTGGTAATCAGCTGGCCCTGGGGTGCGCTGTTCTCCCCCGGCTCCCCCCAGGTCAGCTCGGCCAGCTGCCAGCTTTCAATGGGGATCGAGGTTTCAGTCAGGGTGCCTTTTGCCTTGGCGGAGCTGTCCCCCGCAAAGGCCACCGCACCCTGCACCAGCCAGAACACCAGCGCCGCGCACCAGCACAGCACCGGCAAGGCAAAGCGATGGGCAAACAGTCGGTTCAGGCGGCTTTTCCATGTCATCTCTTTCATTGGGCCGCCTCCTTGCTCATCTGCATTGTGACCGGCTCATACCCGGCATCCGTTACGCGGTAGAGCAGGGTCTGCCCCGCCTGCGCAGCGGCCAGGTGGTCGGTAAACAGGTTCTGATAGCTCTGCACAAAGATATCGTCGATCTTTTGCAGGTAAAGCACCGTACAGCCGTTGGCACGCACGGTTTCATCCAGGCGTTCAGCGGTGTAGGGGTGGTAGTAGCGCTGCTTCACGCCCTCCTCCTGCGGTTCCAGCTCCGGCAGGCCGAAGGTTCCGCCGCCGCCCTCCTGCGTGGCCCCCACGCCGGAGTAATCCACCAGGACGGGGTAAAAATCAAATACGGCAGAGAACCAGTGTTCGCCGTTATCCCCCTGGCTGACAAAAAACACGCGGTCGTTTTCGTTCAGGTAATCGCTGCACAGCCAGTCAGCTTCGGCGCGGGCGGTCTTGCGGTCGGCGAATTCGCCATCCGAGAAGCCCAACACCGAAAGCTGCGGCAGGATCATGCCGTTCACCCGCACCAGCATGGCGGCGGCCATCAGCAGAACACCGGCCTGGCCCGCCAGGGCAATCCAGCGGCGGGCCGGGGCTTTCTGTTCGCCATCCGCGGTTTGCAGGGCGGTGCTCCAGCAGGCCAGCGCCATAAAGAACCAGCCAATATAGTAGGTATAGATATAGCGGTTATAATCCACCAGCCCCACGGCCTGATCCGGCTTGAAAATAAAGCCATAGCTGAGCGCCAGCATGAGGTTATACCCCACAAAGCATGCAAGGGACAGCACCCCGATGCAGCCAATGCGCAGCTTGAGCTGGCGGCCTCTGGCGCAGATGGCCGCCACCAAGAACACCAGCAGAATCAGCACCACAACATTGCGGCCCTGGCCGATCATGCTCAGCCGACCATCCGAAGTCCAGAACTGGTGGCCCATATCGGCCATGGCTTGGGTGAACTGGCTCTGGCGCTCGGCGTAAAAGCCCTCCACCGGCTGGCCCAGCAAAATCTTGATGCCGTTGATGACCACAGCGGACAAGGGGGCGCTGGTTTCGCCGGTGCCGCCCTCGCTGGCACTTTTGGCAACCAGAATGCCCACATAGCGGATGTTCCAGAAATAATAGATCAGCATGGGCGCGGCAAAGCAGGCAATGGCAAAGCCGGTGCGGCGGGCAAGGCCCTTTTTGAAGGGGTGCTCCGCAAACAGCCAGGCATCCACAGCCATCAGCCCCGCCGCCACCAGGGACAGCACAAAGGTGTTGGCCTTGATGTTGGCCGCCAGCGCCAGTACCGGCAGTACGGCCCACTTGGGGCCGCCGGTTTTGCGCAGCGCCAGCCACAGCGCCACAGCGCCGCCCAGTGCAAGGCCCGCGGGCACATCGCCATAGGCGGTCATATAAGTGGTATCCAGATAGATCGTATGGTTATACACCGTCAAAAACCAGGGGGCAAACCAGCAGATTGCTGCCAGCGGCACCGCAATGCGGTACTGGCGGAAGTTCAGCCCGCCCAGCACCGCGGCAAACACGGCGGCGGCCAGCACATCATACGCCACATAGATCTTCCAGTCTGCATAATGGCCCAAAAACTGGAAGAAGTAGGAGAGCAGCGGCAGGCCGGGGTTCTGGGTCTGGGGCCAGGGGGTTCCAAGGGTAGCCAGGGCATACAGGCGGTTATCCGCCTTGGTCACCTTTACGGCGGTAGCCCACAGGCTGAGTTCATCATACTTGGTTGCCAGCGGCTGGCGGATGAAAAAGTACACCGCAAATGCCAGCGCCATGCCCCAGAACAGCACCGCCCCCGGTGTAACCAGGCGGCGGTAGGCCGGGCGCTGGCCTTTGTGGGGCACCAGCACCCACACGCCGCTGCCCGCAAACACCGCCCACAGCAGCACAGTGCCGGGCAGCAGCAGGTTTGCCATGCCCGCAGCCGTCAGCCAGGCAACGGCAATGCCCAGCGCGGTCAGCGGGGCCAGCGCAGCATGCAGGTTACATTTGAGCGTTAGGAACGCGCAGAACAAAAACAGCACCGCCAGCGCGGCAAAGATGCAAAGCAGCTCCATAGAATCACCATTTTATACAACATAAAAGCCCTGCGGGTGTGCCCCCAAGCCATGGGCGCACCGCCCCACAGGGCTCTTTTTTACTTTTTGCGGAAAACATCAACGGCAAGGCAGGCAAACGCAGCCCCCACAGCCGGGGCAAACAACAGCAGCAGCCATTGGCCGCCGTTTGGCACAAAGCGCAGGTACCACGGCTGCACCGGGTTGAGCACCACGCCGTCCAGCCGGGTAGGCACGCCGCCCACACTGTCCGGGTCAATGCGCAGCCCGGTCACGGTAAGGCCGCCCAGGTCAAAGGTATACTGGTTTTCGCCGCTCACGCGGGCAAAAACTTTCTGGGTCTCGCTGTACTCGGTCTGGCCGGGGCGCAGGTAATACAATGCTACGCTGCCGGACGGCAGGTAGTGCACGGCGTCCAGCTCCACCGTTTCCAGCCAGGCTTCGCCCCGCCAGATGATGTGCGGGTCGTTGTCGGTGGAAAGATACCAGCCGGGTTCATCCACCGGCGCGGTATGCCATTCATCGTCATCATAATTGACAAAGCTTTCAAATTCCAGGTCATCCGCCGTCAGGGTACGGGTCACCATAGTGCCGTCTGCTTTATGGTTCAGCATCACAGCGCTGCCCACCAGCACGTACACCAGCCACACAATAACAGCGGCGGCATATGCCAATATCAGCAGCTGCTGGGGGCGCAGCGGGCGGCCCGCACGGGCGGGGGCGGCAAAACGCTTGGTTGGGCGTTTATCTTTCATTGTACCACCCCGCTTTCTGCCACAGCCACCGGGGTAAAGGCGATAGGCTTGCTGCGGCCTTCAAACCGGTAGAGGGTTGCAGGCATATTAGCTTTCAGCCCGCCTTCGAACCGGCTGCTGAACTCCCGCTCCAGATAGTCGTCCGCGCGGTCGATCAGCAGGTAGTCGATCTGCTTTTCTTCCATATAGGCGGTCAGAGAGTCTGCGGTGCAGACCGCCTCAAAGTCATACAAGGTCCAGTTCAGGCTTTCCACCAGGTTCATAAAGTCGGAGTCCCACCGGCTGGAATAATCATCGTTGCCCCACCAGGTACCGCCATAGCCGTTGACCACCTTGGCGGTCAGCTCATACTTGTAGTAGTACCAGCGGGTGGCATCATCGCCCTGACTGATGACCAGCACGCGGTCCGGCCAGTCCAGCACGGTGTTCATTGCTTCAGCGCGGTTCTTTACATCGCGGCGCAGGGTGTACAGGCTGTCGGCGTTGGTCCAGAACCCGGCTGCGGGCACACCGCGCCAGGCAAAAATACCCAGCACTGCCGCAGCGGCCAGCCCCAGCGCCGCACGGCCCAGCCGCTGCGCCGCGCCGCTGCCCTGCCCCACCGCAAAGCCCAGCACACAGAAGCCGTACAGCATCCACCCCTGCAGGTAGGGCGCGATATAACGCTCATAGTCCTTCAAGGCGGAGCCTTCGGCCTCGGAGAAATTGTAGAAGTACAAAATCAGGTGGAAGAGATACAGCGCGGCAAAGCAGAACGCCCCGCCCACAAAGCCAACCACGGTGCGGCGGCGTGCGGCACCGGCAGGCGCTGCCACAAAGGCCGCCGTGAACAGCAGCAGAATGCAGCTGACGGCCATGATGGGCGCGCCCACCAAACAGACGCGGCGGTACAAAAATGCCTGGCCCATGCTCTGCATGATCTGGGCAAAGCGTTCTTCGCGCCCAATGCCCAGCAGCTGCTTGATGCCGCCGGTCAGCACAGCACCATAGCTCAGGCCCGCGCTGCCCACGCTGGCCCCAGTGGTTTCGGTTGGGGTCACGGCGGCGGTATAGCGGTTCCAGCTGATAAACACCGCCAGCACCACCGCCGCCAGAATACTGCATTTTGCCAGCGATACGCCGAAAATGCGGGCAGGCTTTGTATCCGGGTGCGGCGTACCGAACAGCTGATCCAGCCCGATCAGGAACGTAACGATCAAGGCATAGGCAAAACCGATATCTTTGGTCATGGTCAGCACGGCAAGTGGCATGGCACAGGCAAAAAAGCCGGTTTTGCGCCCGCCCGCCGCGGCATACAGGCACAGGGTTCCGCCAAACAGCAGCGCCAGGGGGGTATCCGCCATGGCGTTGGCGTACATGGTGGATGGGGTGCCCGCCGGAACCACGCTGAAAAAGAACGGCAGAAGAAAGCCCGCAGCAAACACCAACACAGCACCCGCCCAGTTTTTGCGCGGCATGGCTGCCGCCGGGGCAATGCAGGCCAGGAACAAAATATCCAGCCCGGCCAGGCACTGCCATTCATAAAACTGGCCCGGTACGCGCTGGAAGAGATAGGAAACCAGGCTGGTTGCCGGGTAGGTAAAGCTCGCCGTCAGGTTGATGGGATCCGCCACATACAGCGCAGCGCGCTCCGCCACCATCTTGGGGGCAAGGCCCCAGGCGGTAAATTCATCCCACTGGGTAAACATGGGCTGCTGCAAAGCAAACAGCACCCACAAAAAGCAGCTGCCGCCCACAAACAGCAAAAAGCCGGGGCTGAACAGCGCCTGCCGGATAGCCCGCCACCCGGCACGCACCCCAAAGTAGACCCCGCCGGCCAGCCAGACCGCCATGATGATAAAATGGCCGAACTGCAAAAGCCCCAGCAGGGAAAGCAGATACAGCACCACGACCGACCCGCACAAGGCGGGCAGCGGCAGCAGGGCGGCATCGAACCGGGTACATGCCGCCACGCACAGACAGCATGCGGAGAAGAACAACAAAAACAGCAGGCCGAATACAATCTGCACGGTACAGCACCTCCCGGAATCAGAATTAAATTAGTAATTAGCAATTAGCAATTAGCAATGAATCATTAGCGGTAGATTGCCGCCCGGTGGGCGGTTTAGAAAATTGGGGCAAGGTAGCATATAAAGGCTGATTCTATACCCGAAGACTATCACGCAAAAGCCGCGAAAAACCGCAGATTTGATCGTGCCGCAGGCACACCGCCATTATTTTTAACTATTCTCTCATATACGCGTAAGCCAGCTCACGCGTATACGACGTACACCGGCCCCACAAAGTAGTGCTGGAAGAGCAGCACAGCGCCAAAAACGGCATAGCAGGCGCACAGCGGGGTGATGGTCGCTTCGGCCTTTTCTTCCGTGATGGCGGGGCAGATGGTTTTGCGCAGCAGTACGGCCAGGGCGGGCAGCAATGCCAGCCAGACGCAGAGGAAATACCGCGCCTGCAGCCCCACAATGCGCACCATGCCCACCGGGGTATAGGTGATATACATGGCTGCCATGGCACCGGCGGCGTACACCAGCGCCAGCAGCGCCACCCCGCCCACGCGGCGGCGGGTGGGGAACGCATCGGCGCGTTTTGGCTGCGCAGCAGCCAGCAGGGCGGCCAACAGCAGCACCAGCGGGCCGGTCAGGTTCAAAAAGCTGATGGGCAGGTCCTTCCAGCCGAACAGGCCGAGCTGCCCAATAAAGAAATCATTCTCTCCCAGGGTCCCCCAGAACGCAGCAATGGTCCGCAGAGGGTTGCGCAGCACAAAGGCCAGCTGTTCACCGCCGTTTACCGTGCTGCCGCCCTGGCGCTCAATCATGGGATAGTTATAGCGGAACGCCGTTCCGTACCATTCCGTCAGCAGGGTAACGGCCATAGCACCGCCAAAGCTGCCCAGTGCCCACAGCGGGCGGCGTCCCTTGGCGTGCCATTCCCGCTTTGCCACCAAAAAGATAGGCAGGACCCACAAAAGGTTCAGGTACGGTTTGGCGATATTGACAAAGATGCAGGCGGCGGTGTAAATACCCGCCGTTTGGGTGTTCCACTCCCTGCGGGTCAGCAGGGCAAGCATCAGGTAATAGCAGCCCAGCAGGGTTGCATCATAGCTCAGTGATGCCCCCATAAAAAGCGACATCGGCAGCAGCATAATGGCCGCAAAGGCCGGGCGGTAACGCTCCGCTTTGGCCAGCGCCAACGCGCACAACAGCGTGTAGGCCAGCAGGTTGACGATGCGTCCGCCATACAGGCAGCCCAGCGCGCCAAAGCCCAGCAGGCGTGCCAACACCATACCGACCGCACCCGGCAGGAATGGAATGACCAGAAAGCTGACCGGCTCGCTGACTGGGTCCGGCACAGAATCCCGCACATCGTGCGCCAGGTACAGGGCAAAGCTGTCCGCCATGCTCTGCACTGCGCCGTCCTTGCCGTATTGCTTCAGGGCATAGCCCGCGGTGTTATAGGCTTTTTCCGCCCCGGTATCGGGGTCAGCGCCCACACCGGCAGAGGTATGCGCATTCACCCATGCACCGGGGAACGCTTCCAGCAGGTATGCCACATCGTCCGGGTAGGTGCGGGAAGCATCAAAATCAAAGTGCCCGGTGGAGATGGCATAGGTGCGCAGGTAATGGTCAGCTTCGTCCGGCGTTTGCAGCGGCGGGTTGGCAAATGCAAACAGCAGCCCGCACAAAAAGATGCACACGGCCCCTTTTGCCGCAAATCCTTTTGCAAACCGCCGCACACAATACCCGGCCAGCAGACATACTTCCAGAAAGGCCGCACACCCCAGTGTAACCACCAGGGGGGACACACGGCTGTCCAGCCCAAAGAACACCCGCCAGTAATAGGCCCACAGCACGCCGCACACGGCGGCGCACAGCACAGCCAGCCCCCACCGCACAGCGGCGGGCAGCTTTTGTAATTTTATTGGCATAAAACTTCCTTACAACCGCCCTTACAGAATGTACTGGCCGACCTTGTACTGGTCCAGGTTGCCGCGCAGGAACTCAATGGTTTCGGCAAGGCCCTGTTCAAAGGTATACTGCGGTTTCCAATCGGTCAGGGTGCGCAGCTTGGTGGCATCGCCCAGCAGGCGGTTGACCTCGCTCTTTTCGGGGCGCAGGCGCTCGGCTTCGCAGACGATCCTGGCGCTGGGGTTGATCTGGGCAATCAGCTCATTGGCCAAATCGCCGATGGAATGTTCCACGCCGGTGGCAATGTTGATTTCCTGGCCAATGGCAGCATCGCAGTCCGCAATGGCCATAAAGCCGTGGGCGGTGTCCTTGACATAGTTAAAGTCGCGGGTGGGGGTCAGGCTGCCCAGCTTGATTTCCTGCTGGCCGGCCAGCAGCTGGGTGATGATGGTGGGGATGATGGCGCGGCCGCTCTGGCGCGGGCCATAGGTGTTGAAGGGACGCACAATGGAAACCGGCAGGTCAAAGCTGCGGTAAAAGCTTTCGGCCAGGCGGTCCGCGCCGATCTTGGTGGCAGAGTAGGGGCTCTGGCCCTGGAACGGGTGGTGCTCGTCAATGGGCACATACTGGGCGGTGCCGTATACTTCGCTGGTGGAAGTAACCATCACGCGCTGGGTGCCCAGCTCGCGGGCGGCGTTCAGCACGTTCAGGGTGCCCTTGATGTTGGTATCCACATAGCTGTCCGGGCTGTGGTAGCTGAACGGAATGGCAATCAGGGCAGCCAGATGGAACACGCGCTCCTGCCCGCGCATGGCAGTACGCACGCCGTTGGGGTCACGTACATCGCCCATAAAGATATCCATTTCATTGCGGATCTCCGGGGGCAGGGTATCGATCCAGCCCAGGGAACCAAACGAGTTATACAGGCAGAAAGCACGCACTTTCTCGCCGCTTTTTACCAGCTCTTCGGCCAGATGGCTGCCGATAAAGCCATCGGCACCGGTCACCATAACGGTATGGGACATTGTAAAAACACTCCTTTTTATATGGCAATACCGCCCGCAGGGCAGAACAATCCAATTATTACAAAATAGTATAACCGATTTGCGGCCTGATTTCAACCAATGCCCCGCCCAGCGTGCAAAAAAGTGCCGGGGCTGCCGCGGATCGGGTAGGCCTACATTAAATTTATATAAAGATTATTCCGTTTGTATCAAAGAGTTCGGCAATATGTTATAATAGGATAAATACAGTGCTGGGCCGCCTTGCCGCATTCCCTGCCCTGTAGTGGAAAGGAGCCTGCACCCATGCCGCAACGCAAACCTGCCCTGCTTTGGCTGCGGGACTTCGCCCTGACCGCATTGGTCCTTGCGCTGTGTACGCTGACAAGCTGGGTATTTTTCCGGCTGGATTTTGTTTCTTCCAACTATATCCTGACCTATATCCTGGGCGTCATGTATATCAACGTCTTTACATCGGGGTTGGTGTACGGCGTTGTGGCTTCGCTGTTCTCGGTGATGCTGGTCAACTATATGTTCATTGACCCTTTTATGCAGTTCCGCATCCGGTCAGACGACATGGTAACGGCAGTGGTCATGCTCTGCGTTTCGTTGCTCTGCTCCTCGCTGACGGGGCGTATCAAGGTACAGGCCGCCCAAAGCGAGCGCAAAGCCTATGCTTCGCAGGTGCTGCTGGAAGCCAGCCGCAGCCTGTTGGGAGCCGAGGACCCTGACACCATTCTGCGGATAACGGCCACCCAGCTGGGCAAGCTGTTGGAGCGCCCGGTCTGCTTTGCCCCCGCACCGGAGCACATTGCACCGGGAACCCTGATTCTGCCCCCTCCCGCCCAGACGGATTACCGCAGTTGCCCGGCGCTGCATGAGTTCAGCACCTATGAGCACAATCTGGCATTATCCATCCTGGATGTGTGTTCCTTGGCGCTGGAAAAAGAAGCCTCCAACCGCGCCCGGCGCGAAATTGAGGAAGCCGCCCGCCAGGAACAGCTGCACGCCAACCTGCTGCGCAGCATCAGCCATGACCTGCGCACCCCGCTGACAAGCATTTCCGGCAACGCGCTGATTTTGACCGAGAAAAATCCCCTGCTGACCGAGGAAAAGCGCCGGGAGCTTTCTGCCGCAATTTATGAGGACGCCAACTGGCTGAACCATCTGGTGGAAAATCTGCTTTCCATCACCCGGATGGAGAACGGCCAGGTAAACCTGCGCATTCAGCCGGAGCTGATTCAAGACATTTTTGACGATGTACTGGCTCATTTAGACCATGACGCCGCCCGCCACACCATTGTGACCAACGTGGCGGATGACCTGCTGATGGCCGATATGGACGCCCAGCTGATCGAGCAGGTGCTGGTGAACCTCATCAACAACGCCATCAAATATACCCCCGAACATTCCCGCATCGAGCTTTTCGCCGCGCCGGAGGGTAAATTTGTCCGCATCTGCGTAACGGATGACGGCCCCGGCATCCCGGAAGAAAGCCGTGACAAGCTGTTTGATATGTTTTATACCCTTGGCAAAACCCGCAGCGATGGCCGCCGCGGGCTGGGTCTTGGGCTGGCCTTGTGCCGTTCCATTGTTGCCGCCCATGGCGGTGTGATCGATGTACAGAACGCTGCACCGCACGGTGCCTGCTTCCGTTTTACACTCCCGCGAACTGAGGTGACCCTGTATGAATAAACCGCTGATCCTTGTGGTGGAGGATGACCCGGCTGTTGCACGGCTGATCTCCACCACACTGGAAACCCGCAATTATCAGTACCACCGTGTACAGAACGGAGCCGGTGCCCTGTTGGAAGCTGCTTCGGCACGGCCGGATGTAATTTTGCTGGACCTTGGCCTGCCGGATATGGACGGTATTGATGTGATCCGCAAGATTCGCGGGTGGAGCAACGTGCCCATTCTGGTGGTTTCGGCCCGCAGTGATGATACCGACAAAGTATCCGCCCTGGATGCCGGTGCAGATGATTACCTGACCAAGCCGTTCAGCGTAGAGGAGCTTTTGGCCCGGCTGCGCGTGGCGCTGCGCCGTGTGCGGTATGATACTTCCCGCGCAGGTGACCAGGCCAGCATATACGAGAATGGAGAACTGCGCATTGACTATGCCGCAGGCTGTGTGTACCGCGGCGGAACGGAGATTCATCTGACCCCCATTGAGTACAAGCTGATCTGCGTGCTGGCCAAGAACACCGGCAAAGTGCTGACCCACAACTATCTGCTGAACGAAGTCTGGGGCAGCCCGGCCGCATCGGATACGCCGTCCCTGCGCGTATTTATGGCAACGCTGCGCAAAAAAATTGAGGAAGACCCCAGCCACCCCCGCTATATCCAGACCCACATCGGCGTTGGCTACCGCATGATCCGCCAGTAAAGTTTGGCTTTCAAAATGTAACCGCAACAGCCCGTCCATCCGTTTGTTGCCGGATGAGCGGGCTGTTTCAATTTTATTTATTCGGTTTTCTCTGCTTTACTTGGCTGCGCGGCGTCCGCCTTTGCCGCCGGTCTTTTTGGCGCGGCCGGTGCCGGTCTGGGTGCGGGTGGACTTGGGGGCCGTTTTCTTGGGTTCCGGCTTTGGCATATCCTTTTGCAGCAGCTTATCCGGCACGGGCTGGATGCTCCACAGCTGGTTTTCGCCAAACACATCCTGCCAGATCTGGGCCTGGGTACCGTTATCAACCCGCATGCCTACCAGGTCAATGACCTTATCAGCCAGCACATTGCGGATCTTGGCCTTGCCGCCATCGGCGGGAACAATCTCCCACCGCTGGCCCTTGCCGGTGGTTTTCTCCCACTGGTGCACCCAGGTTCCGTTCACAACACCACTCATGGCCAGGTCCATCACCTTGCCGGTAAAGCGGTTTTTGATGCGGTACTGGCCTTCGGCGGCTTCCTCAAAAATCCATTGCTGCCAGGGCTGACCCTCATAGCTCCACAGGCGGATGGATGCGCCGTTCTCGGTGTTGAAATCGGCAACTTCCAGCACGCGGCCATTGGCGGCAGCGATAGTATAGCAGGCGCCTTCCCGAATGACGGTCTGTGCGGATTTTTTCATAGCGTTTTTCCTCCTTTGCCTGTGCAGCGCTTTTGGTGCCTTACAGGTTATGTATTTATTGTACATATTATAGCACATTCGCACAAAGCGGTTTTGCCAAAATCGTGTAAAGTTTTTTGGTAACACTGCACGCTTTTTCGGGGTTAGCGGGTGGTTTAACCGAAGGTGTCTTGCATTTTTCAGCAATCTATTCTATGATATTATATAAATAACTAATTATAGGAGGCACCCACCTTGAGGATCGCATTGATTGCCCATGATTCCCGCAAAGAGCTTTTGGCCCAGTTCTGCACAGCCTATGTGCGTATTCTGTCTCAGAACGAACTGGTTGCCACCGGCGTGACGGGCAAAGTGGTACACGATGCCTGTGGGCTGCCGGTTCGCTGCCTGTACCCCGGTGCACGCGGCGGTGCCGAGCAGATTTCCTCCATGATTGCCTGCGGCGAAATTGATATGCTGCTGTTTTTCCGCGACCCCGTCAATGCCCGGCCCAATGAGCCGAACGCCGTTACCCTGCTGCGCCTGTGCGATACCCGCGCCATCCCCGTTGCCACCAACATTGCCACTGCCGAGGTTTTGATCCACGGCCTGGAGCGCGGAGACCTGGCCTGGATCGAATTGCAGCGCGGGAGAAAATAACGAATATCCACGAAACCCCAGCAAGCATTTGTAGGGCAATACCGCATAATTCTAAGTGCCGATACGGCGAGCGAGGTGCGGCATCTGCCGGAGCGGTGCTTAAGCCGCTAGGCGGGAATTGTGCGGTATTGCCTTAGATATAACACAATTCCACAAATACAAAAAGCATGTGCTTTTTCCACCTTTGTCGGGCGGGAAATCACATGCTTTATTTTATTCTATTGCTTCCGTTATCTTTCAGGTAATTTTCAGCGCGCGCTGAATGCGGTAGACCAGGTAGCGGAACAGCCCAACGATCATGCTGCCCTCGCACCATAAATAGTTAGGCAGATTACGCCAGTAAAATTTGGGCTTTTTGATTTTGGGCAGGGCGATCTTGGCTTCCGCATAACCCTTGGCATAATCATTGCCGAAGCCGCGGTGACGGAACATGATAACTTTCAACAAATAGCCCAGCAGCATGGGGATAAAATTGACAACCAGCATGACCACCGGCTGATTTTTGTAGGGCAGCAGAATGCTGTTGCGGCCGCTCTGAATGCTTTTGAATGGGTTATACCGCACCGCGCCGGTGGTGGCACCGCAGATATGGCGGCACTTTGCGGTGGGGCAATAGACGTTTTTATAACCAAAATTGTTGGCGCGCCAGCTAAGGTCAACATCCTCATAGTAGGCAAAAAACAATTCGTCAAAAACGCCAATTTTATCCAAAATGGATTTTCTGTACAGTGCTGCGCCGCCACAGGCAGAAAAAATACGGCAGGGCTTCTGGTAGCGACTGGCTTTCAGGCCGTCGCCGCGCTTGCAGGCAAAGCCCAGAATCGTCATATAATCTCCGGCGTCATCGGCCAGTTCCGGCTCGTAATAGCGCAGCATCAGGCTGGATACCGCAAAAATCTTCGGGTCGCTCTCAGCGGTTTTCAGCAGCTCTTCCAACCAGTTCGGTTCGGCAAAGGCATCGTTATTGAACAAGGCCATATACTCGCCTTTGGCCATGGCGATGCCTTGGTTGACAGCATGGGAAAAACCGGTATTCTCGCTGTTTTCGATCAGGTGGTAGCGGGGGTTACCGCAGTAGCTGTGGGCAATTTCGAGGCTTTCATCGGTGGAGCCGTTATCGATCACGATCAGCTCAAAGTCCTGCTCAGTCTGCGCCCAGATGGATTCGATGGAATCCCGCAGCCAGCCAGCACCATTCAGATTAGGGATAATCACGCTTGCTTTCACTGTGCTTCCCTCCTTTTAATAACCCATGCCGCCAAGCAGGATGGGCATGTAAGAAAGGCCAACGATCACACTGTGCGCCGCAATCAGCAGGGCCAGAATGACCAAGTCCCCCACCAGCCGCTTGATCATGCAGGCAGTGGCCAGCTTCTGGCGTTCCTCCCATTTGCTGCCGCAAAGGCTCCAGTAAATCATCATGATAAGGCCCACCACCGGGATGGCAAACAACAGCAGCGTTGCAAGGTAATGCCCAGTGCCCATCTCTTCCTGTTGCTCGCCCCCATACCACATGAAAAAGGGATCATCTTTCAGCGGAAATTCATCCTCGTCTTCATCATCCCAGTATTGAACCATATCCGGGTCCACATGGATGGTATAGCGCGGGCGGCTGGCTTCTGCTTTGGTGGGGGGCAGCGCACGGCCGCAGCGCGGGCAGACGGTAGTTCCCTTGGGAGCCACCAGACCGCATTGTTTACAAATATGCAATTCCATTTATACGTCCCCTTCCAGGCTCAGACTGCGGTCCAGCGGTGTGGCAAGAATGATCTGGGTGTTGGTGTTGCCCATCTTTTGCAGGTGGGTCAGCAGGTGTTCCAGTGCATCAATGCCGGGGCAGCTGACCTTGACGATAAAGTTATAGCTGCCGGTCACGCGGTAGCACTGCAGGATCTGCGGTTCGCCCTGGATCATTTTAAGGAAATGGTCCCGTTCCGATGCCGCCGTCTGGATGGAAATCAACGCCTGGACTCGGTTATTCTCGCCGGGGTGGTGCAGGCGCACGGTATAGCCGCCGATGATGCCCTCCTGCTCCATGCGGTGGATACGGCTGGACACCGCCGGACTGGTCAGGTTGACCTGTTTAGCGATTTCCTTGACCGGCATGCGGGCGTTGCGCATCATAAGCTGGATGATTTTGCTGTCTAATTCATCCATGTCGAGTCACTTCCTGTCAGTTTTAGTCAATGAGCACAATAAAAATAAAATAAAGCAAATAAACCTTGTATGGCATTACAAAACCAAAAACCCTTTCATTTTCTGTGCATATGCTGAATTATTTTAAGTTATCTGGGCATCATTATAATAAAAGCAAAACAAAATTGCAAGTATTGCATTTGACATTTTAATAATCAAGGTTATAATGTACTTGTAACAAGAAAGAGAAAAACAGAGTATAACCCCTTTAAGTTCCCATTTATTACATTACCATCTTCTGACCTTTATATACTTTCCCACCCCTCTATGCACAAAAGCCCGCTTTTCAAGCGGGCTTTTGTGTTTTTGCCTGCCATTTTGTACTCTGCTTTATTTTATGAAGCAGATTTAATTTGCTTTTTCTCCCATACCCTAGTATAATGATGGGTAGTTTGTCTATTTTTATCTTGTTTTGCAAAAACGGAAAGGACTCCGCTGTGAATACACGTCTGGTTGGCATTTTGATTGACTCTTTTCCTAATATTTTAATTAACGGCCTTACGGTCACCCTGCCGCTTACGATTATTTCTTTTGCGCTTGCGTTGGTCATTGCGCTGATTACTGCCCTTGTGCAGACCGCCAAAATCCCCGTTCTGCGGCAACTTGCCCGGTTTTATGTCTGGGTCATCCGCGGCACCCCGGTGCTGGTACAGCTGTTCGTGGTGTTTTACGGCCTGCCCAGCCTTGGCGTACTGATCGACCCGTTCCCGGCTGCTGTGGCCTGCTTTGCCATCAATGAGGGTGCCTACTGCGCCGAGACCATCCGCGCCGCGCTGGAATCTGTTCCCGCTGGTCAGATGGAAGCCGGGTACTGCGTTGGCATGACCTATCTGCAAACGATGCGCCGTATTGTGCTGCCGCAGGCACTGCGCACGGCGTTCCCGCCGCTGTTCAACTCGCTGATTTCCCTGCTCAAAGATACCTCCCTTGCCGCAAACATTACGGTAACCGAGATGTTTATGGCCACCCAGCGCATTGTGGCGCGCACCTATGAATCGCTGCCGCTTTATCTGGAAGTTGCCTTTATCTACCTGATGTTCTCCACCATCCTGACGCAGGTCCAGCGCTGGGGCGAAAAAAAGCTGAACGCCAAGGGCTTCAGCCAGAATTCCTGAGGAGGTGCCGCCATGCAGGAGATGCTGAAAATCACCGGAATCCGCAAATCGTTCAGCACGCTGGATGTGCTGAAAGGCGTGGACCTGACGGTGCACAAGGGCGAGGTTGTTTCGCTGATCGGGCCTTCCGGTTCCGGCAAGACCACGCTGCTGCGCTGCGCCAACTTTTTGGACCAGGCCGAGGACGGCACTATGGTGCTGGACGGCCAGACCTACCATTTGGGCCATGTGCGCCGCACTGAGATGTACGAAGCCCGCCGCCACACAGCGTTTGTGTTCCAGAATTACAACCTGTTTTTGAATAAGACCGCGCTGCAGAACGTGACCGAAGGGTTGATTGTTGCCCGCAAAATGCCCAGGGATGAGGCCGAAGCCCGCGCCCAAAAAGCGCTGGAAAAGGTCGGCCTGGGCAACCGCGGTGCCAGCTACCCCAATCAGCTTTCCGGCGGGCAGCAGCAGCGCGTGGCCATTGCCCGCGCCATTGTCACCGACCCCAAGATCATCTATTTTGACGAGCCCACCAGCGCGCTGGACCCGGAGCTGACCGTGGAAGTGCTGGCCGTGATGCGGGACCTGGCCGCCGATGGCATGACAATGCTGGTCGTGACCCACGAGATGGGCTTTGCCCGCAACGTTTCTAACCAGGTCGTGTTCATGGAGCACGGCGTTGTGGTGGAACAGGGTCCCGCCAAAGAGATTTTTACCGCCCCACGCGAGGAGCGCACCCGCGCTTTTTTGCGTCTGGTGGAAGATAAATAAAAGTTTTTACATAACCAAGGAGAAGCACATATGAAACTGAAAGCATTGACCGCTGCCGTACTGGCAGCCGCCCTGCTGTCCGCCTGCGGTTCCTCCGCAGCGTCCTCTGCTGCACCGGCAGCGGATACTTCCAGCGAAACCGCTGCCAGCGCCGATAACTCCGGCGATCTGCTGGCCCAGATTCAGCAGCGCGGCGAGATCGTGTTTGGCACCGAGGGCACCTGGTCCCCCTGGACCTACCATGACGAAAACGACCAGCTGGTTGGCTTCGACATTGAAGTTGCCCAGAAGGTTGCCGAAAAGCTTGGCGTAAAGGCCACCTTTGTGGAGGGCGAATGGGACGGCCTGCTGGCCGGCGTGGACGGCGGCCGCTATGACAGCATGGCCAACGGCGTGGAAATTACCGAAGAGCGCGCCCAGAAATACGATTTTTCTGACCCGTACTGCTACATCCGCACTGCCATTATTGTAAAAAGCGATGATGACAGCATCAACAGCTTTGAGGATCTGAACGGCAAGACCACCGCCAACACCATTTCCAGCACCTATGCAACACTGGCCGAAAGCTATGGCGCCAAAACCACCGGCGTGGACGACCTGAACCAGACCATTGAGCTGCTGCTGAACGGCCGTGTGGATGCCACCCTGAACGCCGAAGTAACCTATTTTGACTACCTGAAAGAGCATCCCGATGCGAACATCAAGATTGCGGCTTTGACCAATGATGCTTCCCAGGTTGCTTTCCCTGTGCGCAAGGGCGATGAAACCGCCACCCTGCGCGAAGCTCTGAACCAGGCTATCAATGAGTTGCGCGAGGACGGCACCATTGCCGAGATCAGCGAGAAGTACTTTGGCACCGACCTGAGCCAGGCCCCCAGCGCGAACTGATTTAACAAAATCACAATATAGCATAAAAAATCTCCGTAACCTGCTGTGTTTGGCAAGGGGTGCGGAGATTTTTTGTTTGATGAGCGGTAGATTGCCTGGGAAATGTACTCTTTACGGGTGAGCAAATTCCCATAGAGGCGCGCATTGTGCGCCTGCGAATGTTTGGTTTGTGCAATACCTTGTGGAAACGCTATCACCCTTAGGTTGTTGGCGGGCGCACAATGTGCGCCCGCCTACGAAGTGTTCACGCATTTATAAGTGCTGCAAATAATTTGCAGGGGATGATACTTGCATCATCCAGCGGGGCAGGAATAGCCTTAATCTTAGGCAATCTGTCTTTATCATATCAGTAGGATGGGGGCATCCGATCCCGCCGGAACATTGGGTATGTAGATATTTCAAATTTTTGCAATGTTCATGGCATTACAGCAGAGCGTGCATCATTCATAATGTTTCGGAACGGTCTTGAGCGTTCCGGGGCTTTGGGGGAAATCCCGTTATGGGCGATACCACCCACTCAACTATTTTTCCCATTCTTAGCCCCATAAAATACATTTTCCCACACCAAAAACCGCCCCGGAAAGGTTATGCTTTCCGGGGCGGTTCTCCATCATCAATAATTTTCCGCGTGGACTTCAAAGTAGCTCTGGGGGTGATTGCAGGTGGGGCAGACTTCGGGGGCCTGGGTGCCCACCACGATGTGGCCGCAGTTGCGGCACTCCCACACTTTTACTTCGCTTTTGGCAAACACTTCTGCCATTTCAATGTTGTGCAGCAGGGCGCGGTAGCGCTCTTCGTGATGCTTTTCAATGGCTCCCACCAGGCGGAACCGGGCAGCCAGTTCGGGGAAGCCCTCTTTCTCAGCCGTCTTGGCAAAGCTGTCATACATATCGGTCCATTCGTAATTTTCGCCCGCGGCGGCGGCTTTCAGGTTGTCGGCGGTATCGCCGATGCCGTTCAGCTCTTTGAACCACAGCTTGGCATGTTCTTTTTCGTTATCAGCCGTTTTCAAAAACAGTGCTGCGATCTGCTCAAAACCCTGCTTTTTGGCCACGGAGGCAAAGAAGGTGTACTTGTTGCGTGCTTCGGATTCGCCCGCAAATGCGGTCATCAGGTTTTTCTCGCTCTGGGTACCAGCATACTTGTTCATAACATTCTCCTTATTAATAGTTTAAGATTTATTCCGAATCAAAGTTTTTGCATCAGTATATTATGCCTTGTTCTATAGCCTTATTATAGCACAGTTTTGAGATTTGTAAAGACAATTTTTAAGACTTAATATTAAATTTTATCCGTCGATTTTTAGTAAAAAAGCCAGTGCCGGGCAGAAATCTGCCCGGCACTGCCGAAAAAGTTCTTTGATTGTCTTAAATTTCTTTGCCCGTTTCAGGTTGTGGAATGATACCCAGATTTAAAACATCGGGTATAAGTAGCTGGCACCATAGCAGCCAATCTTTTTGGGGCCGGTGATGGCCTCCCCCGCTGCCTGGCGGGTCGCAATCTTTTGCAGGGCCGCCGCCACGGATGATATAGCAAAACGGCAGGCATTTTGCGGTATAAAATTGCTCGCCCTGGTGCTGTTCCAGCAGCGCCCACACTTCCTGAACGTCCATTGGCTTAGTCCAGCTTCAGGTCGCCGTCCTTGATCCAGCCCTTTTTGCGGAACAGCGCGCCCAGCACCGCGCACAGCACGGCGGGCAGAACAAAGCTGACCAGCAGTAAGCCTGCCCAGTCAAAGGCGGTGATGCCCGCTTTTGCGCCGGATGACACATCGGCCACCCAGCCGGTGTACACGCCGATCTGACCCACCAGGCCGCAGGTGCCCATGCCGGAAGAAACCGCCGGGCCGTTCATCTGCAATTTGAACACGCAGGTGGCAATGGGGCCGGTAATGGCGGAAGCAATGATCGGCGGCAGCCACACGCGGGGCTTTTTCAGGATGTTGGGCATTTGCAACATGCTGGTGCCAATGCCCTGGCTGACCAGACCACCCACGCCGTTTTCCTTAAAGCTCATCACGGCAAAGCCGACCATCTGGGCGCAGCAGCCCGCAACGGCAGCGCCGCCCGCCAGACCGGTCAGGTTGAGCGCCGCGCAGATGGCTGCGCTGGAAATGGGCAAAGTCAGCGCAATGCCAACCAGCACCGAAACCAGAATGCCCATCAGCAGGGGCTGCAGCTCAGTGGCCCACATGATCACGCTGCCCACCGCAGAAGCCGCCGCGCCGATGGCAGGGGCAAACAGCACACTCAGACCCGTGCCCACCAGAATGGTGACCGCCGGGGTAACGATGATATCGACTTTGGTCTCTTTGCTGACAAGCTTGCCGCACTCTGCCGAAACAATGGCGATAAAGTATACGGCCAGGGGGCCGCCTGCACCGCCCAGGCTGTTGGCAGCACTGCCCACAGCGATCAGGCTGAACAGCACCAGCGGCGGGGTGTGCAGGGCGTAACCGATGGAAGCCGCCATGGCAGGCCCGGCCACGCTCTGGGCGAAAGTACCGGCATCCACCAAAAACTGCAGGCCGATCTGCTCGCCCAGCGTTTTAATGATGGTGCCGATCAGTAAACTGGCAAACAGGCCCTGAGCCATAGCGCCCATAGCATCGATGCCATAGCGATGCGCCGAGAACACAACGTCCTTGCGCTTCAAAAATTCCTTAAGCTTTCCCATACTCTTGCTCCTCTCAGATATCTTTCAGCATTGTACCGCCGAAGTTGTCATGTGTCAAGACACAAATCATGACAACAGTTTTCCACCAAGCGCGGACAGATTGCGGGCGGTTGTCAAAGATCGGTTTTTGCGGTACAATAATACCAATCTTTTGGCCGGGCGTTTGCCCTGCTGGAATTGGGGGATTTTGTATGGTTGAAACGTTTGATGTCAGCATTACCCCGTACGGGCTGACCCGCCGGACTTTTGTTTACCTGCCGGATGACTGGCAGACTTCCGGCAAAAAATATCCCGTACTCTATATGTTTGACGGCCACAACCTGTTTTTTGACTCCACCGCCACATACGGCACCTGCTGGGGGCTGAAAGAATACTGTGACGCCCACCCCAACTGGATCATTGCCGCACCGGAGTGCAACCACGAGGGCAACAAGCGGCTGGAGGAATACTGTCCCTACCAGTCGGACTGGTTCGGCGGCATTACGGGCACTGGGCATGAATACATGGAGTGGCTGACCAAAGAGTTCAAGCCGATGATGGACAAGCGCTACCCCACCCTGCCTGGCCGCGCCAACACGGCCATTGGCGGCAGCAGCATGGGCGGCCTGATGAGCCTGTACGCCATCACCGCTTACAACAAAGTGTTTTCCAAAGCAGCGTGCCTGTCGCCCTCGGTGCGGCTGTGCATGCCGGAGCTGCGGCAGGAGATTGCCAACGCCACGATCCACCCCGGCACCCGTGTTTATCTGAGCTGGGGCGAAAAAGAGAGCGATAAGCCCGGTGCTTTGGGCGAATACACCGCCAATGCGCTGGAAGTATGCCGCGCGCTGCTGGGCAAAGGCGCCGCTGTTGACCCCTATATGCAGCCGGACGGCACCCACTGCGAAGCCTGCTGGGCCAAGCAGGTGCCTGCATGCATGGACTTTTTGTTTGGTGGCAAGTATGAGTAAAAAGAAAAAGCGCAGCACCCCCGCGGCTGCCCCTGCTGAACCGGCCAAAGCGGAACACACCCAGCCGGAAGAACCCGCCGTCAGCAGCACGGCCCGCTGGATGGGTGCTTTGTGCTACCTGAGCATTTTGATTTTAATTCCCGCCTGCACCAAATGGCGGCAGGATGAATTTGTACGGTTCCACCTGAACCAAGGGCTGATGGTGTTGATGCTGGCAACCATCTGCGCCGCGCTTGGGTTTGTTCCGGTGCTGGAGCAGGTTGCGTTGAGCCTGACGCTGCTGGTAGATGTGCTTTCGCTGGTGGGGCTTATCACGGCGCTGCGCCGCCGGGCCGCACCCCTGCCGTTCATTGGCCTGCTGGTCGCGCGGTTCCACCCATTTTAATTCGTATATTTTATTTGTATTTTCCAGATTGTATTATTCAAAAGAGTTTTAGTCATATTTGTATATTTGTTTTATATTATTCAAATTGTATTATTTTGTAAAGGAGTGTTTTGTATGAGCAAAGCTGTTATCTTTTTTGCGCCCGGCCTGGAAGAGTGCGAGGGCCTTTTGTGCGTGAATCTGCTGCGCCGTTCCGGTGTGGAAGTAACGATTGCTGCCGTGGGCGGCGAAAAGATCGTCAAATCTGCCCGCAGCATCAGCGTTGTGGCGGATGCTCTGGCCGAAGAGCTGGATTATTCCGCTTTTGATGCCGCCATCCTGCCCGGCGGCATTCCGGGTGTGGACAACCTGAAAGCCGATGCCACGGTGCGCAAGGTCTGTACCGAGTTTGCCGCCGCAGGCAAGGTCGTGGCCGCAATCTGCGCCGCACCGTCTGTGTTGGCGGCGTTCGGCATTTTGCAGGGCAAAAAGGCAACGGTTTACCCCGGCATGGAAGATAAGCTGACCGCCGCCGGGGCCGAGTACACCGGCCTGCCTATCACGCTGGACGGCAACATCATTACCGGCGAAGCGCTGGGTGCGGCCATCCCCTTTGCGCTGGCCCTCGCCAGCCGCCTGGCCGGGCAACAAGCATCCAACGCCGTCAAGCAGGGCATTGTGTACCGGTATTGATTTGAAGTAAAGCGTTGTAAAACATGCAAACCCGCCAGCGGGCGGCAGCGTATTTCTGTTGCTGCTTGCTGGCGGGTTATTTTTTGGGTAGTTGCTGTTTACGCAAACGGGGCCTTGTCGTATATCTCATTATGTTATGGCATATCCCAATTTTTCAGCAACCACTTTTCCCAGTGTTGTCTTTCCACTTCCGGACGGACCAATAATCATGGGCAATACCGCATAATTCTAAGTGCCGATACGGCGAGCGAGGTGCGGCAGATG
>ERZ894188.193-NODE-193-length-21962-cov-13.1046_pt1 | contig 21962 bp, 20 predicted proteins | sample MGYA00380281_ERZ894188 | MGnify/ENA primary metagenome ERZ894188 (study PRJEB32331, sample SAMN06328486) | human gut metagenome | biome: human gut microbiome; feature: stool | host: Homo sapiens | collected 2013-01-18 ...
ACAAGTTAATAGTATCAAGCTAATGTAAAGTCCAAAACGCAGTTATGTAAAATCATGGTAAAAACTTTACATTTCTTTACTCAGCTTTACATAAATTAATTTTGTGTGCATTTTATATATCTTTTAGGCATTTTTAACTATTTCAACAGCAATATCCGGATAATTTGTGATAATTGCATCTGCTTCTGCCTTGACAAGTGCCTTCATCTCATGCTTTTCATTTACAGTCCATACATGAGCTCTAAGTCCTCTTCCGTGCGCCTTGTCAATGTAGTTTTCATCCTGCATATGGTAGGTTGCCGGATGAAGCGCATCCACATGAAGCTCGCTTGCATACTCTGCCGGATTTACTATAATGTCAGAAAAAAGCAGACCGCACCTCATATCAGGGCAAAGCTTTTTCATGCGCACAATCGACTCGTGATTGAATGATGAGCACCAGATTCGGTCAAGCATATCATACTCTTCCACGAGCGCCAGTACCTTTTTCTCCAGATTTTTGTACTGTACGATACCGTTTTTGAGCTCGATATTTATGGTCATCTCTGTGTTTTTGAGCAGGTCAAACACCTCATCGAGTGTTGGAATGCGAGTCTTCTTGTCATAGGACGGCATGTGCTTTGACACATTGAGGCGCTTTAACTCCTTGAGTGTATAGTCCTTTACAAAGCCTTTCTCTCCACTCACTCTGTCCACGGTCTCGTCATGTATGACCACAAGCTCCCCATCCTTTGTGAGCTGCACATCAAGCTCCACGCCGTCAGCCTTCATCTTTTCTGCCTTCTTGAATGCCTCAAGTGTGTTCTCCGGTGCATATCCGGATGCTCCTCTGTGTGCCCAGACCTTTGTTCCCTCTGTGTTTATCATGCTTTAAGCCTTCTTTCGTTACTTTTTATTTTAGTTATTTTCATGCCTCGGTGCATCATATCTGTCTGCCAGCCTTAAAAATACAAATCCCACTGCAAAGAATATCGCCATAGTTGCAACCGCCACATTTATCGTGCCGCCTGCAAGCTTTACTGACGCGATGACAAGCGAGCCTAAAAATGAAGCTCCCTTTGCAAAAATATCATAGATTCCGAAATACTCTCCCGAGTTCTCAGGAGGAATAATCTTTGAAAAATATGAGCGTGACAGCGCCTGCAATGAGCCCTGGAAGCATCCCACACCAAATGCCATGATTCCAAAGCCAATCAGATCATGCAGTGTAAGTGCATATAGACAAACTGCAAAATATCCCGCAATGCAGACATACAAAAGCGTTGTAGTTTTGTATGTCTGTGACAGTCTTCCAAAAACAAGTGAACCGATGCATGCCACTATCTGTGTAAAAAGTAAAAACACTACCTGTCCCACTGAATCGAGCTTTAAATCAGTTCCTATGTTTATACAATTATCTATTATAGTACCTACACCATCTATGTAAAGGAAAAAAGCAACCAAAAACAGTCCTACTTTTTTATCTTTTGTAGCTATTTTTTTGATTGTTCCAAAAATCTGTGCAAATGCGTCAGCTATAAGTCTTAGGACTCCCGGATTTTTGTTTGTTTTGTTTTTCTCTTTGATATTGTCTCTTATAAATGCATCATTTTCAAAATTCTTATGAATATCTTTGTCTGCTGCATCCGATACATAATTCACCTGTTTATAGCTCTTAAACAATGGAATTGTAACAACAAACCACCAGATTCCTGTAACCGCAAAGCCTATTATCATCGACAGGCGGTTTGATATGTATCCAAGCATATCCGGTCCACAGATGTACGCTGCAAGTGAAACAAGAAACGGCACACACGAGCCCAGATATCCCCAGGCATAGCCGTAGGAAGACACCTCGTCCATTCTATCCTTTGTCGTCACATCGACAAGCATCGAGTCATAAAACACCAGCGATGCATTGTAAAATATCTTTGTAAGCACATAGATAACAAGAAACAGCACCCATGTAGGTGTAAAACCGTTAAGTATACATGCCGACACTCCAACAACTACGGTCGTTGAAAAAATAGCCTTTTTGATGCGCATATGGTCTGCTATCGCACCACAGACAGGCCCGATAAGTGCTGATACAACTGTCATCACAGCTATTGCCACCGCATAATACGCGGTTGCCCTGTCAGATGAAATCTGCCCTGCACCATCTCCAACAGCAAGGCTTTTGTACCATATCGGTATGAGCGCACACGCAAGCAGTGTGTATGCTGAATTTCCCACATCATATAATACCCATGAGAGCTCCTTTGATAAGAGCTTTTTGCTTTTCTTTTGTGTATTGTCTTCTTTTGCTTTCATAAATTATACCTTCCCTGTTTTGTATGTCCCAGATTACGATTTTACTTTTTTTATGTAAAAACCGCTACCACCCATTTGCAAAGTTTATGTAAATAATCCGCCCAATATTAAACTAGCGACTTCCTCGCAATCTCCACATAATGCATGGCATTGCGATGATTTTCCTCTATCTCATCAGCGGTCAGTGCCCTGACCACCTTTGCCGGAGAACCAAATGCGAGGCTTCCGTCAGGAATATCGGTGCCCTGGGTAACAAGAGCGCCCGCACCTATTATGCAGTTTTTACCAATCCTTGCTCCATTTAACACGATGGCACCCATGCCGATGAGTGTATTATCACCTATAGTACACCCGTGAACAATTGCGCTGTGTCCTATTGTCACATTGTCACCGATTCTGACACTGTGGCTTAAGTCCACATGTACCACCGCATTGTCCTGTATATTCGAATTTCTGCCTATTTCTATCGGTTCTGAATCGCCTCTTACAGTTGCATTATACCATACGCTTGCTCCGTCAGCCATTGTCACCTGCCCCTTAACAACGGCACCTTCTGCTATATAATATGCCATATCTATCCCTCCATCAATTTCAGATAATCGCCCTTGTCTATATGCATCATAGAAATCTGATTATTATGCCGCCTAAAGCCATAGACACAGTCCACATTTCGGATAAGCGACTGCAGACGTTCATCCGGTACACAGACAATCAGCTGCAAGTCCATCTTCCTTGCATACTTGAGACACACCGCACTTCGCTCCTGATCCATCTTGGAAAATGCCTCATCCAAAAGCACCAGCTTAATCTTTGAATCACGATTGCTCTGCTGCATATAAAGCATCGCAAAGCCCGCAAGAAGCGCAACATACTTAGGGTTCTGTCCCTCGCCGCCCGAATCACGTCCTGCCATGTCATCTACAAAGTTTTCCCTGATGACACGGCCGTTTTCGTCCGTTACCTGCTCATACATGCTGAATGACAGATAATTGCGGTAATCCGCATACTGCTCCATTTCCTTGCGCTTCTGCATTCGCAGATGCTCATCCTCATCCCTTGGCGGCATGAACTTGTCTGTCAAAAGTTTAATTTTCTGCTCATATTTCTTATAAAAATCATCCTCACCAAAGCTTATCTGTCCAGCTATTCCGCCATTATCCGGATTTTTGCTGTCCAGCTCTTCCGCCATAAGCATATCATAGAACTGACCGTTTTCGTTCTTTGCCGGCTCTATCTTAATCTGATATGTACTGTCTGAGAAATTAGTCTCCCTGAGAAGCCTGTTTATCTCATAGGCATGGCGCTTTGCAGCCTTGATATCACCGTGGATTGTACCGATGACATTCTCTCTGAGACTTTTATAAATCACCTTGCACTGCTCCTCAAACTCACTCTCATATGCCGGCTCATAATCCTTCTCGTACTTCTCCAGCAGCTCCTCATATGCCTTATTTGACTTCTCGGCTCCGCTGAACTGACCTGACGGAAACTCCTTTATATACCTGTAGCGGGCAGTCTGCAACGTCTCCACACACGACTGCTGCCTGCCACCATTTCCGTCTGCGCCTTGCAGCTCAATAAGCTTCTCACGCTGTTTGCTCTTGACCGATGCTCCTGAGCTATGCTGCAGCATATCCTGTACCTGCTTCTCAAGCTCCTCTCTGGCAACATAGCCCTGTAACATATCATCCAGCTGTGCTCTTCGCTGTTCGTTTGCACCTATGATTTTCTCATGCTGGCTTATCTTTTCATTTATCTGCTGCTGATTCAGTGAAAAAGCACTCTTAAGTGCATCGATGTTTTTCTCAAGAAGCCTCTTTTTCTCCTTTAGCTCCTTATACTGCCCATTCTCCATTGTCCTGATAATCTCTTCGAGCTCATTTTTCTGCGAATTAACTGCTTTAAGCTCATCTGACGCCTCAGAAAGGCCCACAAAATACTCCGGCTCCCCCTTTAAGCACTCAAAATCTCTCTGTGCCTTGAGACTTGAAATAATACCCATAAGCTGTATCCGGTCCTTCTCAAGCCTCTCCACATCTGTCTCATACTCAGCAAGTCTTGCCTTGGATACCCTGCCTCCGATGCAGGCATTTGTAGTATAATCGCGCTTCTTCAGATGTCTGAAAATAAAGTTGCTGTATGAGTAGCAGTCCGGTGTAACTCCATCTCGTACCTGCTCAAGCTCGTCAACACTCCGGCACTTTATAATATGTCCCAGATATCTTTTCAGGCAGACATCTACATACTTTTCCTTTGTATCCACCGCCTCATAGAGCGAACCATCCATGGCCTTTGGTTCACTGTCCATGATAGCCTTGGAATTGATGAGGTCGACATCCTCAAACTGCTTCATGTCTCTGAAAATAACAGCAGCAGTATGCGCATAACGCGGCTCTGTGATAAGTGAGAACTTGAGCCTGCCCATACGTCCTTCTATGGCATTCTTCCATTCCTCGTCCTGTACATCAAACATATCCGCAAATACCTGTACCTTCACAGGCTCGCCAAATCTATCACTTAAGTCCCTCTGCAGCGCAGCTCTTGCCGAACGCAGGCTCTCACTGTACGACTTGCGGTTGTTCTTCATATCATCGACCAGACGTTTTTTCTCTTTAAGCTCTTTTGTTATCTCATTTTTCTGCGAAGTATTGTCCTCGAGCTCATCCTCGATATCCTTCTTTATAGACTCAAGCTTTAGATGAAGCTCCTGACATTTTGCCTCTGTGACATCGCCATCCACAATCTCTTCAATAAGGTTTAAAACTGCATTGCTCACATAATCTGTGATGACCTCATCCTCATCCCAGGCCTTTAGTCCGTTTGTGATTTTAATCCACTGACGGCTGTTGTCGGTAAGCATGAGACTTCTCTTCTCAAGCTCCCTAAGCTGATCCTTTTTGCTTCCTAAGTCGCTCGATTTCAAATCTGCACATACCTGGATATACTCCTGCTGCAGATCTGCCTGCTGTCCGGCTATATCATCTGCCTTTTCTGAAAGCCTGTCCTGTTCTTCTTCGATACGCTTTTTATCATCCTCAGCTGCCTGAATCTTTGCACGCATATCCTCGATATCTATGCACCTGATCATTGTCTCTGCCATGACAATATCGCTCTGGATATTTACCAGTTCCTGCCCTGACTCCTTTATTTCCTTGAGAAGCTCAATACGCTTGCGCATATCCTCTATTTTTTCCCTGATTTGTCTGTATGCATCAAGCTGCTCACTGATAGTCTCTATCGTGCCCGAGTCACTCTTTGGAAACATATAATCACGTATAAACTGGCCTGTTCCATTTGTCATTCTGAGTGCAATAGCACTTTTTTCCATTGTGATAAAACGATTCGGGTCAATATATCCTAAAATCACATCATATAATGTGCCAAGGTATGCCTCCTTCGATGCGTAAATACGGTTTACATCCCCTCTGGCGCGTCTGTCAGCTGACTGTGAGCGAGTATTTACAAGCTTTTTAATATCATTATTTGAATAGCAAAAGCCGTCCGCTGTCACATATGAAGGCTCCGGCATCCTGCCCGAATGACTGAAGTACACAAATCTCTTAATCTCAGAATCGTTTTTTCGTACCTCAAATGCTATTCCTATACATGTAAACGTATGACTGCCTGTATCCTCTATCTCAAGCGCTATGACCGAACAAAAATCACAGTCGCCACGATTTGCGGAGCCATCCTTCTGCTCACCCCTCAAATAGCTCAGAACACTTCTCCTGTTTTTTGCATCATCTGCAGCCTTGTTCAAGAAGGTTGGGCTGAAGCTGCCGTAGAGGATTACCTGAATCGCATCCATGACGGTTGATTTTCCCGAGCCACTCTTACCACTGAACAAATTGACATACTCATTAAATTGCAAAACCTTGTGATTTATTCCACCCCAGTTGTTTAGACACATTCTGGTAAATATCTTCTTAGACTGACTCAATTGGTAACTCCTCCATTTCACTGTTCTTGGCAAATTCATGGGTATGATTTACAGAACTGCCTTCTGTATTCAATCCGGCAGCTTCAAGTGTTGCAGCCGACTCGTTATCATACTTAATCAGCTCCACCTCATCACTGTACATGCGCACAAGCTCATTTATATCCATGGCTGAGCAGAATATATTTACTGTGCCATAAATATAGATTGGTGTATTGTCCTCCAGGTTTGCAATAGCCCCCGGCAGTTCAATCATCTGATGTGTTTTCATAAGCAAAAGAGCGTCTGACCATTCCTGATTATTGAGCTTTCTGGTAATCAGATTGGTATTTCTGCCATACTCACGAATCTCTGCCAGATTCGTTGTTGTCGCATTAAGCCCCTCGCCCATGATTTTATCCCTGTATATCATCTTCATTATAATGACAATCCTTGCAGTAAGAAGAGTCATCTTCTCGAGCATGACACCATCACCCTTTATCCTGAAAAGATGCTCCTGCTGATCATGAACCAGCTCACAGTCAAGCACAGCCAGATAATCAGAGATAAACTCCCTGTTTCTAAGACACACCTGATACCTTGGATTGTCTCTTTGAATCAATGTAACTGGGTCACACTTCATTTGCAAAATACAGGTCTGCCTCAACAGATCCTGAATAGTTTTTCTAATATTTTCTGCCTCATTTGGCGAAACATTCTCCATATATTCAAACATACATTGCTCTCTTTTCTATGCTTCTCGTTTAGAGTCCGATTTGGATATTACAAGCCTTGAGTAGCTTACACCATCACTCTTTGTTATCTCTCCATCCAGACTCACCGTATCCTCACCCATGCGCTCATTGGTCTCCTCCTGCCATAAAAACAGAAGCTTTTCCAGATCCTCCATGGATTCTACAGTCTGTTCATCTGTCACAAACATGCCATCACGCATATTTTTATCTCTGAAGCTTTGAAGCTCCTTTTTGGTATACAATGGCTTTGGCACAAAATCTGCCATATCATCTTCGCCTGCCGAAGCATCGTCAATAACAAACGGAACAAACTCACTTCTTCCTCTCTCTCTTCTTCCCGGAAAGCTGTCGTCCGTTACATTGTAAAACTGTCTGGTGAACTTCATTCTGTTTCGAAGAGCCCCAAGTATCTCATCTGTTTTATCACTCTTATCTATCAGGTTAATGAGCTTTACTATATTATCCTCGTCATCTGCGCCTTCCTGCAGGATATAGTGTATCCTTGCAAGCGCCCTCTTTGCAAAAATCGTCTTCTGCTCAATAAGCTTGTTGTACTTTCTCTCAATCAGGTCAAACTCATGCTCCACCTTATAAACAAGCTCACTTGCCTTATCACAGTACTCCACGCTGTACTCATAGCGTTTTCTCTCAAACGTACCGGGTGTAGTCTGCGAAAGAATTCCCTCAAGCTCAGCCCTTCTGTCATCGTTCTGATTGAGGATTTTGCTTATAAGCTCCTTTACAGCCTCCTTATAACGATAAAAGCTATCCGTGGTTGTAAGGATGGCATAACGTCTGCTATCACTGTTATTAATTTCCTTAATCAGTACCTTCTGTATACCGATAAAATCCTTCATACGTGACAGCTCATCAAAATATGCCCTCATGCCATCCTGCATATTTGATAAAAGCTGACCAAGATTTTTTGACGTATACAACGCATTTTTCAGAATATCATTATTTTTTTCCGGGTCTGAAAAATATGTAAAAAGCGCACTGTAAACAGCCAAAATACTCTCACGCTCCCTGCTGTCATCATCCACAAGCAGCTTTTTAAATAGCTCAGCATACATCTGGCTGTACTGAGGAAATGCAATCACATATGTGTTGAGCTTTTCATCAAAATCACTCCTGATCCAGCCCCAGTTTATAAGCCTGCCCAATATAGCTGATGGTGTCAGGGTGTATGCGAAAGTGGCCTGGTCATATATAACATCAATTTCGGAATCAGGATTATAATCATCATGATTATCCATGCTGCCACTATCTTTATCACTCTCATCTTCATTATAATCAGTCTGCCATACAATGCCTGTTTTTGATATGGTATCCGCTATGATTATCTGACACTCCTCACGTGTCAGTCCCAGTGATGCATAGACCTCGTTATTCTCCTCATATAACGCAACAACTATCTGCATGTATGCATCCATATTTTTCGTGCGGAATAAGCTATAAAATTCTTTTGGTATTCTATCTTTTAATGTCATACTCATATAATAACATATCCCCACGTTTTTCGCCATATACATGGAAATAAACGTGGGGATATTAATATTGCTGCTTCACACCTCAGTCTTAACAGTAACATCCGGTTACCATCAAATCACTCCTGATTGTGACCATCAATAATTCTATTCAATATAATATACTTACTGCTCAGCAACTCTCAGATGACGGATAAGCTCATTTAAGCTCTCTGCCTCACTGCTCATCTCCTGACTTGCAGCTGCGCACTCCTGTGAAGAAGCTGAGTTAGTCTGAACTACATCATTAATCTGCTCTACACCATTATTAATCTGCTTGATAGCATCTGTCTGTGTCTCAAGTGTCTCTGCGATTCCATTAACCTCATCTGTGATAGTCTTGGAATTGCCTGCAACCTCCTCAAGCTGCGATGCTGTCTTGCCTGCAATAACCATTCCTTTTTCAACAGCCTTGACTGAAGACTCAATAAGAGCTGCTGACTCCTTAGCAGCATTTGCACTCTGCTCAGCAAGTACAGTAACCTGGTCTGCAACAACTGCAAAGCCTTTTCCTGCCTCTCCTGCTCTGGCTGCCTCGATAGAAGCATTGAGTGCAAGAAGGTTTGTCTGGGATGCAATCTCATTGATTGTTGCGATGATTTTACCGATTTCCTGAGATGCCTCATTGATTTCATTCATGGATGTAACCATCTCGTGCATCTGTCCGTTGCTATCCATAATCTCAGTTCCGAGTCCGTCAACCTTCTGGCTGATTTCCTTTGCATGCTCGGCATTCTCAGCTACCTGATCCGCTACAGAAGCAAGTGTGGCTGTAAGCTCCTCAACAACAGCGGCCTGGTCTGTTGCGCCCTGCGCCAGATCACTTGAGCTGGCAGCTACCTGCTCAGCACCATTTGAAACCTCATTTGCCGCTCTTTGGATACCACTTACTGTATCTGACATGCTCTCCTCGAAAGCAACAATTGATTCTTTAATTCCTACAAAATCGCCTTTCCACTCCACCTGTGGCTTAAAGTTGAAATTGCCATCTGCAAACTGTCTCATAGTCTGATCGATATCATCAATATATGTGCCAAGTGTCCTGATAGACTTTCTAAGGTCATGTGCAAGTTTGCCAACCTCATCATCTGAATGATACTCCAGATTGCTGTGAAGATTTCCATTAACAAGCTCTCCTGCCACTACCTCAATCTGCTGTAATGGCTCAAGCACAGAATCAATAACCTGATCACTGATTTTTTTCGCAATCATTGTAGCTACAATTCCAACTATTATTACATTGGCCAGTCCTATAACCAGGAAAAATGTAGCAACTGTTCCCGACTCGGCACCAAAGATATTAGCCTTTGCACCAAAATAAACCAATAAAACTGCAACAATTGATATGCCTCCCGATACAAGCAGCATATCCAATACTTTCTTATAGCCATATTTCAATCTCTGCTGAAGTGGCATTTCCATTATTTTGCTTTTAGCTTCCTCACCCATATGTAATTCTCCCTTTCTCATTTAGGTTTCGTTCTATACAGTAAGATTATTATATCATTACCATAGTACTATTTCAATGATAATTTGACAATATTCGTCATTTTTGACATATCGCCTAATTTCGGAAATGATTTATAGTCAAATACACTAATTTCCCGCTTATTACACCTCGAAATCCATACATGCCCTATTTGCAGTAAATGGTCTCACCCTGGTATCCGCCACTGCAACATGCTTAGGATTCTTTGCATACGCTGCAAGTGCATCAGCATCCTCAAATGTAGTATCAAGCATCACATCTACTGTAGATGTCGGAAGATAATCTGTGCGTACTGAAATGTCGATCATTCCCGGAATCTGCCCTTTAAGTCCCTCTAAGCCTTCCTTTATGCCGGCACGTATTTCCTTCTTCTGTGCCTCTGTGTACTCATCCTTGAGTGTCCATAAAATAATGTGTTTAACCATTGTGTTCCTCCTGAGTTTTTCAGGTCTTTCGACCAGTCCAAACTATAACATAATAATTTCTTTAATGTTCATCTCTTCTATAGTTCAAAACCATAAGGTGAATGGAGACCTTTGTATGAATAATATGCCATTCAGACCGCTATGTCAATTACATATTCTACCCCATCGCTTCGTTTCCTACCCCATTTTGCACCTTTTGTGGCAGAAAACATATTAGGCAAATATTTTCTCCACCAATTCTTTATAATGCTTTTTCAACATTTCACACGCTCTGTCAGCTTATAAATATCATACAAATGTCTTGCATTTCTGTGAGCCTTGCCCTGTAGGTAGTAATCGCATACAGCAAAAACTTTATCAATCAGAGTCGAAGTTACGAATCACAAGCCCTAACTCATCCGCAAGAGGCTTCAATATGTTATATTTCAGTTTCTTTATGCAAGTACATGATCTAACTCCAATTCATATATCGTCACTAATATAGCTTCCGCATTACATTCCTTTGCAATGGTATGTATTTGCCTAACGGCATTATCTTGTATCGGCGAATATTTTATCTCAATACAATATTTAATTTCATTCTTTTCAACAAAATGTCTATTTCCATGTTCTTCTCTGTTCTGTATTGCCTGGATACAACAAGTTCTTCTTCGGAAAACATTTTTGCCACACATTCTTCAAAAAGGTTATACTTTTCGAAATTCATAGTTCTTCAATGCTCCTTTTCATTCCCCATACGGATAATTATGCTCTGCCTTCGACTGAAACTCCTTCAAATCACAAATCTTCATATCCGCATCAAACTCGGCAATAGTAACCCCATCAAAACCATCCACATTGCCCTCGTAGTCACACTCAAAATACCATTCCACAACAGCTGTATTCCCTGACGCAATCACACGCTTTATATCCCACTGCAAAACAGTACCTTTCCGGTTCCAATCATCAAACCATCTGATTATCTGTCCAATGCCTTTATATACTGGACCATAACACTCACTGTAAATAATATCATCGCTAAAAATCTCTTTTACATCATTAATATCTTTATCCAACCAGCATTGAAAATATTTTCTTATAACATCTTCCATTCTGTTCTTCCCCCCCTTCATCCTCTCAATCGTTTCCTCCACAGAAATACACTCCACATCCCCGATATTTTTGATAATATTCGAATTTGATTCCTATTTATATGTTCATTCTTTAAAATATATAATTGATATAGCTGTGTATCTAGCATAATGTCATCAATCTTTGTTGTGATTATATTCCATCCACATTTCGGACAAATCAACCCACTTACATTGTCTTCTTGCATTACTGTCATTTCTGTATGACATTTTTTGCACAGCATCCTCATGTCCTCCTCCCCCAACTAATAAAAATTCAATTTAATTCTCTTCAGAATTTTTTTCATAAATCGTCTCAATCACTTCTTCATTACACACTTCTAATTTAATGATTTCATCTCCTAGAACTTCACAAGCCTTTTCCTGCGCATAAATTTCCTTTTTTGAATGCCACAGAAAATATCTGTCATCATATGCTTTTTTCGTTGCTAAATCAATAATCTGGATTCCTTTATTTTCTGGATTTTCCTTATTCGCTGTAACAACTTCCATATAAATGTAATAATTCTTATTATCTTTTTTAATTCTATCGAAGAATGCATGACACGATAAAGATGTCTATCCTGACTTCCCCTTACTCCTAACAAAATATCATCCTTATCCCATGTCCCATCTTTTGCTGTTTTGTTGTAAAATTCCAAAAAATCATCCACTTCTTTTTGAAATTCTTTTCCCCTTATATTAGGAGCAAATAATTCTTCTATTTTCTTTGTATCATTTTGATTTGCCGCAGCAAAAAAGCCGTAAGAATTTCAGCATATTCTTCATGTTATTATTTAAATAATCTACTCAAAAATGTTTTCCCACAACCTGACAGCAATACTGTAGACACCAAAAGTATCAACATAAGTATTTTTCATCGTCTATTCTCATCATAATATTAAGTTGTTATTCTTGTGTTTCTTTTAGCCATTGGTATTCTTCCTTAAATTTTGCTTGGATCTGTTCTTCAGATAAATCCTTATCTTCAAAGCTAATCCTCAAACTTGTTTTGGAAGTATGATAGGTAATATCACACAACAATGTCCCCATGCAAGGGCGACTATAATAATTAACTTCTCCCGTTGAAAACTCAGTATCCGGATCAACAACCGTTGGTATCTCCACTACATTTAGAATTTCATACACCATTTTTGAATAATATGAAAAATCATCTGTTTGCTGAAAATCTTCCGCATATTGGATAGATACAATTTCATTTTCTTCATCATATGCTAAAGCATATCCATACTTTGTAGCTATATCTGATGCCTGGCTAATATAATTTTGTTCATTTAAGATTGTTGCCAAATAATCATCTTCACAACCAAAATGATATGTATTATTATAAATAAGATTGTGTACCCTGAATTTTATTCCTTTTTCGTCAGAAAAAAGTCCTTCTCCCTTATCATTGTCAAATGAATTTATTGCTGAAAAAGTATGTTCTGGATATGTATCTTTCAAGGACATAATAATTCTTTCATCTGTACTTTTTCCACTCAAAGGATTATCATTATCAGTAACCCGATTCATAATATCAAAAAGATTCTCCACTGGCGAACATGCAGTCACAGATAGGCAAATCCCAACAATTAATAACACAGAAATTATTCTTTTTCCCATATAGACCGCCTTTCTTATACATCATTATTTTTTCTAGCATTTCATAGTTATTGATGCTTCATCTATCTAAATAAATATAGATTTTTTCTTACATTCTATCACATTCTACCTCAAAACTCTATTCTCAAATTATCAAAGAACAGCCTTGAAAAATGAAACAGAATCCCCCCAAAAACACGAGGCTTCTGGGATACCTTACGTTTGGACACAATGTTATCTTGCGCTAACAAATCTCTTGTATATGCGCCAATCTCACGACTTCGTCGTTCGTTCGCGGGCATTCGTAAAATGCCCACTTCCAGGGCGATAAAAAAAGAGACTTGCAAGCAAGCTTGCAGTCTCTTTTTTTATCGCCTTGATTGGCACTTTATTCATTGCTTTCGCGTATATTACTCGATAACTGTAGCAACACGTCCAGATCCTACTGTACATCCACCCTCACGATACTTTAATATCATTTTACCTCATATTTTTATGGTTTTCTCTCCAAAATACAGTGAAAAACGACTGATTTGTACTATTTATTTTTATTTGCCTGATTTCTTGGCACCGTTTTGGCACCGGAAGCCTCAGTCAAAAAGCTTCTCTTCTGTTGTTTATACTCTTCTCTATCAGCTTTAATTTATAGCCAAAAAGCAGCCAGTTTTTCATATAAATAATTTCTAATAACTTTTATCGCCTTTCTTCAAAGGAGAAAACGTAATCTTATTTGCCAAAAGAAAAAGAATTATTATTACAATACCAAATCCCACAAAAAGTGAACTTGTATCAACAACAGTAACTTTGTATATAATACTAATCACAAAAGATACCACTGGCGCGCATGCGTATGTAAGTGAAAATCGAATTGCAGAAACACGTCCTATATATTCTTTAGTAACTTCTTTTACAAATTTCACTTGTACATAAGTAATCATTAATCCCAATGCTGCACCAATTATTATCGAACCGATTAGCAACAGTAATTTTTGAGTTATAGGATTTGCAATATATTTTGAAACAAATGCAATAAAAACATAGTATACACCTAAAACAATTCCACAAAATGTAACAAGTGTATTATTTTTTTTCTCCTCTTTCATTTTTGCAAAAGTCAATGATCCCAAAATAGTACCAATAGTTACGCTTACACTTAGTAATGAAACAATTTTGGCATCTCCACTAAACATTTCTCTTGCAATCGGGGCGAGCAGTGCATCAAATGGAACCACTGCTGAATTAATTAGAATACATAAAAAACATAGTTTTAATAGCTTCTTATGGTCAAATACATAACTAAATCCATCTCTAAGCGAAATTAAATATTCTCTGCCAATTATTCGGTTTGTCTTCTTTTCTTCTTGAACAGAAAATTCTATTTTTACTATAAGCAACGCTGATATTAAAAATATCAAAGCATCTATCGCTAAAGAAATACCTATTCCAAATGAACTAATCACTATGCCTGACAAGCCAGTTCCAACTAATACTGCTATTTTGGTACAAGACACATTGACACTTACACCTTTATCATAATGTTCATTAGGAAGTACATGCTGAATAACTGCTACCCCTGCTGGCATATGAAATGCTTCTATTAATGAAATGGATATTGTCATAAAAACCAATATTAATGGTGAAAGCATGTTTTGTGTATATACATATAATATATACAAAACTAACAGAACTCGAGCTATATCTGAAAGTACTAACACTTTCTTTTTATTCATATTCTCGACTAATGGACCTATAAATGGTTGAATAATTACAGAAGTAGCTTGATTAATACCAAAAATAATCGCAGACCACCCTGCACTATTTGTAAGTAAATATACCAACCATGTAAAAAGTATTGTATCTAATGAATCACCACAGCGGTTAATAATATTAGAAGTCAGCAGATAAACATAATTGTGGTTATGATATAACTCATGTTTATTCATATTTGTTACCTCTCTAATCATAATTTAGATTGTTTAATTTCGCAAGCTATCTTATAAAGATCCTGATGTTTTAAAGCCGCTGCTTTTTCTATAACATTATCAATTTCTGATATATCATTAAGTGATTCCAAATATTTTTTCCATTTTTTCATTTCAACATTATATGCACAGTATCTATTTTCACTTTCAAATGAGCCGTTAATGCAATAACGACTATTACTACATCCTCCTAAGCATCGTTCTGTATAACGACATTCTCTGCAAAATCCTTTTAACTTACTACTATCAAAATTTCTATTCCACTTAAAAGAGTCCGGACTTTCCCAAATCGACTTTAAAGATTTTTCACGAATATTTCCCGCTACTAATGTTTTATCTCTAATAGAAGTACAAGCAACAATATCTCCATTATGCAGAATACCAATTACATGCTTTCCTGCTCCACAACCTGTCCAAGACCAATTATCATTAAGAAAATTCTCATTTACTTTTATATCTTTATTGCTATAATAACCTATGCAATCTGCCAAAACAATTAACAACTTACCTCCAATTTTATTATATGCAAAATCAATAATAGAAAGAATATCTTGAGGTTCTATAAGCCATTCTGGGCGTTTTGCAAAATTCCCCATTGGTAATGCAATCTGTAACTGCCAACTATTAACTCCCAAATCACTTAATAATTGATATAGTTCTTCCAATTCACATATATTTTCTTTATTTATTGAAGTTATTACTGATGTCGAAATATTATTTTTTCTTAATTCTTTCAATGCTTTAATACTTTTATTGAATGATCCCGATCTCCGTATAAAATCGTGAGTTTTTTCAAGACCATCAATACTTAAACAGACACTTCTAATTCCTGATGTTATCGCATTATGAATAAAGTTTTCATCAATCAACCAACCATTTGTAATAATACTTGTTATTATGCCATTATCTACTAATCTTTTCGCAATAATATGCCAGTCACTACGTGTCGTAGGTTCCCCTCCAGATAATGTAATAACTTTTAATCCCAAATCTTTTAATTGGTCACACACCTCAAGAGCTTCTGATGTATTCAACTCATCGGGTAGCGCTTCTGCACAACTTGAACCGCAATGTTTACAACGCATATTACAACCCATTGTTATTTCCCATACAGCTGTAGTTAATTTATTCATATATTCTCTCCTATAATCCTTTTTAAATAAAAAAGACCTACTCTATATTTCTTTTTACATAGAGCAAGTCTTTTCTACAAACTACATTCTCACACCTGTTCCGTACATAACTGGTCCAAATAAGTTCTTAGAGGTTTTTAATTCAGAAATCTCTACAAACTCCAAGCTCAATTCTTCAAGATTAAACATTTTTATCCACCTCCCGTTTATTGAATTTATCTTAAGAATATATCTCTTATTTTCAAATGTCAAGTTATTTTCATTATTTTTTCCAAATTTCGAGTTCAAATTCTCGTTTTATTTGTAACATATTTTCCATTTTCTACGCATACATCAGATCTCTTAACCACTTATAAATGTCCGTAAAATTGCAAAAGCAACTGGAATCAGTGCTACAACCTTATATTCAATCATTCAAAAAGATTCCAATATTCGATTTGATTTTGCTTTAAGACTTGCAAACTAATTGCAAATTGATGTGAATGAGATATGTTCTGCCAGTCCATTTTCTGACACAATTAAGGAAGAAGAGATTTATCCTACACTTCCAGACGGTTTGAACGGAGCCTTAGACGCAAGTCGTGTAAAGACTTACTTAAAAAATTCTATGTATCCGTTGATGTATCTTTTTGGCAAAAATAGTATGCCTGATGTAGATAATCTACTTACATCATTCTATCAGCTTGATGATGAAGCCAGACAGGAAGTTGTAGAAACAATCCGTCTGAAACTGCAATATCATCGAGATCCGAAACGTGCTGAACAGATCAAGCAGATTAAAGGTTGGTAAAAAATCACTCCTGTGAATGGCAAACATTCGCAGGAGTTTCTTTTTGGGCACCGTTTTGGCACCACTGGTCTTATTTTTCAATTTTAAATTTATCTGTATTTTATCTTGCTGATAAATATTTCGCTATTTCTCTACTTATAATTTTTCAAATCATTCTCTCTTTAAGATACAGAAAAACCCGTAGAACCGAAGTTCTACGGGTATCTTACGTTTAGACACAACGTTATCTTACGATAACAAATCCATATTAAGATTGTATTACTCAATAACTGTAGCAACACGTCCAGATCCTACTGTACGTCCACCCTCACGGATAGCGAATGTAAGACCCTGCTCCATAGCTACTGGATGGATGAGCTCGATTGTCATCTCTACGTTATCACCAGGCATGCACATCTCTGTTCCTGCTGGAAGCTCGCAAACACCTGTTACGTCTGTTGTTCTGAAGTAGAACTGTGGACGATAGTTGTTGAAGAATGGAGTATGACGTCCACCCTCGTCCTTTGTAAGAACGTAAACCTGAGCTGTAAACTTATGGTGACATGTTACTGTACCAGGCTTAGCAAGAACCTGTCCACGAACGATCTGGTCACGGTTAATACCACGGAGAAGTGCTCCGATGTTATCACCAGCCTGAGCCTCGTCTAACTGCTTACGGAACATCTCGATTCCAGTAACAACAGTCTTCTGAACGTCCTCTTTAACACCAAGGATCTCTAACTCGTCGTTGAGGTGAAGTGTACCACGCTCTACTCTACCAGTTGCAACAGTACCACGACCTGTGATTGTGAATACGTCCTCTACTGGCATAAGGAATGGCTTATCTGTATCACGCTGTGGATCTGGGATATAAGAATCAACAGTATCCATAAGCTCCATGATCTTGTCTCCCCAAGGTCCCATTGGATCCTCAAGAGCCTTAAGAGCTGATCCCTGGATGATTGGGCAATCATTGAATCCGTACTCCTCAAGCTGCTCTGTAACTTCCATCTCTACGAGCTCGATAAGCTCTGGGTCGTCAACCATATCACACTTGTTAAGGAATACGATGATGTAAGGAACACCTACCTGACGAGAAAGGAGGATGTGCTCCTTTGTCTGAGCCATAACACCATCAGTAGCAGCAACAACAAGGATAGCACCATCCATCTGAGCTGCACCAGTGATCATGTTCTTTACGTAGTCAGCATGTCCAGGACAGTCAACGTGTGCGTAATGTCTCTTTTCTGTCTCATACTCAACGTGAGCTGTAGAAATTGTGATTCCACGCTCTCTCTCCTCTGGAGCCTTATCAATGTTAGCGAAATCTGTAGCTGTGTTACCAGCGACACGAGCTGCTAATACTGCTGTAATAGCTGCTGTTAAAGTTGTTTTACCATGATCTACGTGACCGATGGTACCAATATTACAATGTGGTTTTGTTCTTTCAAATTTAGCCTTTGCCATTTTGAAACGTCCTCCTTAAACTTTTATGCCCCATGGGCTATTTTTATAATCTACCGACTGCTTTGATTATACGAAATAATCAAAGTTTTTTCAAGTAAATTTTACGGCAAATCCCCCTTTTTCAAGGGGAAATGCCTTTATTTTTGATTTTTATACCATATATAGTATATATTTCATCATTTGTACTATAAATTGTTTGCTAATTTGCAATTATTTTGCGTGGTTAGCAAGAACCTTGTCCTGTACATTCTTTGGAACCGGCTCATATCTGTCGAAGAACATTGAGTAGTTTCCACGTCCCTGTGTCTTAGAACGAAGGTCTGTAGAGTAACCGAACATCTCTGCAAGTGGTACATATGCATGTACAATCTTTCCACCGCCGAGATCGTCCATACCCTCGATACGTCCACGACGAGAGTTAACATCACCGATAACGTCTCCCATGTACTCCTCAGGCATTGTAACCTCTACCTTCATGATAGGCTCAAGTAATACAGGTGCAGCCTTTGCCATAGCCTCTTTGAAACACATAGATCCGGCAATGTGGAATGCCATCTCTGATGAATCGACCTCATGGTAAGATCCATCGTATACTGTTGCATGGATACCAACTACTGGGAATCCACCAAGAGAGCCGGCCTTTGTAGCCTCCTCGATACCTTCGCCGATTGATGGGATGTACTCCTTTGGAATAGCACCACCGACAACCTCTGAATCGAACTTGAAAAGTTCTTCTCCATTGGCATCCATTGGCTCGAAGCGAACCTTACAGTGTCCGTACTGTCCACGTCCACCTGACTGCTTAGCATATTTGTATTCCTGATCAACAGCCTTTGTAAATGTCTCCTTGTAAGCAACCTGAGGTGCACCAACGTTTGCCTCAACCTTGAACTCACGGAGAAGACGGTCAACGATGATCTCAAGGTGAAGCTCACCCATACCAGCGATGATTGTCTGACCTGTTTCCTGATCAGTATGAGCACGGAATGTAGGATCCTCCTCTGCAAGCTTTGCAAGAGCCTCACCTAACTTACCCTGTCCAGCTTTTGTCTTTGGCTCGATAGCGAGCTCGATAACTGGCTCTGGGAACTCCATAGACTCAAGGATAACCGGATGCTGCTCATCACAGATTGTATCACCTGTTGTTGTGAATTTAAATCCAACAGCAGCAGCGATATCACCTGAGTAAACCTCATCCAATTCCTGTCTCTTATTAGCATGCATCTGAAGAATACGTCCGATACGCTCTTTCTTATCCTTTGTTGCATTTAATACATAAGAACCTGCCTTACATTTTCCTGAGTAAACACGGAAGAATGCAAGCTTTCCTACGAATGGATCTGCCATGATCTTGAATGCAAGTGCTGAGAATGGCTCATCATCTGATGAATGTCTCTCAATCTCATTTCCCTCAAGATCTGTTCCCTTGATTGAAGGGATATCTGTAGGAGCTGGCATGTACTCAACAATAGCGTCAAGTAACTTCTGTACACCCTTGTTACGGTATGCAGAACCACAACATACAGGTACAGCTGTACACTCACATGTTGCTTTACGAAGAACCTTCTTCATATCCTCTACAGATGGCTCCTCACCCTCAAGATACTGCATCATGAGATCGTCATCTAACTCACAGATTTTCTCAATAAGCTCTGTACGGTACTCTGCAGCCTGATCAGCCATATCTCCAAGATCATCAGTAACTGTGATATCGTCACCCTTCTCATCATTGTAGATATAAGCCTTCATCTCGAAAAGGTCGATAATTCCTTTGAAATCGTCCTCTTTACCGATTGGTAACTGAAGTACGATAGCATTTTTTCCTAATCTTGTACGGATCTGGTCAACAGCTCCGTAGAAGTTTGCACCTAAGATATCCATCTTATTGATGAATGCCATACGAGGTACATTGTATGTGTCAGCCTGACGCCAAACGTTCTCTGACTGAGGCTCAACACCACCCTTTGCACAGAACACACCAACTGCGCCATCAAGTACACGGAGTGAACGCTCAACTTCTACTGTGAAGTCAACGTGGCCCGGTGTATCGATGATGTTGATACGATGCTCAAGTGCTCCTGGCTTTGGTTTAGTGAACTCTTCAAGTGTCCAGTGACATGTTGTAGCGGCAGAAGTAATTGTAATACCTCTTTCCTGCTCCTGCTCCATCCAGTCCATGGTAGCAGTACCTTCATGAGTATCACCGATTTTATAGTTAATACCAGTATAATAAAGAATACGCTCTGTCAGTGTTGTTTTACCAGCATCGATATGAGCCATGATTCCAATATTTCTGGTTCTCTCAAGTGGATATTCTCTTCCAGCCAAGGTTTTTTCCTCCTATATTTAGTGTCCTATGCACAACCGGACTCTGTTACAAATCCGGTTTGCTGCATGAATCAAAAGCAAAGCTGTAAGCTTCTTACAGAAACTAGAATCTGTAATGTGCGAATGCCTTGTTTGCCTCTGCCATCTTGTGCATATCTTCTTTTCTCTTAACAGATGCGCCTGTGTTGTTAGCTGCATCCATGATCTCGTTAGCTAATCTCTCAGCCTGAGTTTTCTCTCCTCTGGCACGTGAGAATGCTGTTAACCAACGAAGGCCTAAAGCCTGACGACGATCAGGGCGAACCTCGATTGGTACCTGATATGTGGCACCACCGATACGTCTTGCTTTTACTTCGAGAGCTGGCATTACATTGTTCATAGCCTCTTCGAATACTTCAAGAGCTGGTCTTCCTGTCTTCTCTTCTACTGTAGCAAATGCTCCGTATACAATCTTCTGAGCTACGCCTTTCTTACCGTCTAACATAATGCTGTTAACAAGCTTTGTAACTACTTTGCTGTTGTACATTGGATCTGCTAATACGTCTCTTTTCTGAGTATGTCCTTTACGTGGCACGTTACTTCCCTCCTTAATCATGATATTTGTGGATTAATTCATCGGTACTCACATGTGTCTCTCTAATGTGTTCGTGCGGAATTGTATTCATAAAGTGAAATCCTGCATCTGCAGGTCTAATCCCAACACTAACCTACTTTAGTTCTGTTTGTGATACACAATGTTGCTAAATTATTTAGCAGCTTTTGGTCTCTTTGCGCCGTACTTAGAGCGGGCCTGTTTTCTGTTTGCAACACCTGCAGTATCTAATGTACCACGGATGATATGGTAACGTGTACCTGGTAAATCCTTAACACGGCCACCACGAATCAGAACAACGCTATGCTCCTGTAAGTTGTGTCCCTCACCAGGAATGTATGAAGTTACTTCGATTCCGTTTGAAAGACGAACTCTGGCGATCTTTCTAAGAGCTGAGTTAGGCTTCTTAGGAGTAGCTGTCTTAACAGCTGTACATACACCACGCTTCTGTGGAGAAGAAGTGTTGATTGGCTTCTTCTGGAGAGAGTTAAAGCTTCTCTGAAGAGCTGGTGCTGTAGACTTCTTTACAGATGTCTGACGTCCTTTTCTTACTAACTGGTTAAATGTTGGCATT
>ERZ894188.206-NODE-206-length-21124-cov-176.667_pt1 | contig 21124 bp, 29 predicted proteins | sample MGYA00380281_ERZ894188 | MGnify/ENA primary metagenome ERZ894188 (study PRJEB32331, sample SAMN06328486) | human gut metagenome | biome: human gut microbiome; feature: stool | host: Homo sapiens | collected 2013-01-18 ...
CTTGTTCTACCATAACAAACTCTTGCGCATCTAGCAATATGAGCTTTAGCATCATCACCTTGTTTCCAAAGCTCAACTTTAGGTTCAATTATTTTCATTTTCTTGATTATTATAAAAATCTTTAACTACATTTCCAAACACAGTATAAAAATGTTCTTTAGGCATAATATTAATAGGCTGTATAGAATCAAGCTCTTTAAAAAACTCTTTAAGACCTTTATTTCTAATCCATAAAGTATCATAAGTAGCAGTTATATAATTATCTTTATCCATGTCACAAGCTATAAAACAAGTTTCACTATCAAGCTTATCTATACATTCTTTACATATAATAGCTTCAGCTATTTGTTTACTCTTACTAGCATCTTCTTCAACAGAATTTCCAAGTGGAGTATAACCAATAACTTTACCACAACATACACAAACTCTAGCAAGAGCATTTATACCAAAAATAGGATGTAATTTCATACCATATAATCAGTTACAAATTTAAGAACTTTATAGAAAAGACCAACAAGAGTACCAGTATTATCAATAACATAATCATCTTTATTAATTGTTATTTGTTCACTTTCGTGACTGTCATGATTATCATTATTAGATTTTCTATCTACTCTAATTATCATCCCTCCACAATCTCTGATAGCTTTACATTCATCATTATCAAATCTAGCATCAGCTATAATACATTGTCCTTTACTATTTCTTATATCAAATGCTTTATTCATAGTATAACGAATAAAAGCTTCTCTCCAAAAATGATTTCTAATAATGTTAGTACCATAATATTGAAGAAGAACTCTAATTTTAATACTAATATTATTATTATATAAAACAAGATATGAGGATAAGTCATTATATTTTAATATAGCATCATTACATTTATCCACAACATAAGTAGCATCTTTAATATTATTAGAAACAATACCAGTTTTAAAATTATAATAATTTTCTTCTTTAACATCTTGTCTATCTAGAAGTTTACGGTCAATACCACAAAATTCAGATATATCATCTTTAAGTTTATCAGCAAAATGAATAATTATTTCATCATTTTCGATAAAATCATTTTTATGATAAAGAAGCCAAGTATCATAACTAGCTTTCATAATACCATCATGAAGGATATAACTAATCATAGAAGCAACTGTATCTTTACCGCTTCCTTTAAATCCTTTAATACCAACAATAGAAACTTTATTAATACTCATAGTAATTTGTTTTTGTTTATCAAGACAAATATAAAAATATAATAGGAATTTACTAATAATAATGATGCTGAATTTAATGTTAAATATCATAGTGAGAATGACGCATTTTAAGGCTCATTATGACACGCAAATCTTATCGTGATAGATTAATTATTCTGATATATAAAATTGAATACAGGCAAAAAGAATCATGTCTACGAGCGTGTCATATACAATTTTACACCCATGTAAAACAGAAAAGCCTAGCACATCATATTGTGTACTAGGCTTCACCTTATTCAATATCTATATGATAAATAATACAAAAATCATTACGTTCTTCTACAAACTTAACATTAATATTAAAATCATCTTTAGACATAACAAAAGAATTACGCAATCTTGTATCGAGAAGTCTAATAACTATATTAGGAATATATAACTTAAATCCAGTATTAGCATCTCGAATAATAGGAACACTATTATTAATTATATTATCATTATACAAAATCACATAAAGTTCATTACTTTTAGTTATCTCGTTATATCTAATAGCAAAATTATAACTTTTAGCATCATAATCAGTAAATAGAATAATAGATTTATAATAACAACTAAAATAAGATTTAGTTCTATCAAAATTATTATTCTTAATTACATTATAATCTAGTATCTCCATTTATAACAACAGTTTTAATATGAAATGGAACTCTAGCAACGCCACTTCGTTCGCCATATTCTATATGAACAGTTCTACCAATATAAGATTGAGAATCGAATAAAACTTCTTGTTGAACAATATGACTAACACTTAAACGAGTTTCAAATTTTTCATTATTAATATCATTTTTACAAAGAAGAATAGGTAAATCACGTTTCTTTTCTTTATAAATATCAAGAATTATAAAATCTCCCTCAGCAGCATCTTTAAACTTCTCCATATAATTAGCTCTACGTCTACCATATTGATAATCAGTTTGAGCATTACGAAGTATAAGACCTTCAAATCCTAGATTAATAAAATGATTTCTAGCGTCAATAGCTTCATTATCATTAGTAATATATTTGTTATGAAGAATAATCAATCGTTCTTTATTATTATAATGTTCTTTAATACTATTAAAAGAAGTAGGCTTTTTAATATGATAACGATACATATTTCTATGAGCTTGGTTACCTTCCATCATAATATCATAACACCAAAATTGAAGAAGTTTATTTTCAATACAATTAGCATCTTTAACAAAATGATTAATTTGATTTATAGTATAGCCTGGAAGATAAATCTCACCATCAAGAGCAACATACCCATCAATCATATCCCTGATAATATTTGCAGGAATAATACAAAGAAGATAATCGCTAAGATTCTCCAAAGTATTCCAAATAATGCCTTCACGACTTTGGAAACGAAGCCTAATAGGTTTAAACATATCATTTTGAGTATAAGCAGTAATAATACAACGTAGACCATTAATCTTATACTGACCATACATACAACTGACTTTTTTCCAAACATTACCATTATACGTTTTAGCAAGCATTGGAAGTAGAAGATTACTGTTTCCATTACTAAGGTCTTTAGGTAGATAAGTATTTAGAAAATTAAATAGAGTATCATTATCTCCATCCTCCACGGGGGGTAAACCCTGCATATCGCAAAGTTCATTAAGATAAGTATATCCTTGTTTAATTTTATCATTATATCTACTTTCAAGTTCTTTTTTACCATCTTTTTGAGTAACAGCATAAACTTCTTTACGAATATTACCTCGAACAAGACCATAAAAAACAGTGATACTATTAGTACCACTGTCAAGTTCAGCCCACCAAACAGTAGGTGCACCATTATTATTTCTACGATAAAGTTTATTCATTATGTTCACTTATTTTTAAACTATTAAATGCAAAACTAACAGCTTTACCACCTAGAAGTTTAGCTTTACGCTGAGCAATCGTTTCCTTTTTAGGCTTAATAGCCTTTGCAATACCGGTGCTAACATCAATGGGTTTACCTGTAAAGACATCTTTTGATTGATTAACTCTGCTAGCACTTCTAGTGCGTTTCCTTGGTTCTTTACTATAATATCGTACTGGGCTTCTTCTCTCGAAATCAAGATTTTTTTCATGTATATCAATAATTCTTTTAATAATACTATTACGATAATCAATATAACTTTGAGCTTTTTCTGGATGATGTTCTAGAATAAGATAAGCTTTATCAAGAATATATTCAATACTAGAAAGAGTAATACGATAACCATAATTAATAGTTTGTTTAGGACGAGAACCATCAGGATAAATAGTAGTACAATCTAAATCTTTAATATAAGATTCAATTGCATCAATCATTGTAGATTTATCAATAACATAATTAATATATCTAATATCTCTATCATCTAGCTTTTCTTCATATCCTTTTATTATCATAGATTTTCTTTCTTACATTTATAAATAATAATACGAGTTGGTTTACCTATAAGACAATGGTTATATTTAAACCATTCAATAATATCAAATGTAGGATAAGTTTTAGCTATTCCTTCAATAAGAGCACAACCTTCTTGATAATTAAAATTACTATGAATAGCTCCACCATTATCAGTATCAAGTAGGCTAAACTTTTTGATATATTCAACGTCATCATTAGAAGATAGATTAATTTCTCCATAACAATAAATATCTTTTTTATCAATACGTTTACCATCTACATTAATACATTCCCATTTATCAAGATTTTGTTCATCTTCTTCAGTAATTGGACGCATAACAGTATATGTAATACCAGCTACACTTTTAGTATGGCAAAGTATTACTTTCTTCCGTATCCCAAGTAAATTCACTTTCTTCTCCATAATTATCTTCTATATATTTAACAACTTGTTGAGTTAATTCATTAATAACATTTATAGAATAACTACTTCTCAATTCAGCAAAATCTTTAACGCCAAGTTCTTTAGGAATAATAATAGGTATAATATCATAATCATTCCTAAGAATTATAGCTTCCATAAGACCAGTTCTATCATTATCCATAAGACTAATAAGAAAACCATTTCGATTAAGTTTATTACGAAGCCAATCATATTCAACTTGACGAAGTTTATAAGTTTCATGTGGAATATTAACAACACCAATAGTCTTAGATTCAAGGGTAGACCCCCCGTAGAGGATGGAATGATTAATACTCTTTAGATAACATTCAAGACTTAATCTATCTTTAGTAGATTTAGTTATAATAATAACGTCATAATTATCTAATTCAAGATTAATAACTCCCTCAATAGTATTACTATTAGTTATAAACTTAACTTCAGTTTTCTTATTCCTATTTGGAAAATACAGTTTAACATTAACTATTCCTCTTTTATCTTGCCCAAGAACATATCCATAACATGAATCTGTTTTATTTTTATCGTAAAAATATTTAGGAATAGGATTAGTAGAACGATTAATATAAAATTGGTCAACAGGATAAACAAAATGAGTATTAAGAAAATTAAGATTAATACCAAATTGTCCCCAATACTTAGCATCTAAATTATTCCACGGACGAGTAACAAGTTCAATAATAGGTTTATGATTACGTACATTACTAATAGCCCTAGCAATATTATAATCGTTGTTTTCATCTTTATCTTGTCCATAAATAATATTTCTAAAAGTATAAGCAATATGTTTAAGAACAAATAGAAATTGACTTTTAATAGAAATATCAATTTGCTTATGAACAATTTCAGAGAGTACAGTTGCAGCAGCATCTATACAATCTCCCCACCAATATCCAGCAAAATCTCTTCCTTTAAGTTTATTCCTATTATCATATCTAAAACCAAAACTAGGATGAGTATCTTCACGAAAAGGACTAGATATAAATTCTCCTGTATCTATACAATGTTGTATATCTTCAACACTGATTCCAGTATAAGTGCTAAAAATAGTAATTTGACTAACTTTAGAGAAAATATAATCTTTAGTTAAAATAGTATTACTAATATTTCTTTTCATAATATTTCTAATTTGACCTTTATCGTGAACATATAAAAAAAGAGGACTAGGCACTAAAATAGTACCTAGTCCTCTTACATACAACTATTTAACTAACTTTAATTTTTTAAAATGGCAAATCTTCTGTTGGATTAACAAAAGCACCAGCAGCATCATTACCACCACCAAATGGACTAAAATCTCCACCGCCATTAAATCCACTAACAGGATTTATAGGAGCAGCAGTTTGAACACCGGGCATTACACCAACACCAGGCATAGCAACATTTGGCTGTTTAGCTTGTTCGGCAGATTTTTGATAAACAATACTTTCTTTATAAGGGTCAATATGCAAACTAGGAGCAGATTGTTCTTTATAAAGTTCAATAACTCCATCATTAATAAATGTAGGAAATCCTAAATCACCAAATGAAGATTTACTTCCAACAACAGCACGCCATTTACCATCATTCTTAACGAAACGAAGAAGCTTCATCCAAATAGTAATAGGTTTACCTTTAGCATCATTATAAACAGGTTTACCATTATTATTAAGTAACTTAACATAATTTTCAAACACAGTTTTATAACCAGCTATAACTTCTTCAGCCTCAACAGGTACATACTGCATATTTTCATCAAAATCTTCAAAAGGCAAAGTAAGAGCATCAATTTCTTCTTCTGTTAAATCACGACCTTTAAGAACAAATACATTATATATATGTTTCATAAAGCGGAAAATGTTATCAACTTTCCAAGCACCTTTACCACCGGGAATAGTTTCAACATTACTTTCAGCAGGAAGAAGACGTTGAGTTACATAACGACGTTCATTGATATTTTCATGATTACTAGCAAAAGTAAATGTAAGATAAGGAATACTCATACCAGCAAATGAAGGCATACCTTGAACATCATCTTTCAGTGTAGCCCAATCAACTTTAACATCTTCAAGATGGCCAATAAACAAGCCATTAGCTTTGTTACAATCAGTACGTTCATCAAACTTTTTACGAGTTACATCACGTAAATCATTATTAATACCTCTACCTCTACGTTTTTTAGGAGTTTGTACTTCTGCATTAGCAGTTTGTTCAGCACTTGCTACAACAGTAGCTTCATTCTTAATTTCTTTTTCTGTCGACATAATTAAAGTAATTAAAAGAATTATTATATAAAATAAGAGCTGCACTATTAGCAATACTAACAATGCAGCTCTATGTTCAAGATACTATATTTCTAGGACGAAGATTTGATTATTCAGCAGTTTCTTCTTTTTCAGCTTTCTTACCGATACGAACAGGTTCTTCATCTTTATATTCGGTAAGCATTGCAATCTTAACAACAATATCTTTATGACCGTTATTAACAACAGCTTCTTGCAAGTTATCAATATCTACTGTATAAACACGATTCTTAGAAGTAGCTTCTTCATCAGTCATATTAGATTTTAACTGTTTCCAAACATTAGAATCAGTAAAATTAAGAGTTACACCAATACCAGACAAAGCAGCAGTATTAGCACATTTAGAACCTTTAACTTTAACAACTTCATCACCTTGAATACAGCTAACCAAAAGTTCTTTCTGTTCATCTTCGGTAATACCTTCACGAACAAGAGCAGCTTTAAGTTCTTCATTAGAAGAAGATAAAGCACCTTCAAGAGTTTCTTGGAAATAAGTATTAACATACTTAATCTTATCATTCTTAGTCATACGAACACGAGTAGTACAAGGATTACCATTCTTGTCTAATTCAGCAATACCTTTAGCCAAAGCCCAAATATCAAATTCAGCATGAACAGCCATAGCAGCTTCGGGAGATTCAATATCCAAACCTTGTTCTTCACAGAAAGCAACAACTTCGGGTACTTTATTGATAATAGCATTATCAATATTTGCGCAGTTATTAATGAACATTACATATTCACCATGAGCAATGCCGAGAGCTTTAGAAACTTGGGCAGTCATACGGAAACTACCGGGAGTAGAAACAACTACCAATTCAGGTTCTTCACTAACTGCTCTTTGACCAGCATTAACAATACCCATACCAAAACTCAAACCTTTCTTAAAGTCTTTCATAATTTTTGTAATTTAAAAGTAAATAATATCAGTCATACGACTGTTTTGTTTAATAATAATTTCTCTAGTTTGTTTATGTTATTGAATTTCAGTAATATCAATAATATCTTCATTACTCAAATCAATACCTTGCATAGTCTTTAATTCTTCTGTGCTTAAACAGCCCATAATTAAATCATTAGCAATTTCACGAGCACCATAAACAAATGCTCTATGACTTATCATTATTTTAGGATATTTCTTATAAGTATCTTTTTCAAAACATCCAGCAACAATAGCATCTTTATAAGTAAACTCACCAGTAGCAACCATATTACGTTCTCCAATTTTACGATAAAAACGATAACTAGTAATATAATCAATAGGAACAGCAGGTATTCTATAAACAGGAACTTTACCAGTAGAAGCAATTTGTTTAGCTTCAGCAGTATTAGTAGCTATTTCAAACTTACCATTAAGTTGATATTCTTTATATACATTACCATTATAATCTTTATAGTATTTAACAGGATAAACATATATATGTTCATGGTCTTTATCTTCTGCATTTTTAGTTTGTGCCTCTTTGGGAGTAAGACACTTAATACAGTCAGATGGAAGTTTATCTTCATCATAAGCATTAAAGCCATCTGTATATTCGTACAGAGCGCGATAATTATCTACTTTTTCCCAACTCACGCTGCCTTTGACAAGTAATGCCTTAATAATGTGAACATCAATACCTGTTTTACCTTGAACTACATGAATATGTTCAATGCAAGTAGAAAATGGAAGTCTAAGGTCTTTAGCTCTCATTGCAATAGCAAGACCATCTTCAACAGACTTAATACCACATTTATCACTACGCATAACACGTTTGATAAATACTTCAAGACTTGCAATTTCAGCTTCACTCATATAATTAAGCTGATATGGAGCAACAGAATGTTGAGCACCATGTTGTCTTTCAATACCACTATTACTAACAGCAACAGTAGTATCATTAACTTTAACTTCTTTATCTTCGTCCATTCTATCAAAGAGCGATTTTGATTACATGACAAATGTAACCATTATATTAATACTAACAAATAATATCATCAAAATTTTGAGTGCCAATATCACATTTAATATTTTCTATAACTTCATGATTAGTCGATAACTTTTCTTTCTTTAGGCTAGCTTCTTCAATAGTACCAGCCATATAAAGTTTATACACTTTAAGTTTTGATTGATTACAAGTAACATTATTATAACGATAGATGAGTTCAGTTATTGTATCACATAAGGGCGATGTTATTATCCACTCGTCAACGCTTGTTTCTAGGCTTGCTGCTGAACTATTTTTTATAGATAATACTCTTAATGAGCCATCATTAAAAGACTTCAAATTTAGCGTGGAAATAGCCTTAGATTTGACTATACGCGGCTTTCCTTTGTGCATTCCGGACTTGTATAAAACCGGAACACCATTGCTATCGACGAGAACTTTATCTTCAATTTTATCATGATAATCACCACATATTTCACCTAATTTATCATTAATATATTTAGTTATAGTAGCAGCATATTCTCCTCTTTTGCTAATAATAAGAAATTTCTTATTAGGATTATCTTTAATAATCTCAACTATTCTTTCTAGCTTAGAAACATTATCAGAACATATAAGCATACGTTCACGAACAATATTATAAAAAGTCTTAACTCGTTCAGCAAGAACAAGAGGATTATAACATTCATCAATTTGTTTACTAAAAGGATTAGTCATATCCATATCAGCACTCCATCCATTATATTCAGCTATTTCTGTAATATATTGAATAGCACTACGTCCATCTTGAGTACCATTTCGAGCACATTTAATATTATCAAGATTACCAAATACTTGAATAGTTTGAGTAATAAACTCTGTATATTCATCATAAGTAGTAATATCTTCTCGATTAATAAATAGAATTTGCTCTCTGTGTTCCTCTACGGGGAGTAAGGCTCGTACAGAATTAATACCACTAGAACTTATATTATCATTAATAGGTGGAATATTAGTATAAATTTCTTTTAGCTTGGCAGTATCAATAGTATCTTTAGTTATAATCATAAGTTTAAATCTAGCATGATTAAAAACTGTATTACAAGAAAGATTCCATTCATTAACTCCAACAACAATAGAAATATCATAACTATAATTATATCTACTATTAATATAAGTATGAGTAAGAATATTAATAGTATCTATATTTATATTATGATTTTTAAGGCCATCAACAATTTCTGTTCTTCTTTTCCAATTATCTGTAACAATAAGTATTTTAAGACTAGGATTTTTATTCCTCATCAGAGTAATAACTCTACTTATAATTTCAGAATAATCAAGAGGTTGAACACAATGGATAGTTCCAATACCTTTATAATCTTTAGAACCCCATTTATTAATAAGTTTACTATATGATTCTTCAACTATATTTTTCATCTTCATTAAAAATAGGATTATACATACCACTATATTTTTTAATTTTACTTTTACCTTTACCTTTAGGAGAAATTTTAAGTTTGATAGGATTAATAATCTTCATAGCTTCTTGATAATAAAATTTAAAATTAATATCTCTAAGAGAAATATCTTTATCATCAAGACTATTAATAACTGTTACAACAGAACCAGCTGCCATTCTATTACGAGAACCATTATCGTTATGAACTTTCTCAATAATATAACCTCTATTAGAAACATAAAATCGAACATATCTTTGGCAAACAACATGAGTAAGTTGTCCATTTTCAATCTTAGTTTTTTCTACATGAAATTGTTTACCTACATTTTGAGTAAGACAAAAGTCAAGAATATTAGTTGCTTCTTGAAGAGTATCCATTACAGGTTTATTTTTAAGAAAATAGTTTTCAATAGCTTGAGCAACAATAGGCATAGAATAACCTTTAGTTAAATCTAGAGAATACATCATAGGATTAAGAGCACCTTTAGATTCAATTTTAAGTTTACCTTTAGACCTAAATTGAGTAATATAATTATTAACATCACGAGCTATAAGACTATGAACAACATCACTATCCGCTTGCATACCAGTAATATTTTGCCACCAAGTAGTAATTTCTTTAAATTTATCTTCTTGGTCAATATAAACTTTAACCATAATACCATCAGTATTTGCACTAATAATATGAATATTATCTAGTTCAAGAGCTTCGCATAACATAAGAAGCATAAGTTGTCCATTAACAGTAACTTTAAGAACAGCAAGACGGTCATATAAATCTCCTTTTTCAAATCCAAGTTTACCATAAATACTATTTATGACAATCTTTAAAACTAAAGCAAGAATATCTTTAGCAATACCATCTATGTATTCTTCTTCGCTATGTTTCACATCAACACGTTTTTGTTTCATCCAATTAATTAAATTACAAAAAGCATTTGTATCAATATGAGCAGGAGCAACTTTATGAACACCTATTATACTAGGATAAAAACTAGCAACATCAAAATGATAAATGGTAAAAGGTTTACCCCCCGTGGAGGATGGAGTTAAGTAATCACCATAAGGAGTAGTTGAATATAACTCCATAGGAACATCTTGACTATGTAAACCTCCAGTTGCAAGAGTATAAGTTATATCTCCAATTTTAACATTCTCACTAAAGGCATCTTTATTAACTCTATAAATTGTAGTTTTATAAAGTTTATCAAGTAAATCTTGAAGTTCTTTAGTTTTAAACTTAATAAAAGGAAAAATAACCTTTTTAAAACTCATAGCAGTTCTTTCAGTTTTCTTACCTTTCCATTGTTCAGGAGCAAGACCACTAAATTTACTATAAAATTTCTCAAAAAGAATATCAGCAGTTTTACTACGACTAGAATTAAGAACATCTACATCATAAGCTTTACTAATAGCATAACGAGATTTAATTTCTTCTGGATAAAGACGAACTATTTCAGCTACAATGAAAACATCATTAAGATTATAATACATCATAGGTTCAATATATTCATCAAGAATAAATCTATCCCATTTATCTACTAGCTTATTAAGCTGACTAACACTCATTCCTTTAAGATTAGGAATTTCATTATATAGTTCCGCTTCTTTTTCATTAATATCAGGAAGTTCATATTCTAGAAGTTCATACCATTGAAGATTAATTGAAGTTTGCTTTAAACCTTTAGGAACAGGTTTACGTTCACCTGTTTTACTATCTACAACTACACTTGCTTTATTAAGAGCAAATATACGCATTACATCAACACCTGTAAATGGTAGTTTATATTTTCTAAGACTATTAAGATAAAAATCAGTTTTAAATTTATCTTTATCATCTTGACTAGAAATAATAGTTTTACTAGTTTCATATAACTTATTAATAAGTTCTTTCGTACTATTCGTACGCATATAAAAACTAAGTAAAGCAGCAATCATAAGATTATCATAATTGAAATTATTAAATCCATACAAGTCAGTACGAATAATATTTCCATTAGAATCCTTATAACATCTAGTTTTATTAATATAATCTATCATAGAAAGTAATTGACTATCATCTTTATCTGTTATATAAAACTTATATTTTTCAACAGTTTCAAGACGAGCTTTAATTTCTTCAACAGATAGTTTTTGAACTAAAGGAATAGCTTTATTATCAGTATTAACACAATCTTTAAAAACTTTAAGATAACTATTAATACTAACAAAAGTAATAGAAAAGAAATTTCTTAAAACTTCAGCATCATAAGCGATACAATTAATCATTTATACTATACTATAATTATTTCTATTTTTAGTAACCCAATTAACATCATCAGCAAAACGTTGTTTAAATACATGATAAAGATTATCATCTTTAAATTTAATAAGAGGAGAATAATTATTAAATATATACTTACCGCCAGTAGCCATAAATCTAGGAATATGATTATTACTAATACTAAGATAAGCATCACCAAATATAAATAGATACTTATAATTAATTCTAGCTAATTCTTTCCATAGAATATTACGACATTTATCAATAGCAGTAAGATATGTATTATAATTATTAGAACAAGCACATTTAATACTATAAGTCATATATACATCTTCAGTATTATTACGTCCAGAATATTCATCATAAAGATTACCAATATCAGTAAATAATTGATAACCTTCACAATAATTTCTATCACCTCTAGGAAATAGGAAAACAATATCTCCATGAATACTTCCTCTACCACCTTGTATATATTTACCTGTATTAAATATACGATTTGGACATCTAGCACAATCAATATATTCATCAACAGTTTTACTTGCCATAAGATAATACTAATTGATTACTAGCGCGAGAACAAGCAACATACAATCTACGAAGCATTTCATCTCTATTAGTATAAGGATGACCATATTTATCATAAATCATATCGTTAATATCTACAAATACATTTTTATAAGTAGAACCTTGTGCTCTATGAGAAGTAATTGCAAAACCATAATCTAAATCTCTACTAAATAAAATCTTACCATTACTATTCGTAATATTAGAAGCGATAAGATATTTACGTTTAAAATCAAAATATTGTTTCCATTTACTTCCACGTTCAGAACTACTAGCTTTTTTAGCATCATCAATAAGACTAGTCAACTTCTTATAATACATCTGAAATGTATAGTTATCATAATGGTCAATAACAAATAAAGGTTGAGTTATAGCACCACCATGAATAGCTTGAAACTTAATAAGAAATCCTTTAAATTCATAATCATTATCAATTGTATCAACAATATCTTTAACAATATATTCTTCACTATTGTTTATAATAATATCATTAAAAACATTAACAACAGTAGTATAACTCATTATTAAATCATTACGAGTAATAAGACTTTTGTCAGCATCTTGAATAATCATATGTCTTACATGATTATTCCATTGTGCAACACGACTATTAGTATAAGCTATAATACGATACAAATCAATATTTTTAGTATATTCTTCATCATTAAAACAAGTATCAATTAAATCAGAAAATTCAGTTTGACCACAAACATAAAATCCTTTAGTTTCCTCATTATAATCTTGTCTATTTTTAGATATATAATCAAGAAATCTCCATCCATTCTTATTATCTATATCTTCTCGAAGAAGTTTAAGAAGTTTACTAATAGGATTATTATCTCCTTGTCGTACAACTTCTTTAAGATAATAAGTATTACTAGCAATAAGAAAAGCTTGACTAGTTTTCTCATTAACAGGTGGAAGCTGACTAGAGTCACCAAGCATTATAACTTTAATTTGAAGCTTCTTACATTTATTACTAATATACTTAACAAGTTTAGCATTAAGCATAGAAGCTTCATCAATAATTAAAACTTTAAGACCATCTAGTTTATCTTTTCCAACAGGATTAAAGGCAGGATTTTCAGGGTCAAAATTTTCAATATTAACATCAAGTCTAAAACCAAACAATGATTGAATAGTATTAACTTCTTTTCCACCAATAGAATTACTAAGGACTCTACAAGCTTTATGTGTAGGAGCAGCACAACCTATAACACCACCAGACCATTTGCAATTATTAATAACATATTTAATAACAAATGTCTTACCTGTACCTCCAGCACCACAAAGAGCATTAATATATTTCTTATCATCCCAAGGCTGTGCAAGAAACTCAATAAGTTCATGCACAGCTATTTCTTGGTCTTTAGTAAACTTAATGTTAGTATCTTTTCTATTACTATTAGCAATATTAAGATTACCAATCATTACAATTCGTTGTTTACATCAATAAGATTATTTTTAACTTTATCTTCATATTCTTTCCATTCTTGAAAAGCTAAAATAGTAGATTCACTATCACCACGATTATAACATGTAGTAATATGAAACAATTCCTTAGCAAAAGGCATTTTAACAATTTTACCTTTAGCTATAAGTCCAACAGCAAAAGGAATATAAAATCTAGTATCAACAGTTTTTCTATTTTCACTATCTCTTATAATTTTAATTCTATGATTATATTCATCTAATCGACGAGCATAAACAACTTTCTTTCCTTTAGTTCTGTAACTTTCACCTGTAATGCTATATATTTTGCCATTGTATTCTACTTTATAAGTACCATCAATATATCTAATAATACCTTCACATTTAGCAACTATAATAACATATTTATTGACTATTCCTTTCTCTTTGGATTTACCTACAACTCCAAATGAGAATTTAAAGCTAACCATAGCATACTACTTTCTTTTAATAGTACGCATACGTTCATCAACAGCACGAGTAATACCTTTAAAAGTATTATCCTCTGCAAATCTAGCTTTACGAGCAACCTTTTTAGCAGCTTTCTTAGCAGCAATTTCTTCATCACGTTCTTTTCGTTGTTGAATAACATCAACAATATCAATATGATAACCACAATAATTAGTAAGAAAATCAATCTTACCACTAGTTCCATTACCAATAGCACTATTTTTAGCTAATTTAATAACTTTACTAGCAGGATTGATTCCAATAACAGAGTCAACATTATTAAGTTGACGAATAACAAAAACTTCATCATACTTTTTCATAAGTATTTTACATTTTTAAAGATTAATAATTATATATTTAATAAAAAGATAAATTACAACAATAGCAATATCTCTTACAATAGCCTTATTAAGTTCCTCACCACCGTCATATCCATCAGAAATAAGATAATTAGCTCTAACATGAGAAATTAATATAATAAAACAAATAGTAATAAGTAATATCAAATCAACACTTTCCTTCATATCAATAGTATTTAAATTAATAGCATTAAGATTAGTAGAGCCACTACGCTACGCTCCGTGGCGACCCCCCGTAGAGGATGGAAGCAAGCTAGTCATCAACTTTCGCTTTAATATTATCATTAAGTTTATTAAGTTTATCAATAATATGTTCAAGAACTTCTTTATTATATTGACTATCATTAATAATAAATTCAATATCACGATGAAATTCTATATCTTTATTTTGAAGTTTATTAATATCTATATTAATTCGTTCAATCTTCTTATATAGATTAAATACTTCATAAATAAGAAATAAAATACATCCAACACAAACTCCAAGAATATATCCCAATAGCATCTTCAATCATAGAAATAATTATAAAGTTTACGAATAAGTTCAAATCTAGTATCAGTAATATTATAAATTTTAAATGCTTTAGCAACAAAATCAAAATCACCATATTTAAGTAAAGCATCTATATAATCTTTAATATCACTAAGCCACATAATAGCACTAACAGAATATCTATCACTATCAGTATTAGTAATATATTGACCAATACCTTTAGCAATAGTATCAGCAGTTATATCATTAATAATAAACTTATCAGTAAACCAATTATCTTTTATATACTGTTTATCAGTATATTTATCACGAAAGGCTTTAGATAGTTTATTACATAAATCAATATAAGAACGAGCAGCAGTTCTATTAACATGATTAACAAATTGAACATCTTTAACTTTAAGAGTTAAGTTCATACCACATTCAATAATACGAACTTTAATTTGTTTTTTATCCTCATTAATATATAGAACAATAGCAAGTTTATCTTTCCAATAGCCAGTATTCAAAGTAACTATATCATAAAGTTTAACTTTAAATCCAGATGTAATAGTACCATCAATTTGTTTATAAGTAATGTAGTTCATAATAAAACTGTATTAAATTTTTAGTTTAACATTTATTAGCTAGTTCTTTTGCCCTATATTGAACTCAATATTAATCGTGATAGATTAATCAGATTATATATGAAAAATTCAACAGAGGGCAAAAGAACGTATCTGTGAATGTATCATTAACGTAAATAGCTAGTCATTTGTAGCAGGCTCATTATTCTGTTCATTATTCTTACCATCACGTTTAAGACGTTCTTTAAGAATATGTTCAGATACAGAACCAAGTTTACATTCACTAACACAACGACTAACACCTTTAGCGTGAGTTACAGCATATACAATAGGATAATTAATATATTTATTATTACCTACTGTACGTTCGATTTTAGTAATTCCAACTTCGGTTACAATACCAACACAAACACCAAGCTTAGTTTGATTATGATATTGATAAGTATATTCCATATATACTACTTGTCCTTTTTTAAACTTAGCTTGTTCTTCAATATATCTATCTAATAGACCATCGAAAATAAAAGAATCATAATTATCCATTTTAATTATATATTTAAAGTTAATAATATACATACTAAAAAGCCTAGTACTATCTTCACAGACAATACTAGGCAAATTTACAAATACGAAATCATATAAACGAAATGTTTGAAACAGACATTGTTATTACTAATTTCACAATCAATAATAACATCATTAATACCGAATCAAATATGACATATAACACTTGGACTATGATAAATATTAATAGCACTATCTTCACAGACCGTACTATTACAAAAGTTACAATTAGAAATTAAAACGGATAATAACAATATCATAGTTTCGGAGTTCAATTCCTCCATCATCAGCAAGTGAAATAGCACTATTATCTTCACAGACAATAGTGTTAGAAATACAATCAAAATTATGTGGGATTATTTAGTAGATTTATTTGCTTTTCTACGTTTAAGTTCAGCATAAATTTCATCATCGCTAAAATTCTTAAACTTATTCTCTTGTTTATTATTATCAACAGATTGATTAATCATTTTAATCATTTCCTTATATTCTGCATTAAAAGTATCAATAATATGTTGAGCAATCAACTGAGTAATTTCAGTAATAGCATTAACAATATTAATAATCATATCTTTAGCATATTTAGGAAAAACAGCAATGATAGGTTTAAGAATATCTTTATCTTCAATTATACTATCCCAACGATTAATAAGCCAATCAAGCTCAAATCCATTTTCAGTAGCAAGTTTAATAATATCTTCTTGAGTTTTACAAAAATCATTAAGATATTTTTGTTCTTGAAGAACATATATAAATAAAGCTAAACCTCTAACATATTGGTCTGGAGATAAACCTTTATCTTTAATATCATTAATGAATTTATTAATAAGTTCGCAATCTTCTTTATATTTACAGGTATCATAAGATTCACCAAAAACTTCATCAAGAATCACTTTAATATTAATATTTTCCATAATTTTATTTATTTAATCATAATAACCAAAAACATCATTTTCAGGGTCAACAATAGGACTATCATCAACTATTGGTTCCCAAGCAATATCGTCAAAATCTTGACTTAGACATTCTGCATGAATTTCAACACCTTCAACACTATTATTGAAATATGTATCATCTTCAACAAAATAAATATCAGTTCTTTCCATATCTTTATATATAAAATAAACTCCGAGTAGAGGATAGTTATCATCAACTAGTTAACTATAACAAACCCAATAAACAAAATGGATAAAATGGCAAGAACATGAGAATTAGCTTTAATAAGCTCAACAGCACTATCCATCCTCTACGGGGAGTCTATACTACAAACTTAGTTAGCTTCAGAATCTTTATTCTTTTTATGAAGTTCAGTTTCAGTATCAATCATAATACCAATAACTCGTTGATTATCGCTAGCAACATCAGCATGAGCCTTAACTAAAGCATCAATGAATAAATCATCTGTATATCTATATTCTCTACGAAGTCCACCATCAGCAGTAACTCTAAACTTATTCCATAAGAAGTCAACATAAGCACCTTTAGAATTACATATTCTTCCATCATCTTCAAGAGTATGAAGAATATTAAGAGAAGTATGGCGTCTAAATGCAGCATTGAATTTAACAATACAAACTACATCAAGAATATGTTGAGGAACATTAATCCCAACAGGAACACCACGTTTATCAGTCTTAGCATCTTTAAAATCATTATCTTCATTAGCTTGACTAACAACAATAGGTTGTTCTTCCTGTTTATGAACTTTACTTTGTTTCTTCTTCCTAGCTTTATTCTTAGGCTGATCAGTTTCACTACTAACAACAGCATTAACTTGTGTATCTTCTTCAGGAACAACAAGTTTACCTTCTTGTTTAGCTTCTTCTAAACTTTCAGCCATAGTTTTCTTTCTAGGCTTAGATTTAACATTACTAGTAACATTATCAAAATTTACCATAACACTTATAAGTTTAAGATTAATATTATTATCAGTAGCAATATTACTCTACTGAACAACACGACAAATATAATAATTAAATATAATACTCCAAATATATTATAATTTATTTATACTATAATTCTAACTAATAATCAATAGCTATATTAAAATAACTAAAATCATTATAGCAATAGGAATTAACTTACCACGAGTATAATAAATATCAATAGTATCAAGAGTATCATTAGTATAAAGAGAATCAGTAATATCAAGAATATTAAGAATATGATTAGTAATACCACCAGTAATATTAGCATGACTAGTATTAATAGTCATTATAATATTGATAGTATTAATAGTGCTATTGTTAGCTAGAACTAATGCTGTTGGTCATTATGACTAAAAGTCTTATTAGACTTGATAGTATTGTTAGAGCTAGTCTTAATAACGATTGTATGACTAATCGTCATGACGATAGACGTGGTAGAGCTAGAACTGAATCTGATAATGATATAACTAGAGATTGTAGAGGTATAATGAAAGGTTATAGAGAGTATAACTAGAGGTTATAATGCTGGAACCAGAGACTATGATAGTATAACGAGAAGTTATAAGAGGCATAACGAAAAGTTATAGGAGATGAGGAAAAGTTATAGGAGATGAGGAAAGAGAGATTATGATAATATAACGAAAAGTTATAAGAGATGAGAAAGAGAGATTGGAACAATAGGTTTAGATTGATTATTAGGAGTGGGATTAGTAGGATGAAGAGGATTAGGAAGAATGGCACGAGGACTAGTCCCTTCAGCATGACCATCTCCACACTTATCTCCACATCCATCTCCATCATAATCACATCCAATTCCACCATCAACCTCAATTTAACCCTATTTGAACCACATTCAACTCCACCATCTCATTCTCCACAAACTCCACATTCACCACTTTCATCTCCATATCCTCTTTCTCCACATTCAATACCTCTCGTCACCTTTAATTTCACCTCTATAACTTTTTATTATAGGAGTAAATCTCCATGACCAATATCAGTATAACAAAATGTTATAGGAGTCAATCATCATTAGTTTCATTAGTAGAATTATCATCAGTAACTACATTAAATTCATAATTATCAAGACTATCATTAATAATACGAGCGATACCTTTTAATTTACCAGCAATACCAAGTCTACTCTTATTAACACTATCATATATTTTTGTTATATCTTCAGCATTACCATTAGTAGTAATATCAGTAATAGCAAGAAGAATATCAGCATTAGCAGGATTAAGATTAATAAGTTCAACAGAAGTAATAGAATTATCATTCTCAACTTCAATAGTAGTAATAATACGATGTACTTTCATGATGTTTAATATTAGGATAAGAGTTATCAGAACTTGCAGCTAGTTCATGATTGATAAGGCTTATCAGACTGTTAAGTTCGTTTGCTGCAGTCTATTTAATGTTGATAATGAGCATTTCCATGTTGAACACTAGCAATAGCATCAACAAAACTATTGTTGATAACACAAACGCTACCAACCCGAAGGTTAGTAGCGTCATGTTCATTAGAACGGTACGTCGTCATCGTTCATTGCAGTAGCAACAAAACTAGCTGCTTTAGCTTTAGCCTCACGCTTGGCAGCAATGGCAGCACGAGCGTCCTCCATAATCTGCTTGATAAGTACATTATATGCACCAACAAGAACAGGGTCAGCAGGCTGTTCGATACCTACAATATGATATACATATCTATCATAATCCACAACATTGTAAAGATTATCTTTACGAGTAAATGGATTACGGTCTTGTACACCAGCAGGTACAAACTGGCAAAGAACTTTGACAGCAGCACCAGTCAGATACATACTAGCAAAACCAGCTTCAGCAGCTTCACCAACATAGTTGACAAATCTACCGTAGAACTTGTCTTTGCGCATTACAAGCAGTATCTGATTGAATGGCATCTGAATAGCACCAAGCATACCCATTCGATGTGTACCATCCGGCATACTTTGAGCACCTTTGACAGGACTAGCAATAGTAACAAACGCATTGAGATAAGAATTGCCATTACGACCTGTACGTTCTTGACAATCAATATTAGTAATGACAGTAGTCATTACATAACTATGACCATCAGTACAGATGCGTCTAACAACATCATCAATGGTTTCCACTTGTGCAGAATTTTGGTTATCTGTATCAACAGTAGGTTGAACAGGTTGGTTAACACTAGTAGTTGGATTAACTACGTTAACATTCTCGGGAGCAGCAGCAGCACCTTGTGCAGCTTGTGCAAAATCTTTAACGTCTGGCACGACTATTAAGTATTTAATTACGCTAATCAGTAGCATTACTGACAGTTGTTTCGTTTCAACTGCAAAGTATTTAATGTTGATAATGAGTAACATCATCTAGTAGAGATTAATCTCTACTAAGATAACTAACAATAGCCGATAGTATTCCAAATACAACAGCAGTAATCTGTTCATTACTAGTTGGCTCTACTCTCAATGATAGTACGATAGCTGGCATCATCAGTACGATGGCAACTAACAACAATGGTTTGTTTGTTTTCATAATGATTGGTATTAATAGTTAATAATGTAATGAGATGAATAATCTCAATATATTTAATGTTGATAATGAGAGTGAGAACTTTACTTTCTCCTAGAACTTGACGGGGGTAGTCAAGTCCAATTTAATGACCCACCCCTCCTACTCACTAGCCTCATCAAACCACCAACATACACTATTTTCAACACTATTTTCAA
>ERZ894188.282-NODE-282-length-16104-cov-9.90504_pt1 | contig 16104 bp, 15 predicted proteins | sample MGYA00380281_ERZ894188 | MGnify/ENA primary metagenome ERZ894188 (study PRJEB32331, sample SAMN06328486) | human gut metagenome | biome: human gut microbiome; feature: stool | host: Homo sapiens | collected 2013-01-18 ...
TCTCAATATCAGTAGGGTTCTGTTTGTTGATAACCAATGATAAAGAAATGTTTTCTCCAATCGTTAAAGTATCTAAAAGGTTGAAATCTTGAAAAATGAACCCTAAATTTTCACGTCTGAAATCAGCAAAATCTTTATCCTTGATTTTGGTAATATCTTGATTATTGACTGTAATGTGTCCGCTGGTTACAGTATCAATCGTAGAGATACAGTTTAATAGGGTAGTCTTTCCAGAACCACTAGCTCCCATGATTGCGACAAATTCGCCCTTATCTACATACATAGAAATACCGTCTACTGCCTTTGTGATATTTCCAGAGTTACCCCCGTAGTATTTTTTTACTTGCTCTAAATTTAAAATGTGTTCCATTAAAAATCGCTCCTTTCTTCCTGCCACATTTATTTGTTTTGGAATACAATTAAATTATAGCAAGGGCAGTATTCAATTACACTTACAGTTTTGAAAGTAAACAGAGAGTAAAAGAGCCGTGATAATGCAGATCACAATTTTGTGAAGCATTTCCACGACCCTTTTATTATAATTTTGCCTTTGTCTTTTTCGTAATGATATAAATATATTCTTCTGGTGTAGGGCGTTTATTCCCAAAATACTTTTTGAAATTTGCCTGCACCTCTGGGTCGGTGCTATTCATAGCTTCATCAATCGTTGCTTCAATATTTTCCCGTACATCAGCTAATGACATACCGCCAGCCTTTGCACCAGCCTTTAATGCTTTTTTAATATCTCGTTTTTTTAACCCTATCATTCGAACCAACTCCCTAAAATGAGTTAATCTTCTTTTTCAAAAATTAAATCAATCTTTCGCATACAACCTTTTGCGTCAATTTCTGTAGGTATAAAACCAACATAGCGATACCCATTTTCTGCATAGCTATTTATAACTTCCTTATGTTTATCGGTGCAAAGGAACACAACACCTTTCGCAGTATAATCAATTTCTAAATATTCATATTTTTTCATTTTTCCTCATTTCCTTTCTCTTTCATATTTTCTCTACGCTTTTTGATTGCCTTATTTCTTAAAGGAATACCAACGCCCAATATCAATCCTACTACCAAAATAGTCAAGTCCATAAGCACACCTCTCTTTTCTAAAACTCTTTTTTCTTTAGTATTGTTAAGCTAATAAGATAGGAGATACCTAAAATAACAACTGAAAGCAATAAAAATAATATTATATATACTAGTGGTTCAAATTTAGGTAATTTATTTATTAAGACATATAAATCTATTCCTAAATATTCAGTAGTTTTTATAAGAAGCAGTCCTATAACAAATATAAATCCCATTACACCTATGATAGCAATTCTTCCTTTTTCTCCACCAAATTTCAAGATAAAAGGAAGCATGATTGATAAAATCAATAAAATAGTAGGAAATAAAGAACCTGCTGTTAAAAAAATTTCATTAAAACTGCCTGTTTTTGTAATACCAATAACAACTAAACTAATAACAGTTCCCAACAACAAAAACATTATTCCTGAAATCAATCCAAAAATATATTTTTCCAGTACATAATCTTTTCGTGTTATCGGTAAAGAAAATAAAAAAGCATTTCCATTATCAAATTCATCATAGCTAATTGAACTCAATGAGAATAATGCCCCCACAAAACCTAAGAAACCAATCGGAAACGAAGTCCCCGGAGATACTATTATCATTATTATAGATATAGCAGTAATAGTCATAAAGAAGTTTTTCTGTCCTTTCAGCAATTTAAAATCTTTAATCAATAAACCTTTCATTATTCAACACCTCTAATCATCATTGTTATTACTTCGTCTATATTTCCTTTTTCAATCGCCATTTGAGGATAATTTTCAGCATAATATTGTTTTTGATTAGTTAAACAACTATATCCATAGCTTTCTTTTTTTGTACGTAAAATATATTGTCTATCTAATTTGGAATATTCTTCTTCATCAACTTTAAGTAGTGCATAATCGCTTAGTAAAACATCAGTATCTTCGTGCATAATTACTTTTCCTTGATGTATCATATAAAGGTCATCACATAAAGTTTCTAAATCACTGGAAATGTGAGAACTAATTAAAATAGAGCGTTCTTCGTCTTTTTCTATAAAATCTCTTAGCATTTCTAACAATTCATCTCTAGCTATTACATCTAATCCCGCCGTTGGTTCATCAAGAATTAACAACTTTGCATTGTGTGAAACAGCAACTAAGACTTTTACTTTCGCTTTCATACCAGTTGAAAAATCTTTTATTCTTTTATTTCGTGGAAGCTGAAACTTTTTAACTTGTTCTATAAAAAATGATTTATCAAAATTTTGATATAAATTATCAATAATAGGAATAATATCATTGATTGTTAAATATCCACTAAAGCCAGAGTCCGAAAGAACTACTCCCAAATCTTGCTTGTCTTTTGCAGTAAAATCTTGTAATGACTTTCCAAGAATATTGATAGTTCCACTATCAAAGGAAATTAGCCCTAAAATAGCTTTAAATGTTGTGCTTTTTCCTGCACCATTTTGACCAATCAAACCAGTTACATGACCTTTCTTTACTTCAAGAGAACAATCAAGCGAAAAGTTTTCATAACTTTTTTTCAAATGCTCAATTTTTAACATATCTAACCCTCCAAAATTAACTCAAATAGTTTTTTTATATCTTCATCACTGATACCGTAACATCTGCCTTTTTGAATAACTCGTTCTAAATCACTTTCTAATTCCTTTTTCTGTTCCTCTAATAAAAGCTCTGTATTTGTAGCAGTAACATATGTTCCTTTTCCATGAATTGTTACCGTAAACCCCTCGTTTTCCAAGCTATCATATGCTTTTTTCACAGTTAGAGCACTTATTTTTAATTCTTTTGCAAGAGAACGAACAGACGGAAGATTATCATTTTCTTTTAATTTTCCATTCCGAATTAAAGCTTTAACTTGTTCTACTATTTGCTCGTAAATAGGTATCATTGAAGAATGGTTTATAATAATTTTCATCTCACAGCTCCTTTCTGTATAAACAGTATATAACAGAGTAACGCTGTTGTCAAGTGTTATATGGTGTTTGTACAGAAAGTGAAGCGTGCAAATCTCATTTAGGAAATGCACGCTATATAATTTATCCTACAATCTTCCAGTTACTATCCTTATGTAGCACAAGTTCATACTGCGATATCTGCGTCGCCTTTGTCTGATTATCAAGGAATTTCACGCCTACCTTGACTTTCACATTGTCCCCGTCCTTTGTAAAGATAGGGTTTACCAGTTCAGAATAAAGATAGTCCCTGCCGATAGGTTCAAGCACATTTCCCGATACATAATAGGCAAGCTCTTTTTCCGTAGCTGTCGGGTAGAGCTTAAAGAATGTTTCCAGAAATGCGGTAGCGTCATTCACGGTATCAGCGTCTACACTTGCGTCTGCTTCTGGTGTCTTAGGCTCATAGTCTGATTTTTCGATTGCTGGTGCAAGGGTAGGGTTCTGAACGATTACCATATCCCCGTCAGCGTCTATATGGACTTTTACGGTATAGGTTGCTTTCACATTGCTTGTCTTTTCTCCCTCTTTTATCTGCTGATCTACTTCGTAGGTAGCAGAAAAAGTGTCCGTTCCCGATTGTTCGATACTCCATACAATCACATCTGTAACTGTGGAGCTGGTCGGTATATCCGTTCTAATGGTATCAACATTCAAGTCCTGCAATTCCTTTGTCAGATAACCGTTGATTGCCTGCGTCCTTGATTCAATCGCTTCTTTACTGTTATTCCATGTGTAATAGGACTTCGCAAAATTCTTCACGAAATTTTCTATCCCGTTGGTGTCCTGCAAGCGAAGTTCAATGATTTCTTTTTCGTGGGTCGTGTGCTGGTCGATAGCAGTAAAATTCTTATACACCCCAAAGCTCACGCTTGCAATAAGTACCACCCACAACGCAATCACGGCTTTCTTATGTGTGCCTACCTTAACAGTACGCACCTTTTTTTCTTTTGGTTCTTTGATAGTTTCTGTCTGTTTCTTATTCTTCTTAAACATATTTTCAAGTCCTTTCTATTGTTTTACTCGTCCTGCACCGATTAAGTGCTGTTGCCAGTAACTACTACTTAGGTCTGCATATCCTATCGGGTTGCCTGCATGGTACATCTGTGTCGGCGAAACGAGAATACCAACGTGGGTTACATACGAACCAGCATTATAGGTGGAATGGAAAAATACCAAGTCCCCAGCCTTTGCCTGCGAGAGTGGAAGATGTTGGGTTGCGTCATACTGTGCTTGTGCCGTTCTCGGTAAGGAGATACCAGCTTTTCCATAACACCATTGCGTCAATCCCGAACAGTCAAAAGAAGTGTTGGGATTGCTACCGCCATATACATACTTCCAGCCTTGATATTTCAACGCTTCATTCATTACCTTTTGTGCCAGCTCTCCCGATACCTGCGAAACAGTTAAATACTGATTGACTAATTCAACATAGAACATATTTCCATAGCCATACCGCCAGCCCCCGTTCTTCGCAACAGCTATCGGGTTGGTATAGATTACTTTCTTTCCACCCGATTTCTCACGGGCAAAATTTTCCGCAAGATTAAAAGTGTGTTTCTTTCCTTTTCCTGCCACATATCCCACATAACCACCGCCATAGTTATAGGACTGTATCGCTACATTCAAATCGTCGATACCTTGATTTTTGCAGGAAGAAAGCAGGGACGCAAAATATTTACACCCCTGCTTGATTGAGCTTTCCGTATCTAAAGAATTGGGCGGTAAGCCAAGACTTTCTGAACTCTGCATAACATCTTCTGCTGTACCACCACTTTCTACTTGAATGATAGCCAATAGCACATTGACATACTCGGAGATACCGTTTTCTCTGGCGTACTTTTCCACCATAGGCTGATGTTTCAAAACTTCTGCGGATAAATTCATACCCGTAATGCCAGAAGAAAAGTTGCTGTTCTCGTCGTCGCTGTCCGCACTAATCAACACCCCAAAGAAAAGCACCAGAGAAAATAGGATAGGAAACAGACTGCCAATGAGAGCGATATGTTTCAGTTTCATTTTTTCTTCTGTCCTTTCTTTGTTACAAGGCTTCGGTTTTTCTCTTTGGTCTGCTGGTTCTTTTGGACGGTTTGCGTCTGCTGAACCTTTGTCCTGCGGTCTTTCGTGTCATTCTGGCGTGTTTCCTGCGATACCACTTTTTCTACATTCTGCCTATGTACTGGCTGTGCAGGTTGGGTCGCTTTTCTATCAGAAGCACCAGAAGATAGCGGACGCTCTTTGATAACGCTTGTCTTGACTGGCTCACTTATCTTTGAAGTGGTCGCTGTGGCAGGACGTTTGACTTCCTGCATTTTTTCAGCACCCGTCTTTGAAACGCTTGAAGCTGTGGCTGGTCGCTCATGGGGACGGGTAGCTCCCGTTGTCGCTGATCCGTCAGCCTTTCGCTGTGCCTGCCTTGCTTCTTGTGCCTTTTGAAGCTCCATACGCTTGTCAGCGATATTCTGCCTATGCTGTTCCTGCTTTTCCAATCGTCCCGTCTGTCTGGACTGCTGTTCCTGCACCATGCCACGCTTGAAGTCGGACACGCTGGACTTTGCCTTTTCCTTTGCGGAATACACCGCATAAGCGGTCTGTGTCGGCATATCCTTGATGTTTTCTTTGACAGCATTTGCCTTGTCTTTCACTTTATTTTTCGTATCTAAGACAGCACCCACCTTTGAGCCTGCACGCTGTCCCATGCTGGAAGTGGTATTGCCCCGATTTTCTTTAGAAGCTGTATTTTTTCTTTCAGCTCTTTTGCCAGCAACAGAACTACCAGCCACCGCACCAGCAACACCACCAGCAGTAACCGCACCAGCAAGCCGTCTTTCCATACGCCTAGCCCTATGTGCCAAGTATAGATACGGTCTGCGGAAAATTCTTCGTCCCATGCTTTGACTGTCGTTAGCGTTCAAAGAGAACATACTCATTAAGTCGCCCAGCTTCATATAGATACCTGCGAAACATACTATCTGCAAGAACGCCACCATGAAAAACGGGTAATCTGTGGAAATGTTATAAAACATACTGGAAATACTGAACGCCACTGTTACAATGAGCGTTATTCCTGCCCGTGTCATTATGGTATTAAACACCCTTACGATTGCCTGCTTTGCCATGCTTTCATAGCTGGGTATCATGGAAAGTAGAAAGCTGATAGGTAAAAACATTGCAAAAATAATAAAAAGTATCTGGCTAAACAACATCATGCCCGTAAGCAAGAATACAAATATCGTTATCCCCAAGTTGAAGAACAAGAGGAAGAACACCATACCTAAACGGTTTACCACCTGCGGTATCGTCAGATTATTATTGTCGTTATCCTCGATTTCTATTTTCACGACTTCCTCTCTGGTCTTTCCGTCCTCGTCCTCTGGACTTACTGATACCAGAGCTTCCACACGGTCTGTCCCGATTTCTTCTATGTTGCTGTTACCGAATTGCAGAAGTAGCCACGGCTGTTCCACTTGAATAGAAAATAGGCTGTCCCGTATCAAGTCCACGCTGTCCTTGCCCTCGCTGTCGGAGTTGGGGAGCATGATTTTTGTTCCCAAGTCCAAAGAAGCGGTACTGATGTCTGATGAAAATTCATTTATCTTCTTGATGTAGTCGGGAGCGTAGGCAATAAACGAAGCGGACAGCACGAACACCACCACAAAGTTGATAACAGCGTGAAGTGCCTTGCTGGTTTCCCGTTTAATCAGTCCCGTATAAGCAACATACATTCCCACCACTAAGATAATGAGAAGCAGGAAACCAACATAGAAGCCCGTAGAAGAAAAGCCGTTCTCGGTTACACCTGCAAGGGTCTGTATGCTCTTTCCGATACTGTCTGCCATATCGTTAATAAAATCAAGTTTATAGGCTTCCTGCACCACATAGCCCGTGGCATTGCTTAAATAAAGGCTTATCGTCCAGACAAAGTTGGTAATGCAGTAAAGCCCGTACTGTACCGATTTTCCAATGCCGTCCAGCCAGTTCCACGGAAGCCACGACCAGCTATTATCCACATAAAAATCAAGCTGGTAGTTAGATAGCGGATATTTTGAGTAAAGATTTTCTGCATTGATAGTATCGTCTACAAGTCCCGTTGCATGAGCCACCGTCCCCAAAAGTGAAAGCAGGATAAGGGAGAGTGCCACCACGAACAGAGCCGTTTTGAGAAAGTGAAGTATCCTCCTTTTTGTGAACGCACCTTTTATCCTTTCTTTCATCACTCCACCTCATTTCTCTGTACGGGCGGTCTGGTATCAAAGGCGTGTAGCAGTTCTTCAAAAACTGGGTGTATCTGTACCACACCGACACGCCCGTATAAGTCCTAAAGAATAATGCTCCGTATAGCTGTAATGTCCGTAATCTTCATGGAGCATATAATTGATATTCAGTTTTAATATGTCTTTGATGATGTGCTGTATATCCAGCGTGGGAAAACGAATTTTCACATAATCAAACAGCATAGTAAGCGGTGCTTCTGGATTGAACCTTGCCAGTTCTTTATGCAAAGTTTCCAGAAGTTCCTTTGACGGCTTCATTTTTCCGCTTTCTATCTTGTTGAGATATTCCCTTGTGATACCAGAAGCCACCGCCAGCCTGCCTTGCGAGATACCGTAAGCAACCCGTTTCTCCCGTAATTCTTTTATCCATTGTTCTTCATTCAGAACCATACCCCCAATCTGTCAAGTGTGAAGTTTTTTAAGGCGACTTCACAACCGATTTTTGCTAGGAAATCATGCCAGAAGCCTTATGTTTCCTATGTTTTTTGTCTATTGTCTATTTGCAAACGTACCCCTCTGTTAGATACCGAGGGGTTTTACCTGCTGGCGTGGCTTACGCCACACCAGCAACGGCTAGTCCGTGCCGTCGCCTTTCGCTTCGCACGTCGCCGTCCCGTCCTGCCTTGCTTGTGCAAGAGAGCCGATAGTCTGCAAAAAGTCATGTCCTTTCGGAACTAAAGGCGTGTAAAATTCACTTATAACACTTGTTCCTACATCACAATAGCCACGCCCCTTGATACGCTTCTGGAAAAACTGTTTTTTTACATCTGAACCGAACAGCATACCGTAACCTAATTCGCTGATACGCCCAAGTCCCACACGGAAATTGAAGTTATCTCTGATACCGTCCGAGAAATACTTTGCGTCTGGACGCTGGCAGGCAACGATAAGAAAATAACCTGCTTGTCGCCCTAACATAACGATTTTCTTTAACTGGCTAAGTAGGCTCACGCTTTCTTTTGTCCCCAGCATTTCAAAAAATGCCACATATTCATCAAAGATAAGAAAGCAGGGTGGAAGTCCCAGATAGGCGTAGTTTTCGCCCGTCTTATAGTTCTGGTGTCGCTTCATTTCCTCACTTCGCTGTACCATACCCTCATAAAAGGCATTGACGCAATCAATCATTTCTTCTTTGGTGTGATACACATTTCCCATAACTGTCCCTAAGTCTGCAAGGTCAGCGTTCTTCGGGTCTAAGATGTAAAGGACAGCGTTGGTATGCAGTAAGGCTTCAATGAGCGTCAGCAGAAAATAAGTTTTACCGCCACCAGTCCCACCAGCAATCAAAGCGTGAGGGAGTGCGTCATATTCCCAGACAAGATTTTTCATCAGTCTAAGACAGCCGTTTTCTGCCCGTACTTCATCAATAGTAATGCGGTTCGCTATCATATCATAAAGCAGGGTATATTCGATATAGCCGTCATGCAGGGTCTTGTCGGTCAGCTCACAATACAAGCCACTTTCCAATTTATCCTCTAACCGTAAAAGCTGGTCTTGATATTTTCCCAGCGTGATTTCACAGCGGATATGAAGCAGTCCCTTTTCCATTTGATAATAAATCTTCGGAAACCAGACGATTTTTTCCCTTGATCTGCTTTGCAGGTCAGTAAAAAAACCGCTGTCTTGTACGGTATCGGCTTCATACCACTTATTTTCCAGTATCATTCGTGCCAGCTTTTGACGGTGCAGGAGCTTCTTGAAGCTGTCGTAACCGAAGCGGTAATACAGAAAAGCGACCAATGCACAAACACCAGTCGCTATCAGTATGGTTATGAAGTTGTAAGGGGAAAGCGTCAAGCCGTTTTCTAATAAGATGAAATGCTCCCAATCGGTACGCATGAGCTGTTTTATATTCAGTAGCAGAAGAACCGCCACAAATACAAACAGAAGCGTCCCTATGGAAAAGTGGTAGACAAGGTGCTTGTCGCTGGCTCTGATACGGTGTCCTTTATTCCAAATCTTATGCATAAGTCAATCACTCCTTTCTGGGTACAAAAAAGCAGTCAATCCTAAGACTAACTGCTTATATCATTATTCGTATTTTTTTCCAACGATATAGGTTGTTACTAACATTCCTATCAGCAAAATAATTATAGCTGGATATTTTACAGTATTCCATAATGAAATGCCACCAACTAAAAAACTGATATAGCAAATAATAGGATATAGAATAGCAGTTCCTAATGTAAATACTCTAAATACTGTTAATACATATCCCCAGTTTGCATTATTAAAAGATAGCCCTGCCATGTGTATTCTGAAAATTCCTTGTGATACAAAATTAACTTTATTTGTATCATAATATGTCGGTAATAATTCTTTTGCAAAAATGCAAAGCCAGCTTGCAAACAAAAGCATTAACAAAGATATATACAAACTATCTCCCATTTGTTCTATGGAAATTCCAGAAACAGTTAATAATATTGCTTCTATAACTACCACACCGATTGAGATAAGAAATGCAAATATCCAGTTCTTTTTTCGTTGACGAATTGTATCACGCAACGACAAGTCTAACGAGTTTACAACAAGAGTTTCTACCACATCACTATTTAATGTCTTGTTCTCTTTTAATTTTTCTCCTTGTAAAAGTTCTGTTACTGTAATACCAAGTACATCAGCAATAGGGATAAGTAATGTAACATTTGGCATACTGTTTCCACGTTCCCATTTACTAACTGTTTTATCCGACACAAACAACTTATCTGCTAAGTCCTTTTGTGTCATTTGTTTTTCTTTTCGCACTTCGGCTAAAAAGTGTCCGAATTTTTCATTGTTGATTTGATACATTTGTGCCACCTCCTATCGTTATTTTAACCATTTACGATAAGGTAGGCAATCTACTAACGGGAGAGTACCGCTATTTTTCTAACCTATGAGGAGAATTTTTATTTTTTCGGCTGTCCCTGCGGTGTATGGTTCTGTGGATTGCCTGCGTTCTGATTTCCCTTATTCTTCAATACAATATCCTCTGCCTTTACATACCAGTCAACATCTGCACCACCAAACGTCTTTCTTGATACCGTATCGGCTACGGGATTGACAAGCTCCACGACTGCATTGTACGGAAATTCCCTTAACGGTACTTCGGGCGGTACAGACACGGGGATAATTCCACCATGCAGACTGCACTTCAAATCATAGATACGCTTTTTAAGCTGGGTACTCGGTGTCCCGTCCTCATTCTGCAAGAACACATCACGCACCGCTGTAAACTTTAATTCTCCAAATGTTTTCTCTTTGTCAATAACAAATCCGTTTGATAATCTCATAAATTTTTCACTCCTTTACTTTTCTTCAACTGCTACAATATCATCAGCAAGCAACACATAATCGGTATGTCCCATATCCCCGATTGCGTAACCTCTGCCATATAACTTTGGATTGACAAGTTTTACTTTCTGTTCATACTTGAAATGCTTTTCGCCAGCCTGCACGGGAATTTCCACCACAACATTTTCGCCTTTCTGTATGTCAGAATAAAGGTTATAGCTTCGTCTGGCTATGACCTTGCGATTGTTTTTATCTCTTTCAAAGATAGGCTCGCTTTCCCCTGCAAATTCAAGAGTTCCAAAAGACTGTGCCATATCTGGCACGACATATTTCATTTCCATATTGTTTTACCTCGTTTCTTTCTATATTTGATAAGTTTTTTGATTGTGATTTCTTATTCTGGCGGTTCGGGAAGTACCAGCAATCCCCCAGATAGTAAAGGGTAAAATCAATGCTTCGCACCCTTGACTATCCGTGTTCTTGCAGGTTGTTGGCAGACAAGCCAGAATAAGCGGAAGTCTGCCGTTTGACAGCTTCGGCGGAGAGCGTGATTTTTCTTTCATCATACCGTTACCGCCTTATGATTTCTTCATTTTACAGCGTTTGTAGAAGAAGATACTTGCCAGTCCAGCACCAGAAGTCAAAAGAAGTGCAAGCAGTCCGTAAAGGTTGGTGTTATCGCCCGTTTTGGGACTGTCGCTAGGTCTGCTAGGCTTTTCTGGTGTCTGCGGTGTTTTGGGTTTCTCTGGTTCTTCTGGCTTTTCCTTAAAGGTAATCGTCTGTCCCTCGTCGTCAATGTCCTTATGCTCGGTAACTTTCTTCGGTTCGTCTGGATTGCTGAAATCGTACAATTCTTCAAAAGTTACAAGCTGTTTTCCGTCAAGAGAAGTAGTGTCAAAGGTAAAGGCAACTTCAATTTTCATAGTCTCGCTGTTAGCAGTAAACGTATAATCACTTTCCACACGTTTTCCGTTGATAAGAAGCTCTGCATTTTCTTCTTTCAACATCTGCCAGCCCACAAGTTTGTACTGTGTACCGACTTCTAAGCCCTCTAAGGTTACGGTATCAATGATTGTTACCTCTTTTCCAGCTTCAAGCTCTTTGTTGCCGTCCTTGTCGGTAGCAGTCGTATGAATTTTGATGATACGCTCTGTGATAAGTACCGTCTGCCCGTCGTCCGCAATGTCCTTGTGTTCTGCAACTTTCACGGGTTCGTCTGGATTGCTTAAATCATACAATTCTTCAAAGGTAACAAGGTTCTTGCCACCTAAAGCAGACGCATTGAATGTATAGGAAATTTCCACTTTCATTTCTTCATCATCAGCGACAAAGGTATAATCGTTTTCTACACGTTTCCCGTTAATGATAAGTTCGGCGTTTTCTTCCTTTAACATCTGCCAGCCTTTGAGCTGATATTTTGTGCCTTTTGTAAGTCCGTCTAATTTGACAGTATCAACGATTGTAACCTCTTTTCCTGCAAGGATAGTCTTTTCGCCGTCCTTGCTGGTCGCTGTGGTATGGATAGAGATTTCTTTTTCGTATTCATCAGTCAGCGTTCCTAAATCAATCACAAGATTATTTCTTGATACCACGATTTCAAAAGGTGGGATAAGCTCAAAGCCTTTGTTGCTGTCAGAGCGTAATTCTTCAATGATGTAGGTATCATAAGGTAATGCACCCTTGCTGTCGTCTGGTTCAGAAGTTCCAAACCACACACCGTCCTCGCTGGTCTTTCCTGCGTTGGTATTGTGCATATGGGAAGCCCAGTCAGCAGAAGTGGAGAATTGCCCGTTATCATCAGTTACTACAACATGACTTTCCCCAGTCGTCTTGCTTGTGATCCTAAAAGGAACATCAGCAAGACGCTTGTGTGTACCTGCACCGATTTTTACGCCCTCAATATCCCCACGCTTAATCTGATTATAGATAGAATGGGCTTCGTCGGTTAAGTCCACGATTTTTCCATTTTCTGTGATTGCAAAATCAATCGGTTTTGCACCGTCAGTTAAGTAACCGTTGGGAGCTTCACCTTCAACGATACGGAATTTTCCATAAGGTAAGAGGTCAGAAGAAGTAGAAGCGATACCCTCAATATCTGTACGAATAGTTTTTACGACTTCATTTTTCTTGTATAGCTTGCCCTCAACCAAAACAGAATTATCATTTAAGGAAATGATGTCAAAAGCAGTATCTTTCAAAGTGGCACTTCCTTGTGGCTTTGTATCGCCCGTTTCTAAATCTCGTTTCTGAATTTTGACACCGCCACGGATAACCTTGTCAGATACGGAAAACTGGTTACTTCCAGATAATACGGCAAGGTCGCCGTCCTCGGTAATCTGTGTTACATATAAGCCCTTAATCTGTTCGGACTTATCGCCAGCCTGCATATATGCACCGTCTAACAAGTAGCCGTTTGGAGCTTTTGTTTCCTCAACAGTTAGCGTTCCAAGTGGAAGAACCGCTTTACCATCCTGCATATAGAAGCTGTCGCCAGATACCTTGTATGCGTCCGCTAATTTTGTGATGTAATGAGTTGTCCCATTGCTGTCTGTTTCAGCGATTGTCTTTGTAACCCATGTACGAGTAGCTTCGGCAGGGAGATTGTCTTTGTTATAGAAGCCAGCATAATACTTCCATGTAAATTCCGCACCTGCTAAAGAAGCGTTCCCCTGCGGATTGTCTTTCTGTGTTTCCATATCAATCTTGAAAAGCTCAATCAAAGTGTCCGTTACTTTTGGCGTATCAGATACTTTCAATGTTGCTGTCTTTCCAGCTTCAACCTTTAAGGAATATACAGTTTTATCCACTTTATATCCTGCTGGTGCGGATAATTCCTTGATATAGACTGTGCCTGCTTTTACCTCTACAACATCTGTATTTCCGTTTTCATCAGTCGTAAGGGTGGCAAGCTGTTTCGTGCAGTCCTTATCAGAAAAGACACCATAGGTCGCACCTGCAATAGAGTAATTCCCGTTACCGTCTGTAATGCTGGTATTACTGGAAACCTTTTGCAGTTTCGTATTTCCGACATTCAGTTTCGCCCAGAATTGTCCCAATTCCTGCCCCTCGCCAGAGTAGATATAACCGCCACATTCATAGCGTTCTTTATTTTCTTTGACAAAGGCTCTTGCACCAGAGAAAACTTCGTCCTGCGTAGCCTTTGGTATTTCATCATAAGAAGCTCTCACGTTATCACATTGCCAGCCAAGATGTACGCTCAATCTCTGCCAGACAACACATTGTTCCAACAGATAGACTTGTTTATAGTTCAATTCCTTGTGAGCTTCGCCATACTGTTTGACATACTCTAAGGATAACGCCACATCTGAAATCTGGTCGGCACTCATGCGTGAGCTTGCGTCAGCTCTGGTCTTGTAACCATTCTTAAAGTCTGTGTTAATGTCGATACAGTAAGCGTCCTCGCCCTCAACGGTCAAATGTCCCTCATTAAAGGTAGAACCAATCGAACCGTCATTCATTACTTTTTCAACGATACCGACACGCTCTTTTGACTCCGTCCAGTATTGCTTACTTTCTGCATGAACGGGTGTAGTCGGTAAAGCAGTAACGACAGTCGCAAGAGCTAAAAAGCCCGTACACAATCGTTTCCATGTCTTTTTCATAGTTTAATGCTCCTTTCATTTTTGGTAATAAAATAGCCGTCCAATAAGAACGGCTGGAAATAGAAAAGGAACGTCATTTTAGGCGTTCCATAGTCTATAAGTTATTCAATTTTTTCTTGTTTCAATACTGATGTGCTGTACCATATCTTTGCATATCTAGGAAAACTTGCGTATCAAGGCTCATTCGTTAGTAGTAAATAAGTAGTAAATTGATGTGTTTGTTTCCTTGAAAATGCTGATAGATACTGTGTTTTAGCGGATAATCAGATTTTTATTGTGTTTTTAATAATAAAATTATGATTAATCTTACGGGTAATATTTTTCCGCACTCCTTAATATAATTGAACTATAAAACATAAAGGAGAGAAAAATATGGAGTTTAATCAGGAAAACCGCTCGTTTTGCACGCCGTCGGCTGTGCTTGACACGGTTGCCGAACAGCTTGCAGATGTTGACCTCACTCTGCCCGATTATTGTCCGGATATAGAAAAAATTCTGAAATGTACACTCACACCAAAAATTCAGAGCAGAACCCTTTCGGGAGGTCAGCTTCAGATTGACGGATTTTGTACGGTGAATGTAATGTATGTGGAAAGCATAAAGAAAAGTGTGCGCTGTTGCGAACAAAGCGTGAATTTTTCACAGAACTTTTCGGTAAAAGACGCTCCCGACAATCCGGTTATCATCACCAAAACCAAGCCGGAATACATAAACTGCAGGGCATTAAGTCCCCGCAGACTTGTTATGCACGGAGCGTTTTCATTGTATGCAAAGGTATTTTCAAAAACTCAGACGAGCATTTTCACGCCTTCCGATAATATCGAAACCGACCGAAAGCCCGTTACCTGTGCCGATCTTAAATCGTTCTGCCAGGAGCAGTTTTCTGTTTGCGAAGAAATTTCGGTAGGCGAAAAACCGCAGATTGAATCCGTTCTCCGCAGTGATGTAAGCGTCGGAGTGATTGACGCTAAGGCTGTAACGGGAAAGCTTATGCTCAACGGTGAACTTAATCTCAAGCTTTTGTACCTTTCAAACGCAGAGAGCGGAGAAGTTGAAAAGCTTGACTATCTGTTGCCGTTCAACAAAATTTTAGATTGTGACGGAATTGACGAAAACACGATCAACTGTGTTTCCTGCGATGTTATGTCGTATGATATCAGACTGAAAAACGATATGCTTTCCGAAAAGCCGTCGGTGATACTTGAAGTTAAGCTCTGCGTTACGGAGGAGGGCTATATAACCCGTGAGGAGGAAATTGTATGTGACGCCTACTCAACAGAATTTTCCTCGTTGCCGGAGTTTGAACAATTAAAAATTACGGGCGAGGTTGTCCCGATTAATGAACCTCATATGGAAAAAATGTCCGTTAAGATTGATGACGGAAAAATCTCACGAATTCTCGATATTTTCACAGAACAAATAACTGCCGAGGCTTCACACGATGACAGAGGTATGGTTATAAGCGGAAAAATCAATATATGCATATTGGCGCTTAACGGGGAGGATATGCCTGTGTTTATTGAGCGTTCAGCCGATTATGAGCATATTATTCCGCAGACAGACTGCACCTGTGCCAAAATTTTCGGTACAAGGACAGCAAGTATAAGCTACAGACTTGCCGAGGATGATGTCATAGAAATTCGTTGTGAGCTGAAAATCTGCGGTGCTGTTTTTTCGGAAAACAGAGTAAACACCGTAAAAAATGTAAATGTTTTTGAGGATAAACCTATACCTCCCGAAAATTGTGCGCTGACATTATACTTTGCCGACAAGGGAGAAAAGCTCTGGGATATTGCTAAATCCCACAACACAAAGCTTGATTTGCTGCTTTCGGAAAATTCGGCTGAAAATCAGGTGCTCGACGCACCTAAAATGCTGTTGATTCCGAGAATATAGGGAGGTATAAAAA
>ERZ894188.306-NODE-306-length-15195-cov-10.1686_pt1 | contig 15195 bp, 14 predicted proteins | sample MGYA00380281_ERZ894188 | MGnify/ENA primary metagenome ERZ894188 (study PRJEB32331, sample SAMN06328486) | human gut metagenome | biome: human gut microbiome; feature: stool | host: Homo sapiens | collected 2013-01-18 ...
AGGAGGAGCGTATGAGATACAGGATTGAATATGCAGATGGAAGATGTTGCAATTTTGCAAATAGCAGAAAAGATTTGCTGGCTTGGTTGAAGGCATTGAAAAATGAAAAAATTGTTGATATCCGTAAAGTGTACAAAAACGGTGTTACAGATTCTGTGATTGATAATTATCGGAGTTATCTGAAACAGTGAAAGGAGTGGATAGTAATGGTAGTTGTAAAACTCATTATAAGGATTCTGTTATTGCCAGTGCATGTAAGCCTGACAATTATACAGTTGGTGGTCATGTTCATTATGTGGCTGTCCGCAACTGTATTTCATATCCTGTCTGGGATCATCTGCATCACAGCTATATTAGGGTATGGATTTGAACAGGAAACAAGCACAGAAATGTTTAGGATGCTTGTGATGGGTTTTATACTGTATGTTCTGCCTATTATTGCAGGCTGGTTCGTTGTGTGGCTGGAAGCAATAAAAATCAGATTGATGGGAGATTAAAAGGATGGAATTAACAGAAAGAATGGAAGAATTTATGAATAATCTTATTGGAGAGAGAATGGAGCAGGTCTATCAAGAAAAAGACGGACAGCAATATGATCAATTCAATGAAAAATTGGAAATGAAATTACAAAAAGTATTTCAGAATCTTTCACCCAAACAGGGAACAATCTTATTTGATTACATGACTGATATGTCAAATAAATGCAGTGATCTGAATGAATTCTATTACCGTATGGGATTAAGAGATGGATTGATGTTGAAAGAAGTAATTCAGGTTATGCTGGATGCTTTGACAGAGTGATAAGTGTGAAGGCTAAATTAATAAATTCAATAGTGATGTAAAGACAGGGGAATTATTCTATCGGCTGGATTTAAAAGACGGAATAAAACTAAAAAACTTGTAAAAGAAATTTTAAAAGAAACTGTCTAAAGCAAACTAAGAAATGTATTAAAAAAGTAGCGGTGTGTTGAGTTGAATAATCAACACCGCTACTTTTTATATAAAGAGCGGATACAGATTTACTTGCTTTTGTTCGCCCCGTCGAATATAATGTAAATAACTTTTGGAGTTATGGAGGGTGATAGTAAATGGAATATATGACAGCTAGTCAAGCCGCAAAAAAGTGGAACATATCTCAAAGACGTGTGCAAATACTATGTGCAGAAGACAGAATTCCGGGAGTTTTCAAATTGGGGGAAAACTGGGCAATACCATTAGATGTAGAAAAGCCTATAGATAAAAGAAAAAAGGTGGTAAAAAAGAATGAAGCAATATAATGCTATTGATTTATTTTGTGGAGCTGGTGGTCTTTCCTATGGATTTGAATCTGCCGGCTTTAATATTCTTTTAGGAATAGATAGCGATCAAAAAGCTCTTGAAGTGTTTGAAAAAAATCATAAAGGATCAAAAAGCATTTGTGGTGATATCACTCAGATCAGCTATGATAACATAAAAGAACTTATTGGAGAACAAAAAATAGACATCATTATTGGAGGTCCGCCATGCCAAGGAATGTCATTATCGGGGCCACGTAAATTTGATGATCCTAGAAATAAACTATATCTCTCATACATTAGATTAGTTGAAGAAATAAAACCAAGAGCGTTTGTTATTGAAAATGTACCTGGCCTGGTTAGCCTTTTTAAAGGTCAGATAAAAGATAGTATTATTGAAAAATTTACTGCAATGGGATATTCAGTTAAATATCAAATTTTATGTGCTGCGGATTATGGAGTGCCACAGAACAGAAAGCGAGTGATTTTTGTGGGTACTAGAGAAAATGTAGAATTTCAGTATCCAGAAAAAAACAGTACGCAGGTTACTTGTGAAATGGCTTTATCTGATTTACCACCATTAGTAGACGAGTTGGGAACAGAAGTTTCAGATTATGCGACACCAGCATTAAATTCATATCAGAGTTTGATGAGAGAAAGGTCAATGAATGTTTATAATCATATTGCAGCAGCGCATTCTGAAAAAGTTAAAAAGATTATTGCATTGGTTCCAGATGGTTGCAATTATAAAAGCTTGCCTGAAGAATACAGAAATTCACGTAATTTTCACGTGGCATGGACAAGATTTGCCAGTAACAAACCAGCACCAACAATAGATACTGGTCATAGGCATCATTTTCATTATAAATACAATAGGGTTCCAACTGTAAGAGAATGTGCAAGATTACAATCATTTCCAGATGATTTTATTTTTATGGGAAATAAAACACAGCAATTTCGACAAGTCGGAAATGCAGTCCCACCATTAATGGCACAAGCTATAGCAAATAGAGTAAAAGTAATGCTGGAGGAAGAGGAGAATGAACGAGTATAGAATACCAAGTGAATATTATTTCAGAATTCATCATGTTAGACCAAGATTTAAAGGAGATATAGAAAATGTATTGATATATATGGCAGAAGAATTGACAGCTATAGGAGAAAAAGAGGTAGATAAATTTATTCAAGAGGCGAACGCAGCGATTTATAGATATCCGGGTAATGCACACCGTGAGTTAAAAACAATCAATAACTGGCGGACTGAAATTTCAGCATTGTTTGGTTTTATAGAGCACACAGATACAACAGATCGTCCAGGACGAAGAGCGATTGAATTAGCACAGCGACAAGACTTAGTTGAAAGTTTTAAAATATGGTTGTATAGCTTTCAATATCCAGGTGCACATATAAAACCCAAAAATGTTTTGGAACAAATCGAAGCAGGAATTCACTTTAAACCAGCTCAGTATATTTTGAAATTGCTTAGGTATGCGAATGAAAATGGGGGAAATAGTATAGGGATAACAAAATTTGAGGCATGTCATTGTATATTTAATGACTTGCGAGTAACTAGAGACCATGAAGATGTCGCAAAGACCTGGGAGCGTATAAGAAAAAATAGAGAAGATAATGTTACATATGATCAGACGGGAGATGTTGTTCGATACGCAGGCGATATCATAGATTATATGGAAATTGCAAATCTTCTAAAAACTTACGATAGTCGGACTTATTATTTAAATACACTGGAAGAAGAATCAATTATTAAATTTTGTGAGTCAACGGAGTGGTTTGATGGTTATGATAAAATGATAGATGCACGTTCAGGATCAATGGATGCAGTTAAAGAATGTGTTAACGATTGGTTCGCATATGTTAATCGTGACATTAAAGATACAGATTTTTCAACAGATATTTTAGCTTATATTGCATCAGATGAAGAAGAATTGAAGCAGCTAAAAGAAAATGCTGAAAATGATGAAATTGATGCAACCACAGCAGAATTAGTACATGCGGAGGATGATTTTACAAAACGAGTCACAACATATCTTGATTCGTTTACTACGAAAGATATTGGAGATATTGGCGAAGGACTCGTGCATGGACATGAATGTATGAGGATAAAACTAGGTGGAAGAGAAGATCTGATTCATTTAATAAAAAGAATTCCTACGCAATTTGCAGTGGGATATGATATTAGTTCAGTTGAGTTGGATGAAAGAAAACGTTATATTGAGGTGAAGACAACTATTAGTAGCAAGCCACTTCATTTTAATAAAGTGCATTTGACAAAAAATGAATGGAATACAGCTAATAGTACCAGGGACAGATATTATGTTTATCGGTTACAGCTTAGTAAAACGGAAAGAACATTATTCCTTTTACAAGATCCGGTTGGACTTTATAAACAAGATTTAATAGATATGATTCCTTCTAGTGGAGCAGATATTACATTTGATCCTAAGAAAGTAGGAAAGTATGAGGAGTTGCTAACATGGAAAAATTAAAAGTGGCATCATTATTTTGTGGCTGTGGAGGCACTGATGTAGGAATGATGGGTGGCTTTGACTTTTTGGGAAAACATTATGCAAAAAATGATGTAGAAATTGTATACGCAAATGATTTTGAGAAATCCGCATGTAATATATTTGAAGCAAATTTTGGGTTGAAGCCTGATAATAGAGATATTCGAGAAGTAAAAACGGAAGAACTTCCAGAATTTGATATTTTAACAGGCGGATTTCCTTGCCAATCATTTTCAATAGTGGCGCAGAATCCGAAACGTTTAGGAATTAAAGATGAAAAAGGAATGCTTTTTTTTGAAATGTGCAGGATTTTGAGAGAGAGAAAGCCCAAATGCTTTATAGCAGAAAATGTAAAAGGATTATTAACAGCTAATAAAAGAGAAGCATTTCCTTTGATTATTAAAGAATTCGAGGATAGTGGATATGATGTGAAATATCAAGTAGTCCACGCTGTTGAGTTTGGGGTGCCACAGAAAAGAGAGCGTGTAATAATTGTTGGATTTAGAAAGGATTTAAATGTAGAATTTGACTTTCCAGAGGCTGTTGTTGATTCGCCTGAAAAATATGTGCCACTTTCAAAAGTTATAGATAGTGCTGTTGATGATAAATATTTTTTCTCACAAAAAGCTGTCGATGGAATGATGAGAAATAGAGAATCAATGAATAAGGGAAGAGCTCAAAATGTTGATGAACCTTGCAATACGGTTGGAGCACACTTGGCGAAAGTTTCTCTTAATAGTACAGATCCAGTTCTTATGGTGGATAATAAGTATAGACGATTTACACCAAGAGAAGTTGCTAGAATTCAATCATTCCCGGAAACTTTTAAGCTGACAGAAAGTGAACATGCACAGTATAAAGCACTTGGTAATGCCATTCCACCTGTAATGTTTTGGTATATTATGAGATCAGTTAAAGATTCTCTTAATTCAGAGAAAAAGTACGAAAGTATAACTGTATAAAGGATTGCGTCTGTAGGGCATTGACGGTAAAGTGTTAATGTCTTCATTGAACGGGAGAAAAAATTTATGGAAAAAGTAAGACGGCAACATTATGTGCCGAGAATGTATTTAAAAAGATTTGGGTATGGAAATATAGGCGATGAATATATTTCTGTTCTCAAGCTGGATAATGGTACTGTTTTGGATAATCGGAAAGTTGAAAATTTTGCGGTGGCAAATTATTTCTATGATGCAGATAAAGAACAGATTGCAGAAATATTAAAAGAAGATTTGAAAGTTTTTCCAGAACTCTGTAACAATGAAAATTTATCAGATGGACAATTTACAGAACACGCATTAGCAAGAGAAGAATCGGCTATTAGTAAAATGCTTAATGAATTACAGGAAGATCTCAGCAGAATTCATCTAAGCTTAAATAGAAATTTAATGGTAATATTTTTACATTCCCTGGCATATAGAACGAAACAGTTCAGAGATCAAATGGATGCTATAAATAACAAAACAGAGAAATGGTTAAATTCTATGTGTGATAATTTGGAACTTGATGAAGAGACAAAGAAAAAAACTATTGAGACAAATTGTTCTACAGGAAAGAATACACAACTATATCAAATCTTAGGAATAAAACCTATTTTAGAAACTATGCAGATGTTACAGTATAATTATGAGTGGTATGAAGCAGTGAATAATACAGAGTTGGATTTTGTTATTAGTGACAATCCAGCACAGACTGTGAGGAATGGATTTAATGATATATGTATTCCTGTTTCATCCAATAAGGCTATTATATTCAGAATAAAAGATAAAACAGCACCTCTTATTTCTAAAGATTTGCCAGAGAATGGAGTTATAAATTTATCATTAAATAGTGTAATCGCATATAACTGTATGCAGCTTGCAATGGGACAAAAATTTTTGTTTGGTACATCGAATACGATTAAATATATGAAAAAAATGTGGGAAGCAAGATCAGCAGGAAGAAATAAGAGAAAATAGAATAAAGATCAATTCAAGAAGCATTAACCGTAAAAGTTAGTGCTTCTTTTTTTGCCTTTTTTCAAAAGACTCTGACATTGTACGCTTTGCCACATGTAATTAGTGGAAAATAAATTTTTTTAGAAAAGCACCGTCCAAATACCCTTTGAAACTTGCAATTAGTGAAGAAATATTTCGTTTACGCATAAAAAACTTGCAAAAAGGGGTTGGTAAATACCATTTCCAACGCTTTATAGGTAGAGGAATAATTATTTTTCAAAAATTCCCCAAATCATGTCCGATTTTGTCGCTCCCAATACAGAGTATATGAAGGGACTAACGAAAGTAAAAGAAAAAATGATAAAAATGTAAAAAAATATCACGAATTTTTTGCATTGTGCCAAGTCATTTGACTTTAGTAATTAGAGGACGTTTTGGAATGTTCCTTCGCTGAACCTTGACAATTGATAAGTGCACCCTGAAAGCCTACCAGGAGTTCTGCCATGACCTTTCTTTTCTGAAAGCAAGCGGAATCATAATGACACTCCCGATGATGGGCGGCTGACCAGAGCCTTATGGTCAGTGACCTGCTGATGCAGGCAGAGGCAGTCTGAGACGGCTGCAGGTGACAGGGAAACGCACAATAGACCGCTGATGCAACAAGTAACTAATAACAATGATTAAAGGGTAAAATGCCCGGAAAGGATGTAGTAATTATGAATAGAGTGATTTTGATGGGAAGACTGACAAAGAATCCGGAGATTAAATATGCCGGAAAAGATAATGATATGGCAGTAGCAAGATATACACTGGCAGTGAACAGAAAATATAAACGTGATGGTGAACAGGAAGCGGATTTTATTTCGTGTGTAACATTTGGTAAGAGTGCAGAGTTTGCACAGAAATATCTTCACAAGGGAATGCGGATTGTGATCGGTGGTCGCATCAGCACTGGCAGTTATAAGGATAAGGATGGAAAGACGATTTATACCACAGATGTGATTGTGGAAGAACATGAATTTGCCCAGAACAAGGACAGCGGTGCTGGAGCAGATCCATCAGAAACTCCGAAAACAGATAAAGACGGATTTATGGAAGCGAAGGATGGAGAAATTCCGTTTGACTAATAAAAGCAGAAATCTGTCTAATAAAAATGTGGAGGTTATTTATGGGTGTAAGCTATAACAGATTGTGGAAAAAGCTCATTGATAAAAATATGAAGCGAATAGAAATGCAACACCTCACCGGGATTAGTGCAAATATCCTTGCCCGGATGGGAAAAAATCAATATGTATCAATGGAAACAGTCGAGAAAATTTGTAAGAAAATGGATTGTACTATTGACGAGATGATGGAATTTACAGATTAAAGATAGCAAGCCGGATACGGCATAATTCTCTTAGCAAAGCTAAGAGCGCACTTCTATACAGGCAATTATATCTGCCTGTATCGTGCGACCTGCGGTGCTGTTCCCGATTTTGAAAAATCTCAATCCGGGAATCTAGCGAAATCACAGATTTCGGACAAGGGGATAATTTCCCCTTGCGGCATGAAGCCTATCCTATTGTAATAACTAATTTATTTTAAAATTGCGGAGGTCAGTATTTATTGTGAAACAACGACCTCCGTTTTTTATATCCAGGAATCGGCATTTGTGAAAAGACCGGTTCTTTTTATTTACAGAAAGAGTAGGAGGTTGAAAACTTGAGCAGAGCGAAAAATCCAAAATATGAATCCATGTCACTGGAAGAACTGAAAGCCAACATGGAAAAAAGTAAAAAGGAACTGGAACATGCGATCCACAATAAAAATATTCTGGAGCAGAGAAAGAAGTTGGTGGAACGAAAGGAACGTTCCCACAGATTGATTGTTAAAGGTGCAGAGTTTGAAAAAGCATTTCCATTATCAAGAGATCTGGAACAGGAAGAAGTTCAGGATGTTATGGAACAGTTGCAGAACAGTAGTTACAACAAGAGTATCGTGCGGCAGGTTCACATAGCAGCTTTACACAAAGAGCAACAGCAGATTGCAGAAGCAGTTGAAAGAGCAGAAAAAGGAGATGACAGTTAATGGCATTGTATCATTTTTCGGTAAAGCAGGTGTCCAGAGGAAAAGGTCAGACAGTGGTTAATTCCGCAGCGTATATTTCGGGGCAGAAGCTTTATAACGATTATTATGGACAGACGCATGACTATACAAAAAAGTCTGGAGTGGTTTTCACAGAAATTCTGATGCCGGAATATGTGCCGGAACGTCTGACTGATCGGGAAACACTCTGGAATGAGGTAGAAAAGGTAGAGAAAAGTAAACGGGCACAGTTAGCTTATTCTTTTGATATTGCTTTGCAAAATGAACTGACGCTGGATGAAAATATAGAACTGGCAAGAGCGTTTTGCTGGGAGCAGTTCGTAGCACGTGGTATGATTGTAGATCTGGCAGTTCATGAGGGAAAATCAAAGAACGAAGATGAACCGGATAATCCACATTTTCATGTACTTGCTCCAATCCGTCCTTTTACAGAAGATGGAAGATGGGGCAACAAGCAGAAACGGGAATATATTCTGGATGAAGACGGAAACCGGATAAAAGATGCCAAAGGGAAGGATATATTCAATGCTGTTTCCACTACCGGGTGGAATGATCCGGAGCTTTTAAAGGAATGGAGAAGAGCGTGGACGGAGAAAGTAAATGAAAAATTCCGGGAGTGCCATATGGCAGCCAGAATTGATCACCGTTCTTACAAAGAGCAGGGAATTGACCTGATTCCGACCATACATGAGGGATATGAAGTTCGGGCGATGGAGAAAAAGGGGATTAAAACAATCATCGGGGAACTGAACAGAGCTATTCGACAGTTCAATCAGATGTTTATTTCTTTGAAAGAATCCATTCAGTGGATAAAGACAGCTTATGAAGAAATGAAGGTAGAACTGGAGCGCAGACAGAACCCTACACTTCTGGAAAGCCTGCAAGATTATTATGATAAAAAGACACAGGGCAGACCACCACTTCCCAATTTCTATGCGGAGATGAAACGGAAAGGGAAGAATCTCTCCAACTTACAGGAGTTTGCAAAGTCTATCAATTATCTTCAGACACATCAGATAGAGACAATGGATGACTTGAAGGAACGGATTGATGAACTGAACGGTGTTGTTTCTGTCTGTAAAAAGGAAATTTCCGAAAAGCGAGAGCAGTTAAAGAAATTGGAAAATCTGGAAAAGATGGCAGAGGTAATAAAGATAAACCAGCCATTGATTGATGAGTATAACCGTTTCTATTTTCAGAAAAGACGGGAGAAATATTACCAGCAGCATAAGAAAGAAATCAATTACTATCGCAAATGTGAGCGGGAACTGAAACAGCATCTGGATAAAAATGGAAAAGTGCCAACAGCCAGATGGAAACGGGAAAAAGAAGAACTCCGGACAGCGATCGAAGAGCTGAAAGCAGATAAGCAGCCATATCAAGATGAGTTGGCTTTTGTGAAAAAAGTACAGACCTGTGCAGATATTGCCAGACGTGACCGGGAAATGGCAGAAGCAGATACCTCCGGGCGTTCAGAAGAAAAAAGCGAGAAGCAGACAAAGTTCCCAGTATTTCACGCAGCTCAGACGGAAGATATTTTTGAAGAAAGCGGTAAAGCAGAGCAACAGCCGGTGAATCAGCAGGAGAAGAAGCCAGAAAAGAAGACTTCTCTTTTGAGAAAATTGGATGAAAAGAAGAAAGAGTGTGCAGAGCGTGATGCAAAACAACAGACAGTGAGGAAAAAACGGAACTATGATATGAGTTTATAGAAGTCTGTCAGCAGGACAGACAGGAAAGGATGATGAAAATGCAATATACAGAAGAACAGATTGCAAGAGCAAACCAGACCAATCTTGTGTCTTTTCTGAACGCACAAGGGGAACAGTTGATGAAAAGTGGAAGAGAATACCGTTGGAAAAAGCATGACAGTGTAACGATATCCGGAAACCGATGGTATCGGCATAGTCAGAGTAAAGGCGGTTATCCGGTAGACTTTGTGATGGAATTTTATTATGCAACATTCCCGGAAGCAGTGAAAATGCTGATTGGGGAAGAAGGCGAAGGCAGGCAGAAGTCCTGCCCCGCCCCGTCCAAAGACTTCCGATTACCAGAGAAAAATAAAGATAATGAAATGATTGTAAAGTATCTGATAGAAAGCAGAGAGCTTGAGAAAAATCTGGTGATGGAATGGATTGCCAGAGGAGATATTTACGAAGAAAAGAAGCATCATAATGTTGTGTTTGTCGGCAGAGATGCAGATGGTATTCCAAGATTTGCACATTGCCGTGGAACCGGTGAAATGCAATATCGTGGAGATGTAGCTGGTTCTGATAAATCTTTTGGATTTTGCCACAGAGGAACGGATAATCAGTTATTTGTGTTTGAAGCAGCCATTGACCTACTTTCTTTTATCCAATTATTTCCAAAAGACTGGAAGAAACGCAGTTACCTGAGTCTGGGTGGAGTCTCCAGTGTGGCACTGATGACTTTTCTTTCTGAACGCCCTCAGATTACTTCTATTTTCCTGTGCCTGGATAATGACCAGGCAGGGAATGAGGCTTGTGAGAAACTGGCGGGAGAAATCTCAGAAGGATACAGTGTAATTCGTCTGAAACCATCACGAAAAGACTGGAACGAAATTTTCTGTGATAAAAACGCTGACAGAAAGAAAGCAATTGCAGAAACAATCACAATCAAAGTACCAGAAACAGAAGAGCTGGTGCCGATGTTATGTTATGAAGATATTAAGCAGACCAGTGTGGAGTGGTTGTGGTTTCCTTATATTCCATTTGGAAAACTGACAATCATTCAGGGCAATCCGGGAGAAGGAAAAACTTATTTTGCAATGATGCTGACGGCAGCTTGTACCAATCGAAAGTTATTTCCTAATATGGAAGATATCGAACCATTCAATGTAATTTATCAGACAGCAGAGGACGGTATGGGTGACACTATCAAGCCAAGACTGATAGAAGCAGGAGCAGATCTGAGCCGGGTTATGGTAATTGATGATACGGAAGAAGCATTAACCCTATCTGATGATCGGATTGAAAAAGCAGTCAGACAGAATCGAGTGCGGCTTGTAATCATTGATCCGGTACAGGCATTTATTGGAGCAGATGTGGATATGAACCGGGCAAATGAAGTACGTCCGGTGTTCCGAAAACTGGGAATGATTGCAGAGAAGACCGGATGTGCCATTGTGCTGATTGGACATCTGAACAAATCTTCCGGAACACAGAGCACTTATCGGGGACTTGGTTCTATTGATATCATAGCAGCAGTGCGAAGCTTGATTTTCATCGGGAAAGTAAGAAAAGATCCAACCACGAGGGTATTGATTCATGAAAAAAGTTCTCTTGCACCACCAGGGGAAACAATGGCGTTTAAACTGGGAGACGAAGAAGGATTTCGATGGGTGGGAGCCTATGAGATTTCCGCAGATGAATTGTTAGATGGAAAAGAAGGAAAAGCAACAGAAACAAAGCTGGAGCGAGGGAGAAAATTGATCAGGGAACTGCTTGCTGATAAAAAAGAAATTTCAATCAGGGAATTAGACGAAAAGGCAAAGGAGCAGGGAATATCCGGGCGAACAATGCGTGATGTGAGAAGTCGGATGAAGAATGAGCTGGAATATCGGGTAAATGAAAAACAGGAAAATAGTATTCGATTAAAAGAATGATGGTGGCAGAATCATTGGAGTAAGTACCGATTTTTATAGATACCTTATCTGCCGCCTGCCGTCTGCCGGGGAATGAATATTCTGAAGTGTACGGGAATAAGTGGGAAGAGTTCAAAGAGGTGAAAAATTAAATTGAGAATAATAAAAAACTCTGGTAAAATGAAAATTATCAGTATGTTAAAGTTAAAAAAATGGAGTTTGGAAGGGGCGAAATTAATGGCTGTTTTTTCAATTGATTTACCAGGACGTGTGAAAAATTTTGAACTGCCAAGAACAAAACCATTGATGCCATTATTTGAAACGATAGTTAATTCGATTTACGCAATTGAGGAAAGACAGCAAAATGATGACAAGGTAAATGGCTATATTAATATTGAAATAATACGTGAACCGCAAATGAGGGTTCAGACAGAGGGAATAGACAGTAGCATAAATGATATTACAGGATTTGTAGTAACAGATAATGGAATTGGATTTGATGAGAATAATATGAAATCATTTCTTCAGTCTGATTCTACGTATAGAGCTGAAAAGGGTGGCAAAGGTGTTGGAAGATTCGCTTGGTTAAAAGCATTTAAAGAGGCAGACATAGAAAGTTCGTTTATTGATGCAGGTGAATGGGTTAGAAGAAAATTTTGTTTTACATTGGAGCAAAATGAAATTAATGATTCATTGGAAGATATTGATCCACTAACAGACAATAAAACAATAGTAGCTTTGAAAGAATGTTTGTCTCCATATAAGAAAAATCTTCCTAAAAAAGGAGAAGTTATTGCTACTAAAATAATGCAGCATTGTTTTATTTATTTAATGTCTGCAAAGTGTCCTGTAATAAAAGTGGCGGACGAGGATCAAACGTATAATATTAATGAAATGTTTGATGAACGCATTAAAAAGGAGTCTGAAAAAATCGAATTTAAGATTGGAAATGAAAACTTTTCATTATTGCATACGCAGATTGAAGATGCTGCATTTGGGGCAAGTAAACTGTATTTATATGCTAATGATAGAATGGTTCAAGAAGTAAATCTTGAAAAAGAGATTGTAGATTTGGATAAGAATCTGTTTTCTGCAAAAGGGTATTATTATGCCGGAATTCTGTCGGGGAAGTTTTTAGATGAAAATGTAGGAACAAACAGGACTTCTTTTGATATTTCAGATACAGCGGAAGATGGATCAGAGATAAGTATGGATGATATCATTTCAAATGTTGCAGAAAATGTTCAGATATATTTGGCTGAAGTAAAAGGGAAGAAAGAAGAAAGAGTTCGGTCGTATATAAAAGATGAAGCACCACAGTATGGTCATCTTTTAAAATATATGCGAGAAGATGTTGAAGCAATCAAACCATATCTTCCAGATTCTAAATTGGATGATGAATTGTATAAGATTAAGAGAAAGTTTGATAATCAACTAAAAAAAGACAACCAGGACATTATTAAAACACTAGAGGTTGGAGCAACAAGTTTAGACTCTTATCAGGAAAAATTCCAAAAACAATTTGCTAAAATTAGCGAAGCGAATAAAGCATCTTTAGCAGAATATGTGGCGCATAGGAAAGTTATTCTGGAATTGTTGAAAAAGGGTATTCAGTCGAATGATTTTGGAAAATATAGTAAAGAGGCATACATTCATAACCTTATATATCCTATGCGAAGAACGTCAGATGAAATTGAATATCAGGCTCATAACTTGTGGCTTATAGATGAGAGGTTAGCTTATTGTGAGTATGTGTCATCGGATATTCCATTTGATAATAACCCAAGAGAAGATAGAACAGATGTAATGATATTAGATAAACCGGTTGCTGTTTCAGATGAACCCAATACGGGACGAGAATATGAAACAATTGTAATTTTGGAATTGAAGAAGCCTATGAGAAATGATTATACGCAAGCGGAAAATCCAATTATACAAATGCTGGGATATGTTGACAAGATTAGTTCTAATGAAATGAAAGATAAAAATGGGAGACTTATAAAAACAGGAACCAATACCCAATTTTATTTATATGCGGTATGTGATATTACATCTAAGTTGAGAAAAATTGCAGAAGATTTTGATTTTATTGAAACGCCAGATAAGCGTGGAATGTATAAATATCACGACAAAAAGCGAGCATATATTGAAATCTTGTCGTTTGACAAAATTATTGATGATGCAGGAAAAAGGAATAGAATACTATTTGAAAAACTTGGTATTTAACACGAAGGTTAGATATGATGTTCATAAACAGTTAAGACAAACGGAAGATGTTTCAGAAGATTAAAATTGAATATTGAACCGGAGATTTAAGCAGTTAGTCTATGAAAAATAGGTTAACTGCTTTTTTCATGCAAAAAAAGGAGGTGCCGTGTATGGGATATGCACGTAAAGATGTAGAGAAAACAAAGAAAATAGCAAAGAAATTCGTCCGTTATCAGGAAGGGGCAGAGCTTTACAGCATTGGACTGACGAAATTCCAGGAGCTGGCGAAAGAAGCCAAAGCAGTGTATAAGATTGACAAGGTTGCTCTTGTAAACTGTGAGATATTTGAAAAGTATCTGGAGACATTCCGGATTGCGTAGGGAAGAAAAAATTGTGGAAGGACGAAAAACAGGGATTGACTTTTTGTCATACGAAAACTATAATGAAGATGTGGAGGAATAAGAACAGATATGGCGAAGACAGGAAGACCAAAGTCGGAAAATGTAAAAAAGAAAGTATTGAGTATCCGGGTGGAAGATTCTATGTATAAGCGTATCTGCGATTATGCCGGAAAGCACAAAATGACTGTGACAGAAGTTGTCCTGCAGGGACTGGAAAGAATTTTGAACAGACCTGAATAACATGAAGTCCTTCCTTTATTGAAGGAGGATTTTATATGGCACAGACAAGAAAAGATCTGCGAGGCAGAGTCTTGCGGAAAGGTGAATCACAGAGACGTTCCGATGAGAGGTATGTATATACTTATACAGATCCCCTTGGAAGACGTAAGTATGTTTATGCACAAGACCTTGTAACGCTTCGGGAAAAAGAAGCACAGCTTATGAAAGATCAGATGGACGGTCTGGATATTTATGTTGCCGGAAAGGCTACAGTAAATTTTGTATTTGACCGCTACATGAGTTTCAAAAACAATCTGAAACCAACGACCAAGAGTAATTATCTTTATATGTATGACCGATTTATCCGGGATACATTTGGAAAGCGGAATATAGCAGAGATTAAGTATTCTGATGTGGTGCAGTTCTATAATCATTTGACCAAGAAGCAGGAACTGAAGATTAATACATTGGAAACCATTCATACGTTATTGCATCCAACTTTTCGACTGGCTGTAAGGGATGACATTATCAGAAAAAATCCTACGGATGGAGTCATGGCAGAATTAAAGAAAAACTTAGGCATGAAGACCGGTGTGAGACATGCACTGACAATTCCACAGCAGAGAGCATTTATGGAATATATTGCTACGCATCCGATTTATTTTCACTGGTGGCCGATTTTTACGATTTTTCTTGGAACCGGGTGCCGGATTGGAGAAGTTTTAGGGCTTCGATGGGAAGACATTGATTACGAGAAGCGGATTATCAGCATCAATCATAATCTGACGTATTATCCGGTAGGAGAAGACCGTGCATCGGAAAATCACATTTCGACGCCGAAAACAGAAGCCGGAATGCGTACGATTCCCATGTTGGATACAGTGAAAGATGCTTTTGAAATGATCTGGGAAGAGCAGAAAGAAAATGGCTGGACAGATGCAG
>ERZ894188.319-NODE-319-length-14831-cov-58.7151_pt1 | contig 14831 bp, 9 predicted proteins | sample MGYA00380281_ERZ894188 | MGnify/ENA primary metagenome ERZ894188 (study PRJEB32331, sample SAMN06328486) | human gut metagenome | biome: human gut microbiome; feature: stool | host: Homo sapiens | collected 2013-01-18 ...
CTTCTGATGCCATTCTATTTCAGGAAGGAGTGTCCGTTAAACTCAGGCTACCTCAGTTGCATTCCAGCCATGATCCAGAATATGTGCATTTTTTTGCCTGATAGTTTCTTTTTTTATTCGCTCATGTTTAAGGCATAACAGGCAGATAAATAATGTCAGAAAAAGAAAGCTAATAATGAGAGCAAGAGCGATATAGTCTGTCACAGGGTAATACATATTCTCTCCGGTAGAAGAAGGGCCGCAAACGCGGCCCGGGCTGTTATCAGAAAGAGTAACGGAAGTTGGCGTTGATCGCGTTATCCACGTTGTATTTACCAAATGCCGATTTCTCAAACTCAAGACCGAAGCGAAGATTATCGCGAATTTCAGCGTTGAGACCAACATTCATGAGCATACGACCGTCTTTTTCACCTTTGATACGTTTCTCACCGGACGCATCACGCAGTACGGTTTCACCGTTGGCAAACAGGTCAAACTGGTAGCCAAGGCCGGCGCGGGCTGTGACTTTCCAGTCCTTACCCGAGAAGGATTTACCCACATCAACACCGGTACGCCCAATCAGCGGATTAAAGTCCTTATCCTTCATGGTGAGGTTCATTCCCTGGTCCTTCCAGGAGAACTGTTTCCCGGATACAGCACCGTAAACAAGTTCCGCCTGCGGCTCAATCCATGCAGAGTCAGTTACATGGTAACGGTAACCGACTTCCGCACCGGCATACCAGGAGTGGGAGCTGTAGTCTCTGGTGCCAAGGCCGGCGAAAGTTGCGGTATACTCGTTGTCATGGTGAACGTACTTACCGATGAGGTCGATATATGCTCCGGACTCAAACATGGCAGAGGCATAGAGACCGGCACCCACAGACTTCGTTTCACCACTGAAGGCATCACTGCCTGCATGGCTGTCGGTATAGGTCATGGTCACCCCGGTGAAGAGGTCAAGGCCATCGAGTTCATGTTTGTTATCCGCACCGACCTGAACGTGGGTGTAGTTGTCACTGAATCCACCGCCGGCAGACCCGGTTCCGCTCATGATTCGGGCCCATGCACCGGACTCACCGTTAATGTCACGCAGATCACCCATACGTTTGTTAAGGTTGTTGACCTCAGCAAGGAAGGCTTTATAGCCGCCTGACATCAGTAATGTTGCCTTTTTAGCCGCATCGGCGTTGGCCACAGATTTATAGCCGATCAGAGTCCATGTTGCTTTGTCTGTATCGTTCTTTTGCTCGATAACCGGTGTTACATCACTGAAGCCAATACTCCGAGTCGTAGCTTTAAAGACATCTACTGCAGTTCCTTTTGGTGCGCTGACCAGATCGATATTCAGTCCGTTGCTGTTTCCATTTTTCTCAATGAAGTCGACTAACAGAAGGTTGTTTTTACCAGACAACGATTTATTGACAACAAGCTGATCTGCTTGGGCCAGATTTGCACGCAGCACAAATGCACTGTCATCTATAGTAAGGTTGTCCACTGTAAGGGTTGTAAACTTCCCATTATCACCAGTAAAACGCACCATACTGTCTTTTGTTTCTAGACGATTAATTGATGACTGGCTATTTAGATGCCAGATCGCATTATTCATGCTAACTGTAGCTTTGGGGGCTGTTATTGCGCCTCGATAGGCGGTATCAAAGCCATACAAAAGAGTCTCTGCCCATGCCTGATAAGCAGACGATATAGTCGGTGTTTCAGTTTCAGGCTGTCCCAGAGTAATGGTTGCTGCATCATCAGCATAAATATTTCCGGTGACAGATGCCATATTTCTGGCAATGAAATTTGCATTTCCACCACTCAGCCTGAATCCATCAGCAGCGTAGTGGAGACCCGGCGTTACAGTTTTACTATTCTGTTCAGGGATTCCCATCATAGTCAGCTCACCGGAGATATCAATACCTTTTGTTGTGAACATGGAATTTTGTGCTATAACTTTTGCTCCTTTATCTATACTTATAGGAGTATTATTCAGAAAGGTTGCACCATTAAGTGTAACTACAGCTTGATCACCTATGGCTATTTGGCTGTTATGTGCAGTGATGCCACCTGTAAATTTAGTTTCTCCTATGGATAGATTAGTACTGATAGTTTGTTTGAAGTCAAAACCATTATTAGTAATATTTTTCCCTGCAAGATTATCAATGTAAGCATTTTTATCGCCGATTGTGATAGCTGATTTATTTGCTGATATATTTCCTTCAACATTGGCATTGCGTGATATTGAAAAGTCAGCATTGTTCAGGTGTAATGTATCAAATTTAAACACCCCGGTTTTCCAGTCTGGCTGATCAAATGAGGTCTGCTGATTATTACTTTTGTGATCAGAATTGAACTTTTTATTATATGAACTCTCTGTTTCTTTCAAAACGGTGACCCAGTCCGTTCCACAAAGAAATACCAGGGAGCAATGATTCGCTGTGCTTCTGAATATTGCATGCTCTGTTGCATGGCCTTGCATGGTAAGACTGGCATTACTGACTTCAACATCATTTTTTGTGTTGACACTACCATCCAGAATTAATTTTGCATTAGTTTTCTTATCCTGAGAATTAATATTGTGCGTTAGTTTTATATTGCCATTTATGTTCCCATGATATATGTAGGAGTCTTCGTTATTGATTGCCAGAACGGCTTCTTTCGTTGTATCTGAGTTAGTTATTGTTGTTCCATCGTCAGTGGCGGCAATTCTAGTAAAAGTCTGATTGTGTCCATTTAAATCTAGCGTGCCACCACGTTTAGTAAAAAATATCCCCGCATATTGATCATTGCCAAGGGAATTATCTTTATTTAGTATTACCTTACCATTTCCGCTTGCAAGGTATATATTGTTAAATGTTCCTTCTTCATTAAGAATAACATTTCCTTCACCTATCTTTATATTTGCCCCCTGTTTTTTTTGAACATTCAGAGTACCGGGGCCTATTTTGTGTAAAACATCATCACTGGAATACAATGCATTCCAGTTTACAATGCTTTCTTTTCCGATATCAATTCCTGCTCCTTTAAATGTAAATCCCTGACCGTTTATGTTATATTCATGGCCTTCGTCAAAGATAATACCACCGCTACCAAAATCCAAATTATCCTTAAACAGGACATTTCCCCCATTTGTGAACACAATATCTTTGTCTTTAGTTATTTTTTCTTGAGTACCAGTGGTATCTGCATTGTTTTGGTGTAATGTTATATCTGTGTTTTTTATGGTTACATTATTGCCATTCAGATTTATTTTATGACTATAGGTATCTTTTAACTCACTAACCAGTTTATCATTGTATTTTGTTATCCATGTCAGTTGGTCACCATTAACGCTGGCAATACCATGGGTTGTTCCGACTAATACCCATTTTTCTAGTTTGTTATCATATAAGTATGCTCCAGAGCCGCTGTCTCCGAATATTTCAAGATTACGAAATGTTTTATCATTTTTATAAATCATCATGCCGTATGAGTCCCATTGGGTGACCTCAAATAGACTAGCACTTAACAGATCATGGCTATATGCTGAATTTGTTGAGATTTTGGATTCACCATTAATAAATGATGTTCCTCCAGAGCCAGCACGAAAACCTATGATTTTTTTTGAACCGTCAGAAGTGACTATACCGTAGCGTTCTAATGCATCAGAATATGTTGTAGGGTTGGTCTCTGCCGGGGTGGCACCTACTGTTTCCACAACAAATTTATTTAACCTCTGAATCTCAAAATCATTGGAATTTCTTCTGTCAACAACCTTGTAAGAAGACTGAGCGTAAACCTGAGTTTCTGCGGCCTGAGGGTTCTTTTTGTTATGTGCAACAGTAACACTATAAGAACCTCCTATTGCGGTAGCTGCGCCACTCGCTGCTGCACCAGAAAAATCCGGAATTGAGAGATTATGGAAAGAGAATTTATCTCCGTTTTTTAAAGTGATTGTTACGTCTGTTGCTCCGGGCTGGAAAATACCTTTATTTTGTGCAAGATCAAGATAGTCTCTCGCCCATACATTTGATATATCAATATTTGCTGCATTTACTGTACCGGCAACAGCCAGAGACAACATTGTTGCTACAAGTTTTCGGTTTGTTTTACCAGAAACTCTTTTCGCTAATTCAGAAACAGCAATGAGTCCGCCAGTGGCAGCACTATATTTAAGGGAGTATATTTTATTCATATATTCTCTCAACTCATTTATTGAATGAACAAAGTATTAAGAATTAAAATTATTAGTAACGGTTGGTTACTAACAGCTTGCTAAAAGTAACAGTTCTATATTGTAAATATGTGACAATGTTCTCATTAATGATGAGAGATTATGTGAATCAATACTAATTGATCGTTAATTGATCGTTTTTTGTTTTTTTTTGCCCAATGTGGGGAGGGGTAATGTTTAATATTTCGATATGATCGAATATCTGTTCGCATGGAACATCGTTCAGTGATTCACGACGAATTAGCGATCGACCACGATGCGATTTTGCAGTGTGCCGAAGAAGTTCTCCATCGCTGCGTTATTCAGACCGTTTCCTTTGTGCGGCATATTTTGTGCTACTCCATGGGGCTTTAACTTAGCCTATAGCCTGCCATTCGATATTGCCAACCCTGATCCGTATGTAGCTACGGGGCATCCTCCGGGCCGGGCACTGACAATGCATCGTGCACCATCGTATTAACAATCTCCATTACCGGACTTTATGACAGGCGCAGGAGAAAATCTCCCGGTTAAACTGAACGGAGAACCAGCGACAGGTACCTCTTTTTACCCTGTAGCAAGTACTCTATAACATACTCCCCCATTTTTCGTTGGCCTTCATTGCAGCAAAGTTCCGGCTCAGGATATTGGGCGCAGATCATCCTCTCAGGAATTTCAGGATCTGCCAGACGGTGCTGAGACGACGCTTACTTGTAAGGTTAGTTTTCAGACGGACAATGAAATGAGGATATGCGATAAATTTCAGTCAAAGATCCATAAAACAGACATAATGTTATTCAGTGGTGAACAGTCCATTCTGGAGACGGAATATCTTGTTAAGGCTGTATATTATACTGGCTGTAAACAACATGGCCACCAAGGACCATGTTGTTTACAGCATACCCTTGTTGCAAAAGCATCCCCGTCAGAACAGCACAGAGTAGTTCAGACCAAAGGTTCGGCCCCTGCCTTTGTAGTCGTACAGTGACGCTGGGCCGTAACCCGGGCTGTAGTACAGTGGTGCACGCTGCCCCCAGACAGTGGTGTAGTCACGGTCGAAGAGGTTTTCAATGCTGAAGCTGAGTGTACCCACCGGAAGCTGATAACTGCCGAGCAGATCCACGGTGGTATAGCCATCGACCTTGTAGCCCTGCGCGTCGCTCACGTCAAAGGAGGTGGTGCTCTGCACGCGCAGACTCCACGGGTCCGGTGCCCAGCCAATGTAGGCTGTCGCTTTTGATGGGCTTGCTGTCTTCACATCGTATTTCTGCCAGGTACCGTTCACTTTCGACTCAGTTTTCAGCACGTTGAAGTTCACTCCGGTACTCCAGTCAGTATCAGGAATCAGGTAGTCCACCGCACCTTCCACGCCGTAAATACGGCGTTTGTCGTCCACCACGCTGATGGTCAGATCTTTATTCGCCACCACGCTCTTATCAGAAATCGAATAGTAGGCCGCGATTTGGGTGCGCAGATTATTGCCAGTAAAGCGCCAGCCCAGCTCATAAGAATCGACTTTCACGCCTTCCAGCTTGCTGTCGCTGACGTTCACACTCTTTGTTAGAGGAAGATGGCCGTTCACTGCAGCACCATAGATGCCGCGACCATAGTATTTACCCGGGTCCGGCAGCTCCACGCCCTGGGAGAAGTTGAGCCATGCCTGCTGGCGTTCGGTGATGTGCATCAGCAGACCGGCGTTGAACAGGAAGTTGTCGTAATCGACTGAGCCGCCAGGAATGGCGTCGGCGGATGTAGCCTTCCCGGCGGCAATCTGCCGTTGCTGCGCGTAGCCGATGAAATCATCAATCTTGTTTTCAGTGTACTGATAGCGTACGCCACCGTTGAGGGTAAAGAGATTATTGATGTCATAGTCTGATTGCAGGAAGGCCGCCAGGTTGGTGATGTCATACGACGGATAGCGCCCGGTGGTGTAAATCTTCTTGTTGTTCAGCCCTCCGGAAGCGCTTGCCTGAGCCAGGTCGAAGAACATCTGGTTGGAGGTAAAGCGCTCATGATCAGCATCCAGCCCCCAGGTGATTTGCCAGCCGTCCATCGGTTTGCTGTTCAGAGTCAGTTTCATGCCGTACTGGTCGGTGTCCTGCTGTGACGAAGAGAAAGCCGTCACCTGTTTGTTCGCATTTACCGTCGGGAACGGGTAGAATCGCAACGACTCATCGCGGTAGTAAACCTGACCGACCAGCTCCTGTCCCAGAAAAGCGCTGTCAGAGTACTGCAGGCTGATCAAATGCCGCTCAGTGCCGGGAATACGGTCGGAATTCAGCCCGTTACTGACGAATGGCGTGCTGGTCCCTCTGATGGCAGAGAAGCCTTTCCCGAGATTAAGCCCGTAATCGTCGTCGCCCTGGCTTTTATAGTACTGTGTGATCAACTGAAGCTGCCGGGATTCATCGATGTTCAGCGTACCAGTTCCCATGATGTCCAGCCGATCGGAGTACTGCAGGCCGGTCTGGGTGTTATCAAGCAAGGTGGCATCGCCGTTACCGTCAAACCAGCCGCCAAATTTCTGATATGCCACGGAAAGACGTCCGGAGATATGCTCATTTCCGCCGGAGACAGCTCCGGCAATGCGTTCATCGTGATCTTTACTGCTGCTAAAGCCACTTTTGGTGCCAGCCTCAAACTCCATCATGGTTTCCGGCTGGCCTTTTTTGGTCACGATGTTGATCAGGCCACCGGTACTGCCGCCGCCGTACAGGGACGTCGCACCGGAGATCACTTCAATATGGTCGATATTAAAAGGATCTATAGAGTCCAGTTGTCGGCTGTCGGTACGTGAAGAGTTGAGACGCACGCCGTCAACCAGCACGACCAGCGGGCGGCCACGCACATTCATACCGTAGTTGGTGCGGCTCCGGCTGCTGACGTCAAGGCCAGGGATCAGCTGAGCCAGTGCGTCTTTAAGCTCTTTGCCGCCCTGAATCTGCTGTTCCAGTTCGGCGTTTTCGATAACCCAGGTGGTTTGCGCCATCTCCGCTACGGTGCGATTGCTGCGGTTGGCAGACACCACGAACGTTTCATCATCGGTTTGTTGAGCGACTGCTGGCGCCATCATGGTAAGAAGCAGTGGGTTGAGAGCCCAAAGCGTATACTTTTTGCTTATCATCATTATTCCTCCATACGGGCGGAAAAAATCAGCCCAAAGATGCTGTGTAGCGAGTTAAAGAAGCAGCCTCCGGCTGCGTTTTCCCTAGGTGCCGCTGCGCCACTGAATCAGGGCGGGCGGCATACTGAGATCGAATAAATCACGTCCCATTACGCGATTAAGAATACGTGCAGATCTCCATGCCATCAGGCTGAGCTGGGGTTCGGCGATGCCATGGGTTTGCATACTGGCGTTGACCACGAAGATGTTGTTCTCTTTCGGGCCACTCCATTCCAGAGTGAAGTCATCACGCACTTTAAAGGTGTTCTTATCGTGCATGGTGATCAGGGGCATCAGTGAGGGAAGTATTTGTGGCAACGCAGAACGGTAACCATCAGGCTGAGCTGGGGTTCGGCGATGCCATGGGTTTGCATACTGGCGTTGACCACGAAGATGTTGTTCTCTTTCGGGCCACTCCATTCCAGAGTGAAGTCATCACGCACTTTAAAGGTGTTCTTATCGTGCATGGTGATCAGGGGCATCAGTGAGGGAAGTATTTGTGGCAACGCAGAACGGTAACCTGTGGCGAAAATCACCACATCACTTTCCAGGCTCTCCCTGCCCTGATCCAGATGATGCTCCATCAGCAACTTCCAGCCAGGACCACTACTTTCCAGAGTTGTTACCGAGCGGCTGGGTAGCAGACGGATATTTCTTGGTTTTCTCAGAACTTCAAAACGGTGGTACAACTCACGATAAATGGTCAGTAAAGAATCGGCAGTGATGCCATCCGATGTCATTTTCTGCTCATCCAGTAACTGATGGCGAATATCTTCCTCCAGTCCGGAGAAGCCTGAAATATATTCAGGTGTAAAATACTCATCAGCAAAAGCAGCCTCATCCAGTGCGTTAAAATTATTACGCCGGGAGACCCAGTTTATTTCCGCCGCTTCTCCCCATTCCCCGCGTAATGCATTAAGGAACAGGTCTGCACCACTCTGTCCTCCACCAACCACGGTTATCCGTTTTCCACTAAGGTCCGGCCGACGAAGATTCATTTCACTGGCATGGAAACAGGATTGTGTCATATGCTTCACACAGGGTGGTAAATAAGGTTGTTTTCCTGTACCAAGGCAGATATTGCGGGCAAAATATTCTCCCTGGCTGGTTTGCACCAGAAACAATCGACGTTTTTTATCGAAATCAATGTTTTCAACGGTATGACTGAAATACAGGTTATTCATATCTTCAGCAGCCCAGCGGAGGTAGTCAGAAAACTCTTCACGGGATACTGTACGTAGTCTGCTTGTAAGGAAGCGATAGAACTTTTTGTGCTTCACCAGATAGTTAACAAAACTGTAGGGATTTGTAGGTGCAACAGCACTGACCAGATCTTTCAGAAAGACGGTCTGCATATGACAATCCGGTACCAGCATACCCGGATGCCAGGAAAAATGAGGATGTTCATCAAAGAAGAGACAGTCCAGTTCTTCGATCTGATGTGACAACGCAGCAATGCTGAGATTAAATGGCCCTGTCCCTACACCAATAAAATCGACACTTTTTTTCATGATTCATATTCCTGAGTTACCAGCCACAGCGGATTTTGCAGATCCTCAAGGTAATTCGGCAGCATGCGGCTGCCGCCATCCAGATCAGGCCAGGTCAGTTTTACCGGGTTCAGCACCACGCGAATGATTTGTGGCCTGAAAAGTGAGAAAAGCGCAAAACGCTCTGACATTTGTGGATGTTTTTTCATGTAATCACTCAACACTGCTGCCAGCAGTTGATAAAATCGCCTTTCAGGTACGCCAAGACGAACCATCAGTGGCGAAATAAAACGCAGTACTGTCACGAAGTGACCCGTCTGCAAATCATGGATTAAGTAGTCCGCACTCAGGCGGGATGTAACATCACGAACCTCCTGAGGCAAAGAGTCCATTTCGGGGAACTCTTCTTTCACCAGTCGCATATCGCCCTGGAAGTCTTTCAGCAGAACACGCTGTGGAACCCCCTCTTTCATGGCGAGAGTTATATTTTGTCCATGTGCAATAAGCGCGACACCGTAGCGGCAAAGCAGGTGATACAGAGGAACCACGACCACCCGGAACAGTTGCGTAAGCCAGGTTTCAGCGTCCAGCCCGGAGCGGTCTATATATGCGCCTGCCAGCGGCTGATTGTTTTCGTCGCACTCCATCAGTGTTGCCATCAGAACCGGACTTTCATCCGGTTTCAGCCAGCGGCACGGATTCTCCCGCCAGATAACACCAAGCATTTCCTGGTAGCGATAGGGAGCCCGGGCAAGCGCGGCATAGCCTTCATGGGAGACATAGCCTGCAGCCGGTTCACCAAGTATCACTGCGCCGCTTTGCACTAGGGTGGCGTCGGTCGCAAAAACCTGTTGTAGCCAGCGTGAAGCCAGTGGTCCGGCAGCGATGTATCTGCCAGGGATCCCCCGGTAGCATGAGGTGTTGTAGATGGTCAGCGGCAGCTTGATATCCAGCCCGCCCCGGCGACTGGCGTTGGTCAGGGTACGCAGCGACTGCTGGGCGAGCCACTGGTCGCCAAACTCGCCGAGAGACACCATCCTGCCTTCGGCAAAATCAGCGATGAAGTCGGTAGCGATTTTTTGCTGCCACTGCCACGGATGTACCGGCAGCGGCAGCCAGTTGTGATCCAGTCCGTTTTCCTGCCAGACCTGACTGAAGCGTGTAAACTCCTGCGGATCCATTGCGGCAGTCAACAACTGCTGAATATCCAGATCGTTATCGCAGCGCCAGATCATATGTTCACGTTTTACCGCCAGCCAGTGCAGTCTGAAGGTGTTGGTATACTCTGGCGCATATCGTTCCAGCGCCTCTTTGCCCCAGCCACGGCGACCTTTATTAAAAACGAATTTAGGATGACCGCTCAGCAGGCATTGCAGACGATCGGCATCAAGATTAATCAGGTCACTGGCACTCAGTCCGCGACGGGCCTTCAGCAGTTGCAGGTCGCCCAGTAGCGTGGCATACAAATCCTGCATATGCTCTGCAACAGTGGCATCACTCATTGACAGCACCGGCTTTAGCTGCATCAGCAGCGTCTGCGCCAGTACTGGTTCGTCCGTGCAGCGCAACGTTTGGGCATCAATCCACAGCCAGCCCCAGATACCACGTTCAGCGATGAAGCGCCATTGTGCTCCCGGCAGGTTAATGCAGTAGTGGTCATCGCCCTGAGATTCCGCGTGGAAAACCTGCTCATACTCCATCTCAGACAACATTTTTGCCACCAGCCGACGGTTAACAAAATCCCAGTCCTTGTGATTCATTACAGACCGACCTCCGTGAAGAAGTGATGACGATCCGCCATCACCATGCGCGAGCGCTTATGTGGGAAGTCGAACTCTTTAATTGTCCGGTATCCCGCAGGCTCAAGATGGCGGAACAGGCGCAGGTTATCGGTGCGTGGCTCCAGTACTGTGCGCTGCGTACGGGGCTCATCCAGCAGCAGGTAATGTGTCAGCCCGCGCAGCCAGCTTTGCACATAGTGGGCCCCGCGCCATTGCTGTTCACCAACCAGCAGATGCAGGCCACGGTCAAAGGGCTGCCACGAATAGTGACGACCAATGCGGTCTTCCGCCGCCCAGTAGATTTCGAAATAGCTGAATGGCCGATCGTCGAAGCACCCAATCAGCGGGAATGCATGTTTACCGGTGAGCTGGCGCTCCAGATAGGCGGTCTGTACCTCCAGTGAGCCACTTTGCTCCCAGAAATACTCAACGCGCGGATCATTCATCCAGCGGGTGAAACGTTCTGCATCAGAAACGGGATCGGCAATGCGGAAACTCAGCATCCTGCGAATACGTGGATCGTAACGGCGGTAAACCTCACCCTGTGGACGGGGTGGGCGCTGCGGGAAATAAATCTCACGCTCTGCATCAAAAACCATTTCACCGGAGGCCCGGTTTGCCGGTGAACTCAACCATAACGGTAACTGCCAGAAGGCAGTACGATGGATAATGTCGCTTTTTACCTGCCCAAAAAGCGTCAGCGCCTGTGGCTCCTCACGCCATTCGGCCCAGGGGAGAGCCACTGCTGACAGTTGTGGAGCGGCGATAAATATCTGATCCAGCGCATCGCACAGCCACCCTGTCGGCAGCTCCCCGGGACAGTGCAACACCGCGCTATTGTCCAGTCCCCAGCCAAGATTCAGGGGCTTGTCGAGTTTTTCACAGCGCAGTCCATATCTGCTGTGAATAATGTTTGCCTCAGACATTCAGACCTCCTGAGCCTGCAGCGGGTTAGCGAAATCGAAATAGATCACCGAAGGGTCAACAATGGTGTTCTCGTTATGATCGTTCAGATAACAGAAAAAGTTACCTTTTACGTTCCAGTACGGACTTTCCAGCACGTAGTTGAGACAGGTTTTATGAGTCACCTGATCACGCACTTCAGCCAGCGATGCTCGTACACGAGCCATCAGATTCGATTCGCTGTCCAGCCCGGCAGCCCCCAGCGCAGCGGTCACAGCAAAAGTGGAGTTAACCAGCAGGTAATAAGGGAAATAGCGCAGCAACTGCTCATGGGTGAAAATATTTTCCGCCTGCGCCTCGCCAATAGAATCGAGCCAGTCTGTCGCGTGAGGCATAAAAGCGCTGCCCTGACAGTCACGGTAAATAAATCCGACCGGCAGATCCCCAAGCATCTGGACAAGAATATTTTGCTGATGCGCCAGCAGCACCAGGCCGTAATCCGCTTCAGCCGTAAACAGCGGCTTTAGCACTTGCTGACAGTATGCATCGACCCATGCATGGGCGGCCTGTTGCACAGTGATACCGAGGCGATCGCTCAGGCGTTTTACCGCCGAAACCAGCAGCGAATCACCGCCATCAGGTGCGGCCTGAGTCAGGGAGACCAGTACGTTAGTCTGGCTTTTCGGCTGATCCACCAGCAGATTTTCACGCAGGGCAAACAGACTTTCCTGCATGATGTTGCCGTTAAGATCGCGCAGCCCGGCCCAGCCATCCTCCTGCATTACCCGGAAAGTCGGGAAGCGGACCTGTAGCATCTGCCAGCCGTCGGTTTGAGCCAGGCGTGCCAGGCGCATCCCACGCTTCACTTCTTTCACGGACAGAGTACGGATGGAGTTGGTCAGCCGTACGCTCAGGGAGAACTTGATCATATCGCGGCTGGTGGCACAGTAGAGGGAACGGGAAGAGGTGGTCGGCAGCCACGACGTGCCGGCCTCACCTAAGTCTTTAATCAGCCCTTTAGCAACAAGTGCCTGGCACCACCCCTGCTGCAAAAGATATTCCCCCTGCCACGGGTGCAACGGGAACAGCCATTGGTTGTCACTTAATTCGTTGAGTAACTGAGGCGCATTCTCTGCGGCAAATCGCGTCAGCCGCTGTTGAAGGTTGAGATGCAAACTTTCACCGGCGATTTGCGTTTTATCCACCGAAAACCACCGCAGTGGGAAGTGGGGTGCCATATCAGGCAGGTAGCGTTCAGCCTCCCGCCGGTTAAACGGTTCATGAGACTTAGGCGCAGGGTGGAAAGCGTGTCCTGTCAGCAGCGCCTGCTCAGCCTCGCCAAAATTCAACGCTTTTTCACGCAGAGCGGCCCAGTCATGACGGGCATCAATTGCCTGTTGCGTATGGACATGGCTTTCCAGCACGCGCTGGTGGAAAGTTTCGCAGAGGGGAACGGGCAGAAACAGTTGATGGCGTAGCTTATCAATAATAAGCCGGGAGAGAGTGGTAAAGTCGACAGGATAACTGCCTGATGCCGTGACCAGACGTGCAGGAAATGCAAAGCGGTGATGCTGGGTTGGGGAGAAATAAGCCACTCTGAAATGGAGCGATTTCTGCTCATCCAGCGGGATGAGCAATTCGTCTGGCGGGTATTCTGTCAGTTTCCAGTCTGTGGTTTCACGAATCAGTGCATTCAGGAAGCACTGCGCAGCCACATCTGTGGCTGGTTTTTCAGAGGGCAGGGTCATAGTCAAACAGCTCCCACACAGCAAAATAATAACAATTATGTCAATAATGATTCTCATTATCAATAATAAATGTTATTGTCAGATAAATTAATTTTACAAATAAACACAATTAATACATGGAGTTGAAACATTATAATGTCACCAGGGATCGAAGATACGCCCCAAAAACCACTGTCCTGCTGGCCACTTGCGTTCAGTGCCGGGCTTCTCGGTATCGGACAGAACGGTCTGCTGGTTGTGCTCCCTGTTCTGGTCATACAGACAAATCTGAGTCTGTCTGTATGGGCTGCCCTGCTGATGCTTGGCTCAATGCTGTTTCTGCCATCGTCCCCGTGCTGGGGAAAGCAAATTTCCCGTACTGGCAGTAAACCTGTGGTGTTGTGGGCTCTGGGAGGATATGGCATAAGCTTTACCCTGCTAGGGCTGGGAAGCGTGCTGATGGCTACCAGCGCCATAACAACAGCGGTGGGACTGGGAATATTAATCATCGCCCGGATCGCCTACGGGCTGACCGTGTCGGCAATGGTGCCAGCCTGTCAGGTCTGGGCATTGCAGAGAGCTGGAGAAGGGAATCGCATGGCCGCTCTGGCAACCATCAGCTCCGGCCTGAGTTGCGGCAGGCTATTCGGGCCGCTGTGCGCGGCAGCAATGCTGGCCATTCATCCTCTGGCGCCACTGGGGCTGCTGATGGCAGCCCCAGTGCTGGCGCTGCTGATGCTGCTGCGGTTGCCCGGCACACCACCACAGCCCACACCGGAGTGCAAGAGCGTCAGTCTGAAGCGGGATTGTCTGCCTTATCTGCTTTGCGCAATATTACTGGCTGCGGCGGTGAGCATGATGCAGCTTGGACTTTCGCCTGCCCTTACTCGCCAGTTCGCCACGGATACCACCGCCATTAGCCAACAGGTGGCCTGGCTGTTGGGTCTGTCCGCAGTAGCTGCGCTTATCGCGCAGTTCGGGGTACTCCGTCCGCAGCGCCTGACTCCGGTGGCCCTGCTCCTGAGTGCCGGAGTGTTGATGAGTGGTGGTCTGGCTATCATGCTCTCCGAACAGCTATGGTTGTTTTACCCGGGCTGTGCAGTGCTGTCATTTGGAGCAGCTCTGGCAACACCCGCTTATCAACTTCTACTGAATGATAAGCTGGCTGATGGCGCAGGCGCGGGCTGGCTCGCTACCAGTCACACACTTGGCTATGGACTGTGCGCTTTGCTGGTGCCGCTGGTATCGAAAACAGGTGTCGCAATCGCGCTGATTATGGCAGCATTATTTGCAACTATATTATTTACCATTGTGTCTGTATTTATCTGGCATTACCGTACTATCAAATAAAGATATGATCATCACCTTACTGGAGTAAATCAGAGGATATGAGAGAGGACCTGCGTCTGATGAAAACATGTCAGGCAGTGTTCTGGCTTGCTGCCCCCGCCTGGATTTGCCCCTATATTTCCAGACATCTGTTATCACTTAACCCATTACAGGCCCGCTGCCGCAGATATTCCCGTGGCGAGCGATAACCCAACGCACTATGCGGATGCCATTCGTTATAATGCTCGAACGCCTCTGCAAGGTTCTTTG
>ERZ894188.338-NODE-338-length-14127-cov-23.8814_pt1 | contig 14127 bp, 14 predicted proteins | sample MGYA00380281_ERZ894188 | MGnify/ENA primary metagenome ERZ894188 (study PRJEB32331, sample SAMN06328486) | human gut metagenome | biome: human gut microbiome; feature: stool | host: Homo sapiens | collected 2013-01-18 ...
TTGAGTTCATCAACGCCATGGAAGTCCGTGAGGATGACGAGGAGTTCAAAAACCCCGTAGACCTGATGTTTGATGCACTGGAAGCCGAGAAGCCAAATCACTTTGCGGTGCGCCAGTATAAGAAATATAAGCTGGCCGCCGGTGATATATGCTCTAAGTGACTTCTTAATCATGATTTTGTCATGGTTAGTGAAGCAATCACTTAGAGCATTTTTGTTTCAGGAGGTACAGCTATGAGAAACGAAAAAATCACCCCACTGTACGAGCGCCTGAGCCGGGACGATGAGTTACAGGGCGAGAGCAATTCCATATCCAACCAAAAACAGATGTTAGAGGATTTTGCCCGCCGGAATGGGCTGCCCAACCCTACGCACTTTACCGATGATGGTATCTCAGGCACCCGTTTTGACCGCCCCGGATTTTTGGCAATGATGGAAGAAGTGGAGGCAGGGCGTGTAGAGGCAATCGTCATCAAGGACATGAGCCGGTTAGGACGCGACTATCTGAAGGTCGGTCAAGTTATGGAGATTTTGCGGCAGCGAGGCGTTCGTCTGATTGCCATCAACGACGGTGTGGACAGTCTGAAAGGCGATGACGATTTTACCCCGTTCCGCAACATTATGAATGAATTTTACGCCCGTGATACCAGCCGGAAAATCCGCTCTGTGTTTAAGTCAAAAGGCATGAGTGGCAAGCACCTGACCGGCACTGTGATTTACGGCTACTTATGGGACGAAAAACGGGAGCATTGGCTGGTAGATGAGGAAGCTGCCGAAGTGGTACGCCGTATATTCTCCCTCACGCTGGAGGGATATGGGCCTTACCAGATCGCCTGCAAATTATCCACAGACCGGATTGAAATTCCTGTCGTACACCTTGCCCGCTTCAACGAGGGTGTGAACCGTTCAAAGCCGGTCAAAGACCCCTATGGATGGGGATCATCTACCATCGTGAACATTTTGAAAAAACGAGAGTATTTAGGGCATACCATCAATTTCAAGACCCGCAAGCACTTTAAGGACAAGAAAAGCCACTATGTTTCTGAGGACGAATGGACGATCTTTGAGAATACCCATGAAGCCATTATCGACCAGCAGACCTTTGATTTGGCGCAGAAAATCCGCAGCAATGTACGGCGTTATCCAAACGGCTGGGGCGAAGCGGCTCCCCTCACAGGCTTGCTCTATTGTGCCGATTGCGGCGGCAAGATGTATGTCCACCGCACCAACAATGGCAAGCGGATTTCTCAATATACCTGTTCCAATTATACCAAAGTTCCGTGTGGGACACTATGCCCTACACAACACCGTATCAATGAGAGTGCTGTTCTGACATTGGTTTCTGATACGCTCCGGGCTATCGCTGAATATTCCAGAAATGACCGGACGGAATTTATTCACACCGTTCAGGAAACGCAGGTTGCTCAACAGAGTGCCGATATATCGAAAAAGCGCAGGCGTCTGGCTGCTGCCCAAAAGAGAGCCGGAGAACTGGAAAAACTGATTTGCAAAATCTATGAGGACAATGCCCTCGGCAAGCTGCCGGATGCACGATATAGGGCGCTTGATGCACAGTATGCCAAAGAGCAGGACGCACTTGAGATTGAAATTGCGGAGCTGGAAAAGGCTGTTACCGGCTATGAGCAGAGCCAGAAATCAGCGGAGAAATTTATAGCCCTGATTGATAAGTACGAGAATTTTGACACGCTGACAAACACCATGCTCAATGAGTTTGTAGAGAAAATCCTTGTCCACGAACGCGCCAGAAAAGGTAGTCAGGACACCACGCAGGAAATTGAAATCTACTTCAATTTTTTAGGACGCTATATCCCACCATCCTTACAGCCGGTTCCTTTAACCCCGGAGGAACAGGAAGAACTGCGGAAAAAAGAAGAACGCAAGGACAGGCTTCATCAGAATTATTTGAAGCGGAAAGCCAGCGGCGCACAGAAACAGTATGAGGACAAAATCAAGGCGAAGAAAAAAGCGGAAATGGACGCTAAGAAAGCCCTGATCCGGGCTGAGGATATGAAAAAAGGTGTTTTTTCTACTATCGGTCAGCTACCAAAAGAAGAACCGCGCAAAGGCAGCATAGCAGCCAGCGCAGCAGTCTAATCATCACGAAGCAAAGGAGAATGAATATGAGTAAGTTGACTTACATTCGTTGTGGAGATTATGATATACCCAACCTAAAACTTTCTGAACAGCCGGAAACTTCTATCGGCAAGTACGGCAGAATGCGAAAATCCTACCTAAAGGAACATCGCCCCATTCTCTACAACCATCTGCTGATGAGCGAGAAACTGTATCCACACCTGTTAGAGATTGACCGGGCGGCGCGGGAACGGATGGAAGCCATGCTGCCCCGGATGATGGAGGCGGCGGGCGTTACCGAGGAACTGAAAGCCCGTGACCCCATGCGCTGGGTGGGGTTGATGAACACGCTGAAGGCGCAGGCAGAGGAAATTGTTTTGTCAGAAATAATCTTCAACTAATTTGGAAAATTGGAAAAAGTAAAATGGCTGTGTTCGTTAAAAACGAAGAAACCATATCTTCTGCAATACATTTCTCCAACAAAAAAACTCCGGTACATCCCAAACGGTTGTATCGGAGTTTATGGATCAAGATGGTAATCGTCAAATAGCGGCGACTGGAAGAAGTCGCACAGGGTAATGCCCAGTCCCTGGCACATTTCATGGATGATCCGTAGCTTCACGGATTCATACGAACAGTTGATAACGTTCCCTATGGTTGATTTCGGAACCCCGCTTTTCATAAAAAGCTGGTACTGTGTCATGTTCCGTTCTGAAAGAAGTTCTGTCAGTCGTTTACTCACGGCTTCATTTAGCTGCATCCGCATCACCACCAATCCCTGTCACTGTACTAATTATTATATGGCGGTACGTTGGAAATTTAGTCCCTGTGCCTGTACTAATTGAATGTTTTGTAGTAGAATGTTTGTGTTGTCAGGAAGATGGTGATTATAAAACTTGTGCGTCATGGGAGCGGCAAGGGGCACATCATCCATCATAAACGAGTTGGTGTTCTGAACACACAAAACAGGGAGGCGTGGTATGAACAAAAAGAAAATAATCGGATTAGCCGGTGCTGTCGTGGTCTGTATTCTGGTCTTTGTATTTATCGTGATAAGAGGCAAATCACCAAATCCAGCAGAGAACCCGGAGGAAATGTTGGGACGGATTGAAAACGCTTTAGGAGATGAGTACAAGAAGCAATCCATGACGGAATTAGTTGCCACCCTCAAATATGGAGACGAGGAGGGCAATGAGATCAACTATTACATACTCAAAACCACCTATTATGAAGCCGATCCTGCGGAAATAACGGGACTAAACACAGAGGCAATCAAACGAATCGTTAATCCTGACCGGGCCGATTCCTGCCAGAAAATGAAAATTCAGGATTGGGACGCTGCCCTTTATGAAAGAGGGGAACTATCCTACCTGTGCTGGACATATTCGCCGGAGGTGAGCTATATCCTGGAATATAGCCCCTATGCGTTTGCGGATGAAGAAATCATAAAAATGGCGGAAAGTGCAAAGCCCATAAATGAAGAATGTGCAGCGTTTCCGGTTCGTTTTTGTAGGCAAAGCAGAAATTGCGAAGTTCCATTTGCTGACCGGCCTGGGGCAATGCCTTCGGCGGCAACAAATCTTCAAGAATAAAGGTACGCAGCCCCAACTTGGCTCTCTGTTGCTCCGTCAGGCTCTCAAACTCCGCTGCGGAGTAATCTTTTTCCACCTTTCCGCCGGTAATATAGATAAAACGATCCGCAAGACCGCGCAGATAGTAGAGCCGATGCTCTGACACTATAATTGTTTTCCCCTGCGACTTCCAAAACGCAAGTATTGCTCTCAGATCCAGGATAGAGGAAGCATCCAGGTTGGATGACGGCTCATCCATAACCAGCACATCCGGCTCCATGATGGATACCCCGGCACAGGCAATTTTTTGCTTTTCCCCGCCGGAGAGATGAAAGATATTGCGTCCCATCAATTTCTCCAGGCGGAAATCCCGGATGGTCTTATCTAATCGTTCCCGAATACTTTGCTCCGGCTGGCCGAGATTTTCACACCCGAATGTGATTTCGCTGGTTGTGTCCACATTGAAAAATTGTGAGCGGGGGTTTTGAAACACGCTGCCAACCGTTTTCGCGGTATCATAAAGGGGCTGTTCCGAAACCTTTGCCCCATTTACCCACACTTCTCCATTCATTTTTCCTTCATAGTAATGGGGAATCAGACCGTTGATCAGCCTGGTAATTGTCGTTTTTCCACTGCCGCTTTCGCCGCAAAGTACGACGCATTGACCGTCCTCTACGGTCAGATTTATATCATGGACTCCACCAGCGTTCTCGTTTTCTTCTCCATAAGAGAAGGTCACATGGTCAATCCGTATCATAGGTTCACCCCCTCCCGTCAAAAAGAAATCTGCTGCTGAAACAAAAACAAGGCAAAACAGATAACGCAAAACAGAATCGCAATCAAATCTTGAACATGGAAACCGATCTGGCACACGTTTGTACGTTTAACGGGGGCTCCAAGCCCCCGTGTCAACGCAGCAGCAGAAAGTTCATCACCAATCTTCACAACGGACACCATCAAAGGAACAAGGCGATATTCCACCATCAGGAAAGGATTTTTCCCGCCGAATCGTATGCCCCGCATTTTCATTGCATCCCGGATGGCCTGATATTCTTCGCTGATGGTTGGGAAAAAGCGAAAAATGACAGACATTGGAATCACGATTTTTTCCGTGATGTGCATACGCTCCATTGCGCCGATAAACTCACTGATCGAAGTGGATGAGATCAGATAGGCACCTGTCATAATGCCAGGCGCAAACCGCGTCATGATAGATGTCACTGCCAGCACGATGAACGAGAGTAATCCGCTCAAACTCGTAAGGGCAATCCGTTCCAGTATAAAGCAAACCGCATATAGCACCAGATATTTTCCTGCTGTTTTGAAACGGCGTTCCGACAAAATCAGAGCAAAGGGGACAAGGCTTAGACACGGCTTGACGATGTTCATAATTCCTTCGTTACTGGTACTGAACATCAGTGTTGTAATCGTCAGCAGCAGAATGAGCTTTGTCCGGGGATCAAGCAGGATTCCTTTTCTTTTTTCGGTTGTTGCTGAAAATGATAGCCCGTTCATCACACAATGCCCGCTTTAGCAAAATGCTTTTTCAGAAGCGCCTTACCTAAAAGTCCGCCCAGGATCGCAAAAATGAAGATTCCGGCGATTACCAGAATAATGCTCCACATAGGCATAACAGCCATTACCCTGTCAGCGTATTCCTCACCAAAGCTGGCCGCAAAACTGGCCCAGGAATCCTCAACCATGAAATACATGGGGATATATGTACCAACCATCCAAAGGCTGAACACCGCATACCCGATCAGGCTCTTCTTGGCGCTTTTATAACCGCCGGATTTCAAGATCAGATCTCCCAGCAGCCCAAAAATCACGCCCATCGGTACGCCCCAAAATCCCATGCCAGTCAGCCCCATCAGCAGGCCGCTTAAAATTCCCATAATTGTAACCATGCCGAATTTTTTAACTCTGGTCAGGAACAGCATGAACGGGATGCCGGTAATCAAAGACCACAATGCTCCGAGGATCGGCAAAAAGATAGGTACAAAGCCGACGGGAATGGCAACACAGCAGCCAATCACAAAGTAGAGAACGGTGAACAGGCCGAGGTTAATCAGGTCTTTTGCTTGTAACTTGTTACTCATAACGAATACCTCCATTCATTTGCTGGTTAGCGTTTTCTAACCTCTCTATAAGATACCATAGTTAGCAGTAGCTCTCTACAACCAATCATCTTTTTGGCTCCAAACAGCAATGAGTTTTTTTATTGACTGACTTCGCTTACAATTCTATAATATGATTAAAATCAAGGGCAATGAGCCAGACAAATCGACAGGAGTTAAAAATGAAGATTGATGATATTATTAGAAAATGTATTGAAATTCCCGGCGTTTCAATAAAACGTAGCGAGTTCAACGCAGAACTACTTATGAAAACTAAGGAAGGAAAAGGGTCTATGACGTTTTTTCAACTTTTCCCCGGACTTACTATTGCGTATATTTTTATAAATTCTCCGACATGGGCAGCTCCAAATTTGGGTGAAGATAGTTTCATTAAAAAAGGGCCTTTGCTCCTAAACTATTGCGTGACTGGTCGTTGCGAGATTATCTTGAATAACGGAAACTTTGTATATGTGAAAGATGGAGATATTTCTCTCACGGAGTGTTTTGCCCAAAAGCAATATGTCTATCCTCGCCGTATCTATGAGGGAATGGAGCTTTTTGTTGATACTAATACACTGGCAACAGAGAGTACATGGATACAAAAAGAGTTTGGCATAGACATCCCTAAAATCATTGAACTTTTTTACCCAAACGATAACACTTATATCTCAGCAGTTACTCCTGAAGTTGAAGAAATATTGATTAAGCTCTGGGAACTTTTTGATATTGCGCCTCCGTTTTCGATTTCTCAAATGAAGATCTATGTTCTGGCTCTATTTTCATTACTACAAAATCTTAACAATATCCCCCCATCGCAAGCCTGCACATTTTTTACTGAAACACAGGTAGATATAGCAAAACGTGTTGAAAAAATTATCACTTCCGATTTGCGGCAACATCATCCTGCATGGGAATTGGCAGCTCAGTTTTCTGTCAGCGAAACCAGCTTAAAAAACTATTTTCGTGGCGTTTTTGGTCAAAATATTTCCATCTATCTACGGGAAGTCCGAATGGAAAAAGCTGCAGAGTTACTGACTTCTACAAGATTGTCCGTTGCAGAAATAGCCGAGTTGGTCGGCTATATGAATCAAAGCAAATTTGCATCAGTTTTCAAAAAACAATTCGACCTATCGCCATTGGAATACCGGCGGTCAAAAAAACTGGAAAATATATAAGATAAAGCCGGGATTTGCCACTTGATAGCAAAGTCCCGGCCTTTCTTGTGCCTAAAAACTATTTGTAAATCAGTTCATCTTGAATAATTTCCTCTGCCTGCGCTTTCAGCGTGTTCATCAGCCCCACCCAGCGCATAGGGTCACGGGCTTTCAATTCCTCGGTGACACCCGCCGCCTCCATCATCCGGGGCAGCATGGCGTCCATCCGCTCCCGCGCCGCCCGGTCAATCTCCAACAGGTGCGGGTACAGCTTTTCGCTCAAAATCAAGCTGCTGTAAAGGCCGGGCCGGTGTTCCTTCAGGTAGCGTTGCCGCATACGGCCATACTTGCCGATGGGGGCCTCCGGCTGCTCGGACAACTCCAGGTCGGGGATGTAGTAATCCCCGCAGCGGGTGTAAGTCAATTTGTTCATGTTCGTCCTCCTTTGCACTGTGATGGTTAAACTGCGGCGCTTGCCGGTAAGGTGGCCTTGCGCGGCTCCTGCCTGGGCAACTGACTGACAGGGATAAAAATGCCTTTCTCCATGTCCTCAGCCCGGATCGCGGCCTTTGCCGCCTCCACTTGGGCCTTGCGTTTGGCGGTGTAGCGTTCTTCCCGTTCCTTCTGCTTGCCGTTTGCCTTACGGCGTAAGTAGTTCTGGTGAAGCCGGTCTTTGCGCTCCTCCTTCTTCCGCAGTTCTTCCTGTTCCTCCGGGGTCAGGGGAACCGGCTGCAAGGCGGGCGGGATATACCGGCCCACAAAATTGAAATAGATTTCAACCTCCTGCGTGGTGTCCTGGCTGCCTTTGCGGGCGCGTTCATGGACAAGGATTTTCTCTACAAACTCGTTGAGCATGGTATTTGTCAGCGTGTCGAAATTTTCATACTTGTCAATCAGGGCAATAAACTTCTCCGCAGATTTCCGGCTCTGCTCATAGCCGGTAACAGCCTTTTCAAGCTCCGCAATTTCAATCTCAAGTGCGTCCTGCTCTTTGGCATACTGTGCATCAAGCGCCCTATATCGTGCATCCGGCAGCTTGCCGAGGGCATTGTCCTCATAGATTTTGCAAATCAGTTTTTCCAGTTCTCCGGCTCTCTTTTGGGCAGCAGCCAGACGCCTGCGCTTTTTCGATATATCGGCACTCTGTTGAGCAACCTGCGTTTCCTGAACGGTGTGAATAAATTCCGTCCGGTCATTTCTGGAATATTCAGCGATAGCCCGGAGCGTATCAGAAACCAATGTCAGAACAGCACTCTCATTGATACGGTGTTGTGTAGGGCATAGTGTCCCACACGGAACTTTGGTATAATTGGAACAGGTATATTGAGAAATCCGCTTGCCATTGTTGGTGCGGTGGACATACATCTTGCCGCCGCAATCGGCACAATAGAGCAAGCCTGTGAGGGGAGCCGCTTCGCCCCAGCCGTTTGGATAACGCCGTACATTGCTGCGGATTTTCTGCGCCAAATCAAAGGTCTGCTGGTCGATAATGGCTTCATGGGTATTCTCAAAGATCGTCCATTCGTCCTCAGAAACATAGTGGCTTTTCTTGTCCTTAAAGTGCTTGCGGGTCTTGAAATTGATGGTATGCCCTAAATACTCTCGTTTTTTCAAAATGTTCACGATGGTAGATGATCCCCATCCATAGGGGTCTTTGACCGGCTTTGAACGGTTCACACCCTCGTTGAAGCGGGCAAGGTGTACGACAGGAATTTCAATCCGGTCTGTGGATAATTTGCAGGCGATCTGGTAAGGCCCATATCCCTCCAGCGTGAGGGAGAATATACGGCGTACCACTTCGGCAGCTTCCTCATCTACCAGCCAATGCTCCCGTTTTTCGTCCCATAAGTAGCCGTAAATCACAGTGCCGGTCAGGTGCTTGCCACTCATGCCTTTTGACTTAAACACAGAGCGGATTTTCCGGCTGGTATCACGGGCGTAAAATTCATTCATAATGTTGCGGAACGGGGTAAAATCGTCATCGCCTTTCAGACTGTCCACACCGTCGTTGATGGCAATCAGACGAACGCCTCGCTGCCGCAAAATCTCCATAACTTGACCGACCTTCAGATAGTCGCGTCCTAACCGGCTCATGTCCTTGATGACGATTGCCTCTACACGCCCTGCCTCCACTTCTTCCATCATTGCCAAAAATCCGGGGCGGTCAAAACGGGTGCCTGAGATACCATCATCGGTAAAGTGCGTAGGGTTGGGCAGCCCATTCCGGCGGGCAAAATCCTCTAACATCTGTTTTTGGTTGGATATGGAATTGCTCTCGCCCTGTAACTCATCGTCCCGGCTCAGGCGCTCGTACAGTGGGGTGATTTTTTCGTTTCTCATAGCTGTACCTCCTGAAACAAAAATGCTCTAAGTGATTGCTTCACTAACCATGACAAAATCATGATTAAGAAGTCACTTAGAGCATATATCACCGCTGGCCAATTTGTACTTTTTATACTGTTTGACCGCGAAGCAATCCGGCTTACGCTTTTCGAGCCCGGCAAACATATAGTCCACCGCGTTCATAAAATCCTCGTCATCCTCCTTGACCTCCATGCCGGAAATCATATCCACAAGGGTATTCATGTTCCGATCCTCGGCAGGCCCCTCGAAAATGATGTAGGCGATCAGAGCACAGTACAAAAGCGTTTCCGATTTCGTCCAGAATGGATCGCCTTCCTTGCCTTCGCCCTTGGTGTTGGAAATCAGGGCATCCACGAATTTCAGAATATCGGCCTCGTTGCGGATATACGCCAACGGGTTATAGTGCATGGATTTTGAAAAATCAATGCTGTTGAACACCTTGATTTTGTACCCGCGTTTTTGCAGGAAAGCCCCGACCTGCCCCAGCACACCGCCTTTGGGATCGACCACCACATAAGAGGAATGAGCCTGTAAAAGCTGGGGCGTGAGCCAGAAGCGGGTTTTGCCGGAGCCGGACGAGCCGATAATGCAGCAATTCAGGTTTCGGGCATTTGCGGGGATTTTCGGGCGGGTGTTCATCGTGAGAAACTCCGTCCCGGTCAAAATCACGTTGTTTTCAAATTTCGGATCGACAAACGGTTTGATGTCTTTTTCCGTTCCCCACCGGGCGCTGCCATATTCTGCATCCCGCCGAAACTTCTTAGCGTTCTTGCTTTTGAAATAGATCAGCAGCCGGAAACCAACTGCGCCTACAATACCGACAAGCCAATCCAGCGGGACTAAACCGGGCGCAAAGTCAGCAAAGGCCGGGCCAATCGTCTGGCCCAGCCCGATGAGCTTATGTGCAAAATCGTTACCCGCCGCCAGCCGGTAGGCTGTCCCCAGCTTGAGGAACGCCCACAGGATGAACAGATAGGGAATGTTTGGGATGAGATATTTTCTGATCTTATCTGTCCTCATGGGCCACCTCCTTTGCACGTTCTTTTTGTTTCGGCTTTTCTTTGGAAAGCTGATCTGCCGCCTGTTTCAGTTGTTCCCGGATGGGAACACGGTTCGATTTTGCTTTGCTTAACACCTTCCGGGAGTACTCGGAAAAGCAGGCGGTCATCGCGTCTGCCTGTCCAGCCTTGAAAAACAACAGGTATTTGTCCGGCCCGGTTTTATAGAACGCATAGTCCACATTCCATTTCCGGGCCACGCGGTCAAAGGACTTGGCATCCCCGGATAGCTCAATGCTGTTTGTGGCTGTGCCGTGGGCCATGAGCTTTCGCACACTTTGTTTGCCATGTGGTACTTGCCGCCCACGGTATGCCTTGCGGATCTTCCGGCCCACCATGCCCAGCACATACGCCAGTCCCCGCGCCGTCAGCTTGGTTGTTTTTACGGATATGGCTATCGTGCGCCGGGAAATATCTTCATCAATCAGTTACACCGCCTCCCTCCTTGGGACAATTTGTCTCGAAGTGCCATCACCGATCCCCACGGTCTTTTTTCTGCATTTGACGGTAGCCCTCCAAAGAAGAACCGTCTATGATTTCCTGATAAGCGGCCATTTGCTCCCGGATAGAGAGCTTCGGGAAAGAGAACACCTTATGCTCCTTGGGAATATCCTGCAAGCCGTGATACACTTCCACGAAATGATCGCTTTCTTTGACAACATAGCCGCCCGGGGCAAAATGGCCGTTTTCGTGGATGCAGGCATCCCGGCCATACGCCTCATAATCGAAATACGGTTTTACCTGATCCGGCACATCCAACATTTCCAGATCGTCCACATAAATACGCCCCAGCGTTTCCTCATCGGATACGCCGGGGTAAAAGCCGTAACAGTCCAGATTTTGTGTCAGATTGATGATGTCCCGCACCGAAGAACAGTGATCACCGCTGTCGAGGACGGCCTCCAGTGTTTCCAGCTCCGATGAGGTAAGCTCGGAAAGCAGGCAGGCCAGATGATTAAGCTCGTCCAGATTTTCATACTCGCTCAAATGGTCATAGAGCCCCAGCACATCCCCATCGAAAGAGGTAATAAAAATTTCCTGATAGCGGACGCCATCCACGCCGATCCGTTTCAAGAGAGCCTCCACCTCCTGGGCGGTTGTGGGAAATTTCAGTGTTTCACCCACAAGCTGGCCCTCGCTGTACTTTCCGGCGTTGGTAACGTAGGCTTCAAACAGGGTCGCCATCAGCGACGGCCCTGCCCCTTGACGGTCAGGATACCCTCAAGGGTTGTTGCCGTAATTCCCAGCCGCTGGGCCACGGCAATATCATTTTTCATGGATTCGGTCATACTGTGCCCGCAGACAACCAGCACATGAGAACGGCGGAGCAGGTCACGGCTCATGTCGATGCCGCTTTTATGCTCCTCGGGAACAGCATCGTTGAGAAACAGGGGCAAGTACAAAGGCGGACAAATAGGAGAAAAGCCTGCCTCATACACGGTGCGGCAATACTGCGCCGCCAGTTCTGCGTTTTCGCTATCGCCGCCGAGCCATGCAGCGGTGATATAAGCAAGGGGTCGTTTCATCGTTCATACCTCCGATATTTTAATAAGAAAGTTCAACCCAAACCCCACGCCCTTTCCCAGTCTTGGGAAAGGGGGCGGCTCTGAAGGATATACCCCCGCCGCTTGCCGGGGAAATAGCACAGCCGGGGCAGACCGTCAAGGGCGAGCCGCCGAAAACGGCGGTGCGCTGCACCCTTGACGGCCCACTCCCGGCTGTACTAAAAAACAGGCGGCGACGGGGGATATATACCACCAGAGCTTCTGCGCGAGGGCGGGGCCCTCGGGACAAAGTGTCTCGAAGTTGTTACTTGTCAAGTTCCTGCTTTTTCGGGGCTTTTGCCAGCTCCGGCGGCTGTTTTTCTTTCCAGTCATCCAGCAGGGACATAATCTGTTCTTTCATTTTGGCGGGAGTGACCTCCTTGCCAAAATACTTTTCCAGTTCCGCAGTAGAAATAATCACGCCTCGATCCTCCTTTTTCTGTTCTGATAAGATGCCGTCAATGACATCGCCGTTGAGCTTGCCTTCCTTATCCAGCTCCCGGAGCCGTTTAGCTTGGGCCAGCGAGGGCGAAGCCTGCTCCCCGTCAATGGAAACAGCAATAAGCCTCTGATTTTTCGGTTTGATGTAGGAAAGCTCCACGGCAGGCATGAAGCCCATCTTTTTATCGTCTACCTTATCCAGAAGCTCCGGCACAAGGGAGTTGAGCCGCAAGTAGCGCATGACCTTTTTATAGTTCATTTCATGCGCCTCGCCTACAATCTCAACCGAGCGTTTCCCGACATCGCCTTCCGCAACACCTTTCAGCCGCCCGCCCTGATGCTTGATGTCCTCAACCTCGAGTTCCAGCAGCGCGGCCAATTCGCTGGGGAGCATCCCGTCACGCTGCTTGTTGCTGTCCTTCATGGCCTGTACCGCTTCGTGGTCGGTCATTTCACGGACGATAAAGGGCATTTCCTCCAGTCCAGCCAGCTCACTGCCGTGAGTACGGCGATGGCCCGCTACAATTTCATAGCCGTTTCCGTCTTTCTCCGGGCGGGCAAGACCGGGAACCATTACACCGTTTACGCGGATAGAAGCAACGATTTCCTGCATCTTCGCATCGTCCCGTACCTTAAAGGGGTGCGGACGGAATGTGTGAAACGGATGAACCTCGGAAAGTTTCAGATAAACCAGCTTGCCTTCCTCAACCGGGCGGGGAGGTGTGGTCGGCGCGGGAGCCGTCTGTTCCACAGCAGCTTCCTTCGGTGCCGTATCCTGTGTGGGCTTTACGGGCTCCTTGGCATCCGGGGCCTTTCCATCGCTTCGGGACACTTTGTCTCGTTTGGACGGCTTGGGCTTGTCAGGGGCCGCCTTATCCGCCTTGGGTGGGCGGCCCTTGCGGGCCCCAGCCGATTTCTCCGCTTTCTGATTTTCAGTCGCGGCCTTTTCCGCTTTCGGCGGACGGCCACGGCGCGACTTTTTCGGCTCCTCCGTATTGGCGGGCTGCGGTGTTTCTCCGGGGGCTGCCGCCTCCGGCGTTTCGGGCGTTTCCGCCTTTTCGACTTCGGCGCGGGCGTTCTGCCTCTTTTCCGCCATAAGTTCATTGATTTTGTCAAAGGACACAACCACATCGCCGGACTCAGGTATGGCAGGCCCGGTCTGTTCCTGCTGGGGCTCAGACGCTGCGGCCTGTTCGGGTGTGGTGATAGGCTCGGCGGCCTCCGGGGAAATATTCTCCGCAGGGCCAGTATTCAATTTTTCATCGGCCATTTACGATCCTCCTTTTCGTTAAAGTTGCACAAATTTGAACGCTAAAATTTTGTAGTTATTTTTGTGCCTCCTTTCCGTCTATCCACGCAAAAAAGCCGCCCGTTTTTCATGCCGGACGGCTTTTTGCGTAATGTGATAGATCAAATATTATTTTTTCTGGTTTGTAGGCTCCGAAAAGCCTTGTATTTACAGTGTTCCTAATAGGAAGTAATCATATGAATACTACATCTGCACGGTCAAGCTGAAGAACAAGGATTTATCCCATCTGCCCGTGGAAGTGCTGACCGAAGAACAGCTCAGCGCCTATTCGCTCTATATGCGCACACTGGGCAACCGGCCGGATTTGTTCGGCAAAGCGCAGTACCCCAATGCGTCCACCATCAAGCAGCCCACCTACTACGATATTCCCCCGGAAGCATTAAAGGATGATAGGTTTGCCGCCATGATGGAGGAAGCAACAAAGTACATCGGCTACCCGTATGTGTGGGGCGGCAGTTCGCCCAGCACCAGCTTTG
>ERZ894188.346-NODE-346-length-13835-cov-11.9816_pt1 | contig 13835 bp, 14 predicted proteins | sample MGYA00380281_ERZ894188 | MGnify/ENA primary metagenome ERZ894188 (study PRJEB32331, sample SAMN06328486) | human gut metagenome | biome: human gut microbiome; feature: stool | host: Homo sapiens | collected 2013-01-18 ...
AAAATAAAACTGCGCCACAGCCTTGGCAGGCCATCGCGCAGCGATTTTGTTCAATCGGACTTATCCGAAGAAACCCTTGAATGGCTTGAGTGGTATAATTCGATACCGCCAGAAAAACAACTTGCTGTCAATTCAATTCCAGCCGAGCTATATACTGATGACGGTGCTGGAACGGTTGACGCAGACCAAGAAAAATGATTTTGATTGACACCCACAAGGGACAGCCGAGATTGAGGATGGAAAGAAGAAAATCCGCCAGTTTGAGAACTTGGAAAAGAGGTTGCGTCAAAAGTTATCCAAAGAGGAACGAAGAACACGCAACAACCACCTGTATAATCAAGAGGGCACTTAACAGTGAAACTTATTTCTTGGAGATTTATGACGATATATACTATATAGCATTGAGTTAATTCTAAACGGATTTTGAATTTATTTACAAGGAGGTTTTATATGTCAATGAATATCAGCGGATTGGGCAATACCCATAATGGCATCAACACAAATAGCAAACAATATAAGGCTTTGAAAGAAAAGGGCTGGTTATCAGGTATTATGCAAAATGAAGCCATGATGTCATCAGAAGAAAGAATGATATATGAAACATTCGGTGGAAGAGATACCATTATTAATAATCTGATGAAGCAATTTGATTCGGATGGCGATTTACTGAATGCAAATGGAGTGGCAGGAATGGATGTTACCGGCAAGGGTACATCGTGGCAGCAACTCTCAAGTGTATCTGAGGAATATCGTCAAAAGATGTTTGATAATGTGAAGAGGGAATTTATTCAGGAAAACGGTCTTTCAAATGGTGATACAACGAAGCGTTCGGATATTTTCAAAGATTATCAGTTAAGTGTAAGCAAAGACAAACGTTTAAGTGGTACATGGACTTTAGAACAATACGAAGGACAATATAGAGCTGCTATGTATGCAGCAGTGAAATCAGCTAATCCAAATTGGAAACCGGGACAAAAGTTTGATACAAGCATTCTTGATAATGTCAAAAGAGAATCAGTGGAATCTACACTTGTCAAAAATGGTAATAGGTTAGTTCGCAATTCTATTGATGTATCAGTATAGAATACAACATCTTTGGGGCTAGATCAGCCCTTGATTTCATTATAATAGATAAAAAGATATTGAATAACTTTGGCGTTGCAAAGGAGTGTGATGATATGAAAAAAATGATAGGAATGATAACCTTGCTGCTTTTGATGATGGGGGTAGTCGGCTGCAACGGAGAAAAAGTTAATATTGACTTTCCTTTTGAAGTTGGAGAAGTTGAAAATATCGAAATGTACCACTATACGGGAGTACCTGTATCAGCGGAAAAGAAAGTAGTCGTTGCAGAAACGGACATAACAGACTTGTATGATAAGTTTGAGGACTTGTCATTAATGGAAAAGCAAGTTGAGGAGACCACAGGAGGGGATGTGACCAGTTTTCGATTTAACCTTTCAGATGGGACAAGCTACGAACTGATTTATGTCTGTAATGGAGTCAAGAACGGAAATCTAAAATCTTCAACGGGCAAGTTTGAATACTTTACAAGATCAGATATTGGCTCATATTGGTCAAATATTGACCTTGAAGCAGTTTCGGTTGAAGAAAATGAATTGCCGAAGCTGACAAATTAAGTCTTATTTAATGGGATTTGAAAGAGTTTAATAATTCGGGATTTGTGAGGAAAAGACGAATGAAACAAAAAAGTAAAAATGGGGTTTCAATTATAGGTGGTGCAGATGGTCCTACAAGCGTTTTTATAGCTGGACATTCAAAAAAACAACCATTAAAGCTTAGGATTAAAAATAGCATATATAGATATAAGAGAAAAAAAGTAGAGAAGACAATAGTGGCAAATCCGCATTCACTTTCTGAAACAGTGCGGTATGCAAAAGAAAAATACGGATTGACAGAAACTGCTTCAGTCGATAGAGAATATATTGAACAAATAAAATGCCTAAAAGAAAGTTTGATTTTGCAATATGAACCAGAACTTTTGGGTGAAATGCAGGATATTCCATTACCGGATTATTTTAATGAAGCATCTGTTAAAGAGTATTTTGGTAAAATAAAGACTCGGAGTGAAATGATTGCTGAAATGCCCGATAGTATAATTCCTATGGATTTTCATTTGTATAAAATAGAAATTAATGATAATTTTCTTACAATGGAAATAGATTATACTTGGAATATATTTGGAATGTCTTATTCAGGAAATAAAGCGGTAATGAAAAATTTTAAGAAAATAGCCAGAGATTTATACGGTTATTATGGTGTTACTGAGGAAGATATTAGAAATAAGACAGAAAGATATTCGTCACTGGTAACGAGCTTGAGTTCATAAATTCTTATTTACAGATGGCGATATAAATATTGAAGTTGAGTTAAGTCCAGAATTAGAAACAGTTTGGTTAACACAGAAACAAATGGGAGAATTGTTTGAAGTAAAACAGGCAACGTTAAGTGAACATATCAATAATATTATATCGTCAGGCGAGTTGGATGAGACTTCTATCGGTTTTTCCGATAAAAGTTCCGGAAGACGAAAACCTAAGATTGGTTGCGATTACGCTTATGATTACAGAGTCAAGACCAGAAGAAAAAGATATAATGGTGAATCTTGTAATGAATTTTTTGACAATGTAGTTAGTTCGTGAAATTTATTATTTAATGAAATTGGCAAATCGAGATTTGACTGTGAAAAGCCCGTAAATAAGCGGATGTTAATATGCATTGCTTGTGGCAACGGCTCTTTTGAATATAGAATTGAGCTATCAAAAACAAGGAGGCAGAGATTATGCTAAATGAAAATATCAAAAGAATTAGAAAGTCAAAAGGGCTGTCGCAAGAAGAACTGGCAATTAAACTGAACGTAGTAAGACAGACAGTATCAAAATGGGAGAATGGTTTGTCAGTTCCAGATTCCAGTATGCTGATTATTTTGGCGAATGAACTGGATACTACTGTAAGTGAATTACTTGGAGAACCTGTAGCAGAATCGACTACCGATGATTTAAAGATTCTTTCTGAAAAATTAGAAGTTATTAATTTGCAGCTTGCAAAAAGAAGTATAACAAAGGTAAAAACGATTCGATGGATTCTTATTTCATTGTGTACGGTTATAGTGGTAATATTTATCGCACTTGCATCTACGAATAGTTTTTATTTGAATTGGAATTACAATGATCCTGAGTTGGCAGTGGCAGGAACAATACTGCATGGGTTTGAATTCTTGTTTGTAAGACTTGCACCGATTGTTTTTTTGACTTCGGTGGTTGGAATTGTGGTGACATATAAGAAAAGATAACCACCAAATATAATAAATAACAATATCGTAAATGACATTGGAAATACTTTTGTCAATTTTGAATCGCGATTTCATCCGTAAGGATTTAGAGTTTACCAATATATATAAAGAAATTCTATATGCTTCAGAAGGGATGATGAAGTCTTGGTACAGAACAGGGAATTATGATGTAAATGTTTTTGAGCAGGAATATCTGGAAATGATACATCATTGGGAAAGGCTGCGTCCATTATTTTGTAAATCTAATAGATAAACAGAAAATTACGTTAGTATTTTTGCCGGGACTTACAGCAGATCACATGCATTATCCAGACCATTTACGAATAATTACAGTCTGTCTGACATGGCAGAATGGCTTGATAAAATCTTAGCAAAAGAAGAAATTTATAATCCCATCATTAACAAGAGCCACTGTGACATAATTCAGGGAAAGAGAAAGAAAAACCAATATGGACAGCAATATAAAATTTTTTATAAGAAGACGGTAAAGCATTTTTCTCTTTCCAATCCGGCTGATAGGCATAGTTTCCCCGAAAGATATGATATTCTTTCGGGGAAATTTTTAGAAAATTATTTTTTTATGTAAAAAATGAAACATGGTCATGTCCTGACACGGTGGGATTTGCGGAACTGCTGTGGCGATTCATGAAAATTTTTCTGGAAGGACTGCGAAAAATAGCTGGTAGAGGAAAACCCGATACATCCGGCAATCTCTTCGATACTGTGATTGGTTGTGAGCAGCAGGTCACGCGCAGACGCCAGCCGAACTTCGTTCAGGTAAGCGATGGGAGATTTCCCGTACAGCTCTGCAAAACGGTGTGAAAGGTAATATTTTGAGAGACTGCAGTTTTCGGCAAGCGAATCCAGAGAGATCATGCTCTGGTAATTGTGCTCGATAAAGCGTTTTACCTTGTGGCATTCGCGGCTGCTGTTCTGCGCATCCACCACTTCATAGGATACATGGTCTTTCCGGCAGAAATATAAAATTAAAATATCCAGATAATGCTGGCAGATCTCTGCGTAGCGGTCCTGTTTGTTATGCATTTCCCGCAGGATATTTTCAAAACACTGGCGGATAAAAGGCGAGTTTGCAGAAGCCGGGACATGAATGTATTCCGGTTCTTTGTCAGTATTCAGTTTTAATCCTTCCACCCCGAGCACATAATAATCCAGTGGATTTTCCGGATCGGAAAACTCTGTGTGTGTTACCTGTGCACCGATCACGACAAGGCTGTTTGAGGAGACAGGAAGAGATTCATTTTCAATCAGCATGCGTCCGTTGCCGTCTTTAATAAAGAAGATTTCCGTAAAATGATGGCTGTGGGGAAACGAAGTCCAGTCATTTTCAAATTTGGATGCTGATATGGAAAGCAGGCGGAAATGGATTTCCGGCTGTACCTCATTATCCAGATTAAATTTGCGGTTACTCATGGAAAATACACTCCTTTCATGTCATAATTGCAATGATTTCCTAGTTAAAATGGAACGATGTTGTACTTAGTATACAATGAAAAAAACAAAATAACAAGATTTTTAAAATAAAGCAAGAATTATAAAATATAGAGCAATATATGGATAGGAAAAAGAGATGGCGTACTCTATAATAACAAATGTAAGGAAGGAAACATAAGAATTTATAGTAAAAAATAACAAAAATGGGAGGTTACTATGAAGAAAAAAATTTTATGTACAATGATGAGTATGGTAATGGTAGCATCTTTATTTGCAGGGTGCGGTACAGATTCAGGAAAGGAGAATTCTGCGTCAGATACCAGCAAGACAAAAGAAGCTGGAACAACAATCAGTGTAGCTGCTATTGAGACAGCTTATGGTTCTGAAATGTGGCAGAAAGTGGCAGATGCATTTACAGAAGAAACCGGAATTAAAGTAGAACTTACAACAGATAAAAAATTAGAGGATGTAATTGGACCATCCATGCAGGGAGGCGAATACCCGGATGTTATTCATCTTGCCACGGGACGTGAAGCTGCGTTGACGGAACAGTTTATTAAGGGACATATGATTACTGACATTACAGATGTTTTATCTATGAAAGTTCCGGGAGAAGACAAACTTGTTTCAGAGAAGATTGCAGGAGGATTTACAGACACATCATTGACCAATCCTTATGGTGATGGAAAGACATATCTTGCACCAATGTTTTATTCTCCATGTGGTCTGTTTTATAATGCAGGTCTTTTAGAAGAAAAAGGATGGGATGTTCCAAAGACATGGGATGAAATGTGGGAATTAGGAGATAAAGCAAAAGAAGAGGGAATTTACTTATTTACATATCCTACAACAGGTTATTTTGATGCATTCTTCTACGCACTGATGTATTCAGCAGGTGGTCCGGAATTTTTTGATAAAGCAACAAATTATGCGGAAGGCATCTGGGAAACTCCGGAAGCACAGACATGCTTTGATATTGTTGCAAAGTTAGCTGAGTACACAAATCCGGTCACACCTGCGCAGGCAAATGATCAGGACTTCACACAGAATCAGCAGTTAGTACTTGACAATAAAGCAATCTTTATGCCAAATGGAACATGGATCGTTGGAGAAATGGCAGAAGCACCTCGTGCAGATGGATTTAAGTGGGGAATGACAGCTCTTCCGGCAGTAAAAGATGGCGGAGATGCATACAGTTATACATGGTTTGAGCAGGCATGGATTCCTTCTGGTGCAGAGCATCAGGATGCAGCAAAATTATTTATCTCTTATTTATACAGTGACAAAGCATGTGAAATTTTTGCAAAAGCAGGAGCTATCCAGCCAGTATTAGGCATTGCAGACAAATTAAGTGGTGATAACGTAATGTTCTACTCTATTTATGATAATGGAGCAAAGGCAGCTATGGGTAATTTCGCAGCATTTGAAGCAATTCCGGGCGTGGAAGTGCGAACAGTATTCTTTGACCCGGTAAACTCATTAGTATCAGGCGATATGGATGAGCAGGCATGGATTGACGGAATTATTTCGGCAAGTGACCAGATGCGGGCGAATTTGAAATAAGAGTTTTTAGTTTGCCTTAATGCTATAGTGGTAAAAATGAGTCGGCGGACAGAATTTTTGTCCGCCGAATTTTAAATAGTACGGTTTGTTTGAAAGGAACGTGAAAGTATGAAAAAAGCCAGAGGACGAAGCGGTTTTTTGGCGGTATGCATAGCACCAGCAGTAATTTTATTTTTTGTGTTTATGATATTGCCTACCTTAAATGTATTCCGGATGTCGTTATTTGAAAAAGGTGCATATTCACCGAATGAAACATTTGTTGGCCTGAAAAATTTTAAAACATTAATATCGGATACTAATTTTATAAGGTCCATGCAAAACATGATTTTACTTATTGTTGTTGTTACAATAGTTACCTTTGCATTTGCACTTGTTTTTGCAGGCATTCTGTCAAGAGAACAAATCAGGGGACAGAATTTTTTCCGTATTATTTTTTATATTCCCAATATTTTATCGGTTGTAGTAATTGCAGGTATTTTTTCTGCAATTTATAAGCCGGAGAACGGAATGCTAAATAGTATTATCGGACTGTTTCATAAAATGGAGAACCCGATTTTGTGGAAAGGTGAATCGCTTGTGATCGTCAGTCTTATTATTGCAATGATCTGGCAGGCGATTGGTTACTATATGGTCATGTACATGGCATCTATGGCGAGTGTGCCGAAAAGCCTGTATGAAAGTGCCGGATTAGATGGTGCAGGCAGGCTCGTTCAGTTTTTTCAGATTACAATTCCGTTGATCTGGACTAATATTCGTACAACATTAACATTTTTTATTATTTCTACTATTAATATGGCATTTCTTTTTGTAAAAGCTATGACTTCAGGTGGCCCAAACGGAGCTTCTGAAGTGTCACTAAGCTATATGTATGGACAGAAGGATGCCGGATTATATGGATACAGTATGGCAATAGGTGTTGTAATATTTATTTTCTCGTTTGCATTGTCTGCACTTGTAAATAAAGTTACAGAGCGTGAACCACTGGAGTTTTAAGGAGAGAAAATATGAGAGAGAAAAATAATCCGAATTCTGCGGAACGGTTGTATAAATTTTTTATCTATTTAGTTTTAATAATGCTTGCAGTCAGTATTATTATTCCGGTGGCATGGGTGTTTATGGCATCCATTAAGCAAAATAAAGAGTTTTATGGAAATCCGTGGACTTTGCCGGAGGGTTTTTATTTTCAGAACTTTATTGATGCCTGGAATACAGCAAAAATGGGAGATTACATGTTAAACTCCGTATTGGTTACAGCTTTGGCACTTGTAATTCTTTTAATTGTTGCACTGCCGGCAGCTTACTGTTTGTCACGTTTTAAATTTAAAGGAAGCAAATCTTTAAATGCGGCTTTTATGGGTGGTCTTTTTATTAACGTGAATTATATTGTTGTTCCAATTTTTCTGATGCTGCGAGATGGAGACAATTGGCTGAAATCAGTAATTGGGAAAAGTTTTCTTTTAAATAATCTGGTCATACTCGCAATCGTATATGCTGCGACAGCACTTCCGTTTACAATTTATCTGTTGTCAGGGTATTTTTCAACATTGGCACATGATTATGAAGAGGCGGCATATATTGATGGAGCAGGTTATAGTACAACGATGTGGAAAATTATTTTCCCAATGGCAAAACCATCTATTATTACAGTAATCTTGTTTAATTTTCTTTCTTTTTGGAATGAATATATCATTTCCATGACACTAATGAGTTCGGCAAAGGGACCGAAAACGTTACCGGTAGGATTATTAAATCTGATGCAGGCACAGCAGTCAGCAGCACAGTATGGAATTATGTACGCAGGACTTGTAATAGTAATGCTTCCTACATTAATTTTATATATATGTGTTCAGAATAAACTGACACAGGGAATGACTGTTGGTGGTTTAAAGGGTTGATGAGAAGGGAGATTAAAATGGAATTTTGGAAAAAGCACACAAAATGCAGAATAATTTTAATGGCAGCTCTTTTTATTGCCGGAATAAGCCTGTCTGTTTTTGGATGGGGTATGACAGGAAAAATGACAGGTTTAGGAATTATGCTTATTGGAATTATCTGTTTATTAATGGCATTGTGGATTTATAATTGCCCTTTTGCAGAAAAGAAGAAAAGAAAGTAATTATATGGATGAAATAGGGTGAGGAAGAAAAATGAGTGAGAAAAATACAGGACGTGTCACAATTCCTACAAATCTGGATGTGGTTCCAGAGACAATTGAGTTAATGAAACGCTGGGGTGCAGATGCAATCCGCGATTGTGACGGAACAGAATTCCCGGAAGAGCTGACAAAGACCGGGGCAAAGATTTATGCAACTTACTACACCACGAGAAAAGATAATGAGTGGGCGAAGGCGAACCCGGATGAGGTGCAGCAGTGTTATATTATGAGTGGATTTTATACGGCTGTTGAAAGCGAACTGCAAATTCCTCTGATGAAGGGGATTTCGGATGAGTTAATGCAGGTCAATACAAGAGATGATATTAAACGATGGTGGGAGGTTGTTGACCGTTCCACAGGTCAGGTGGTATCGACCAAACAGTGGGAATATAATGAGGAGTCAGGGTGCGTCTGTATTCATGAGGCAGAACCGTTTCATGAATATACAGTAAGCTTTCTGGCATATATTATCTGGGATCCGGTACATATGTACAATGCGGTGACAAATGACTGGAAAGATTTCGAACATCAGATTACGTTTGACGTACGGCAGCCGAAAACACATAAATATTCCATGGAGCGCCTGCGTAAATTCTGCGAGGAGCATCCATATGTCAATGTCATTCGCTATACGACGTTTTTCCATCAGTTTACATTGATGTTTGACGAGTTAAAGCGGGAAAAATATGTGGATTGGTATGGTTATTCCGCGTCAGTAAGTCCTTATATTTTAGAGCAGTTTGAAAAAGAAATGGGTTATAAATTCCGCCCGGAATATATCATTGACCAGGGATATTATAACAATCAGTATCGTGTACCTGGTAAAGAATATAAGGATTTTCAGGCATTCCAGCGCAGGGAAGTTGCAAAGCTTGCAAAAGAGATGGTTGACATCACACATGAATGCGGCAAAGAGGCAATGATGTTTTTGGGGGATCACTGGATCGGAACAGAACCATTCATGGAAGAGTTTGCAACGATCGGTCTTGACGCAGTGGTAGGAAGCGTTGGAAACGGAAGTACACTTCGTCTGATCTCTGATATTGAAGGTGTAAAATATACAGAAGGAAGATTCCTTCCATACTTTTTCCCGGATACCTTCCATGAGGGCGGAGATCCTGTCAAGGAAGCAAAGGAAAACTGGGTGACAGCACGCCGTGCCATTTTAAGAAAACCAATCGACCGTATCGGATATGGCGGATATTTAAAGCTTGCATTAGATTTCCCGGAGTTTTTGGACTATGTGGAGAGCGTGTGCAATGAATTCCGTGAACTATATGAGAATGCAAAAGGAACAACACCATACTGTGTGAAGAAGGTTGCTGTTTTAAACAGCTGGGGCAAAATCCGCAGCTGGGGCTGCCATATGGTACACCATGCCTTATATCAGAAACAGAATTACAGTTATGCGGGAATTATCGAGGCATTAAGCGGCGCACCGTTTGATGTGAAATTTATTTCATTTGATGATATTTTAAAGGATAAGGATATATTAAAGGATATTGATGTCATTATCAATGTCGGGGACGGGGATACGGCACACACCGGCGGGGCAGTCTGGGAGAATGCAGTTATTTCCGCAGCCATTCGTGAATTTGTCTACCGGGGCGGTGGATTTATCGGTGTCGGGGAACCGGCAGGACACCAGTATCAGGGACATTATCTGCAGCTTGCTGATTTAATTGGTGTGGAAAAAGAAACCGGATTTACCTTAAACTACGATAAGTATAACTGGGAAGAACACAAAAATCACTTTATTCTTGCAGATACAACAAAGCCTGTTGACTTCGGAGAGGGCAAGAAGAATATGTTTGCGTATGAGGGAACAGAAATTCTGGTACAGAGGGACAAAGAAGTTCAGATGGCTGTGCATGAATTTGGTGAGGGCCGTTCGGTCTATATCAGTGGACTGCCATATAGCTTTGAGAACAGCAGAATTCTTTATCGAAGCATTTTGTGGAGTACACATGGCGAAAACTTATTACATCAGTGGTTTAGTACAAATTTCAATGTGGAAGTACATGCATATGTAAAAAATGGCAAATTCTGTGTTGTAAATAATACCTACGAGTCACAGAATACGGTTATCTATCGCGGAGATGGAAGCAGTTTTGCGTTGAAAATAGAGGCAAATGAGATTAAATGGTACGCTGTTTAATCAGGAGGTATAAAGAATATGAAGAAACCTGTACTTGTAATTATGGCAGCCGGAATGGGAAGCCGTTACGGTGGAATGAAACAGATTGATCCAGTAGATGAATATGGACATATTATTGTTGATTTTTCTATTTATGATGCTTATCTTGCAGGATTTGAAGAGGTTATTTTTGTAATAAAAAGAGAGAATGCGGAAGATTTTCATAATGTCATAGGGAATCGTATAGAAAAGATTATGAAAGTAAGATATGCATTTCAGGAGCTGGAAAATCTGCCGGAGGGATTTGAAGTTCCGGCCGGAAGAGTAAAGCCATGGGGAACTGCGCATGCAATTTTAAGCTGTAAAGATATGATTGACGGACCATTTGCAGTGATTAATGCAGACGACTATTATGGAAGAGAAGCATTTAAGCAGATTTATGATTATCTGAGTGTGCATGAAGATAATGAAAAGTATCAGTATGCAATGGTAGGATATCAGTTGAAAAATACTTTGACGGAGAATGGAAGTGTGGCAAGAGGTGTCTGTGATATTGATGGTGATGGAAAACTTGTCAGTGTAACAGAACATACAACGATTGTAAAACGTGGAGAGAATGCTGCATATACGGAAGATGATGGAAAAAGTTATACGGATTTGGCAGGAGATACGATTGTTTCCATGAATTTATGGGGATTTAGCAAGGGATTTTTGTCAGAGATTGCGTATGGATTTCGTGATTTTCTGCAGGAGGGTCTGCAACATAATCCACTGAAATGTGAATATTATCTTCCGTCGGTCGTCAGCAGACTGTTAGATAGCAATAAAGCAGAAGTAAAAGTTCTTCTTACAACAGAAAAGTGGTATGGAGTTACCTACAGGGAAGATAAACCAATGGTTATGGCAGCAGTGAAAAAGCTGGAAGAGAATGATTTTTATCCAAAACAGCTCTGCGGAAAATTAGAAGCGGCTGCAAACTTCTGTTTTGAAGGTGTATATAAAGAAGAAATTCCATGGGGAAATGGACATATTAATGATACTTACCGTGTTACATTTGAAAACGAGCAGGGAGTAAAAAAGTATTATATTTTACAGCAGATGAACAAGAGTATCTTTAAAAACCCGGTTGAATTAATGGAAAATATCGTTGGAGTCACTGAATTTTTAAAAAGAAAAATTTCAGCTAACGGTGGAAATCCAGAGAGGGAGACATTAAATGTCATTCCTGCAAAAGACGGGAAACCCTATTACGTGGACTCGGAAGGTGAGTATTGGAGAGCTTATGTATTCATTGAAAATACTGTAAGCTATGATTTGATAGATAATCCTGAAATACTTTATGAGGGCGGTCTGGCATTTGGCAGATTTCAAAGTATGTTAGCGGATTATCCGGCGAAAACACTTCATGAGACAATTCCGGGATTTCATGATACCAGAGAAAGATTTGAGACATTCAAAAAGGCAGTGGAAGAGGATGTGTGCAGCAGAGTGGATTTGGTCCGGGAGGAAATTCAGTTTGTATTGGACAGGGAAGAAATTGTGGACTGCTTTCAGGATTTGCTGAGAAGTGGGAAAATCAGTTTTCGTGTGACTCATAATGACACAAAAATTAATAATGTCCTCATGGATAAGGATACCAAAAAAGGAATATGTGTGATTGACCTGGACACTGTAATGCCTGGGGTAGCCATGAATGATTTTGGAGATGCGGTGCGGATTGGAGCAAGTACAGCATTAGAGGATGAACAAAATCTGGATAAAGTGTGGTGCGATTTAGAGCTTTTTGAAGCATGTGCGAAGGGCTTTATAGAGGGCTGTGGTGGAAAACTTTCACAGGAAGAGATAAAGCTGCTTCCGATGGGCGCTAGGCTTATGACCTATGAATGTGGAATGAGGTTTCTTATGGATTATATTCAGGGAGACATTTATTTTAAAATTCACAGACCGGGGCAGAATTTGGACCGGGCAAGGACACAGTTTAAACTTGTCTCTGATATGGAACATAAGTGGAAAGAAATGGAGAATATTGTGAAGAAGTATATGTAAGACAAAACAGTGGCATTGACAATTTCCAATGCTTAAAAGGCGTCAGTTCCGGAAATACCGGACTGACGCCTTGATTGCATTAAACGTTTGTATTTGATTCTTCTTCGCCCCAGAAATCTACAGGTTCATAATCCTGCAGTTTGGCCAGAAAACCTTTTAAAAATTTCTTGACATCGCGTCTTGTACGGATATTCATATCTGTCCGGACAACACCATAAACCACAGCGCAGTCTTTTCAAGTACAACTTAAAAAAAGGATCATTGCTTAGAAGTAAATATAACGGATAATCTTGTCACAATTTTAAGTGGAATACGGTGCATTTTATGGCTGCTTATAGTTTAGTTATCGTTAAAAAGTATGAAGAGAAGTAAATAACTTTGAAGTTGCAAGGAAATTATGAAATTTATGCAAACAGAGAAAAAACAGCTATTGAGCTCTAGGGAGCTCTTTTTACTTTGTACAACATTAAATTGTAGATAAAATTGGAATATATGATATAATAGCTACGTTGTCGCACCCAATCTGGCAACAGAAAGGGGGTGTGCTGCTTGGAGTTGATAATTTCTTTCTTGGTTTCCGTTGCGGCTGGTGTAGTTAGCTCCTACATCTGCAAATGGTTAGACGGAGACGACAGTGACAACTAGCCTAAAGAAAGCCCCAGAGGTGACGCTCTGGGGCTTTCGATTTGTGTACCGCTTGGATACAATCTCTTTCTTAGCTACCGCCATTATAGCATATGCAAGTTGCCTTTTCAAGATACATATTTTTTATTTTTGGCATATTTTTGGCATATAAACCGTGAACTATTTTCCTTTTTTATAATAGTATCATTATGGTATAATAGAGACATTAGAATCGGAAGTTTGACGAGGCAAATGTTATGAATGAATTAGTATATAGAAATCTATCCGAAGATGCAAAACGACAAATATGTGCATGGAAATATGGCGGAGAATACGATTTGTATAATCTTCCTGCTTATGAAGAAATGCAAGTTCGACAGATAGGATTCATGAATCCCAAAAGTGAAAAAAATTATTATGGTTTTTGGGATGAAAGCATATTGGTAGGATTGATGGACAAGCTTATGAGTTGACAACAGGAATTGGTACCGGAACATTCTATCGAATGATAAGAGAATAGGAAACAGCACATGAAATATGATAAG
>ERZ894188.380-NODE-380-length-12808-cov-11.5761_pt1 | contig 12808 bp, 8 predicted proteins | sample MGYA00380281_ERZ894188 | MGnify/ENA primary metagenome ERZ894188 (study PRJEB32331, sample SAMN06328486) | human gut metagenome | biome: human gut microbiome; feature: stool | host: Homo sapiens | collected 2013-01-18 ...
CCGCAGCAAATTGCTACTTTCTCGGTGTAGTGCGGGTCACTAAGGTATACATCGAATTGCATGCAAGCATGCATCGATGATACATTTTGACCCTTTAATCATATAGATTGTAGTATCAAACATTATTTTTAGCAAGGGTTAAAATGAAAAATATGAATAAATACGAGAATTGCTTATTGTGTCCCAGAAAATGTGGCATAAACAGAAGAACCGGACAAACAGGCGTATGTGGCGTTTCATCTGAAATAAAGGTGGCGCGAGCAGCACTTCATTATTGGGAGGAGCCGTGCATATCAGGAAAAAGAGGAAGCGGGGCAGTTTTTTTCTCAGGCTGCAGCCTGCACTGCGTGTTCTGCCAGAACAGGGAGATTTCTGACGGAAAAGCGGGAAAGCTAATCAGTAAAGAGAGGCTGAGTGATATCTTTATGGAACTTGCTGACAAAGGCGCAAATAATATCAATCTGGTCACACCGGGGCAGTATATCCCTGATATAGTGTGGGCGGTAAACGATGCAAAAAGCCGCGGCATGAAGCTTCCTATTATATACAATACGAGCGGATATGAAAATGTGACAGAGCTAAAGCTGCTTGAGGGTATAGTGGATGTGTATCTTCCGGATTTTAAATATATGGACAGTACGCTTTCGGCAAGGTATTCAAGGGCAAAAGATTATCCGTCTGTCGCAAAGCAGGCGCTTTCAGAGATGGTCAGGCAGCAACCGGATGTCGTGATTGACGATTCGACAGGACTCATACAAAAGGGAGTTATTGTGCGACAGCTTCTACTGCCGGGACATGTGAATGATGCAAAGAATGTACTTAAGTACCTGTATGATACATATCATGATCACGTATATATAAGCATGATGAGCCAGTTTACGCCGATTGCACTAAAGGATTATCCTGAGATAAACCGCACAGTGACAAGGAGAGAGTATGAAAGGCTTGTTGACTATGCCCTCGAAATAGGAATCACGAATGCATTTATACAGGAGGGGGATGTGGCAAAGGACAGCTTCATTCCTGCATTTGACTGTGAGGGAGTATAATATTTACCGTTTTTCTTAATAAAATAGTAAGAATTGGCAGGCAAAAATGACTGGATTTTGTGACGCCGGTGTAGTACTATGGTTATGTGATATTTTTTAGCTGTGAAGGTACTGAACAGTTACGATATTTTGTTATTACTCACATCCCGGTGTGACAGACGATAATGTTTTTAATCACACAGGATACATCATTCAATAGAGGATACAGTGATGAAAAATATAGAAGAACAGCAGATAATAATTGAATGTCCGAATACTATCTTTCATCTATACATTGACAGTGAGGATGAGCTTTCAAAGGTTAAGGTGTTTATGAACAATATGAAGAATGTTGATTCGATAAGTCTGCATGATATATACAACTGGTGCAACAGACAGCATGTGCAGTACACGACGACATTTAATTATGACAGTAAAATGACCTTGACAGAAATGATAAAATCCTACATATTTTACTTCAGACAGAAGCTTAGATATGTAAATAATAGTGATAGGATGATAGAAACATGAGATACCCTGAATTTCTAAAGGATAGAGGAACAATAGGCTTTGTGGCGCCTTCGATGGGCTGTACAACAGAGCCGTACAGGAGTGCCTTTGACAATGCCATTAAAAGGTTTCACAGCATGGGTTATAAGACGATAGAGGGACCTAACTGCAGGTGCGACAGTGGCATAGGCATCAGCAATACACCTAAGAAGTGCGCAGAAGAGCTGAACGAGAGCTATGCTTCTGCTGATAGTGATGTGCTTATATCCTGTGGTGGTGGCGAGCTGATGTGCGAGGTAGTGCCTTATATTGATTTTGAGCGCGTGAAGCAGTCAAAGCCGAAATGGTACATGGGCTATTCCGATAACACGAATTTCACATTTTTGGAGGCTACTATTGCAGATACAGCAGGTATTTACGGGCCGTGTGCGGGCAGCTTTGGCATGGAGGTGTGGCATGAGTCACTTACCGATGCATTTAATCTGCTTTGTGGCAGGAAGCTTTCATTTACCAATTACCCTATGTGGGAGAAGGAATCGATAAAGGATGAGAATGCTCCGTTTGTGGGCTACAACCTGACTGAAAAGTCGTGCATCAGCTCTATTCCCACGGTGGCAAAGGAAAGCAGGATTACCATGAGAGGCAGGCTGCTTGGTGGCTGCATGGATTGTCTTATCAATCTGCTTGGCACATCGTTTGACCATGTAAGGGAATTTAATGAGCGCTACAGTGATGATGGTATCATATGGTTCCTTGAGGCCTGTGACCTTAATGTGATGGGCATGAGAAGGGCTATGTGGCAGATGAAAAATGCAGGATGGTTTTCAAATGTAAAGGGCTTTCTTATCGGACGCCCGGCGCACTTCGGAGAGGAAATGTTTGGCATAGACCACAGACAGGCGCTTTCATCACTGCTTAGAGAGTTTAATGTGCCAATCATCATGGATCTGGATATAGGTCATATGTCACCGATGATGCCTGTGGTATGCGGAAGCATGGCAGATGTCAGCTTCGACGGAAGCAACTTTACAATTTCGTATGATATAGAGCAGTAGATTGGAGGAAAAATGATTAGATTAATAAAGAAAAAAGCAAAGAGTATTGTATGTAGCGTGCTTGCTGCGGTGACATTGTTTACAATGAATCCGGCAGTATTTGCAACAGAGACAGCTACGCAGACTGATACAGTTTCAAGCGTTGATGTATCAGGCAGTGACGCAGCTGATAAGAGTAACACAGACAGTATTGCAGACAGCACAACGACAGCCGGCAGTGAGGCAAACGACAAGGTGACCATCAGCAATAATGATAAGCCATACTTAAGTCTTGGAGCAGACCTTACACCGGATCAGAGAGCGACAGTGCTTGGATTTATGGGAATCGAGCTCACTGATCTGGACAATTACGATGTGGTCTATGTAAATAATGATGAGGAGCACAAGTACCTCGATTCATACATCAGCAAGAGCGAGATTGGCACAAGGTCACTTTCCTCAGTACTCATTACAGAGGATAAAAAGGGCGCGGGTCTTAGTGTTTCCACGCACAATATCAATTACTGTACGGTAGGAATGTACAAGAATGCGCTTGCCACAGCAGGCATAGCTGATGCTAAAATCATAGTCGCAGGACCTTTCCCTATTTCAGGAACGGCAGCACTTGTAGGCACACTAAAGGCATACGAGGAGATGACAGGCAAGAAGCTTGACGACAAGGTGACAGACGCAGCGATGGATGAGCTTGTCACAACAGGAGAGCTCAACAAGAGCATTGACGGCGATTCGCAGGATATCGAGGCAATGATTGCAGACCTAAAGAAGCAGCTGGCCGATGGAAGGCTCAAGGATGAGAGCCAGATAAAGGATGCGATAAAGGAGGCTGCAAAGGATTACGACCTGAAGCTTTCTGATGATGATATTGCAAAGCTGACATCGCTTCTTATGAAGCTTAAGGATGCCAATATCGACTGGGATTCAGTCATCGACCAGGCACAGGACTGGGCATCAAAGCTTGGCGATAAGATAAATGACCCGGGCTTCTGGGAAAAGCTTGGTAACTTTTTCATGGATTTATGGGATAAGATAAAATCCCTGTTCAGCTAGAAAAAGCTACAGGAGACAGTAAGAATAAGCAGAATATGAATCAGGCAACTCCCTGAAACGTAAGCATGAGCTGCACGTTTAAGGGAGTTTTTTATCATTAATAAAAAAATAATAAATTTCTGCCGAATACATTGATACAAAGGTCATATTCTATTATAATTAAATGGATAATGGATTAATGTAAACAATGCACATAAGAAAGATGGGATTTGATGATAAAGATTAATAAATTTCTGGCAGTCTCTGTCGTAACATTGTCATTAGCTGCTTGTGACCTGGCACCATACAGCAGCATAGCAGTCTATGCGGATCAGGCGGCTAAGGTTGTGTGTGATGAGAGATACTGGGTAGCGGCGAGAAGCGGACCGGGCACAGAGTATGAGCTGGAGCACAAGCTTTCAAACGGCAAGGATATTACTATTCTAGAGCAGACCACAGGTGCAGACGGCAAAGTGTGGTACAAGGCAAAGTACAATCTGGCAGCAAATAATGAGGAGTGTGTCAGCTATATCAGGTCTGATTTTGTATCAGCAGGTACCGGCACAGCTGCATCAGACAATGCGCAGACAGGGGATGCTTCGGCAGACACCGGCAATGCGGATGCCATACAGCAGAATAATGAGGAGCAGCTTGCCCTTGCAACAGCATCGGGAGCATATGCTACAGGTACGATTACAGGTGGCAATGTGTATGTCCGCAATGCAGCAGGCACATCCGGCACTACCAAGGTTGTCTCACTCAACTGGAATCATCAGGTTGACATAATTGGAGAGACTAAGGTAAACGGTGTGGTCTGGTATAATGTCAAGGGTACTTTAAACGGCAAGGCATTTACGGGCTGGACTATCAGTACATACATAAAGGTGACATACAATAATAGCGGAGACAATACTGATTTTGTCACGGCTATGAAGAATGCAGGCTTTCCTGACAGTTATATTCCAAACCTTACAGCTCTTCACAATAAGTATCCAAGCTGGACATTTGAGGCTGTAAATACAGGTTTGAATTGGGATACGGTGATTGAAAATGAAAGTGTAAACGGACTTAATCTGGTATCCAAATCAGCAGACAATGCCAAGAAATCCACAGCTTCTGGAGCATATAACTGGTCAACAAATACGTGGGTTGAGTACGAACCGGGATGGGTGTCAGCAAGCAGTGCCTATATTGCTTATCTCATGGATCCAAGGAATTTTCTTGATGAGACCAATATTTTTCAGTTTCAGAGTCTGGCATACAGTCCGAATGAGGCACTTGAAGGTGTCAAGTCCATAGTAAAAGGCACATTTATGGAGGGAACAAAGACCTATTCCAACAATGGCGAGAAAATCAATTATGCAAGCACATTCATGGATGTGGCAAAGAGCAGTGGAGTAAGTGCATACCATATAGCATCGCGTATAAAGCAGGAGCAGGGACAAAAGGGAACGAGCCCTCTTATTTCGGGTACATATTCCGGATACGAAGGATATTATAATTATTTTAATTTTAGTGCAACCGGAAACACGAAGGATAAGATTTATAAAAATGGTCTGTCTTTTGCCAAGAAGCAGGGCTGGAATACAAGAGTAAAGTCCATAAGCGGCGGAGCTGTAAAGGTGGGCAGCAATTATATAAATAAGGGTCAAAATACACTGTATTTTGAGAAGTTTAATGTAGTAAATACAAGCTCGCTGTATTTCCATCAGTACATGGGCAATGCCACAGCGGCTCTTACTGAGGGACAGAGTCTGGCTAAAGGATATTCAGACAAGAATCAGGCTTTTGTATTTAAAATACCTGTATACAACAATATGCCATCGTCAGCAGTGGGTTTCGATAAAGCTGGCGATACCAATAACTATCTGCAGTCGCTTGCGATAAGCGGTGTAACACTCACACCGGCCTTTAATGGAGCGACAACAAGCTATTCAGCAGTTGTTTCAAATGCTATAAGCTCAGTGACTGTTTCGGCAGATGCTGTTTCAGGAAACAGTGGTGTTTCAGGCACAGGAAGCTATTCGCTTGCTGTCGGAAATAATACAATTAAGGTAAAATGCAAGTCGCAAAGCGGTGATACAAGAACATACACTATCAATATAAACAGGCAGGCGGCATCTGCAAATAATGCAGGTGGCAATAATAATCAGAACAATAATAACCAAAATAATACAGATGTAAACATAACATCAGGTAAATACAGTATAGGTACTTATATTACAGGCATTGAGCCTGGAACCGGTGCAGCTGATTTTGTGAAGAATATAGCAGTATCAGCATCAGGTACTGTAAAGCTTCTGACAAGCTCAGGCTCAGAAAACAGCGGAAAGATTGCAACAGGCAATAAAGTGGCTGTTTATGATGCTTCAGGTAATCTGAAAAAGACATACGATATTGTTATATATGGAGATATCAATGGTGATGGTGCTGTAAATGCTCTTGATATGATTAAGCTCAACAGACATATCTTAGGAAAGGGAACACTCACAGGTGCTTATCTGGAGGCAGCTGATGCTAACAGAAAGGGTGATGGTGGAAATGCCCTTGATATGATAATCATGAACAGACACATACTGGGCAAATCAAAGATATCGCAGAATTAGAAATGTGAGGAAAGATATGAAGAAATTATTTGGATGTATATTATCACTTGTTGTGGCAGTGATGCTTGTTTTCACACCTGCCGAGCATGTATATGCGCAGGGACTTGGTCTCAGTGTCAGCTCAAGCTCTGTAGCTGTTGGAAAAACAGTTAAGGTGACTGTTTCCATGCCGTCCGGATATTTTGGTACTGTAGTTATCTCAAGCTCTGACGAGGGAGTACTGAGTAACGGAGGAGATGGTGTGGCCAATATTGGTGACGCCGCAGGATATCCCACATCGCAGTCATTTTCATTTACGGCGAAGGCTGCAGGAAGCTGCACTATAAAGGCATATTGTACAGTTGTAGGAGATGCAGAGGGGAACGATGCCGGAGGTACAATTACCGGTGCCAGCACGAAGGTGACGGTAAAAAGTGCTTCATCAAACAATGATTCAAACAGCAACAAGGATAACAAGGACAATTCCGGCAGCAATACCGGCAATGACAACAATGCAAATAAAGATAATGAAAACAAAGAGGAAAAGAAATCCTCAAACGCATCTCTTGGTTCGCTTGTTATCTCAGCAGGTATGCTTTCCCCTGAGTTTTCTGCTGCGACAAAGGATTACACAGCTACAGTAGATTACAGCTGTTCAAGCCTTGCGGTTACAGCAAATCCGGCTGATTCCAAGGCGAGTGTGACATCGGTCACAGGCAATGATTCACTTGAGGTTGGAGAGAATACGGTCAGCGTTGTTGTGACAGCAGAGGACGGCAGCACAAGCACATACAATATAGTTGTTACCAGAAGAGCCGAGGATGATCCGGAGAATGCAGATAAGCAGGATAACTGGAAGAAGTTTGATATAAATGGCACAGAGTGGACTATGGTAAATGACATTCCGGAGGATGTTGTTCCTGAAGGCTTTGAGCACTCAAAGACAGTGATTGACGGACTTGAATACAATACCCTTCATGGCACCTTCGGTGATATCACGCTTGTGTATTTACAGTCGGAAAGCGGCAATGGACTTTTTGTATATGATGCAGCACAGAATGCAGCATATGAGTTTGTCCGTATCAATTCAGAGTCGCATTTTATAGTGGTTTTACTGCCTAAGGTGGATGATGTACCTGAGGGATATAATGAGATATCGCTCTCCATAGAGGGCAAGGGTGTGGCAACAGCCTACCAGACCAAAGCCGAAAAAACCGATGATCAGACAAAGGATTTTTACCTCGTATATGCCATGAATGACAATGGTGAGAGTGGCTGGTACACATATGATAGCGTAGATGGCACATATATGAGGACCGAGCTCAGCACACCTACAGTGGCACAGGAGGAAAACGATGCGGTAAAGAGTGAGCTTGTTCCGGGAATTGCCAATAAATATCTTGTTTTAGCTGCAATACTGGTTCTTATTATCATTATTCTGTTACTGTTGCTTATTGTATCAGCTGTGAAAAACAGAAAATATAAGGCAATGGACTATCATGATGACGATGATGATGTAGATGATGCAGCAGAAGATGTATCAAATGAAGCTTTGGAAGAAACAACTGATGAAACTGCGGACGAGATAGCAGATGAGCCGGAAGAAGAGGTTACAGAAGAGTCGTTAGATGAAGTGGAAGAAGAAGCTGCAGAAGAGTCGGTGGGTGAAGTGGCAGATGAAGCTGTAGAAGAGCCGGCAGATGAAGTCGCAGAAGAAACAGCGGAAGGTGCTGCAGATGAGCAAAAGATGGCTACGGATGAAAATATATCAAATGCATCCTATGTCGGAAGAACCGTAGAAATTACACCTGATTCTAAGAAAGCTGTTGAGAATGAAAACTCTGAGTTTGATTTAAAAGACGATTCAAGGCAGGAAAACGTTTCTGACACAGAAAACGATGCTGATGAGGATGCTTTAAAGAATCAGCTTCAAAGGGCACTTGATGGATTTGTCAATGAGGGAAATAAGCCGTCTGAGACTATAGACAGCAGTGCAAAGGATGACAATGAGGATGACAGCGAGGATGATGATTTGCAGTTCATCGACTTAAATTAGTGAATATGACTGGAGGATATGACTTGAAACCATATACAAGTAAGGCTAAAAAAGCAATAGATTTGGCTGCACGTATATCAAAGAAAATGAATTACAGCTATGTTGGAACAGAGCACATACTGGCTGGCCTTATAAAAGAGGGCACCGGTGTGGCAGCTGAGGTTCTAACAGCCTGCAATGTGGAATATGATAAGCTTATTTCGATGATTGAAGACCTGATTTCACCGGGGGATAACATCAAAGTGATGGACAGGGATGGCTATTCACCAAGGACACAGAGAGTATTGGAGCGTGCATCGGAGGAAGCCGATAGATTTGAGTGCAATGAGATAGGTACAGAACACTTGCTAATGGCTATAGTACTGCAGGGAGACTGTGCAGCTGCAAGACTTTTAAACACCATGGGTGTTAACAGTCAGAAGATGTTTATAGATATTCTTGGTGCGATGGGTGAGGATCCGTCTGCATACAGGGATCTGATGAAAAGCTACAGTACATCATACAATTCTGCGACTCCTGTATTAGATCAGTATTCCAGAGATTTGACAGATATGGCAGAGGCAGGGCTTCTTGACCCTGTTATAGGCAGGAAAAAGGAGATGGAACGCGTTATCCAGATACTTTGCCGCCGTGGCAAAAACAATCCATGTCTGATTGGAGAGCCGGGAGTGGGCAAGACCGCTATAGTAGAAGGACTTGCACAGGATATAGTCAGTGGCAATGTTCCGGATATTCTTTTGGGAAAGAGACTGGTTTCCCTTGATATGTCCGGGCTTGTAGCCAAATCAAAGTATCGTGGTGAGTTTGAGGAGCGTATCAAGAAGGTGATAAGCGAGGTTTCAAATGCCAAAAATGTACTGCTTTTCATTGATGAGCTTCACACTATAATAGGTGCAGGGGGAGCAGAAGGCTCGTTAGATGCATCTAACATATTAAAGCCTGCACTTGCCAGAGGTGAGGTACAGGTAATCGGCGCCACTACCATAGAAGAGTACCGCAAATACGTGGAAAAGGATGCTGCGCTTGAGCGCCGTTTCCAGCCGGTGATGGTTGAGGAGCCTGGTGTGGATGAGACAATAGAGATACTCACAGGATTAAAGGGACTCTATGAAAAGCATCATGGTGTCATCATAACAGATGAGGGTGTGAAAGCAGCAGTAAACCTTTCTGCACGATATATAAATGACAGATTTTTACCTGATAAGGCGATAGACCTGATGGATGAAGCGGCAGCCAGGATAAGGCTTAAGAATCTGACATCATCTGACGAGCTGCTTGCTCTGAAAAAAGAGATAACAGATAAGCAGAACCAGGTGGAAAATGCTTTATCGAAAGGAGATCTCGCAGCTGCCGGCGCGCTTATGTCAGAAAAGGAAGTACTTGAAAATAAACAGCAGAAGCTTATCAGAAAGAACCGTCGCACAGGAGCCAAAAATCAGCCTGTAGTCGGCGAAAATGAGATAGCGGATGTAGTATCGGGATGGACCAAAATACCTGTAAATAAGCTTACAGAGTCAGAGGCAGGACGACTTGCAAAGCTTGAACAGATACTTCACAAGCGTGTAATAGGACAGGAGGAGGCTGTTTCTGCTGTCGCAAAGGCAGTCAGACGAGGCCGTGTTGGTTTAAAGGATCCTAAGAAGCCGATTGGCTCATTCCTGTTTTTGGGACCGACAGGAGTAGGTAAGACGGAGGTGTCAAAGGCACTTGCTGAGGCTGTCTTTGGCAAAGAAGATGCCATGATACGTGTTGACATGTCAGAGTACATGGAAAAGCATAGTGTTTCAAAGATGATTGGTTCACCACCGGGATATGTGGGCCATGAGGAGGGCGGACAGCTCTCAGAAAAGGTCAGACGCAATCCTTTTTCTGTTATATTGTTTGATGAGATAGAAAAAGCACATCCTGATGTGTTCAATATACTTTTACAGGTGCTTGATGATGGTAGAATCACTGATTCACAGGGGCGCACGGTTGATTTCAAGAATACAATAATCATCATGACATCAAATGCAGGAGCTTCTTCTATTATAGAACCAAAGCGCCTTGGCTTTGGCGCTGGTGAGGATGAAAAGCAGGATCACGAGCGTATGAAGAACAGTGTCATGGAGGAGGTACGCCGTATATTTAAACCTGAGTTTTTGAACCGAATCGACGAGACTATTGTATTTAGAGCTCTCAACAAGGATGACATGAAGCATATAGTGACACTTCTTGTAAAGGAGCTTAAGAAACGCTGTAAAGAACAGCTTGATATAGAGCTCACAGTGCGCGACAGTGCAAAATCCTTTATCGTGGACAAAGCCTATGACAGAAAATATGGCGCAAGACCTCTTAAACGAAAACTTCAGGAGGAGATTGAAGACCGTATGTCAGAGGATATTATTACCGGCAAAATTAAGCGCGGCAATAAGGTAATAATTTCTACGAAAAACAAACAAATTTCATTGACTGTTGAGTAGAATTGGATTTATAATTAATATATCAATATAGCTACGGGAGGATAAAAATGGCTGTAATAAGTGAATTAATCCGTACTGAGGAAAACGGAAAGCTCAGCTTCGGAGATTATACATTGGCTGCAAAGGCAAAGCTTGACAATTTTGAGAAGGATGGAGATATCTACAAGGTAAAGACCTTTAAGGAGATTACAAAGCTCGAAAGAAACGGACTCTTTGTATACGAGTCTGTTCCGGGAACAGCGGTTATGGATTTCGAGGAGACTGCTGATACAGTGACATTTACTGTGGAGGGACCTGAGGATGCTCAGATTACTCTTGGCCTTGAAGAGGAGACAGAGTACGAAATTGATATAGCTGGAGCTGTTGCAGGTACTATGAAGACAAATCTCGGCGGCAAGCTCAGCTTAAGCGTAGAGCTTGAGGGTGTTGATTCAGTCGATATCAAAGTATCAAGAAAATAGAGCATATTTTTAGCCCGGTGAAAGCCGGGCTTTTTGTATTTTATAAAGGAGAACAATATGGCAAAAGGAAAGACCTCTGTATTTTTCTGCCAGGAATGTGGTTATGAATCGGCAAAATGGATGGGACAGTGCCCGGCCTGTAAGGAATGGAATACATTTGTAGAGGAAACCGTAGATAAAAAGTCGATAAGCTCGTCGGGAAAAGTAAAAAAAGAATCAAAGGCGGCACAGGTTCTGCCGCTTTCGGCAGTAAAAAGCGAGAAAGAGGAGCGTATAGTGACAGGTATAGCCGAGTTTGACAGAGTGCTTGGTGGAGGAATTGTGAGAGGGTCACTTGTGCTTGTGGGAGGAGATCCGGGTATAGGAAAATCCACACTTCTACTTCAGGTATGCAGGGAGCTTTCACAAAAAAAGGTGCCATTACTTTATGTGTCAGGTGAGGAATCCCTGCATCAGATAAAGATGCGTGCCGACAGACTTGGCGATTTTACGGATTCACTGGAGCTTTTATGTGAGACAAGTCTTGATATAGCAAAGGACGTGATTCAACGAAAAAAACCGGAGGTTGTTGTAATAGATTCCATCCAGACTATGTACAATGAGGAGATAGCGTCGGCACCGGGCAGTGTCTCACAGGTAAGGGAGACAACCGGAGTGCTTATGCAGCTTGCAAAGACTCTGGGTATTTCTGTTTTTATAGTAGGACATGTGACAAAGGATGGTGCGGTTGCGGGGCCGAGGACGTTAGAGCATATGGTTGATACTGTGCTTTATTTTGAGGGTGACAGGTATGAGTCGTACAGGATACTTAGAGGCGTTAAGAACAGATTTGGTTCGACCAATGAGATAGGCGTATTTGAAATGAAGGCGGAGGGGCTTGTTGAGGTGGAAAATCCGTCAGAGTATATGCTTAGCGGTAAGCCCGAGGGAGCATCAGGATCAATTGTCACATGTTCCATAGAGGGAAGCCGCCCGATACTTCTCGAGATACAGGCTCTTGTATGTCACAGTTTTTTTAATAATCCAAGGCGTACAGCAAATGGTACAGATTATAATAAAGTAAATCTACTCATGGCGGTCCTTGAAAAAAGAGCCAACCTGTCACTGTCAGACTGTGACGCTTATGTGAATATAGCAGGCGGTATAAGGATGAACGAACCGGCGATAGACCTTGGGATAGTGCTTGCAATCGCATCAAGCAAAAAGGATATTATAGTGCGTGAGGATACCATATGCTTTGGAGAGGTGGGCTTAAGCGGAGAGGTGCGCGGAGTTACCATGTCCGAGCAGCGTGTTGCTGAGGCAAAGAAGCTTGGCTTTAAAAAGTGTATTGTTCCCAAAGTGTGTCTTGCAGGAGTGTCGCATATTAGTGGAATTGAGATTGTCGGTGTGGCAAATATCAAGGAAGCAATAGAGGCTGTCAGATAGTAATTGTGAGAATTGCATATAATAAACAGACAATTTAGAAAATTTGCGTTTTTTAAGATAGTTTTACTACTTTAATTAATTGCAGTAAATCCGTTGACATATGTGTGCCGGGATGATATTATATCAAAGCTGACTCGCGGGACACATTGAGTTGTAGAGCTTGTGAGTTACAATTTACAGACATGACTTTATAATAT
>ERZ894188.395-NODE-395-length-12433-cov-14.4063_pt1 | contig 12433 bp, 5 predicted proteins | sample MGYA00380281_ERZ894188 | MGnify/ENA primary metagenome ERZ894188 (study PRJEB32331, sample SAMN06328486) | human gut metagenome | biome: human gut microbiome; feature: stool | host: Homo sapiens | collected 2013-01-18 ...
CAGCCGCCGGAGCGGTGCTTAAGCCGTCAGGCGGGAATTGTGCGGTATTGCCTTAGGTTTGCGGCAAGGAACCACCCCTCAGGCCGCTTCGCGTCCAGCTCCCCTCCAGGGGAGCCACCACAATCATAAGGTAAGATACTGGCTCCCCTTAGAGGGGAGCTCCGGCGAAAGCCGGTGAGGGGTGGTTCCTCGCGCAGAGCCTGATAAATGAGATTTGTGACTGGGCTCATCCGGCGGCCAATGGGCTGGCCGCCCTACCGTACAGTTACCAACAAAAGGCCTGTAATTTATACGCTCCTCCGGGGCGTCGGGGACGCCGCCCCCTACGGCATAGCAAGGTATATTGCAATTTTTAAATTGTGTATTGTTCCCAGTATTTCGGCAGGGTGGGGTCCCCCGCCCTACTGGCCTGGCAAATATTTCACCGAACCTATGCCCACAAATACAAAAATGCCGCAGCAGACTGCTACATCTGCTGCGGCATTTCTATTTAGGGGTTAATGGGCTGGGTTACAGCTCATTGTTCCGGCTGTGGGATTACTGCCGAATGCCGGTGTTCTTATCGAAATGATAAGTGCGGCCATCGATGACTGCATCGCCCTTAGCCATGGTGCCATAGATCGGGTCGAAATAGTAACGCTTGTCAGCGCTCCAGCCCTTGATCATGTGGCCCTGTGCATCGTAACGGACCCACTTGCCGGTGCCATCGGCGCGGTCAGCCCACTGGCCAGCTTCGGATTCCTGATAGACATCCTTGCTGGTGGCTTTCTTGCCCTGATCAACAGAGTCCAGCCAGTACCAAGCGTCGGAAGCCGGGTCATAGATTTCCTTGCCGCGGCCATCCAGGCCCTGGCGAACGCCCTTTTCGTACCAGAAGTCAGCGCCTTTGATGGTCAGCCACTGGCCGTCCAGAGCGATACCGGTGTACTCGTCAAATGCGCAAGGTACACCGTCAATATCGCCTGCGCCCTTAGCCATAGCGCCGGTGATCAGGTCAAAGTAGTAGGTGCCCTTATCGGTCGTCTGCCAGCCCTTGACCATGTGGCCGTTCTCATCGTAACGGACCCACTTGCCGGTGCCATCGGGCTTATCAGCCCACTGGCCGGCGGCGGATTCCTGGTAAACGTCCTTGCTGACGGTCATTGCGCCGCCCTGGACAGCATCCAGCCAGTACCAGGCGTCGGAATCGGGATCATAGATCTCTTTGCCGCGGCCGGTGGTACCCTGCTTCACGCCGTTTTCGTACCAGTACTTCTTGCCGTTTTCTTCAACCCAGCCGTTCTTCTCGCCGTACTTGGCGGTGTAGTCCTTGCCGTTGAAGGTGACAGCAGCGGTGGTAACGCCGCTGGTCTGCTTTACAGTTGCATCCACGAACTGTGCACTTGCGCAGTTCTTATCGGTGCAGGTAAAGACAGCCATTGCGGTAATGGTGGTCTTTTCAGCAGCACCATGGACGGTGCGTTCCTCGGCTTCAATAGCCTGAGGTTCTTCGCTGGGGTTGGTGGGTTCAGTGGTTTCAATCTTCTTGAATTCTGCAGTGATTTCAAAGTTACAATCGCTCATGGTAACCGTATACGTACCACCATCTTTGACTTTATCGGTGATAACGGTCTGACCATGGGAAGCCTGCTCCAGTTCATAGCCAGAATTCGGCGTAACCGTTACAGCCATTTCAGCGCCCTTAGGTGCGCGTTTCAATTCAGATTTGCCATTAACTGTAACAGTAATCGTGCCACCTTCAGCCGGGTCTGCCGTAGTTACAATGCTGTACTCAACAGTCGTGAACTGTACGCTGATGGTTACATTATCGGCAGGCATCTCGAAAGTATAGGTGCCATCTGTGGTGCCAGCCTTGTAATCAACAGCAGTACCCTTGCTATCCTTAACAGACAGGCCATTTTCAGCCAACTTGGTCAGAATAGTAGCTTCGTTCTTCGGGGTAACGGTAAAGGTAACAATGTCGCCAGCCTTCAGGGCAGTGGTCTCGGTAACAGCTGCATCATTAGCTGTTACTTCTACCGCGCCTTCGCCCTTCTTGTCAACAGCAACGCTGTAAGTTTTAACCTCAACGGCTTCAAACGCAGCGCTAACGGTAACATTGGCAGCAGGCATCTTGAAGGTAGTCTTGCCTTCAGTCAGGGTCAGCGTTTTGGTCTCGGTCTTTTCACCGTCTTTGTAGCTGTAAGTCAGGCCGTCATCCTTAAGCTTGTAGCCATCCTTAATGTTCTTAACCTCAACGGTGATTTCGGCATCCTTCGCAGCTTCCTTCGGGGTTGCGGTAACTTCAGCGGCTTCGCCTTCAACAGGGTCAACCGTAACCGTGTACTTCTTAACCTCTTCAAACGCTGCGCTGACAGTTGCATCGCCAGCGGGCATTGCAAAGGTGTAAGTGTTGGCCTTTTCTGTGTCAGGAGTTGCTTTCAGGGTCTGATTGTCGCCGTAAGTAACCACCACACCGTCAGCCGTCAGGGTATAGCCATCCTTCGGGGTAGCCACAACGGTAACGCTGGTGCCCTCAGCAACCTTATCCAGGTCAGCTTCGGGGCTGGTGATCTTCAACGTATCCTTGTTAGCATCGGCCACCTTGACCTCATAGGTCTTAGCGGCTTTGGTAACACTGATGGTCACATCGCCGTCCGGCATGGTGAAGGTGTAAACCGTCTTAGCCTTTTCGGTGGTAGCCTGGGCTGCGGCTTCGTCCTGCGCTGCTTCCTGAACTTCAGTCAGGGCAACATCGGTATCGCCGTTCTTTGCGGTAACGGTAACGATATCGGTGCCTTCCTTTTCTACGGTCAGGGTAACGGTATCGTCCTTGATGTAGGTGTTGTTGGTGGTGCCCAGGGTCAGGGTAACGCCTTGAACTGCATCGGGCAGGGTAACAGTGTGGGGGGTGCTTTCGGTTGCGGTATGGCAATCAGAGCACAGGTACACATTGTTGCCAACGGACTTGGTTTCCAGCTCGTCCAGCTTCCAGGTATGGCCCTTGGGCAGTGCGCCGTCAGCGTACACCTTTTCACCCTTGGTCAGGCCGTACTTGTTGGTGCGGTCCTGGGTGTAAGCGGGGGTATCGCACCATGCTTCAACGGAAACATTGGTGGTTGCGCCGCTGCTCAGGTCGCTGACCATGTCGGACATCGGCATGGTTTCAACCAGGTTAGCGCACCACATGAACTCTTCGTTCTTGTTCTTCTCGTCAGAGCTGCCCATGTTCTGGTTGTAACTCGGGTTGTAGTTCCAGGACTCGGTCTTGTAGCTCTTACGGTTTGCATAAGAAGTGCCGGAGGCATCGGTCTTGACTTCTGCCTTGCCGTCCACCAGTTCCTTATAGGTGTTGGACAGGTTGGTGCCGACAGAAACGACCAGCTGATCCTTGGTGGTGTTGATGCCGGTGATCACAGTCTGGCCCTGCTGGGTGGTGGTAGCAAAGCTGTAGCTGTCACGCAGGGTCAGGCCCGCCAGAGGATGGTTCTTGAAGGTGCCCAGATACTTCACACTGCTGGTATCCTTGGCGCTATCCATGATAACCATGCTCATGCCGGGAAAGTGGGTATCGGGAACCATGTTGCCGTCCTTATCCTTGGTCAGCTTAATGCCGCCATAGACGGTGTTGTATTCCTTCACTTCTTCCACTGCGCCGGTGGTCGGGTCCATACGGTAGATGGCGTTGTTGACGTTGAAGTACAGCTTGCCATCATACAGTGCGGTAGAGTGTACCAGTGCGGGGTAGATCCGCTTTGCAGCAGCGTCTGCCAGGCACTCGGTGTTCAGGTTGTTTTCAACCTTGGTATGCTTATCTGCTGCACTGGTATCGATCTTATAGATGGTGCCAGCTTCGGCCAGAACCTCGGCATTGCTGTCGTCATCATTGAAGTTGCTGCTGGTTTTCTTCAGATCGTTGTAGTACATCAGGATGATATCAAACGGGTCATCCGTCTTGGTAAAGCTGCTCATGCTGAAGTTGAAGCCGCCGGAGCTGCTGGAATCCTCTTTGCGAATATAGTAGTTCGCATTACGCGGACGTGCTTCCAGAGTATCGGGGCCCTGGTTCTGCATCTTCTTCATGAACTGCTGCATCTGGGAGTTGTTACCAGAGCTGCCGGAACCAGAGTTGCCGTTGTTGCCGTTCTCGGACTGCTGGCGGCGCATGTTGTTATACAGGTTCTGGTTGGTCGTGGTATCAACGTAATAGAAGTAATTATTGTCGAAGTAGATGGGGCTGCAGATAGAGGTGAACCAAGTATCCTCGTAGCAGGTATCGGTGTAACGGGTCTCGTTCTTGTTCTCCGCCTTGGTGTAAGAGTAATGCGGCTTGCCGTTGTTCAACACAACATTGCCGGCATCATCCACATCGGGATTCTTGTTCTTGGTGTAGGTGTAGCCATCGTACAGCGAGTCAATGTAATCATAGTACTTGCTGTAACGGCCTTCCAGACCGGAGGGAGAAACCAGGAAGTTGACATGGCGCATGTCGCCTGCGTTCTCAACGCGGGTCTGGGCCATGCACTCAGTGTTCACGTCGTCATAGCAGACGTCAACATAGTACCAGTTCTTGTTGGCTTCGCCGGTGGTCATCGTAGCAGAGTTGCTGTCGCCCTGCAGCTTGTTGACCTTGACTGCGTTAAAGTAGTGGACGTTGTTGAACATGCCGCCGCCGAACGCATTACCGGCAACACTGGTATCAGAAGTATCGCAGTAATACAGGATCTGGGCAAAGTCAACAACAGCGTTATCGCCTACTTCATCGGGGGTCTTCCAGCTGCCGTCATCATTCTTATAGATGCTCTTGTTGTCAGGCAAATTCTGGACCATGTAGTTAAATGCAGATGCATAGCCCAGGCAGATGCAGCCATACTCAACGCCCTTAGCGCCGATCTCGCCGCCCAGCAGGGCACCGAAAGCAGTCGTCTGGATGGGGTCGTTGTTGCCGCCGCCGGTGATATCGCCCATGGAGCCCATATCGAATTCTGCAACCTGGGAGATCCAGTCGTGCAGGATCAGCAGCTTGGTAACATAGTCAGCGCTGTCACCCAGCTTGGCAACCTGTGCCAAGCCTGCGTCACGGATGGCTTTCAGAGCTTCGCCATAGTTCATGACGTAAGACATGAACGCCTGCGGCAGCATGTTCAGCATGAATGCCATGGTGGTCGGCGGGACATCATCGTTCGGATCAATGCTGCACAATATCTTGATTGCGCCCATGGTGCCGGTGATGCTGCCATCCTCGCCCTGCTTCTGAACGCCCTTGGAGGTCCAGAACGGGGCAACCACGCCGAAGTACTCTGCTTCGTCCTGGTTGAACTGCGACAACTGGAAGTAGTAGTAGTTCATCTGCGCAGTCGAGACATCGTAAGTATTGGTGACCTGGTTGCCCTGGTCGTCCACATACACGGCAGTCTTCTGGCTGTCGTACAGCAGCAGGCTGTTCTTGCCCTTGTTGTCGCCGCTCTGATAGGTGAAGTTCACCTTGCTTGCGTCAACCGGGTTGTTCTGCATATCGTACCAGTTGCCGTCCTTCATTGCGGACACCAGGGTAACGCCGGTGCCGCCGGAGGTGGTATCCAGGGTCGGGGTGCCGCCCACGTTGATGTAGACGGAATTGTCATTCTGGTCTACCACAACGCTGACCGGCATGGTCATTACCGGCTGGGTTTTGATTTCTTCGCCGCAGACAGCGCACTTGAAGGTGACGCTGGTGCATTCCCAGTCAATGGTAACGGGAGCGCCGGCAGAAATTTTGCCGGTTTCGCTGTCATAGAACAGCTGGGCGTTGCTGTAGTCAGCGGCCAGCTCGCCCTCGACCTTCTTCATTTCCCAGTTGAAGGTAGCAACAAAGTTACCATCTGCATCCTTGGGCACGGCATGGTTCTGGCAGGGCAGGGCGGCAATGTCGTCGGTGCGGGTGGTGGGTTCCTTGTATTCCTTCTTAACCGGGCTCTTGTCAGCGGGCACGCTGGCAGAGTAAACGGTCTTGCCGGCAGCGCCGGGCTTTGCCTCGGTGGTATCCTTGGTTACGGTGCCTTCTACCTTCTGGTAGGCATCGTCCTTTTCACAGGTATACACAGCGGTGTAAGCCCAGCCGTCATCGGTCTTGGTCCAGTAACCATCGGGGGTTTCCTTCCAGGTATGGGTGTGGCCATCCTCCGGGTTGGTGTCATTCCAGTACCATTTCGGCTCGCCATAGGTATGGCCGTCCGCAGCGGCGCTGGCCGCAAAGGTATCGGAGTTTTCAGCAACGTAAGCCTGTGCGTAGCTGTCAGCCTGCTGCGCAATCACTTCATCATCGCTGTTGGTCATGGACTCCATCGCAGAGGTCATGCCGGAGCTGCCGGTAAAGGTAACGGCGGTCACAACGCCTGCGGCGTTCGTCTCATAGCCCAGGTCGGTAACGGCGCTGGACAGATGATACGTTTTGATGGTGGCAGCCATCACCGATGCCATCTCGTCCTTGTTCAGGCCATAGGCTTCGGTGTTGATCTTGCCGGCTGCGGCGTTGGCGTACATGGCATCGGCCAATGCATTTTCCAACGCTGCAAGGCTCATGCCCGCCTTGCTCTGTGCAGTCGCTTCCAGCTTGGCATCGTCCTGCTCCAGTTCATGCACTTCGCCCTGGGCAGCCAGCGTTTGGGCTGTCTGCTTGATCAGGTCTGCGGTGCTGGTGAACTTGGGCAGGGACTGCACAGCGCTGGCCGCGCTTGCTGCGCTAGCTGCAACAGACTGCGCTACCGAAGAATCAATCTTGGTAGTTTCGGCTGCTGCGGGAAGCGCCACGCTCTGGGCAACCATGGCTGCTGCCAGCACGGATGCACCAAAACGCTGAAGGTTTTTCTTCATAGTTTTATCCTCCCTTAAGTGTTACTACTTTCCCCTTTTGTGTGAAAAGTGGTACGGCAGATGTGCGGCACTTTGCAGGTGTTGATTGCAAAACGCCTGGTTGTGCTCCCCTCGGTCTGGCGATCCCTTGCCGGGCTGCGGCCTGCTTTTGGGGCTTTTGGCCCCGGCACAGCGGCTGACAAAACGTTGTACCGGCTGCATGCCTTGGTCCCGCAAATGATAGCCTTTCCGACACATCTAGGTATATACGTTATATCACAGTTGCCAGAATTTGCATAGTTAATTAGAGCGGTTTCTAGGTAAATTTTTGTCCTTGAATCAACTGAAACCTGTTTTTCGCACATTATTTGCGCTGCGGTGCGGTGACTCTTTGGCGGTATCTATTAACATTTTTGAATGGTTTATTCCTGATTTTATCAAATGATTAAACATTTACCCCGATAATGTTCTTTGCAATCTCTTAATCCAATCATCCGGTATTGTGATCGCGCATTTTTTGCCATTTCGGTTTGGCTTGTTGTTGAGAGATTTGGCAGAGATTGGAGGAAACTTGAAGGGAAAATTGGAGGTTGAGAATTGCCCATTATAAATTGTACTGTAGAGAGCCTTCCTGACCGTTCCGAAAACTTAGGGATAGATCAACCCTTGCCCCTTAACCGCGACCGGAAATACACCTTCCCAAGGTAGGGCGGTGTGAGTGCCCCCTTCTGCTCCACTTTTTCAAAGTTCCGAATGGTGTCCTCTCCCCTATCTACAATTCCTGATGTTTTCATGATGCCTTCCTTGGTCTTCCACACCCGGCCTTTGCCCCCTCCCCGCCCCATAAGTCGTACACAACAAAAAGGCCCCTGCCTTAACAGCAGGAGCCTTGAAAGCTATATCACAAGCCGAAAATTACTTCTCGATCTTGGAAACAACGCCGGAACCAACAGTGTGGCCGCCTTCGCGGATAGCGAAACGCATGCCTTCTTCCATGGCAACCGGGGTGATCAGCTCAACGTGCATATCAACGTTGTCGCCGGGCATGCACATCTCAGTGCCTTCGGGCAGGGTGATGATGCCGGTAACGTCGGTGGTACGGAAGTAGAACTGAGGACGATAGTTGTTGAAGAACGGGGTATGACGGCCGCCTTCTTCCTTCTTCAGGACGTAAACATGGCCATCGAAAGTGGTGTGGGGATGAACAGAGCCGGGAACAGCCAGAACCTGGCCACGCTCGATCTGGTCACGGTCAATACCACGCAGCAGAGCGCCGATGTTGTCGCCAGCCTGAGCGAACTCGAGGCTCTTGCGGAACATTTCCAGACCAGTGATGGTGGTGGTCAGCTTCTCTTCCTTCAGACCAACGATTTCCATCTGATCGCCGACATGAGCAGTACCACGCTCAACACGACCGGTAGCAACGGTGCCACGGCCGGAGATGGTCATAACGTCCTCAACGGGCATCAGGAACGGCTTATCAGCAGCACGGTCCGGGGTCGGGATGTAGCTGTCAACAGCGTCCATCAGCTCCCAAATGCACTTGTATTCCGGAGCATCGGGATCCTTGGAAGTGCTCTCCAGAGCCTTCAGAGCGGAACCACGGATGATCGGGGTGTTGTCGCCGTCGAAATCCTGGCTGTCCAGCAGTTCGCGAACTTCCATTTCGACCAGGTCGAGCAGCTCTTCGTCGTCAACCATATCGCACTTGTTCAGGAACACAACGATCTTGGGCACGCCAACCTGACGAGCCAGCAGGATGTGCTCACGGGTCTGCGGCATCGGGCCATCGGTTGCAGCAACAACCAGGATAGCGCCGTCCATCTGAGCAGCACCGGTGATCATGTTCTTGATGTAGTCAGCATGGCCCGGGCAGTCAACGTGGGCATAGTGACGCTTCGCGGTGTGGTACTCAACGTGAGCGGTGTTGATCGTGATACCACGAGCCTTCTCTTCAGGAGCCTTATCGATGCTGGAGTAATCCATGAAATCGGCATCGCCCTTCAGAGCCAGAACCTTGGTGATAGCGGCAGTCAGAGTGGTCTTGCCGTGGTCAACGTGACCGATGGTACCGATGTTGACATGCTCCAAAGAGCGGTCAAATTTTTCCTTTTCAGCCATTGGAAGTATCCTCCTTTAATTCAAACAGATAAAATAGCCTGTTGTAAGGCTATCATACTAGATTTTTCAAGAAAAATCAAGTATTTTGCGCGAATTTGTGCAGAATCAGCCCTTATTGCGCTCGGTCATGATCTTATCTGCAACACTCTTGGGAACCTGCTGATAATCAGCCGGCTCCATGGAGTACTGGCCACGGCCCTGGGTCTTGGAACGCAGGTCAGTAGCATAACCGAACATCTCGGACAGAGGAACCATAGCGGTGACACGGGCAGTGCCATCGGTGGATTCCTGGTTCTGGATCGCGCCGCGGCGACTGTTCAAGTCGCCAATGACGTTGCCCATATACTCGTCAGGAACAACAACGTCAACCTTCATGATGGGCTCCATAATGACGGGGTCAGCCTTCTTCATAGCATCCTTGAATGCCATGGAGCCGGCGATGGAGAACGCCATTTCAGAGGAGTCAACTTCATGATAGGAGCCGTCCCACAGAGTGACCTTGACATCCACGACAGGATAGCCAGCCAGAATGCCGGACTTCATCGCGCCCTGGATACCGTTGTCAACAGCGGGGATGTATTCCTTCGGGATAGCGCCGCCAACAATACCGTTGACAAACTCATAACCCTTACCCGGGTTGGGCTCAATCTTGATCTTAACGTGACCATACTGGCCCTTACCACCGGACTGACGTGCGTACTTGGTTTCCTGGTTAGCATCCTTGCGGATGGTTTCACGGTAGGCAACCTGAGGTGCGCCAACGTTAGCCTCGACCTTAAACTCGCGGAGCAGACGGTCCACGATGATTTCCAGGTGGAGTTCGCCCATGCCGGCGATGATGGTCTGACCGGTTTCTTCATCGGTCCAGGTACGGAAAGTCGGGTCCTCTTCAGCCAGCTTAGACAGGGCAATACCCATCTTCTCGCTGCCAGCCTTGGTCTTGGGCTCGATGGCAACGCGGATAACCGGCTCGGGGAAGTTCATGGACTCGAGGATGATGGGATGCTTCTCATCGCACAGGGTATCACCAGTGGTGGTGTTCTTCAGACCAACAGCAGCGGCGATATCGCCAGCGTAGCAGATGTCGATATCCTTACGGTTGTTTGCATGCATCTGCAGGATACGGCCGATACGCTCGTCCTGATCCTTAACAGAGTTGTAAACAGTGGTGCCAGCCTCAACGGTACCAGAGTACACGCGGAAGAAGCACAGCTTACCGACATACGGGTCAGTCATAATCTTGAATGCCAGTGCAGAGAACGGCTGATCATCGGAAGAAGTGCGATCTTCTTCCTCGCCAGTCTCCGGGTTGGTGCCCTTGATGGCCGCAACGTCGGTCGGAGCAGGCATATAATCAACGATTGCATCCAACAGTTTCTGAACGCCACGGTTCTTGTAAGAAGAGCCGCAGACAACAGGAACGATCTCGTTGGAAATAGTAGCCTTACGCAGAGCAGCCTTGATTTCTCCCTTGGTCAGCTCTTCGCCGTCCAGGTACTTCATCATCAGCTCTTCGTCGGTCTCAGCAACAGCTTCGATCAGCTTGTCATGATATTCCTGAGCCTGTTCTTTCAGGTCTTCAGGAATTTCCTCAACGCGCACATCATTGCCCATATCATCATAGTAGATATCGGCGTTCATGTCGATCAGATCGATGATGCCGCGGAAAGTGTCTTCCTGGCCGACAGGCAGCTGGATAGGCACACCGTTGGCATGCAGACGATCATGCATCATCTGTACGCAGCGGAAGAAGTCAGCACCCATGGTATCCATCTTGTTGACGTAAACCATGCGGGGAACCTTGTACTCGTCAGCCTGGCGCCAAACGGTTTCAGACTGAGGCTCAACGCCACCCTTTGCGGCCAGAACGGTAACAGAACCGTCCAGAACACGCAGAGAACGCTGAACTTCAACAGTAAAGTCAACGTGGCCCGGGGTGTCGATGATGTTGATACGATGACGGTTCTTTTTGAACAGAGCCGGATCGTGCTGGGTCTCGGTGTGGCTCCAGTAGCAGGTGGTTGCAGCGGAAGTGATGGTAATACCACGTTCCTGTTCCTGCTCCATCCAGTCCATCGTAGCAGCGCCGTCATGAACTTCGCCGATCTTATGGTTAATACCGGTGTAGTACAGAATGCGCTCGGTGGTGGTGGTCTTGCCTGCGTCGATGTGGGCCATGATACCGATATTTCGGGTCATTTGCAGGGATACGTCTCTCGGCGTTGCCATGGCTTAAACCTCCTCAGTAAGCAGATCAATAACGGTAATGCGCGAAAGCCTTGTTGGCTTCTGCCATCTTGTGGGTATCTTCGCGCTTCTTGACAGCGCCGCCAACGTTGTTGGTAGCGTCAATGATCTCGGCGGCCAGGCGAGCGGACATGGTCTTTTCACCACGGCTGCGGCTGTACAGAGTCAGCCAGCGCAGGCCGAGGGTCTCGCGGCGGGCGGGGCTGACCTCCAGGGGAACCTGGTAGGTGGAGCCGCCGACACGGCGGGCCTTAACTTCGAGGCTGGGCATGATGTTTTCCATGGCCTTCTCGAACATTTCGAGAGGATCGTTGCCGGTCTTCTCTTTGACAGTCTCAAAAGCTTCGTAAACGATCTTCTGAGCGACGCCCTTCTTGCCATCCAGCATGATGCTGTTGACCAGACGGGTGACGAGCTTGGAATTGTAAATAGGATCAGCCAGAACTTCGCGCTTTGCGATTTTACCTCTTCTGGGCATCTTTCTTCCCTCCTTCACATTAATGATATCATCGGTACTCGAAAGTTAAAGAAAACTCCCGTTATGCCACAAAAGGGTCAGCTGACCATTTTATGGCGAAAAGATGTTTCCTTACTTCTTGGCACCGGCCTTGGGACGCTTTGCGCCGTATTTGCTGCGAGCCTGGTTACGGTTTGCAACACCCTGAGTATCCAGAGTACCACGGATGATGTGGTAACGGACACCGGGCAGGTCCTTAACACGACCGCCACGGATCAGGACAACGCTGTGCTCCTGCAGGTTATGGCCGATACCAGGAATGTAGGAGGTGACCTCGATACCATTCGTCAGGCGGACACGGGCAACTTTACGCAGAGCAGAGTTGGGCTTTTTGGGGGTCATGGTACGAACAGCGGTGCAAACACCACGCTTCTGGGGGCTGTTCATGGTGGTGTACTGCTTCTTCTGGGAGTTGTAGCTCTTCTGAAGGGCAGGAGCAGTGCTCTTGGTTACCAGGACCTCACGGCCTTTGCGTACGAGCTGGTTAAAAGTAGGCATTTCTTTTCTCCTTTCTTGATTATTCCGCGCAGTTTTTTGCGGGGGTTGTGCTTCCATTTTGGCCGCACTTGACCCCTTAACTCACGCATTTATTATAATAGCGGATAAACCACGCTCTGTCAAGAGTATTCACAAAAAATATTTCAAATAATCGTGCAAGATGCTGATTTTCTGCACTGGGGGTTCTAAGGCAATACCGCACAATTCCCGCCTAACGGCTCAAGCACCGCTCCGGCGGCT
>ERZ894188.444-NODE-444-length-11540-cov-14.5357_pt1 | contig 11540 bp, 7 predicted proteins | sample MGYA00380281_ERZ894188 | MGnify/ENA primary metagenome ERZ894188 (study PRJEB32331, sample SAMN06328486) | human gut metagenome | biome: human gut microbiome; feature: stool | host: Homo sapiens | collected 2013-01-18 ...
ACGCTAATCTGAGACGTCATAGCGGAGATAACGATTTCTATCCACGCTCTCCTTGCGGAGAGCGACATAATATTAATAGCTCTGTTAACACCGCCGATCAAATTTCTATCCACGCTCTCCTTGCGGAGAGCGACACATCATCGGTCAACGTATCGGCATCAGGATCAACATTTCTATCCACGCTCTCCTTGCGGAGAGCGACCCATATTTTTGACGATATATCAGGAGAGACAAGGCATTTCTATCCACGCTCTCCTTGCGGAGAGCGACCCAATTTGGACGCTGACCACGCACAAGATATTTTATTTCTATCCACGCTCTCCTTGCGGAGAGCGACGGCAAGCCGACTTCGTCGGTTGGCTCCAAAGCTCGATTTCTATCCACGCTCTCCTTGCGGAGAGCGACCAAGAGCTCTTCGGAATAGTCAAGCCAAGCAACAATTTCTATCCACGCTCTCCTTGCGGAGAGCGACAAGTGCTCTTTAGGCAGTCCATGCAAAAAGCCGTATTTCTATCCACGCTCTCCTTGCGGAGAGCGACGCGCACGCTTGTTGGCTTGTTTTTGGGTGTTTTGATTTCTATCCACGCTCTCCTTGCGGAGAGCGACCTTTAGCGTCTAAACAAAATCCGACACAACAAAGAATTTCTATCCACGCTCTCCTTGCGGAGAGCGACTTGATTATTATGCTATATGATACATCCTCACTTATATTTCTATCCACGCTCTCCTTGCGGAGAGCGACCATTACGACAATTACAATCTGCATTGCACCGAAATTTCTATCCACGCTCTCCTTGCGGAGAGCGACTGCTCGCCGGGTACTGGGTTTTGTCGACCCAGATATTTCTATCCACGCTCTCCTTGCGGAGAGCGACCACTAGGTCAGCATCAATCTTACCTTCAATATCAATTTCTATCCACGCTCTCCTTGCGGAGAGCGACAGCAAGCCCAAAGACTTAAAATCCCGGCGCATAGTATTTCTATCCACGCTCTCCTTGCGGAGAGCGACCGGGTAAAATCTGGTCAACAGCGTTCGCCGCGTAATTTCTATCCACGCTCTCCTTGCGGAGAGCGACAATCCCTTAAAGGCAGCTTAATTCAACTCCTTTCATATTTCTATCCACGCTCTCCTTGCGGAGAGCGACCCCGGCTCCACTACTCTGACCTTTCCCGGCTTCGATTTCTATCCACGCTCTCCTTGCGGAGAGCGACTGTCAATGGCGGCGGTCTGTTAAGCTGTTTCGTCAATTTCTATCCACGCTCTCCTTGCGGAGAGCGACTTTAAGCTATGATGGATGATGATCTGATTCTGGATATTTCTATCCACGCTCTCCTTGCGGAGAGCGACGCTGATAGGCATGTTCAACCGCCCACACGGCCAAAAATTTCTATCCACGCTCTCCTTGCGGAGAGCGACCTTTGTGCTGGATGCCTAAGACAGTAACACCCATAATTTCTATCCACGCTCTCCTTGCGGAGAGCGACAGCAAAAGTGCACAAAACAGTGGGGCACTTTTGCGCATATGAAACACATTTTATGGAGATTGCATCTTCATGCTGACAGGCAAGGCTGTATTTTACCCTTTCTGCCCCTGTTTTTTCCATATTTTCTGGTGCGAAGGAAGCGGGAATTTTATGATTGCCTTCCCCTCGCACTAAGCAAACAAGATTCCATCCTGATCAAAATCCGGGTGCAGACCCACATGCTCGACTTTGCTTTTGTAATGGTTTCCCAGTTGATAAAAGCGCAGGCTGTCCGATTCCGAATCGATCAGTTCGGTCAATTTTGCTTTGAACATCGTGTATTGCGCGGCATCCAGCAGGCACTCAAATACGGAGTTTTGCACCCGCTGGCCGTAGTCTACACAGACTTTTGCTACTTTGCGCAGCCTGCGACGACCGGCGGCTGTTTCGGTGTTGACATCATAGGTTACAAGCACCAACATAACGGCACCTCACTTCCAGAAAAACGGTGGGTACACTTCCAGGTCGCCGCGCAGAGCACGGGCCAGCAAAAGCGCCTGAACATAGGGCACCAGCCCCCAGGGCAGTTTTTCTTTCAAAAACGGATGGGTGATCTCTTCCTTCTTTTTGTTCTGCCATGCGGTCAGGAAAGCTTTACGGCCATCATCCGTCAGCAGTACGGCACCATTTTCCTGTTTTTGCAGGTGTTTTGCCGTGATGATCTTTTGATTGATGCAGCTGATGACCAGCCGGTCTGCATAAACCGCCCGCAGTTCTTCCATCAGGTCAAGTGCCAGACTTTTGCGGCCGGGGCGCGGGCGGTGCATAAAGCCAACATAAGGGTCCAGGCCCACAGCGGTCAAGGCGGATGCACACTCCCGCGCCAGCATGCTGTAGGCAAACGAAAGCAGCGCATTCACATTGTCCAGCGGTGGACGGCGGCTGCGGCCCTCAAACACAAAATCCTGCTTTTGCTGCAGAATCAGGTCATTCAGGCAGTCAAAGTAGCGCTGGGCTGCCTCGCCTTCCAGGCCGCGCAGCTGTTCCGGATCATCGCTGGTCTGTATCAGCGGCAGCGCGGCGGCCAGCTGGGTGGAGGTGCGTTTCAGTTTTTCGACCGGGACACGCTGGGGATGATCGCGGGTTGCGCGTTCCAGCACCCAGCGTGCGTTATACACTTTACCAAGGATAAAGCTCCGGGCATAGCGACAGCTCTGGGTCGGGTCATCCGACACGCGGTACTGCGTCTGACGTAGCAGCACATTGCCGCGTTCTTCCCCCACGGTGCGGGCCTGAAATCTGCCATACGGGTCAAAAAAGCAAAGGTCAATGCCCCGCCGGGCACAAGCTCCCATCAAAGCGGGGCTGGCACCCGCGTAAGTAAAGCAGACGATGCCTTCCAGCGTATGCAGGGCATAGCGGTGGGTTTCCTGCTTATTGCGGGTAACAACAAGGTTTTCGCCATCCAATGTCAGGTAAGCGTCCTCATTGATGACAAACAGGGTGTTGAGCAGCTTTCTCATGGCGCGCCCTCCTCAATATGCTCCCGCAGATACGCCGCCGGGTCTGCCTTCTGATACAGCGCTGGCAGGCAAAGCTCTTTCAGTGAGCAGGCATTGCAATGCTTGCCGGGTTTGCTTTTTGGGGTATAGCCGCGCGCAAACAGGCGGTTCATCTCATCCGCCATGGTCTGCGCGGTGCTGCGCAGTTCCGGCGTCAGGGAAACATGTTCCCGCTGCCGGGTTTCTTCATAAAAGATTTCCCCTTCCGGCACCTCGCACACCAGCATTTCTTCCAGCGCCATGGCCTGTGCGCAGAGCTGCAAACGGTCGGCATCGTTTACCTTGCTGCGGCCATGCTTATATTCCACGGGCATGGGCTGCCACAGGCCGCGGCGGCCCTGCAATGACACGCCGTTTGGATCCTTGTGAAACTCTACCACATCGCAGTCGCCGGTCAGTTTTAAGCGGTGGCTGACGACCCTCATACCGCGGGCGATCAGCAAATCGCCGCGTTTTTCCGTCAGGGTAACATCATGGCAGCGGGTATGCTGCAGGCGGCCTTCGGCGGTGCGCTGGTTTTCGGACCATTGTTGTTCCAGGTGTATGAGCGCCCACTGGCGGCGGCAAAAGCTAAAATGCTGGATACCGGACATCAGCAGGTAATCATCTGGGGAAACCATTACGACAGCCTCTCACACGTTACCCCTGCCGGAAGATTTTCATCCACGGTCACCACATAGTCATGGTAGCTGCGCGGGAAGGCTACCCCTTCGGCACGCGTGACATGCACTGCATCAAACAGTTTATAGGACGGCGCATTGCCCAGCTCCGAATCATGCTTGAACACGATCAGTTCCCGAACTGCCATTTTGCCGCGGGCTGCACTGTGGTCATTTTCAAACATATTCAGGATTGCCTGCCACAGCAGCTGCAGGTCATCCTCTGAGAATCCTGTAGTTTTGCGGGCCAAGTTGGCCGAAACATAACCCTCTGCACGGTACAAGCCATACGGGATCACATACTTGCGGCCCATCTCAGTGCCTTTTCGCTCTGCATCCGCTTCGGTCGTAATGGCAATACGGGTAATGGTCACTTCCTGTGGGAGAACAGGGTCTACCGAGCGTGCAAAGCTCAGCTGAACCGGGCCACGCACCTGCCCACAGTTCAGTGCGCCTTTTACAAAGGTTGTCATAACGGCGCCAAATGTGCGGATATCATAAAAGTTCTGGCACATAAAGTCCCGGATTTTACGGTCCAACTCCGGGTCATCTTTCTTGGCGACTTTCAGGGTATCCTTGGCATCAGCATCAATGCCCAAGTATTCGAGTGCTTTTTTATCGCTGCGGTTCAGGGGGACCTGATCTTTAATGTAAATCTGGTATCCTGCTTCATCTTCTTTGGCCACTTCGACATAGTTGCGAATCTTACGCTTCAAGCAGACATCTGTAACAATGCCATATCCCGTTTCCGGGTCGACACGCGGCATGTTGCCTGCATCCGGGTCGCCGTTCGGATTTCCGTTTTCAACGTCAAACAGAATTACAAAATCATACCGGTTTTTGATTGCCTGTGCCATTGTTATTCCTCCACTTTCTTTGTATAGCGTTCCTGTGTCTGATGGTAATAGCCAAGGATAAAAGCGCCTTGTTCCGGCAAGGTCAGCCGTGCGGGAAAGCTTCCTTCCAGTTTTCCGCCCGCCAGCGCAGCGATCTGCTTATCGTAATAAATCTTTTGTGGCTTGCTCATTTTTTGCATATGCTTTTGCGCCAGCATCAGAATTGTCGGGAATACAGTAGCTGGGGTGGATGCCGCCGCATTAAAATAGCGGTCTTTGATGGTTGTATTGATATCCGGGTTTACCGCCATCTGGATTGCTTCCAGCACAGCAAAAAGCTGACCCATAACATACGGTTGATAATTTGTTTCCTTGTTATTTTCCACAGTTAATACCTCCTTTGGGCAACGGGGATCTTCATTACGCAGGTAGTATGCTTTTATAATAGCGGCACGGCCGCGTGTTACTTTTTGCTCTGCGCGGATACGCATCATAACGCCATCCAGCAGGGTTGCCGGGTACCTTGTATTATTCAGGATTGCACGCAAGACATCGCCTGCCAGCTGCGGTGCTGCCGATGGGTTGCGGGAATTGGTGTTGACGGTTTCCTGCAGCAGCCAATACACCCCCAGCCGCGGGAATTTATCATAAGCGGGGCGCACAATCTCTAAGCGGTCATAATGCTTCTGCACATTATCAAGCAGCGTTTGAAATGTATCCTGCCAGAAAAAGCGAACCGAGAGGCGCGCCGCATTAGGGGCCAAGCCAAGCACATAAAAGTGCCTTTGTGGGTCAAGTGTCACGTTCTGCCACTCTACACTCTGTCCATGAACCAGCTTGTCCACTGCATTTCGCACATCGCTTTCGCTGACAGGCGCATCCATGGCAAACAATGCATCCATTGCTACCTGCTGGTAGGCGGTCTCACCACCTGCTGCCCAGCAGACAATGGTGGTATCGCCCACGCGCTGAACATGTTCCCTGTCTGCCAGCAGATAGTTTAATGCCTGTGCATAGGCAAAGGCCGCATAACTGCCAACCGGCGCATTGCCCCCCTGTTCATGTCCGTATGAGCAAAAAGCGTCCGCATTAAAAGAAACAATCGATGCGCCGGAAGACTGTGCCCCGGTCACGCCTTTAATCGCCGGGTGCAGGCGGGCAAGCGGTGCCTTTTGCCCTGTAACCAGGCATCGAATTTCCGGTGCATCCGTGTTCTTATCACACTGCCGCTGCCAGGCTTCCTGTATTTCCGGATCGTCCTGAACATAGTTTTCCCGAATCAGAAATACCAGATTGCCACCCTTGTAAAGTTCCTTGAGACTTTGTTCCAGCGCTGGATTCTGCTCCGCCGCCTTGGGATTCCAGTTTATAAAAAAGTTCCGCACTGCCTGTGCCGCCTGACCGGGAACATTTTGTAAAATGGCAAGATGCAGCTCCTTTGCAGCGGCAAAGCACTGCATTGCACGCTCCGGTTTGCCTTTTCCGTCAATGCCGAGCATGTAAGCACTGTTATCACACAAAAAATTGGCTGCCACACCACTAGAGCGTTTAACCTGTTCCGGAACTTGCAGCTGACATGGAGCAAGCACTGTTTTTTTTCCGCGCTTTTCCTCTTGCTGCAAGGGGTGCAATGCCATCAGTTGGCCGTTTTCATCCAGTTCCAAAGCCCAACTGACTTTTGCGCTTGTCCAACCGGGGCGCGTGATTTTGCCATTGGCCAGCAAATCTTCATAGTATTGTACCAAAGCCTGTAAAATCATCGGTACACCTCGCAGTCTGCCACATTCAACACACCATGTTCCAATTTTGCATGGAAATACATCGGGGTTATGTTCTGCGGGTCAGTGTAGCTAAAGTCATATAGCATGAATCCCAAATCCCGTGTTTCCTCAATGGTCGGGATTGGCCCGCCGGGCCATGCGCGGAATGCGGCAGGAAATTCACGGCACCCAAGATAGGGAGTATGAAAACACTGACCCCTGGACATGCGCCGGGTAACAATATCCTGGAACTTTCCCGGATTGTCGCTCGGTGCCGCACGGTCAGTCATCTCAAATTCTGCCTCAATCACATAATGAACGTCCTGCAACACCATGGCTGCACGCTGAACGATCTGCTGGGGCGTGGCAAGGTAAAGCTCTTTCCCTGTTCCCTGCATCGCGCTGCGTACATCGGAACAAAGAATTTTGCTTTTTACTTCGTTCCGACGGATGTTGGTAAAGCGGATTGGGTTCATAACATAGATTTTCCGGATTTTCCACCGTAAGCCGGGGTGGTAATAGATTGCTTCTACTATGCCGCGTGCCGCGGAAGGGGTGAGGACTTCATATGAAACCCTTTCGACTTTTAGCTCAGGCCTCGAGAGCAAAGCATAATTCCCCCATACTTCCAGCTGGATCATCTGCATCAACTCCTTTGCATTTTTATTTTCAGTTGTTTTTAATTTACATTTTTGCTATAGTTTCAATATACGCTACTTGGCACCAAATGTCAATCCTTTTATCATGTATACTTTTTGTTTGCTTTTCATCCGGTTTTCTTTTATAATAAGTTGCGTCGGCAGCTTATGCCGTGGATAGAAATAGTTGATTTTACTTTAGCGCACAAAAGCGGCAGGGCAGGCTCCCTGCCGCTTTTGCTTTATGCAAACCAGGCTGCTCCCGTTTCAGCTTCCATAGCAAGGCCCGTGTTGTTATCGTAAAGGCTTCCGTCCGTTAATTCCCATATGCCTTCACTGATTTGGCAAACCGCCCCGGCATTCTCCAGCGTTTTCAGATGATCCGGGTAAACCGGAACACCATATTGCCCCAGTTGACGGAACAAAGTTTTGCTTACCTCTTCTGCACGCAATCGTGCAAGCAAATGTTCCCCTTTCCCTTGGGGAATGTATACGGTCACGGCAGGTGTTTCAATTAAGCGGAACCTCTCTGCCGCTGTTGCAAAGGGGAAAATGCGCCCTTCCATATCCTGCTCGAACCCTTGCAGAATTTGCTGTTCATCCAGTCTTTTATCTCCTTTTAAGGTACGGTAAAACAGAAAGTATGTTTCGATTGCTTCCAGAGATGCCAGATCTGCATATTTTTTCAGGACGCTTTGCGTTGCGGATACATTCTGTTCCAGCATGCGCGGTACATGCTGCCCTTCCAATGTGAAAATCTGTACCAAGCTCTGCTCCGCCGGGCGTCTTCCCTCTCGATTGCAGCGCCCCGCCGCCTGCAAAATGGAATCCAAACCTGCTTCCTCGCGGTACACAGCCGGGAAATCCACATCAACACCCGCTTCGATCAAAGAAGTTGATATCACACGGCAGGGCAGCCCATCTTTTAAGCGTTCCCGTATTTCCTGCAATAACTGTTTGCGATGGGCTGGGTATAGCAATGTTGTCAGGCAGTAGCTGCCCTCTTTGGGCAGGTTATTGTATAATTCCTGTGCTGTTTTTCTCCGGTTTACAATACACAGCACTTGTTCCTGCGCTGCCAGTTCTGCACCAAGCTGACTTTGTTCCAACTCTCCGCGCATTTTTAGCGTTGTACGCCGGAATGCCTGATATTGCTCTTTGGGATGTGGGCAAAGTTCCGTCATCTGCAGCCCAGGCGCCAGTTCATCAAACAAGGGCTGCAAAGCTGGTTGTGTGGCCGTGCAAAGCACCGCTGCTGCGCGGTAATGCTGTACAAGCTGCGCGATTGCCGCAACGCAGGGGCGCAAATAAGGAACCGGCAGGTTTTGTGCTTCGTCAAAAATGACCACGCTATTTGCAATGTTATGTAATTTACGGCATTGTGACGCATGGTTGCCGTAAAGTGATTCAAAGAATTGCACGGATGTGGTAACCACCACCGGAGCATCCCAGTTTTCCGCCGCCAATGCTTTGCGGTAGGCTGCCGGCTCATCATCTTCCTTGGCAGAGTAGTCCACCCCTGAATGGTGTTCCAAAACATTTTCTGCTCCTAATATTTCCGAAAACACATCCGCGGTCTGGTCAATAATGGATGTATAAGGGATCACATAAATAACTCGGTCCATATGGTTCTTTACAGCTAGCGAAAGCGCAAATGCCAATGACGCTACCGTTTTTCCCCCGCCTGTAGGAACGGTCAGGGAATAAAGGCCGCGCCGCCCTGTTTGCCCTGCCGTTGTACAGGCACTCAAAATTGAACTGCGGCGCTGATTCAAGGTTCCCTGGGGATGGCTCCATTTTGCGGTATATTGGTTCAACCTTTTCAGCAGTTCATCCATTGTCTGGCCTTGTCCGCGCGGTTTAGGGCTGCTCATAAAGTTTTCCGTATCCAGATAGTCCGCATCGACCAGGCAGGAATACAACATCCGGGTATAAAATGCCTGTGTAAAACGATTTTCCTTCATCATTTCCGGCTGGGGCGGTATGGACGGCAGTTTAATCTCATTCGTCCATTGGGTATAGGGTTCAACGCCCTTTTTCAATCGCCCAAACATTGTCGCATCCTGCGCGGTATCGCTTCGGCCTCCTCCATCCGGCAGGCCGCTATGGTGTCCCGCAATAGCAAAAGCCAGTGGGATTTGACCATATCGGGCAGCCACCTGTGCACCAGCCGTTGAGTGATCCACTTTCTCTCCACCTTGCAGGCGCTTTTGAAACTTTGTACTATATTTACCAATATCATGCAGTAATCCAAGCCAGGTTCCCTGTTGCTGGGCATCAAAGGCTGCTGCAAATTGCCCACATAGGACTGCCGTTCCCTGCAAATGGTCCGCTACCGTTTGGACGCGGGTTCCGTCTTCACTGATATGAGCCAGCATCTTTTTCTCCTGGTGCATAATCAAACTCCCTTCTGTTTTGCTTTTCTCTATTATAGCAGATCACTCATCCCATAATTCGGACTTTCACTCCAGTTCTGCAATCTTTGTCATACTATCCAAATTTATCCATGTAGAATTGTTAGCTATTCCCATTAGCAGATATTTTTGATAAAATAAGATATTATAGGGTTTATGAATTCACTTTCTTATATTACTTCTTCATCTTACCGAAAAATCATTTACGCAAGGAGTGAAAAGCCATGAAAAGGAAGTTATTCTCATTTTCTGCCAGTGTTATCACCGCAATAATGCTTACCGCTTGTGCTGCAGCGCCAGAAAATAGACCTGCTTCCTCCGCTGCTCTTTCCCCGACCAGTGAAGCTGTTGCCACAGCTATACCATCCACTAGCAATGCCAACTGGAAGTTACCGCCGCAATATGATTTTGACGAGATGATTCCTCTCTTCTCCCGCGAAACCCACACTGCCGGTTACGCCGCTGCCCGAAATCTGTACGCTGTGCGCAAGGGCGAACGCTGGAGCCTGTTTAATGCTGCCAACTGTAATGCTTTTCTGGAAGATTTGTCAGAAAGCATCCCGTACCTGTATGGTGAGCAGGAGCTCTCCATTGGGGTAGATGATACATACGATTACCAGAAGCTGAATGCCCTGGAAGAACAGATTAACCAGGAGCTGGTTGCCCAACAAATGCCTTTTACAACCATGCTGGGCGGGCACGGCGGGTATGGCATCCAGTGGATTTTAGGTGACAGCCAGATTTACCGTTCTGCTATTGGTGTCTATACATTTAGTGGCACGCCCATCGAACAGGTGTATGCTCCTGATTTGGTTGGCATCCAGCAAGGCATTTGGGATGATGAATATGCCGGTTATCTTGTTGACAATTCTGCACCTTTTGCCGTTGCGGATAAAAACGGTACAATTTTAACCGATTTCGACTACCAGGATGCCTGCATGGCCGGTGAATCTTTAATCGCGGTAAAGGATGCAGCCGGTAACTGGGGATATTGCGACCAAAGCGGTGCTTTAGTAATCCCCTGCATTTATCAGCCGCAGATGAGTTTGTCCATCATGAACGAAACTGTTGAATATCCTTACGCAGACTTATCCGGCATGGTAGTTGTGAAAACCCAGTCCGGACAAAAGCTAGTTCTGGATGTTTACGGCAATGAGATAATTTCCGCTGGGCAATATGAAGATTTAGCCCCCGCACGCGATGGCTGCGTATGGGCAAAACAGAATGGCCTTTGGGGCTTGCTGCAAGTACAGGATTATACCGAAAACAATGCCAACGTTATTCTGCCGGATGGATGCGTTGCACCAGATGTAACGCTTAGCCGAATTGATAGCCTTTGTACCTACACCACTGCTGATCATGGGCTGGTTATGCGTAAAGGTCCCGGTACAAATTATGAAAAAATGGATAATATCCCCTACGGTATCATCGTATGGGAATGCGGCTATAGCAGCAATGTGCCTGACTGGGTTGTTGTATATTACAATGGGATTTATGGTTGGGTCAGTGATGAATACTTGGCTGCCACTATTTATTCCACCAGTAAATAATAAATAAAAAAGCAGGTGTTCATGTAGAAACGATATCGTCCTCCACGTGAATACCTGCTTTTTATAGCTTCTTTTATTATATCTGTTCTGTGCCGCTATTTGTCTCTGTATGAAATAAATAGCCGCTATATGCATTTGAATGAAGTGTTCTGTTTGTTTGCTTTTTACCTAAAAGAATCGCGTAGGAGGCTCTCTTAACTAAAGAGCCGACCTCTCACACCACCGTGCGTACCGACCGGTACACGGCGGTTCAGCCGCATAAGTGCAAGGACTCGTAGTAGCGCCTGAGGATACTAAAATATCCTGCTTCTGCGAGTCTTTCGTTTGCAATGGAACCTTTTCATACAGGACTACCGGCGATACGCCAATAACCCAGTCTGGAATTGCCCCACTGGTACTATTCCAAAATTCTTCGTTTGAGTTTCATTACTCATCGATATAATCTTTATCGAACCACTCGCCTAGCGAGTGGTTTTAGATATACAAAAAAGCACCTTAGCTTACGTTAAGGTGCTTTTCCTGGTGACCCGTGCGGGAATCGAACCCACGTTAACGGCGTGAGAGGCCGCTGTCTTAACCGCTTGACCAACGGGCCATAAAAAAGAGAAGCCGGCATCTACCTATTTTCACAGGCCGTTTCCAGCCAACTATCTTCG
>ERZ894188.459-NODE-459-length-11191-cov-9.25539_pt1 | contig 11191 bp, 7 predicted proteins | sample MGYA00380281_ERZ894188 | MGnify/ENA primary metagenome ERZ894188 (study PRJEB32331, sample SAMN06328486) | human gut metagenome | biome: human gut microbiome; feature: stool | host: Homo sapiens | collected 2013-01-18 ...
ACCTGGCGGGGGATCTGCGCCGCCTGGGGGCCGACTGCCGGGCAGGCCGCACCGGATATGTCCGGCATCCAGCACCCGCACGCAGCTCCCGTCCCCCACACCAAGGCCCGCCAGCACCAGTGCTGCCCCGCCCCGCAGGTCTGGTGCAGTCACAGTGGCACCATGCAGTTTTGCGCTGCCGCCAAGGTACAGCAGCCGTCCCTCGCTGCGGGCATCAGCCCCCAGGGCGGCAAAGCCCTGCGCACAGGCAAAGCGGTTTTGGAACAGGCCGTCATAAATGCGGGATGCTCCCTCCGCCCCCAGCAGCACCGCTGCAGCCAGCGGGGCAGTATCTGTGGCAAGGCCAGGGTAAGCAGCCGCCACAAGTTCCTGACCGCCGCGCAGCTTTGTATCCTGATCCCGCGTGATGCTAAACTCATTTTCCCCGCGGGCAACCTCGCAGCCGCTGCCCTGCAAAAAGTCCAGAAACGCCGCCAGCCACACCGGACTGCACTGCGTTACCGTCACCCGCCCGCCTGCAATGGCGGCGGCTGCCGCATAAGTCGCTGCGGCAATGCGGTCCGGCAGCACGGTATGCACACAGCCGTCCAACAGCTCGCCGCCGGTACCTCGGATGCAGACCACCGGCGTACCCGCCCCCGTGATCTTTGCCCCGCAGGCGTTCAAAAAAGCGGCGGTATCCGCAATTTCCGGCTCGCACGCCGCACCGCGCAGGGTGGTAACGCCCGCCGCACAGCAAGCCGCCAGCATCAGGGTCAGGGTTGCTCCCACGCTGGGCAGGCGCAGAGCAAAATCCGTACCACGCAAAACGCCGTGGCGGCGCAGCACCACGCACTCTGCCGCCGCGCACACCTGTGCCCCCATGGCCGTCAGCCCGGCCAGGTGGATATCAATGGGCCGCGGCCCCAGTCTGCACCCGCCGGGCAGCGGCAGCTCTGCCCAGCCCGCGCGGGTCAACAGCGGTGCCAGGTAAAACACCGACCCCCGCATAGCCCCCGCCAACGCCGTGGGCACCCGCCCGCTGATCTGCCGGGCTGGCTGGGTGACAAGGTCCTGCCCGGCCCAGGCCGCCCCACTGCCCACAGCCCGCAGCAGATCCAAACTGGTCTGCACATCCCGCAGCAGGGGCACCCGGCGCAGGGTGCAGGGCTGCGCACACAGCAGCGTTGCCGCCAAAAGGGGCAGCACACTGTTTTTGGCCGCTGCCGGGCGGATGCTCCCCCGCAGCGGGTTCCCGCCTGTTACTTCGATATATTCCATTGCCGCACCGCCCCTCTTTGTTCCCACACCAAAGCGCCCTTTTCTATGATATGCCGCACCCGCACAAAACAGCTCTGTTCCACGGGTTTTACAGCAAAATCGGCTGCAGCTGCACCCCGCGCAGAGCGGCTTCCAGCGTATCCGGCAGCTGGGTAAAATCCGCTTTCAGGCTGCAGGGCTTTTTGTAGCTGTCGTCCTGGCCAAAGGGAATGAAATAATAATTTTTGCGCTGCAGCAGCGCCGCCAGCGCTCCCACGCTGCCGGAAAGCCCATCGTTGGTGGATACCCCGATCACCACCGGCCTGCCGCCGCGCAGCATGCTTTTGGCCGCCAGCGTGACCGGCGTTGCGCTGATGCCCGCCGCCAGCAGCGCCATCGTTGTGCCGGTACAGGGAGCAATGACAAGTGCCTGTGCCATATGCTTGGGGCCAAGGGGTTCCGCTTCCCGCAGATCCTCCAGCGGGCGGTGGCCGGTGGCTTCCTCCAGGCGCTGCTTCCAATCTGCCGCGCGGCCAAAGCGGGTATCCAGCGCCGACGCCGCATAGCTCAGCATCGGCAGTACTTCCCACCCGCAGGCGCGCAGGCGGATGATTTGCGGCAGAACCGTTTCAAATGTGCAAAAGCTGCCGCACAGGGCAAACACCACCGTGCGCGGCGGTTCCAGGCTGGAATTCATCAGCTCACTCCCCTTTCGCTGCGGGCCGTGGCGGCACGCTCCTGTAAAATCACTTCCACGGTATGCGCCACCAGCGCACCGGCGGTTTCGGGCGCACAGCGGGCGGGCAGGCTCAAGGCATGTTCCGCACGCAGGCCCAGTTCCCGCGCGGCGGCAAAATCCGTTCCGCCGGGGCGGCTGGCAAGGTCCAGGATCAGCGCCCCCCTGGGCAGGCAGCGCAGCTGGGCCGCCCCCAGCACCGGGGCCGGTATGGTGTTGATGACCGCATCAAAGTGCGGCAGAAGCTGTTCCAACGCGGTCAGCGGTGCGGCATGCAGCCCCGCGCAGCGCGCTGCGGCCCGCTGTTCCGGCGCGCGGGCGGCAATGGTCACCTGCCCGCCCAATGCCTGCAGCCGCCGGGCCACCGCCCGCCCAATGCGCCCATACCCCAACACTAGGAACTCACTTTCCCATATCGTGCGCTGGCGCAGCTGCATCAGCAGGGCCAGGCACCCTTCCGCAGTGGGTACTGCGTTCAGGCAGGCCAGCTCCGGCCGCAAAAAGTAATCCACCAACTCCACCCCGGCGGCCTGCGCCGCTTTGCGCACCGGTTCGCTGATGCGCCCGCCAAGTGCCAGCGTACCGGGGCGGGCGGCGCGCAGGATGCGGGCAAGGTCCGCCGCCTCGGCATCCATCGGCATAGGCAGCAGGATGTAATCCGCCTGCCCGGCCCCCTCTGCCCCCAGCACGGTATAGCCGCTGTTCTGCAGCGCCCGCGCCGCCGCCAGTTGACGGGCATCCCGCCCAACCACACAAAAAGTCAAATTACATGCTGCCGCCATAATGCTTCCCCCCGGTGTTGTATCTGGCCGTTTGTTCCATGTTATGCCGGGGTGGGCGGCATGGTTCCGTCAGAACATCAAAAACGCCTGCCGCAAAAAAGTTCCCCCGCCTGCATCACAAAGAATACAGACAGGGGAATTTTTCTATTTATTGGTTATGCTCCGTTTTAATAGCTGCGCAGGGCATCGCACTGACCGCGCAGGATACGCAGCGGCTCCACGGGGGTTTTGCCCACGCGCACTTCCACCACGGTAGCTTTGTCGGTGGTGCCAAGGGCATCGCCCTGGGCCACGATTGCACCTTTTTCTACCGTCAGCCTGCGCAGGCCATAGTAAATAGTCTTTACGCCCGCGCCGTGCTCGATCACCAGCGTATTGCCCACATTGGGCAATTTTTCCGCCAGCAGTACCTTGCCGCCCGCCGGGGCAATCAGGTCGCACCTGCCGGAAAGCACCACATTGATGCTGGTGCGGCCGGTACCGGTGTTGTTCTTGCGCTCGGTCTGGGTACGGTTGACATATTCGGTCAGGCCATACGGCAGGGTGACCTCCACCTTATCGCTGAACGGCGAAACAAACCCAGTGTCCGCCCAGTAGATGGTATCCGATGCCGTATCCAGCAGGTCCAGCACTTCCTGCGGGGTATCATCCGCGCCGACATACGGTGTGACCAGCCTGGACTTGGAAGTATAATCCCGAAAAGATGCGGCGCTCTTGCTCACGTTCAGGGTAAGCTCCTGCACCTCGCCGTCCACGGTGACCTTGATGGTATAGCTGCCAGGCTCGGTTTCGAGCGGGACCGCCAGGTAAGCCACCCAGCCATCGCCGGTCGCGCTGGCACGGAAGCCGGTATCCGGCAGTTCTGCCGTCAGGCTTGGCTTGGTATCCGTCTGCTGGCCCGTTACCTTTACGGCCACAACGCCACCCGGCGTAACAGCCTGGGTATTCAGCCGCACGGTAGCCTTAATCGTTACATCAAATGTGAACTCATAGGTCTGGTGGCCCGAAACTGTCGGTTCGCTCTGGTAACCCTCGCCGCTGCTGACCACCAGCTTGGCGGTGTAGCTGCCAGGCGTGGTAAAGCGGTAGGCGGCAAATTCCTGGGCACTGCCGCTGAACACTTCCTGCTTGTTCTCGTCCTTAACGTTCACTTCGGTGCTGCAGTCCGCCGGGGTCACCCGCAGCGTCATGGTGCCGCCGCCAAAATCAGATTCCAGCGCTGTGGGAGTGCTGGAAAGTGTCTCGGCATAGGTACGCTTAAGGTGGTTGCCTGCCACCGGCACCTGCCAATGGTACGCCACGGGGTCCAGCTGCTGGCCCGCCACTGTTACCGTAACGGCAGGAATCATATCCGGCGTGGCTTTTTTGTACAGCCAGTATATGCCGCCTGCGGCGATCATACCCGCCAGCAGCACCACCAGCAGCAGCCAGCCGATCAGCAGCCGCACGGCGCGGCCCACTTTGCTGCCAGTCGATTCCGGCGTATCTGCCTCTTTCTCCGCCTGTTCTGCTTCGGCATCCTCGATCTGTTCAATCGAAACCTGGACCGTTCGGGTGATCTCCGCCTTGCGCCGCTCTGCTGCAGCGCGCTGTTCCGGGGTCAGTTCCGGTTCGTCATCCTCCGGCTCCGGCGGCTCCGTGGCCTGGGGCAGCTGCGCGGCTTTGGGTTCCTGCACCGCCTTTTCCGGCATTTCCGGCGCGGCGGCTGCTTCAGCCGGTTCGGCCACAGCGGCAGGTTCCGGCGTTTGCGGTTTTTCCGGCGCTTCCGGGGGTTCCAGCCGGGGCTCAGCATATTGCTGCGGTTTTGCTTCCGGCTTGGGGGCAGCCTTTTTGTGGCGGCGTTTGCCGCCTGCCTGCCCGCTACGCGGCGCTTTGGGCTTGGCTGCCACCTGTTCCGGGGCGGCAGTTTCGGTCTGCTCGGCTTGTTCCGCCCGCGTTTTTGGTTCTTGCGGGGATTTTGTATTTTGGGGTTCGCTTTTTTGTTTTTGCGTGCCCGTTTTGCGGTGCGCAGTATTGCTATTGCTGGCATGGGGTTTGGCCATCCTGCCTCGCCCCGTGCCTGGAGCGGTTTTGCCCTGCGTGCGCTGCCCGCCCCTGGCTTTGGGCTTTGGCTGCTGCGCCGGCTCCATCGCAGTCTGTGTTACCTTCTCTTCGTCCATCGCTTTCTCCACCAACATTTGCGATTTATCGTTGCTCTAACTCTATTTTGTTACATTGTTTCGCGGTACAAAAGGCCGCTGCTTCCCGTCAGGGCGGCAGCAGGGTCAACGGACTTGCTGCCAATGCGCAGCTCCCAGATCAGGGTATGCTCCTCACTGGTGGTGCCCAGTTCTTCGCCGCGGGCAAGGCTCTGCCCACGCTGCACCTTTACGGCATCCAGCCCAAACAGATAGCTCTTAACCCCGCAGCCATGGTCAATCACCACAGTGCCGCCGGTCAGCGCCAGCGTTCCGGCGTACACCACAGTACCCGCCTGCGGTGCCGTAACGGCGGTACCCGCTGCGGCGTTATAATTGATGCCAGTTGCCCGGCCGGTAATGGTCCCATCGGTGCGCAGCCGCGCGCCGTAATCCGCCAGAATCGCACTGGGCACCGGCGAGGCAAAATTGCCCTGCCATAGCTTTTCGCTGCTGCCCTGTGTGTAAAGGGGCCAGATCGCATTTTTATATTCCGTTGCTGCGCCCGGTATGTCTGCCTCTGCGGCCACATCCACGGTTTTGGCCTCGCTCTGCATCACGTTCAGGGTCAGCTCCTGGGTCAGGCTGCCGCAGGTCACGGTCAGGGTATGGGGGCCGCCCTCGGCATTATAGGTTACCGGGATATAGCCCATATACCCCCCGGTCACCGGGCGGAACCATACATCCCCCAGGTCGGTTTCCACAGTCGGCTCGCTGCCATCCAGAATGCCGGTGATGACCAGTGCCGCCACGCCGCCCTGGCTGACGCGCTCACTGCTGAGCACCGCCTTGGGCTGGATGTTCATGGTATAAGATGCACAGTACCGGTACCAGCCGGTGGCATCGCCGGGGTCCGCCGTGTTGCGGTAAGCGGTCAGGGTCAGCTCATAGCTGCCATTTTTGGGGTAAGCATACATCGCAAAGGCAGCGGCATCCCCCTGCACCACAACGCTGCCGGCCGAATCTTTCAGCGTAAGGGTCGTGCGCTGCGCCCAGTCCGGCAAAACCAGCTCCGGGGCAGCTTCCGTCATTTCGCCCAGCTTTTGCACCGTCAGGGTGCTGGGCTGTTCAAACGTGCGGTTCAGCACATTGCCCAGCACCGGCACACTCCAGTCATAGCCGATCGGTTCCAGTTCCGTATCGCCCAAAGTGGGGTGCTGCGTGGGAAGTTTGTCATCGCCCGTCATAGCGTACATGGCGTACCCGGCGCCGCCCAGCAGCACCGCCAGCATAACCACCACCATAACCAGCCACAGCAAGAGCTTTTTCATGGCGTTCCCTTTCCTTGGCACAGCAGAAAAATCGAAATTCAGTCTGATTTTATAGTCACTGCCATCATTTTTCTTATTTTCAGCAGCGCCTTATGGTTTATCTGAGCCTTTTTTATCATTTAATAAGTATCACTACTGATTGCAAGAAACACGAACAGCCGGGCCGAAGCCCGGCCATTTTCACTTTTCTGCTGGCCGTTCCGGCTTATTCAGCATCGTCAGCAGCCTTTTCTTCGGCGGCTTCTGTCGGTTCATTGTCGATGGGCAGATATTCGTCGTCATCGTCATAATCGTCGCCGTCATCGCTGTACAGCAGGCGCTCGTATTCGTCCAGTTCCTTTTCGCGGCGGCGCAGGTAGAGCGCAGCGGCAGTCAGGGCACCGGCAGCAGCAAACAAAAACGCCAGGATGGCACCAAAAGTAGATTTCTTCATCATAATACTTTTCCTCCGCGTATTCTAAAAGGGATGGGTCTGTAAAATATTATACCCGATTAACCGGGTGAATACAATCTTTCCCTTGTAAATTTTTCACACAAAAAGGTTCAGGTATCAAGGTGATACCGCACCATTCTCCGCAGCATGGTCTCCGGAAAATTTCTTCACCTGCCAAAAGCCATGCCACTCTGCTTGCTTTTTATTCCGGCTGCCACTGGCGCATAATGCCCGCAAATGCGCTTGGCACCGCGTATTCCCCGTTCAGCTCCGCGCGGCTGGCCCAGACGCAGCCCTCCGGCGCCGGGCCTGCGGCTGTGCCGCAAAACCCGCTGATCTGCCAGATGCGATGGGTGAACACATGGCGGGTGTTTTGCAGCGGGGCCTGCCACTGCACACAAAGGCCAATGGCGCGCAACGCGGCGTCCAGTTCCGGTTGGGTCATGGCGGTACCCTCAAAGGCAAGGGGCTGCCACAGCCCGGCCAGCAGCCCTTTGGACGGGCGGCGCTGCAAAAGCACGCCCTGCGGCCCGGTGATCAACGCGGCCGTGACCGGCACCAGCGTTTTTTCCGGCTTAGCCGTTTTGACCGGCAGCTGTTCGGCCCGGCCTGCAGCGCGGCCCTTGCACTGAGCAGCCAGCGGGCAGACCTCGCACTTTGGCGCACCGTTGGGCAGGCAGACCAGCGCCCCCAGTTCCATCAACGCCTCGTTATAAGGGCCGGGGCGTTCCTTGGGCATTTCTTCCAGCACACGGGCTGTGAACTCGCGCTTGGCGGCAGGTTTGGTAATATCGGCAGAGCTATTATCCAGCCGGGCAAATACCCGCAGCACGTTGCCGTCCACCGCCGGGGCTGGGATGCCAAATGCAATGGAGGCAATAGCCCCAGCCGTGTAATCCCCAATGCCGGGCAGAGCGCGCAGGGCGGCATAATCTGCGGGAAGCTGGCCGCCGTACTGCCGGCAGACGATCTGCGCCGCCTTTTGCATGTTGGCCACCCGGCTGTAATACCCCAGCCCCTGCCACAGCTTGCGCAGCTTGTCCGGGTCGCAGGCGGCAAGGGCGGCGGGGTCCGGCAGTTCGGCCACAAAACGCTCGTAATAGGGCAGCGCCGCCGAGACGCGGGTCTGCTGGAGCATGATCTCGCTGACCCAGATATGATATGCCGAAGGCTCCTGCCGGAAAGGCAGGAGCCTTCGATTCAGTTCAAACCATTGGATCAGCGGTTCGCTGACCGCCCCCATTAAAAACCGCCGCAGGTGCGCGGGAAGGCAATGACGTCACGGATGTTGGGGATGCCGGTGACATACATCAGCAGGCGCTCAAAGCCCAGGCCGTAACCGGCATGCTTTACGCTGCCAAAACGGCGCAGGTCCAGGTACCAGTCATAATCTTCGCGCTTCAGGCCCAGTTCATCCAGGCGGGCCAGCAGCACATCCAGGCGCTCCTCACGCTGGGAACCGCCGATCAGCTCGCCAATGCCGGGCACCAGCATATCGGCGGCGGCAACCGTCTTGCCGTCCTCGTTCATGCGCATATAGAATGCCTTGATCTCTTTGGGGTAATCGGTAACAAACACAGGCTTTTTGAACACCTGCTCGGTCAGGTAGCGCTCGTGCTCGGTCTGCAGGTCAATGCCCCAGCTTACTTTATACTGGAAGTTGTCATCGTTCTTTTTCAGCAGTTCGATGGCATCGGTGTAGCTCACGCGGGCAAAATCGCTGTTGGCAACCAGCTCCAGACGCTCGATCAGGCCCTTATCAAAGAACTGGTTGAAGAATGCCAGCTCGTCCGGGCAGTTATCCAGCAGGTAGCGGATGACATACTTGGTCATGGCCTCGGCGGTGTCCATGTAGGTATTCAGGTCAGCAAATGCCATTTCCGGCTCAATCATCCAGAACTCTGCGGCATGGCGGGTATCATAGCTCTTCTCTGCGCGGAAGGTGGGGCCAAAGGTGTAAACCTTGCCCAGGGCCATTGCCATGGCCTCGGCTTCCAGCTGGCCGGAAACCGTCAGGTTGACCGGGCGCTTGAAGAAGTCCTTGCTGTAATCCACCTTGCCGTCCTCGGTCTTGGGCACATCGTTCAGGTCCAGGGTAGTAACCTGGAACATCTCGCCTGCGCCTTCGCAGTCAGAACCGGTAAAGATGGGGGTGTGTACATAGGTAAAGCCGTTCTTGTGGAAGAACTCATGCAGGGCATAAGCGGCCTGGCCGCGCACACGGAACGCAGCGTTAAAGGTGTTGGTGCGGGGGCGCAGGTGGGTCAGGGTGCGCAGGTAATCCATGCCCATCTTGTTTTTCTGCAGCGGGTAATCGCTGCCGCAGGTGCCCAGCACCGTAACGGTATCGGCGTTGATCTCAAACGGCTGCTTAGCGTTGGGGGTCAGCACCAGGGTGCCGGTCACTTCAAAGCTGGTGTACAGGCCGGATTTTGCAACCTCGGCATAGTTTTCCAGCTTGTCCGCCTGGAAAACGATCTGCACGGGCTTATAGCAGCTGCCGTCTGCCAGAGAGATAAAACCGATCTTTTTAGAATCGCGCACGGTTTTTGCCCAGCCGCAGACAGTAACTTTGCTGCCATCCGCCGGGGTAGCCTTATAGAGCGATGCAATTTCAACTCGTTCCATGTGTTCCCACTCCTAAAATGCAAATGTAGGGGGTGTATCTGAAAACAAAGAAAATGACGACTATTTCGCAAGCACATGCCGGATTCAAGGCAAAAGGCCGCAGGAATCCTTTGTGGATTCCAAGGCTTTTTAACGCGGAATCCGGCTGCGATTGTAGAAATAGGCTAAATTTTCGACTTTTCAGTTACACCTAGATAGAATGTATTATAACGTGTGATGCTTAAAAAGTAAAGCGCTTGTTATTTGCGGCGCTTTTTGCTCTTTTTGCGCAGGGCCGACACGGCCCAGATGGCCGCCAGCAGCATCACTCCTGCCGCACTGAGCGCTGCCCCCGCGGTAAGACCGGGCGTTTTGTAGGTAAACGCCACCGTATGGCTGCCGGGTTCCAGCGCCACGCCGAGGAAAGCCGTATCTGCCCGCAGCACTTGGGCCGGGGTACCGTCCACCGTCACGCTCCAACCAGTAGAATACGGCAGCTGCACCACCAGCACGCTGCTGCGGGTGGTGGTGATTTCTCCACCCAGGCTGTTGGTGCCAAGGGTCACATTCTGCAGGTTTTCGGCCCCAAGGTTCTCCGCACGGGCCGCAACGGTATCCAGCTTCTGGCATTCCACCGCCAGGCGGTCAAACTGGTAATAGCCCGCAAAGGGCAGTACAATCGTGATCTGCTGCAAGGGTTCATCACTGGTGCCAAAGTTATACACAAAGTCATGCCGGCCGCAGTAATACTGGCTGTTGGGGCGGTTATACTCAATGCGGCCCTCACCAATGTTGCTGAGCAGGCGCAGATAGACACTGTCCTTGCGCCAGAAATGCGCATACTGCTTTTGCAGGCTGCGGCGGTCATGGGCGCTCATGGCGCTCAGTTCTTCTTCGCTCATCGCATCCAGCGGGCTGGTGGCCGTGTACTGCATGCCCTGCACCACAAAGGCGGTCTCACAATCCGCCACCGGCTGGGCAATGGTCAGGGTAATGTGCCCGCCGTCCTGCGGGGCATAGTAGGTGGTTTCATCCAGCTGCTGCACGCCGTCCAGCTCCATTTCGGCTGCGGGGCTTACCGTATCGCCGGTCAATTCCGCTTCGGGCAGCAGGCCGGTTTCTTCCAGCACTACGCCGTCCAGCAGGGCATCCTGCTTTTGCAGCGGGGTCAGGGCGTCATAGGTTTCGCGGCTGATCTGGTTTTGCGCCGTATAGCCGATGGGCAGCGCCGCCGTATTGGGGTAAACCGCAACCATGCTGCCGCCGATTTCCGCCGCCTGCACGGCCTGGCTGTCAAATAAGGCGGGCAGCGCCCCGGTGGAATCCGGTGCGCAGAGGGCGTATTTCACGCCGAACAACGTTTCCAGCGGGGTGCGGTTCTGCAGCCCGCGGTAATCATATTCCACCGGGGTGTTCTGCCCCAGTTCCCGGAACAGGCTGGAAAGGTAGCTGTTGTTCAGGCTGAAAAAGTACCCGGTGCCATACACATCCAGCAGCATGGGGCTGTTGATCGGCTCGTTCACCAGCGAGTCATACCGCCAGTAGCTTTGGTCCTCCATCAGATGCAGGGTCACGGCGGGGTTGTCCTGCACGGTGGTGCTCCAGGCGTAACCGGCGGGGCGGTACTCGTTCACGGCATCGGCTTCCTCAATGCCATAGTAGCCGCCAAGGTTCATCACCACGCCAAGGCAGCAGCCCACCAGTAAAACAGCCTGCACACCGCGGCGGCTGACACCATCTGCCGCCAGCACAAACACGGCCAGCAGCACCAGCAGCAGCGCGCCCAGCAGGGCGGTCTCCGTGCGGCCCTGCTTGACGCAGAACGCCACCACGCAGTAAACCGCCAGCAACGCAAACAGGTTGCGCTTTTCTTTCGGCTCAAACGCCGTTATGCCGGGGCAGACCCGCGCCAGGATAAAGGCTTCCAGCATGGTGAACGCCCACAC
>ERZ894188.508-NODE-508-length-10266-cov-10.4613_pt1 | contig 10266 bp, 9 predicted proteins | sample MGYA00380281_ERZ894188 | MGnify/ENA primary metagenome ERZ894188 (study PRJEB32331, sample SAMN06328486) | human gut metagenome | biome: human gut microbiome; feature: stool | host: Homo sapiens | collected 2013-01-18 ...
AGCAGCTGCCGCACCTCGCTCGCCGTATCGGCACTTAGAATTATGCGGTATTGCCTTAACAATTTTCTTTGAAAATAATTACATCCCGCTGGTTGACAAACCGGCGGGATGTGTTTATAATCGTACTGTTGCAAATCAAACTGTTTCAATTCAAACGATTAACAATCAAACAAATTGGAAAGTGAGGTGATCCAAACGCAGAACCGCAACCAACAGGATGACCACGGCTTTGTGCATGTGGGCCGCACCTTAAACTATGCCGCGCGGGAAATTTCCTGCGCGCTGGATGCGTACATCAGCACCAGGGTCAGCCCGGAGCTGACCGGTATGCGCGGCATGGTGCTGGGGTTTTTGATGCAGGAAACGGAAAGCGGTAAGCAAATCTACCAGCGTGATCTGGAAGCCCGGTTCCACACCAACCGTTCCAGCATTACCACCATGCTGCAGGGCATGGAGCAGTCCGGCTTTATCACGCGGGAAGTTGTCGCCAAAGACGCCCGGCTCAAAAGCCTGGTTCCGACCGAGAAAGGCCGCCAATGCGCCGCCGCCATCCACCAGTGCATTTCGGATTTTGAGCATGACCTGCAAAACGGGGTCAGCGCGCAGGAACTGGAAGCTATCCAGGGCACCCTGCACAAGCTGATTGAAAATGCAAAAGCCATCCGCGGCAAAAATTAAGGCGTATCTGAAAAGTCAAAAATTTGGTCTATTTCTATAAGCGCAACCGGATTTTGCGTTAAAAAGCCTTGGGATCCATAAAGGATTCCGGCGGCTCCTTGCCTTAAATCCTGCTTGTGTTTGCGAAATATCCGTTATTTTCTTTGTTTTCAGACACACCCCAAAGTGTTCCGCAATGCTTTGGCTTTAAGAAGTTCAGGCGCTGCCCCCGGGCAGCCAAACAGGAGATACCATATGTTTAAGTCACTTTACAAAGAAACAGAGGGATTCCGGCTGGTTTCCATCCTGACCCCTTTGTGCATGATCGGCGAAGTGGTGATGGAAATGATCATCCCCAAGCTGATGTCCTCCATCATTGATGATGGCGTTACCGCCGGCAATCTTTCCCACATTTACCGCATTGGCGGCTGGATGATCGTGGCAGCGGCCTTTGGCCTGCTGTTCGGCGTGCTGGGCGGTGTGTTTGGTGCGCGTGCTTCCACCGGTTACGCCCGCAATCTGCGCCGCTCCATGTACCGCAATATCCAAACATTCAGCTTTGCCAATATCGATAAATATTCCACCGCCGGTCTGGTCACCCGTATGACCACCGACGTGACCAACATCCAGAACGCTTACCAGATGATTTTGCGTATGGCCATCCGTGCGCCGTCCAGCATGGTCATTGCCATGATCATGGCGTTCACCATCAACGCCAAGCTGGCTTCCATCTATCTGGTGGCGGTCATCATTCTGGGCGGCTGCCTGGTGCTCATCATGTCCCGCGCCAGCAACTACTTCTCCGCCGCATTCAAAAAGTACGATGACCTGAACGAGAGCGTGCAGGAAAATGTTTCCGCCATCCGCGTGGTCAAAGCGTATGTGCGCGAAGATTACGAGAGTAAAAAGTTCAAAAAGGCATCCGGCAATGTGCAGGATCTGCTGCTGCGTGCTGAAAAAGTTCTTTCCTTCAACTCTCCGCTGATGATGGCCACCGTTTACACCTGCATCCTGCTGATTTCCTGGCTGGGTGCCCGCATGATCGTGCTGTCCGGTGCTACCAGCTTTACCACCGGCGAGCTGATGAGCATGCTGACCTACTGCACCAACATCCTGACCAGCCTGATGATGCTGTCCATGGTGTTCATCATGATCTCCATGTCCGCCGCTTCCGCCAAGCGTGTGGCTGAAGTGCTGGAAGAAGAAAGCACCCTGTCCAACGGCGAAAACCCGGTTATGGAAGTCAAGAACGGCGCTGTCCGCTTTGACCATGTCTGCTTCCGCTATAAGGCCGATGGCCGCGATGTGCTGTCTGATATCAACCTGAACATCCGTTCCGGCGAGACCATCGGCATCATCGGCGGCACCGGCAGCGCAAAAACCAGCCTGGTGCAGCTGCTGCCCCGCCTGTATGATACCACCGCCGGTCATGTGTACATTGGCGGCGTGGATGTACGCGATTACGACCTGGAGATCCTGCGCAACAGCGTTGCCATGGTGCTGCAGAAAAACGAACTGTTCAGCGGCACCATTGCCGAAAACCTGCGCTGGGGCAATAAGGATGCCACCGATGCCGAGATCGAGGAGGCATGCAAGCAGGCCTGCGCCGATGAATTTATTGAGCGCTTCCCCGATAAATACAACACCCACATTGACCAGGGCGGCACTAACGTTTCCGGCGGCCAGAAGCAGCGCCTTTGCATTGCCCGTGCTCTGCTGAAAAAGCCCCGCATCCTGATTCTGGACGACTCTACCTCCGCTGTGGATACCGGCACCGACGCCAAGATCCGCAAGAGCTTTGCCGAAAAGATTCCCGGCACCACGGTGTTCATCATTGCCCAGCGTATTTCCAGCGTGGAAAACGCCGACCATGTGATCGTGCTGGATAACGGCAGGGTCAGTGGTTACGGTACCCCGGCCGAAATGCTGGCCACCAACCCCATCTATCAGGAAGTTTATAACAGCCAGACCAAAGGCTCCGGCGACTTTGACGAAAAGGGAGGCGATAACAATGGCTGAGCAGAAAGCAAAAGTGGTTAAGGTTGGCCGCGGTGGCCCCCGCGGCCCGCGCCCCAAAGTCCAGAACCCTGGCAAGATCTTCATGCGCATCCTGCACTATGTGATGGAATGCTACCGCATTCAGGTCGTTGCGGTCGTCATCTGCATTTTTGTCAGCGTGTTTGCCAACGTGCAGGGCACTTTGTTCATGCAGACCCTGATCGATGGCTACATCCTGCCCCTGCTGAAAGAGCAGAGCAGTGATTTTTCCGGCCTGGCCCATGCCATCGCCCGCACGGCAGGCTTTTACGGCATCGGTATTGTTACCGCCTTTGCCCAGGCCCGTATGATGGCTTACGTTACCCAGGGCACCCTGAAGCGCCTGCGCGATGAAATGTTTACCCATATGCAGACGCTGCCCATCAAATACTTTGACCGCAACGCCCACGGCGATATCATGTCGCTGTATACCAACGATATTGATACCCTGCGCCAGATGATCAGCCAGAGCATGCCGCAGCTGCTGAACAGCGCTATTACCGTTGTCAGCGTGCTGGTTTCCATGGTTGTACTCAGCGTGCCGCTGACGGTGCTCACCCTGGTCATGGTCGGGATTATGCTGCTGGTCACCAAGTATCTTACCACCAACTCTTCCAAGTACTTTGTTTCCCAGCAGCGTGATATTGGTGCGGTGAACGGCTACATTGAAGAGATGATGAACGGCCAGAAGGTTGTTAAGGTGTTCTGCCACGAGGAAGAAGCCATTGAGCAGTTTGATAAGCTCAATGACCAGCTGTTTGAAAGCGCGGATAAGGCCAACCGTTACTCCAACCTCGGCGGTCCGGCTAACACCCAGCTGGGCAACCTTTCCTATGTGTTCTGCGCCATGATCGGCGGTGCGCTGGCTCTGTCTGGTATGACAGGCCTGACCCTGGGCAAGCTGGCCAGCTTTTTGACCTTCAACCGCACCCTGAACATGCCCATCAGCCAGATCTCCATGCAGTTCAACGCCATCATCATGGCTCTGGCCGGCGGCCAGCGTATCTTTGACCTGCTGGACGAAAAGCCGGAAGTGGACGAGGGCAAGGTCATGCTGGTCAACGCCAAACGCCTGCCGGATGATTCTGTGACCGAAACCAAGGAGCGCACCAACCTGTGGGCCTGGAAGCGTGTGAACGCCGATGGCAGCGCAGGCTACCGTGAACTGAAGGGAGATATCGTCTTTAAGGATGTAGACTTTGGCTATGATCCGGGCAAGATCGTCCTGCATGATATCAACCTGTATGGCCGTCCGGGCCAGAAGATCGCCTTCGTCGGTTCCACCGGCGCAGGCAAAACCACCATCACCAACCTCATCAACCGCTTCTATGATATCCAGAAGGGCACCATTGAGTATGACGGCATTGATGTGACCCATATTCATAAAGACGACCTGCGCGCATCCTTAGGCATTGTTCTGCAGGATACCCACCTGTTTACCGGTACGGTTATGGATAACATCCGCTATGGCCGCCTGGATGCAACGGACGAGGAATGCCGCGCCGCCGCCAAGCTGGCCAACGCCGATGAGTTCATCCGCCACCTGCCGGATGGCTATAACACCACGCTGACCGGCGACGGCACCAACCTGAGCCAGGGCCAGCGCCAGCTGCTTGCCATTGCCCGTGCCGCTGTTGCGGACCCGCCGGTACTGATCCTGGACGAAGCAACCTCCAGCATTGATACCCGCACCGAGCGCCTGGTGCAGCAGGGCATGGACGGCCTGATGTATGGCCGCACCACCTTTGTTATCGCCCACCGCCTTTCCACCGTGCGCAACTCGGACTGCATTATGGTGCTGGAACAGGGCCGCATTATTGAGCGCGGCACCCACGATGAGCTGATTGCCCAAAAGGGCCGTTACTACCGCCTGTACACCGGCAATTTTGCGGAAAACTCCTGAAATAGCCTTTCTGCCGGATAAGTGCGCAACAAAAGCGCAATCGGCATAAAAACGGAAAATCCCCATAAAAATACCGGGAAGGATTCCACCCTTCCCGGCGTTTTTGTGTAAAATGCCGTCACGCCGCACAAAACTTGACGATGTGGAAATAATTGGCTATAATAGAGGAGAACACAAGGAGGCTGAACCAACACAGCACTCCTTTTTATATAGATGACGCTTTGGAGGGGGGCTGCGCAGAACACTGCCAGCCGCAGGCGTACAAAACTGACCAACCAACACGATAAACTGAGAGGAGAGCTTATACATGGCTACCAAGAAAATTGCTCAGACCGTTATTACTGAGGATAAGTTTTATACCATCGCCGCTGCAAACGGCAAGGTTGTTGAAGTAAAGGATTACAACACCGAGAACGGCGCTCAGATCCAGCTGTGGGATAATGCCAACGCCGAATGGCAGCAGTGGAGCTTTGTGCGCGCCGGTGAGGGCGTGTACCGCATCAAGAACCGTTTCACCGGCAAGATGATGGACCTGGATTGCTCCGGCGTGACCGATGGCACCCATGTTCACCAGTGGGAAGGCGCTAACGCTTCCAGCCAGCTGTGGATCGTGGAGCCCGCCAATGATGGCCGCGTAAAGATCAAGTCCAACCTGGCCGGCAAGTGCCTGGACCTGGTCAACATGAACACTGAAAACGGTGCAGTCCTGCAGATCTGGGCCGATGTGAACGGCGATAACCAGTACTGGACCATCAACGAAGTGACCCGCAAGCCCAAGACCAGCGCCAAGGCTACCGCCGCTAAAGCAAAGGCTGAAGTGAAGGCTGCCGCTGAAAGCGCTGCCAAGACCGTTGACGCCGCTGCCAAGGCTGCTGCCGAAGTTGCTACCGAGGTTGTTGACGCCGTGAAGGCTTCTGCCGATAAGCCGGTTGCCGAAACCGCCGCTGAGGTTGTTAAGACCGCCAAGAAGGCCACCTGCAAGACCAGCACCAAAAAGGCTGCCGAGGCTGCTGTGACCACCGCAAAGAAGGCAGCCGAGGCTGCCACTGCCGTTGCTGCCGTGGCCACCGACGCTGTCAAGGAAGTTGCTGAAAAGCCCGCCGTTAAGGCCGCTGCCGATGAAGCTGTGAAGGTTGTAAAAGAAGTTGCCGAAAAGCCCGCTGTCAAGGCTGCTGTGGAAGCTGCCGACAAGGCAGTGAAGGAAGTTGCCGAGAAGCCTGCTGTCAAGGCTGCCGCCAAGGCCGCTGACGAAGCCGTTAAGACCGTTGTGGAAGCTGCAAAGCCGGTTGTTGAGGCTGCTAAGCCTGCTGTAAAGGGCAAAAACTCCCGCAAAAAGCGCAGCAGAAAGTAATTTGTGAATACCCCCTGATAAAAAATAAGTTCCGCCCGCAGCACCCCTCGCTGCCGGGCGGGACTTTTTTGTGCAGGATCAATCCCAAAGAAAACTGCCCGTATCACTCCGGCCAAAAACCGGAAAGGATGCGGGCAGCTGTTTTATCAGAATAACGGAAATAAGAGAAAGCCAAATTTTACAGGAAGCTCTGGATCAAGGTTTTCAGGCCGATCAAAATCAGCACAAGGCCGCCAATGCGCTCCGAAACGGCGCGGTACTTATCGCCAAACACGGCACCAACCTTAACGCCGATGGCAGACAGGGTAAAGGTGGTGCAGCCGATCAGCAGGGCAGCAACCACAATGTTGGCTTCCATTGCGGCAAAGCCAACGCCAACGGCAAAGGCGTCAATGGAGGTTGCAACGGCCAGCGGCAGCATGGCTTTGGCGGAAAAATCGTTGTCCACAGTTTCATCGCCGCCAAAGCTTTCCCGCACCATGTTTACGCCGATCACAGCCAGCAGGATAAAGGCAACCCAGGGGCCAACGCTGTTGAGCAGGTGCTCGAACCGGGAACCGAGGAAGTAGCCAAAGGACGGCATAATGGCCTGGAACGCGCCGAACCAGGCACCGCAGATCAGCGCGTGGGACAGCTGTACTTTGCGCACCGAAAGCCCCTTGCAGATGGAAACCGCAAACGCATCCATCGAAAGGCTGATGCCGATCATGATCAAGTCAAACAAACTCATACCCAAATACCTCCAAATCAAATCCAAGGGCAGAGCCGGGCAAACAAAAAAGACCTATCCGCCCAGCACCTGCACACAGCATGCAGGTGAACCCTGTGCGGATAAGTCTCGTCATTTCAAGTAGTGCCAGAGCCTTTGCTGTTAGCTCATTGTGTTGGCAAAACTGCACGGCTGCTCTTGCCCAGTGCCGCGCCGACTACTCCCTTATTGCCTGAATAGTGTACCATGCGGAAAATTTGTTGTCAATGCGTTAGTTATTGCTAACCGTTAAAATCCCGGTCATTTTCCGGGTTTTGCCACAAAAATGGGTGTGCTGCACCGCAAAATCAGCCCTGCTGCGCTCCAAAGAGCAATGCAGGCAGAAATAACCGGAATCTTTACCGCCCCCTTGCGCAATGGCGGCTGATAGGGTAAAATAAAAAGACGAAAAAACAAAGAAACAGGGGATATTATGCAATACAAAGTTCTGGCACTGGATCTGGATGGCACACTGACCAACAATGCCAAAGTCATTACCCCACGCACCAAAGCTGCCCTGCAGGCAGCGGCGGACCGCGGCGTGCGCATTGTGCTGGCCAGCGGCCGCCCCACCGTGGGCATTGAGCCGCTTGCCAAAGAGCTGGAGCTGGACCGCCGCGGCGGCTGCATCCTGAGCTATAACGGCGGTAAGATCATTGACTGCAAAACCGGCGAAACGCTGGTGCAGCATGAGTTCCCGCCGGAGCTGATTGACCCGGTGTGCACCTTTGCCCGCTACTGGAACGTGATGCCGCTGACCTATGATGCCAAAGGCATTGTGACCGAGGATGCCGCCAACCCCTATGTTGGCGAGGAAGCCCGCATCAACAAAATCCCGGCCCGCCAGGTGGAAAACCTGCCCGCCGAGATCCAGTGGCCCATCAACAAGCTGCTGCTGGTTGGCGACCCCGTGGATATGCCCCATGTGGAGGAGCTGATGCAGCAAAAGTTTGCGGGCAAGCTTTCCATCTACCGCTCGGCGCCGTTCTTTATTGAAACGATGCCCCTGGGGGTGGAAAAATCCGCCTCGCTGGCGCTGCTGCTGAAAAACATGGGCCTTGGCCCCGAAAACCTGATGGCCTGCGGCGATGGCTGGAACGACCTGCCCATGATCCGCTATGCGGGCATGGGCGTTGCCATGGGCAATGCTGTGCCGGAAGTAAAACAGGCAGCCAAATACGTCACCGCAGATAATGAGCATGACGGGGTAGGGCTGGCCGTTGAAAAATTCATCTTGGAGGACCCGCAGTGAACCTGATCGTTTTTGACTTGGAATGGAACATGGGCAATGCGCCCAAAACCTTTAATTATCATGGGGCGGAGCTGACCCTGCGGGGTGAGATCATCCAGATCGGTGCAGTGCGGGTGGACGAGAATGGCGATGTACTGGATACCTTTGAGATGACCCTGCGCCCCCGCATTTTCCGCAAGCTGCATTGGCGCATTGCGGAGGTGACTGGCCTGAGCCAGGGCGATCTGGAAGCCGGGGTGCCCATTGCCGAAGGCCTGCGGCGGTTCCAGGAATGGGCCGGCCCCGACGCCGAATTTGCTGAGTGGGGCCTGGACGATGTGCCGGTGCTGAAGCAGAACCTGTTCCTTTATAATATGGACGAAAGCTGGCCCAGCCGCTGGTATGACCTGCAGCAGATCTTTTTGAAAAATTTCCCCCGCGGGGAAGGCGAGGGCCTGACGCTGGAAAGCGTGGTGGACCGCCTTGGCATTGAGCATGACGGCGATTTCCACAATGCGCTGGACGATGCCCTGTACACCACAAAAATCTGCCGCCGCCTGCCGCTGGCCCAGGGCATTGCCGAATACCCGGACCCCGCCGCCCAGCTGACAGCCGCCCTGCTGAACAATACCGATACCGAAACGTACGATATCCAAACCTACTTTGACCGCCTGGACCACGATGCCTACAAAAATGACCCTGCGCTGTATCAGGTGGGCTGCCCGTTCTGCGGCAAGCCGCTGGTGCTGAACGATATCTGGCTCAAGCGCGGCAACACCGGTTATTATACCGAAGCCACCTGCCCGGACCACGGCCCGTGGTTCCTGCGCTTTAAGCTGAACCGCCGCGACGGCCTGCATTGGAACTTTGCCCGCTGCATTGAGACCGTGCGCCCCGAAAGCTATGCCCGCTACAAAAAGTCGGAAAAATCCCAGCGCGAGCGCATCCGCATGAAAGCGGAACGTGCTGGAAAGAAAACCCAGGAATAAAAATAAAACGCTCCCCGCCCTGTGCATAAGAGAACTGCATGGAGAGGGGAGCATTTTGTAATGAATAAAGAATAAATAATAAAGAAGAATGGTGGTGGGCGCTGCGCGCCTTTTTTGGATATTAGGCGCGATGCAGGATAAAGAGTGCGCTCCGGGTGGGCACTGTTTATTTACTTCATTTTGCCGATGTAGACGAGGTAGGAGTAGAGGTAGATCCAGGCGGAGCCGCCAAAGACAACGGCCAGCAGCAGGATCATGGTGGCGGCATCGCCCAAAATGGTGGCCAGCAGTGAAATTACAATCAAAGCAGCACCCATAACAACAAACACAATGCCGCCCATGCGCTGGGTGCGGTTCCAGTTGTGTTCGTTGTTCAGCGCCCAGGGAGTTTTGCAGCCGAACATATAGTTCTGCTTGATGCGCGGCATATAGTTGCCCAAAAAGATGAACAGCACCCCGCAGCCGCCGCAGACCAGAATACCGACCAGGCTGCTGCCCTCCGGAATCAAGCCGAACACGCTCAGCTCCGAAAACCAGCTCATAGCTGCCATAAATATTGTAAGGGCAGTGAGGGAGGCGTTCCAGACACCCTTGAACTTTTCATAATTCTGGTGCTTGGGGTCAATGCGGGGCAGCGCTGCCATCAAAATCAGCATCAGGGCGGGCAGGGCTGCCATAATCAGCACAGTGGATTTTGGCCCCCAGCCGTTGGCCTGGCCGTCCGCGCCCCAGTGGGTGGGCACAACATCCGGCAGGGAGCCATAAAAGCAGAGGTGCGCCGCAAAGTTGATGGCGCAAAAAATCAGCAGCCCCCAAAATAGTTTATTTCGTTTCATCATCAGGTCCACCTTTCACAAAGCCAAAATCGAAAAACCACTTAACAGCTTCCTGGAACACGGTCAGGTTCAGGCAGTACACAATGTTCTGGCCGCGGCGCTCATCCGTTACCAGCCCGGCATTTTTCAAAATGTTCAGGTGGTGGCTTACGGATGGCTTTGCCATATCAAAGTGCGCAGCAATATCACCGGCACTCATCTCGCCTTCGCTCAACAGTTCCAGAATGCGTCGCCGGGTGGGGTCCCCCAAAGCCTTAAACGCATCGCCTACCATAGGTCAGCTTTCCTCCTTATCGGATAACGTCTGCTGTTCCGGTTCTTGCAATGCACAATACTGCTTTTTGGCGTAAGCCGCGCAGCCCAGGCAGAGCACCAGCAGCAGTGCTTCCACCAGCCAGGTACTGTGCAGCACGCCGCACTGGAATAAAGCGGCGGGAACATCAAACAGCGCATGCAGCGCCACCGCCAATCCCAGATACCCGGCCTTGCGCTGCCGGACAGCCCGGAATACAAC
>ERZ894188.512-NODE-512-length-10194-cov-53.7033_pt1 | contig 10194 bp, 9 predicted proteins | sample MGYA00380281_ERZ894188 | MGnify/ENA primary metagenome ERZ894188 (study PRJEB32331, sample SAMN06328486) | human gut metagenome | biome: human gut microbiome; feature: stool | host: Homo sapiens | collected 2013-01-18 ...
TGTATCTTCTCTGCAATATCTTTCTGGCAACCCATCGCATCAGTTGTGATAATTTCACCTTTAATATCCAACATGTTAGTATCAATTATTGAACATAAAATGTAAATTATTTAGTGCAAAAAAGCGGCGCACCGTGTTCTTTCCCATATTCCTAATATGGCAACTTTAAGTTATCGCCGTCTATACTTATAGAAATTTCATCAGGGGTGACGTAAATAGAATTTTTTTCATCCTCAATTGCCCATAACTGATTAATAAAAAAGTGTTTTTTTCATCCAATAACAAATTATTACATGTAGTAAAATTATTAATATCAAAAAAATCATCAGCACAATTAATTTTTAAATTTAAAAAATAAAGAAAAATATTATTGATTGATTTGAGTGTAAACCACTTGTCATTAACAAATTTATAGCCAGATGATTTTATAAAATAATAATTATCTCCTGGTATAAAGGCATACATATCATTTAAGGTTATACTCAACAAAAAACTACGACCTGGTTTAATAGTATTCCACCGTTCAGGATTCGTATTAATTTCAAAAGGACATGAACCACCTAAGTAGTCCAACGTGATATTCCCAGAGTTGATTCTGAATGGTTTTTTGCATATCGCATCATATTCATCTCCTTTTCCATCTTTTACTTTCATAGGTAGATAATATTTAGAAAAAAAATACGTGGTAGAGCTATTAGTCATTTAAATTAACTTGATATGTATAATTGCTTTTAGGTGGTATCTCAAGCCACGCAGAAGATGACATATCCAGTCCATAATTACACCATCCTCCCAGATAATCGAGAATTACATCATATGATGTAATTAAAAAACGTTTATCACATAAATCCTTACCATTATAAGGTATATTCTTTTTATAAATATACAAATAGCCATCATGAGCATTATAAACATTAACTATCGCTATAATATTTTTTTTGACACTTTCAACTGAAAGAGTCAAGAAAACTTGATTTTCTTGTTGCAATATAATATTTTCATTTTTACTCATTGCATAATCAGGAGTTAGATCAAAGTATGTCGTATCTTTTGTAATGAATTTGTTTGATTGAAATAAATCATAAACACCCGGATGTTCATGCTTCTTTTCTGCGAACACTAACGATCCATAAGCATTTTTTTTGGGTATTAAATAATTTTCACCTTTCAAATTTGTGCTGAAAAACATTAGCGTAAAGGTTGTGATATAAAGGCAATGAATAATCTTATTCGAAGTAACGTTCAATGTTATATCCATTTATCATTACATCTCGACTTTTAGCTTTTACAAGATTTTCCGCATGCTCTCTGTATTCTTCAGCAGATGTTGTTTCCGCATTTTTACCCGGAGGGCTTAAATCGTCAGTATACAGAACTTCGCTTAAATGTGAAAACTCATGACATAAAGTGGATACCTGGGAATCGTATCCTTTAACCGCGGCATGAAAAAATTTAGGGCCTACAATAACAGGATTCTCACTACTAATCCCTCCCTGCACTTTGGCAAAAATACATTCATCACCTTGATATTTAAAACAATTGCTTTTCACTCTCTGATTGACTAATATCATTGCCTCAACGCCTCTCAGCAGCCATTTATTAGCCTCAATCTCATTTCTCCCAAAAATATCAAGAAATTCTTTTTTTTCTGTCTCCTCCCATCTATATAAGTCTTTTTTTCTTTTATTTAAAACAACTAGTTGTTCAGCCAAAGCATTGGTAATAATCTCATTGAATTTATTAGTTATTTCTTTTTTTACTATGCAGACATTTACACCGGGCTTTGGTTGAGCCTGTGTGGTTCTACCCATGTTATTACTGGTGCTCATTACAATTCACCTCAAATATATAATAATCATTAGTTAACAGTTTAATTTCTACATTTGCATCATTGGTTCTAGAGAAAACTTCTGTATACCCGTCCTTGTCCGTTTCACCGCGAATCTGCGCACCGTCCTCAAAGAAGGCAATGTAGCGTATTTCTGAATACGGTATCCCGTCATCGTCTGTAAAATGGAACTGGAGAGTATATTTTTCAGGTTCATCCTCATCGTCACCTCGATCACCACCACCACTTCCGGCCAAGCCGCTCCCTCCAGGGTCTTCATTTTCTTCTCCGGAGTCACTGCCATCACCACTCTTCTCACCCCCCGGTGTCTTCAGCACCGTCGGTTGCAGCGTCGGCACCGGCGTTCCCGGACTACCGCCGCTATTGAGATTGATTTTCGGCCCGACGATGTCCACGCCCCCTGAATGGATGACCACAAACGAACCACCCACTTTCAGGCTTATCCGGCTGCTGCTCTCCAGCACGATTTCCCCGTCCACCTTTATCCCCAGCGCGCCACTCACCTTCCTCGCCAGGTCCCCCTTCACCACCAGGCTGTGCTTTCCCTCCACCAGGCTGACATGGTTCCCCGTCGTCTTATGCTCCTGCTTCCCTTTCACCGTCACCCTACGGTCATTTCTGACGTACAGGCCGTCATCATGACTCACGCTCACCGTCCGGTCGTTCGTCACCTTCAGCGTCTGGTCGTTGCGTACCGTTATGCGCCGGTCATTCGCCACCGTGATACTCTGGTCGTGGCCCCCTTCTTTTCTGGTCCCGACCTGAACCGTCTGCCCCTTCACCACCGTTATCTTCTGGTCGTTCCCGATGGTCTCCGTATGGTCATGTTTCACATCCGTCGTCCGGTCGTTAAGTACCTCCGTGTCCATGTTCTTCTGCGCGTGGATATAGACCTGTTCCTTATCCGTCGCATCCTCAAAGCGCAACTCATTAAAACCGCTTCCTTTATAGGTCTTCGACCGTATCGTCATCTGCGTCTTCGTTCCCGGCAGGTCCCCCGGCGAACGGTTGTCCTCATGGTACGTCCGGCCCATGACCAGCGGCTGGTCCGGGTCCCCGTTCAGAAAATCAACAATCACCTCCTGGCCCACCCGCGGTATCGCCAGATTACCAAATCCCGGCCCCGCCCACGCCTGCGACACACGCACCCAGCACGAACTCTCCTCCGTCATCCCGTGATAACGGTCCCAGTGAAACTTCACCCGTACCCGACCATGTTCGTCGCAGAAGATTTCCTCTCCTGCGGGACCGGTGACAATGGCGCTCTGTGGCCCGTCCACCTTCGGTTTGCTTTGCTGCCGTGGACGCCACGTCCGGTCCGCCGGTATCACCTCTAACTGATTGCCCAGCGTGGTTCCTCTCCCCTGGCTGCCGTGAAGCGCCTGCGGCTGGTCTCCTGACAGAATGCTCTGTACCACCTGCCATTCACGGTTCAGCATCTTCTGCGGATGCCCCGTCAGCGTAAACCGCGTTCCCGGCCACAGCTTCGGCGAATTACTCTGCCCTGTGGCCTTTTCCGCATCACTGCGCAGGCTCTCCATCCGGTACAGCGTGAAATCCTTGCCGTGCTGTTCATCCTTGTACCTTCCCGGATAATCAAATATTTCATACTGTTCAAGCTGTCCGTTCAGGCTCTCACCCTGCTGCTCATACATCCCCGGCCAGTCCGGCACCTTAAACGTGTAATCCTGGCTCTGCACCGATGACGGGCGGACATGCGCCTCATAACGGAACATACTGACACACTCCGTCTCCGCTCCTGTCGATGCGTCCGGGTTAAACGGAAACTCTCCCGCCTGTGACAGCCCCGCCACATCGTCGCACAGCGTCAGCTTCTGCTCCGGACTGTCCGCCGCAAACCGCTCAAAGAAGAAAATCCCCTCCTCCGCCCACAGCCGCGCCAGAAACGCCAGGTCGCTTTCCCCGTACTGGACACAGAACTCCCGCGCCGGATGGTCCTCATAAAACAGCGGCGTCCACTCTGTGACGCCGTTCTCGTTCAGCAGCATGGCCGATATCGTCCGGATATCCTGCTGCTGGAAGATACGGAAGTTCCGCCGCAGCCCGCACCGCCATAACGGCGGCTCAATACGCAGGTGATAACGCATCTGCCAGCCGTTGTTCTCCTGCATACCAAACCCCGCCACCACGCCGGTGACATAACGCTGCGGAATGACGCCCTGCCAGATAGTCAGCGTTGCGTTCTTCTCCAGCAGCATCTCCGCCGTCTGCATAAAAGAATCGCTGGCGACATCCACACTCATCACAAACGGATAAGACTGGTTCTGGATTAACCTGAAATTCACCACTGCAAAGGTGTCCGGCTCCTGGCCGTCAACCTCCAGCGTAAAGCGAAGACCTTTTAAGGACATAAATACCTCTCAGACATATCAGCCTATATTTACCGTACCGCCACCAATAACCACGCCGCCGCAGTCAATAGCATCACCGGTTCTGGCGGCGGGCAGGCCGTCAATAAAGACGGTTGACGAGCCTCTGGCGATTTTTCGGGGATGAGGGGGATGCTTCGGTTTATCATGCGGCGTCAGCGGATCTCCCTGGCGGGCGGCAGGTAATCCATCAATAAATACCGTCGATGAAGCCGCAATGATGACTGTCTCACGGTAGCCATCATGCTGGGTACCTTTGTCGTTTAATCTGGCAGCTAAAGGCATATTGTTTTCCTGTCTGGAATATCAGCGACAAAAAATTAAAAAAATGGTAAGGTGCTTAACTCAGCAATAATCACCTTACCGGACATCCTGATTTGTAGCCCAACAGGTTAATCAAGTGACAGGGATAAACTGACCATCAATCAGCGAAAATACCGGAGCGTAATACCCCATAACTTCATCACCATCTTCATCTATGAAACGATAAGTCAGCGGAGAATATGTTGGTTTCGATTTATTATATAGCTGCACCATACGTCCATTATTCATAACCCGGATAGCGTAATCGCCCCATCTGATGGGCTGCATTCTGGCTTTCCTGCCTTCTATTTCTTCTTTTGGATAGAGCGAGAGCAATATTTCATCCTCACTGTCACCGGTTGTGACTGACCAGGCTTTCAGTGCCTCTTTGTGAGAAGCTTTCAGACGTGCCCTGTCCCCGCTGCTAATAATTGCAGCCATTTCGATATAGGCTGCTTTTAGCTTCTGTAACTGTTCATCGCTTCCGGTAAAGGGCGTAGCTCGCGTCCAGGCCCATTCAGGAAGCCCCGCCACCGAGACCTTTTGTGTAAATTGATACACCTTCATCCCTTTCGGGAAATAAGTTTCATTAAAATAGTCTGGATCAATAAATCCGGGTTCTGCCTGCTCAGCCAGAATCTCTTTTCGGATAACAGGATGCATGCTGTCTGGCTGCGCTTCAGGTATTCCCTGCTGGTTGATGGTCACCTTTATCGAAGAAAGTATGGTTTCTTCCTGCTTAACAAAACGAACCAAATCCAGACTGCACCCTGCTTTTTGGGAGAAATGCCCTCGTTCTTCGGTACTGGCAGGTTTATCAGAAAACCACCTTAACGCCCCAATCTCCAGACTGATTTCATTTTCACCATTTTCCATCAGCATCATGGCATTAGTGCTGGAACTGGTGGTTCCGGTTGAATCACCATTTTCTCGCAATACATCCTTTCGGTTGCTGAATCCAAGGACACCATTAGTCTTAATGGCACAATATGATTCCTGTATATTAAACCTGCTGCGGATTTTTTGATGGTTATCGCTCGAGTACAATCCAGTCCCCATAATACCTCCTGATAGTAAAATGACTGATATTAAATTTTTTATTTTCATAATTACCTTATTATCTTTAATTTGATTCATTCTTCGCCGTTCAATAATCAGTGCCTATCTGCCACTGCGTCACTGGCGTTACTTTTTTTTCCACAGTATTTTCCTTACCATACAAATTAATCCGTAATGGTGAGTCATCTACTTCCAAAGGTTTACATAGTTGCCACTTAAGTTCATTTTCTTTTTCGGGTTTCTCACTATTCTCTTTTCTATCTTTATCACCGCGAGATATGTCAACCTTAACTTTAAACGCGCCCGTCACTCCATCATGAAATAGAACAAGATCCATTCCATCATCTCGTTTATCAAATCCAAACCCAGCTTTTGCTTCTATAGAAGCACCAACCTCAGATTTCAATTTCACGACAAAAACATTCGTCTCAAATGTTGCACTAACCTCACCTTTCAAACCAAGTTTAATATTGCTTTCTTTAGTGTTAAATTCCCATGCTTTATCTTTTTGAGAATATACAGCCCCAAGATCGAGATTAACTTCCGGTGAAATTTCGATATAGCATTCAACACTGGTTCCATGCTTGCGGAGATATTCACGGCATCGGTTTACCAGATCTTCCATTTTGCAGTATGCACATATAAATGAGATGATATCAAATCGGAATGATGCTTTGAAAAATGGAGCACCATATAGACCATAAAAATGGCACGGACCATCTTTAATATCAGTGTATTGATAAGCATAAGAAATCCCCAGTGTGACAGGTTCTATTTTTGCACTGAATAACGCATATTTACGCGTACCATCTTTGTTGTCAGGATCTGGCGCAAAGTATTTGTTAATGCTTTTAATCAGCGCATCTATTCTACTCATCTGCTCCAGTTGTTTTATTTGTCTGAGTTTTTTTATTTCCTCTACATACTTGTGTGTATATTCAACATTAGCGACTTTTAATCCCAGTTCAACGGTAAGAGATGTCTTGTGAAACAACTCAAACTCAGCGGTTGTATTTGTCCATCCGCTTCGTAGTTTATTTTTATCTTTAGGTTTTGTATCTTCCATCGCCTCCCGAGCTTTTCTCCGTTCATCACGTCGATCTTTTACCGCTCGTGTCTGTTGTGATGACGAAATCTCATAACTAAGCCCTGTGGTAAACCGAATTTCTAATGAAGGATAAACCTTAATCTCGACATAGGAGTTGTGCTCGTAACAGCTATCAATTCTGACTGTGTAATGTGCTGGTTCATAAAGAACATCATGTGGCATGGTAATTGAACTCAGATACTCCCACGGAGAATGAAACGCATCAATGATATTCATTCCACCCTTGAAACCTTCATAATATAATGTAACATTATTGGGTTTTCCAAAAGGTTGCAGTATCTTACGACTGTTTTCTGATTCTTCCTCTAACCATGCCTCATGTGTCCCACTGTTGTCGCACTGGTAGGTAATGGTAATTATACCATCACATCCAAAACCATCGTCCAGTAGCTTAAAACGCGCCATTCCTTCTTTTGACCAGAAATGTTTCTCGCCGGCCTCTGGAAAATCACTAATAACATCAAAAATACATGGATCAGGTATGCCGCATTCCACACAAGGCTTTCCGGCTGTCGAAGATGGAGATGTCATATAATCTATCCGTTTGTCTTTTTATTGCGGGATAAATCCCAGTTCCTGTTGTGCAAGTTCATGTACCCGAATATGTCCCGGATATGACTGATTGCTGAGTAGTTCATACCAGTCATCCGGAATATATCGGAGATCGATTATGTTTTTTTTCAGTAAGATAAGCGTCATTGTTCTGACGGAACGATCATCTGCTATATTTAATGACTGGCAAAAAGAGAAATAATCTTCTGCCAGAATTCGGGATGATTCAGCTTTTGATGAATCATCCCACCCTTCTTTTTCTGCATTTTCTTCGATAAATACAGATAATGTATCAAGATAATTATCCCGTGCCTTTCGTTCCAGTTGGCTATATTGTCTGTAACTCAGCATCAGTTGTGATGGCCGTTCTGCCCTTATATTCATAGTTTCTGCGGGACGGACGGAAGAAAAATTATCCTCACGATATTCTTCACCATAGCGGGTACTTAGCTGTCTGACGGGGTTGATAAAAAAAAGAAGCTGGCGGGGGGTAAGAACTTCCGCTAATACCCATATATTCCGGGGATCATAAAATCGCATGAGAACAGGTTTCTCCTGTTCGGGGATCCTAACCCACAGATAACGTCTGAAGTGTTGCTGTAGCTCACGCATGGATGACTCAGAAGTCAGATATATTCCCCATGGCGACGCCTTATCTCTCAGCCATGCTTCAACCTCCGGAACAACTTCCACGAGATAGGGAGCCAGCGCGACCAGATCCGGCTGTATGGGTTCTGCATACAGACAGCAGTGTGGGGGATTCACTTCGTTCAGAAAATCCAGCAATCCTTCCTCCACAGCACCATCCACAATAGCGTACTTTACGGGTGCCGTTTCCATCACTTATCCTCCTTCGGGCAATGCGCCACAAACATCGAACCACTCCCGGCTGCGGCTTTCAGGATCACCGGGCGCATCGGCAGGATCACGTCTCCCGGACTGCCTCCGCCGTTAAGATTGATTTTCGCGCCCTTAATATCCACGCCGCCGGAATGGATCACCACAAATGAACCTCCCACCCGCAGACTGATTTTGCTGTCGCTCTGTAAAACAATATCGCCCTGTACGCTGATACCCAGCGCGCCGCTTATTTTCTGTGCCAGATCGCCTTTCACCTCCAGTCCCTGATTACCCTCTGTCAGGCTGACGTGGTCTTTGGTGGTTTTATGGTCCTGTTTACCTTCAACCGTCACTTTCCGGTCATTTGCCACCACCAGGAATTCATCATGCCCGATGCTGACCGCCCGGTCATAGTTGACCCGCTTATCCTTGCTGTTCAGCACCACGACCTGCATATTTTTCTGGGCGTGCAGGTAGATTTCTTCCTTGTCCGTGGCGTCCTCAAAGCGCAGCTCGTTAAACCCGCTTCCTTTATAGGTCTTCGACCGTATCGTCATCTGCGTCTTCGTCCCCGGCAGACTCCCCGGCGAACGGTTGTCCTCATGGTACGTCCGCCCCATGATTATCGGCTGGTCCGGGTCCCCGTTCAGGAAGTCCACTATCACTTCCTGACCCACACGCGGTATCGCCAGGTTACCGAACCCCGGCCCCGCCCACGCCTGTGACACCCTCACCCAGCACGAACTCTCCTCCGTCATCCCGTGATAACGGTCCCAGTGAAACTTCACCCGTACCCGACCATGTTCGTCGCAGAAGATTTCCTCTCCTGCGGGACCGGTGACAATGGCGCTCTGTGGCCCGTCCACCTTCGGTTTGCTTTGCTGCCGTGGACGCCACGTCCGGTCCGCCGGTATCACCTCTAACTGATTGCCCAGCGTGGTTCCTCTCCCCTGGCTGCCGTGAAGCGCCTGCGGCTGGTCTCCTGACAGAATGCTCTGTACCACCTGCCATTCACGGTTCAGCATCTTCTGCGGATGCCCCGTCAGCGTAAACCGCGTTCCCGGCCACAGCTTCGGCGAATTACTCTGCCCTGTGGCCTTTTCCGCATCACTGCGCAGGCTCTCCATCCGGTACAGCGTGAAATCCTTGCCGTGCTGTTCATCCTTGTACCTTCCCGGATAATCAAATATTTCATACTGTTCAAGCTGTCCGTTCAGGCTCTCACCCTGCTGCTCATACATCCCCGGCCAGTCCGGCACCTTAAACGTGTAATCCTGGCTCTGCACCGATGACGGGCGGACATGCGCCTCATAACGGAACATACTGACACACTCCGTCTCCGCTCCTGTCGATGCGTCCGGGTTAAACGGAAACTCTCCCGCCTGTGACAGCCCCGCCACATCGTCGCACAGCGTCAGCTTCTGCTCCGGACTGTCCGCCGCAAACCGCTCAAAGAAGAAAATCCCCTCCTCCGCCCACAGCCGCGCCAGAAACGCCAGGTCGCTTTCCCCGTACTGGACACAGAACTCCCGCGCCGGATGGTCCTCATAAAACAGCGGCGTCCACTCTGTGACGCCGTTCTCGTTCAGCAGCATGGCCGATATCGTCCGGATATCCTGCTGCTGGAAGATACGGAAGTTCCGCCGCAGCCCGCACCGCCATAACGGCGGCTCAATACGCAGGTGATAACGCATCTGCCAGCCGTTGTTCTCCTGCATACCAAACCCCGCCACCACGCCGGTGACATAACGCTGCGGAATGACGCCCTGCCAGATAGTCAGCGTTGCGTTCTTCTCCAGCAGCATCTCCGCCGTCTGCATAAAAGAATCGCTGGCGACATCCACACTCATCACAAACGGATAAGACTGGTTCTGGATTAACCTGAAATTCACCACTGCAAAGGTGTCCGGCTCCTGGCCGTCAACCTCCAGCGTAAAGCGAAGACCTTTTAAGGACATAAATACCTCTCAGACATATCAGCCTATATTTACCGTACCGCCACCAATAACCACGCCGCCGCAGTCAATAGCATCACCGGTTCTGGCGGCGGGCAGGCCGTCAATAAAGACGGTTGACGAGCCTCTGGCGATTTT